>Ga0070706_100003337_pt1 | contig 15839 bp, 13 predicted proteins | sample KBSK5501metaG_FD_65476 | JGI IMG/M metagenome (GOLD analysis project Ga0070706, IMG submission 65476) | Corn, switchgrass and miscanthus rhizosphere microbial communities from Kellogg Biological Station, Michigan, USA - KBS K5-50-1 metaG | ecosystem: Host-associated > Plants > Roots >...
TGGAAACTATCTCTTAGCTGCCTTGGCCGCGATGTCCTTGCGGTAATACGCACCCTCGAACCCGATCTTCGAGGCCGCCGCGTAGACCCGATCAACGGCGGTCTTCAAATCCGACGCCCGCGCCGTGACTCCCAGCACCCGCCCGCCAGCAGTGAAGAATGCGCCGTCGTGCCGGGTCGTGCCCGCATGAAAAACCTTCACCCCTGCGACTTTCGCCGCATCTTCAAGGCCCAGAATCTTCTTTCCTACTTCAAAAGTGCCGGGGTACCCGCCGGAAGAAATCGCCACGCACACCGAAGCATCCCGCGACCATCGAAAATCACCTTCGCTGACCCGGCCTTCGATCGAAGCCTCCAGCGCTTCGACTAGATCGCTTTCGAGGCGCATCAAAATCGGTTGTGTCTCCGGATCGCCGAATCGGCAGTTGAATTCCAGCACCATGGGCCCGCGAGCCGTCATCATCAGCCCGCAGTAGAGGATGCCTTTATATTCCGCGCCTTCCACCTTCATGCCGGCCACTACTGGCCGAGCAATGTGTTGCAACAGCCACTGGGTCATCTGGCCGTCCACGATGTTGGGAGTGGAATAAGCGCCCATCCCACCCGTGTTGGGACCGGTGTCCCCATCCCCGATGCGCTTGTGATCCTGAGCCGCCACCAGTGGCGCTACTCTTTCTCCGTCGCTCAGCACCAGAAACGAAAGCTCGTCCCCCGTGAGGCACTCTTCCAGAACCACCCGCCGCCCCGCGCCGCCCAGGGTCTTGCCGCTGAACATCTCCGCCGCGGCCGATGCTGATTCTTCCTTCGTCTTGCAAATCACCACTCCCTTGCCGGCAGCCAAACCGTCCGCTTTCACCACTACAGGCGCATGAAAGTGCGGTAAGGCTTCGTGGACATCGTCAATGGAGTCGCAAATCGCGAAGTGCGCCGTAGGAATGTGGTGCCGCTGCAGGAATTCCTTGGCGAAACTCTTGCTTGATTCCAGTTGTGCTGCAGCCTTGCTGGGACCGAAAATATGCCAGCCCCGCCGGTTGAACTCGTCCACCACTCCCAAGGCCAGGGGCAGCTCAGGTCCGACTATGGTGAGATCCGGGCGGACCTGGTTGGCCACCGTCACCAGCGAGTCGATACTCTTTACGTCTGCCGGCAAGCACTCGGCTTCTTCGGCGATACCACCGTTGCCGGGCGCGCAATACACCTGAGAAACGCGCGGAGACTGGCGCAGCTTCCACACCAGGGCATGCTCGCGTCCCCCGCTTCCAATGACAAGAACTTTCATAGCCGGAGACTGACAAGGTTAGGGGGAGGCGCGGATGATGTCAAACACAGCGAAACATCCTCACCGCGGGAGCCACCGAGACACGGCGGTTCGGCCGGCGCGCTTAACTTGCTCAGTTCGCTAGCCGGGAGGTTCCGCCGCGCCTGCTGCGTAATAGCCAGCTTTCCCAGCGTCCAACTTTCGGCCTTTTGGGCTGAAGATCCGAAAATGAGCCAAACCGAATTTTTGCAGCGCAAACCGCAACGTGGTCCCCATGACGCCCAAACCGTAGGTCACGCTCCGGCGGAAGTTAATGGAAGAAGCCTCCTCGAAATATTTCGTCGGGCATGATACTTCGCCAATCCGGAAGCCAAAGTTTACGCATTGCGCCAGGACTTGATTGTCGAAGACAAAATCGTCTGAGTTCTCCAGCAGGGGAAGCTCCACCAAAACCTTGCGGCTGAAGACGCGGTAGCCAGTGTGGTATTCCGACAACTTGATCCCCAGAAACAAATTCTCGAACGCGGTGAGGAATCTGTTCGCCACATACTTATAGAAAGGCATGCCGCCATGCAGCGCCTGCCCGCCGATGATGCGTGAACCTAGCACCACGTCGTAGACATTGTAGGCCACCATGCTCGCCATGGCCGTCACCAGCAGCGGCGTGTACTGATAATCGGGATGCACCATGATCACCACGTCGGCGCCCGCGGCCAGAGCCTCGCGGTAACAGGTTTGCTGGTTGCGCCCGTAGCCATAATTCTGGTCGTGCACAAAGAATTGCAGTCCCAGCCGCTCGGCAATTTCAACCGTGCGGTCTGAGCTGTGATCGTCCACCAGAATGCGGATGTCCACCAGTTCGGGCAACTCCGCCACGGTAGCCGCCAGGGTCTTCTCGGCGTTATACGCGGGTAGCACCACGGCAATGCGTTTCCCGTTAATCATGAATGATCATCATAACCTCATAACCATCACAGGCGTCATTCCGCGTCATTTCGGCCGTTCCGCCATCACGGTCCGGGTGGGACGGCCACCCTCGGCTGTCCAGCGGAGCAAAGCTCTGTAAATTCTTGGAATCTGAACCCTCTGCCGGGCATCCCACGCCCTGATCCCCATTTATTGATAAAATATCGTTTCAGACAAGCCCCAACCCCATGCCCGAAAAGCGCACTCTCTTCGAGAAAGTCTGGAACGAGCATGTCGTGTGTTCGCCTTCCGGACGCCTGCCGCTTCTTTATATCGACCTGCACCTGGTCCACGAGGTCACCTCGCCCCAGGCGTTCGACGGCCTGCGCGTGGCCGGACGCCAGGTCCGTCAGCCCAACCGGACCATCGCCACGGTCGACCACAATATTCCGACCGAGCCTCGCGGCACTCCCATCACGGATCCCATTGCCGCCCGCCAGATCCAAGCGCTGCAAGAAAATTGCAAAGAGTTTGGAGTCCCGCTGTTCGACATGGACTCGCCCAATCAGGGCATCGTGCACGTGATCGGCCCCGAGCTGGGGCTGACACAACCGGGCATGACCATCGTCTGCGGCGATAGCCACACCAGTACCCACGGCGCGTTCGGTGCGCTCGCCTTCGGCATCGGGACCTCCGAAGTCGAGCATGTGCTGGCCACCCAATGTCTGACCCAACGCAAACCGAAAACCATGCTGATCGACGTGCGTGGTTCGTTGCCTGAGGGTGTGACGGCAAAAGACCTAGCGCTGGGCATTATTGGGCAGATTGGCACCGACGGCGCCACCGGACACGTGATCGAGTACGCCGGCGAAGCCGTCCGCGCGCTTTCCGTGGAAGGCCGCATGACCTTGTGCAACATGAGCATTGAGGCCGGAGCCCGCGCCGGCATGGTGGCGCCAGATGAAATCACCTTCACCTACATCAAGAGCCGCCGCTTCGCCCCACAAAACAGTGAGTGGGGAAAAACGCTGGCTCGGTGGCGCAGTCTGCCTTCCGATCAAGGTGCCGAGTACGACAAAGTGGTAGAGATTGATGCCTCCAGGCTCGCCCCCTTCGTGACTTGGGGGACGAACCCAGGCATGGTTGTCGCCGTCAGCGGCCGGGTGCCGGAGCTCAGCGATCTGAAAACCGAAGCCGACCGTCGTGCCGCCGAGCGTATGTTGGAATACATGGGACTCCGACCTGGAACCCGCGTCGAAGAAATTTCCGTAGACCGGGTTTTTATCGGGTCCTGCACCAACTCTCGTCTGGAAGACTTGCGCGCCGCGGCCCGCGTGGCCCGGGGCCATCACGTGAATCCGAAAGTGCGAGCCATGGTGGTGCCGGGCTCACAGTCGGTGAAGCAGGCGGCGGAGCGGGAGGGTCTTGATCGGATTTTCCAGGAAGCCGGTTTCGAGTGGCGCGAGTCGGGCTGTTCCATGTGTCTGGGCATGAACCCGGACATCCTGCAACCCGGCGAGCGATGCGCTTCCACCAGCAACCGCAACTTCGAAGGCCGCCAGGGACGAGGCGGACGCACCCATCTGGTCAGTCCCATGATGGCGGCGGCCGCCGCCATTGCCGGCCACTTCACGGATATCCGTGACTGGAAGTTTCAATGACCTTAGCAACGGCCACGAAAATGTAGCGCCGGCGTCCGGCGCACCCGTCACCAGGCTGGCGAGCGCTATTCTGGAGGATCATGCAACCGTTCCGCATTCATAAAGGCCAAGTCGCTCCGCTCGATCGCGCCAACATTGACACCGACCAGATCATTCCCAAGCAATTCCTCAAAAGAATTGAGCGCACCGGCTTTGGCGAGTTCTTGTTTTACGATTGGCGGCGCGGCAAGAACGGTTCGCAAGACCCGTCTTTTTCCCTCAATGAACCGCGCTACACGGGGGCCAGCATCCTTGTGACGGGAAAGAATTTCGGCTGCGGCTCGTCGCGCGAGCACGCCGTCTGGGCCTTGGCGGACTTTGGTTTCCGGGCAGTGATCGCTCCGTCGTTCGCCGATATCTTCGCCAATAACTGCATGAAGAACGGCGTACTCACGGTCGTGCTGAGCGAGGAGCAGGTCGCGGAAATCATCCGTCGGGCAGCTGACCTCCCCGACTACCAGGTGGTCGTTGACCTGGAGCAATGCAAGGTCGAAGACGATCGCCGATTTTCCGCCACCTTCCAGATCGATGAGTTCACCCGCCATTGCCTGCTCGAGGGCTTGGACGACATTGGACTCACCTTGCAACATCAAGCAGAAATCGCAGCCTACGAGTCCAAGCATCCAGTCTCGCCAAGCATGAAGCAAGGATTCTAGACCGACCGTGCAGTGCGGGCATTCTAGCCGGCGATGACCCGTTCGGGCCAAGCTCGGCAAAGCAGCACCCTCCCCAGGAACGCGGCTCCAAAAGGCACCGCCGAGATCAAACTTGCGGGCCCCGGAAACCAGAAAGGTCGCTGTTGTGAGCAGTTGCGACGCCTAGAGTGTGAGGTCCAAAGCCTTCGAGATCCACCGCTGAAAACCCGAAGGTGAGGCTGGACCAGAATGACCGGACATGGTTTCGCCTCTTCCTGTACCCGAAGCCCAGCTATGACTTTGCCCAGCTGTGAGTCCTCAAGGAAAGGAGCCTGCCCAACAGCAGTAACAAGCCGGGAAAAATAGCCCAGACAAATGCCCCGAACAGAACCAAGGGCCACTGCGGCAAGACATGCGGATTTTTCTCGACCAGGATACTTATCGCGACTACCAGACACCACAATCCGAGCATCACGATCGAGGGAAACACAGTCGACGTCAGCTCAGTCAGACGGTCGCCTCCCGCGCGACGCGACATGTAAGCGCTGGTCGCGCCCAACAAGGGCTGGGTACCAAGCCAGACCAGATAAGGCATCAGCGGGAGTCCCGAGTGCAACCATGGCATGCGTGGCTGCGGGCCGACTCGCTGCAAGATCATCAGCCAACTCATGGATGCCGTCAAGCTGACAAGGCCGGGCCACCACAGGGTTTTTGTTCGATGGTTCAAAATTTCCTCCTTGCTCTTCGCGCGGCGAATTTTCTTAGCGAGCCCGCGCCAGTTGGCCCTATCCCCCAGGGCCTGTTTGACGGCTTCGGGCTCGCCCAGACCTTTTCTACGTAGCTCCGCATAGAGGTCTTCGAGATGGCCGGACAACTCTGCGATGACTTCCACATGCTCGGCGGACGACGGCTCCGACACGCCCAGGTGCTCCCGAACCAGTTCATTCCAATCAGGCATGACTTACTCCGGCGAGCCGGTCGAGTGCCTGAAAAAAGGAGCGCCACTCCCGCCGCAGCGGGGCAAGTTCCTTCTTGCCTGCGGGTGTGAGGGCGTAGTAGCGGCGGTCTCGGCCGGTGCTGTTAGGCTGCCAGCGCCCTTTGATTAAGTCGCGCTTTTCGAGGTCATAAAGCATTGGGTATAGCGAACCAAGTTCAAAACGGAGTACGCCCTCCGTCCGTTGCTCGATCCGCTTGGAAATTTCGAAGCCGTAGAGTGGCTGTTCCGCCAGCAGCGCCAGGATAGCCAATTCGGTGCTCCCGCGTGCAATGTTGGCCCGGACGCGTTTGACCATAATGAATATAGACTCCCTATACTGCAGTATAGTATTCCTATATTGCAAACCTTCCTATCAAGAAATATTCTTGCTCCATCTGCCCCTAGTCATCGCCTCCGGACACAATTCAAAGTTCGCGTGGATCTGTCCCGAGCGAAGTTCTAAGGAACTCTTGCCCACCATCCCTCTGCCTACACCGGCGGCCCCGCCGGCGCCCCCGACGATTTCAGCTTGGGCGTATTCTGCTCCGGATTCTGCAGAAACAGCGTTATCTGGTGATCGAGCTGTTCGATCACCGGACCCCGCGCCGCGAGCTTTTTCACCGCGCTCTGCACTTCCCGCACCCCCGCCAACGCAAGCGCTCGCACTTCCGCGGTAGCATCGGAATTCACCGCCAGCACCATCAACCGATCCGCCACTTCTGTCTGCACCACGCCAGCAAGATCCCGTTCCGCCGGTGTCCTTGCGCCGTCAGAAAATGCAGTCGTCACCAGAGCGGAGACGACATTGCCCGGCGAGAGCGCCTGCGCATCCTGACCCGAAATGACGGCCAGCCTTTGCATGCGCTTGGGATTGAGCAATCCCCCCACCACGACCTCAGCTACGGCGCGCGCTCCATCCTGCGGACTGAAAAGATAACCCGCCGACGAGGTGAATCGCTCCGCATCAGCATCACGATTTTCCACCGGAGCCAGCGCCCGCCAGACTTCGGCCGGAATATTGAGTTTCGCAGGACCCAGGGCCTGCAGAGTCAGGCGCAGAGCATCCTTCTGGCTCTTCGCCGGCCAGATGCTTACCGGCGCCTGGCCATCGCCAACCAGTGACAGCGGCACTTTGGCGCTGCCCACCACATTGATCGCAGCCGCTAGCGCGTAGCGATGGAACAGATAGACCAGCGGCAGCCGCGAGGCCAGCATCGAATTCGGTTCTCCCGGACGCAGCATTCTTGGGCCATAATGTGCCAGCAATGCGTCGCGGACGGGCAAAACCTCCTCCAGCCAAGCCACCGGATCAGTCCCATCGTCATAGGAATTCCAGCGCGGATCGTCCGTGTTCCCCCAGACAATACCCTTCGCGATTGCTCCCCTCACGATCGCCTCCAGACGCGCATGCTCCTGCGGTACCGTGCTGCCGGGTTTGCCCTGACTGTAGCCCCACTCAATGGCATGGCGGTCGTAGCTGCCCACGCCCTGCATGTAGGCATCGGAAAGATCGGCGGTTCCGTCCGCGCGAATGCTCACCCGCGGCGCGAAGTAATCCATCACCGACCCGCGTCCGTAGGTGCTGGCCAAAAAATTATGTTCCAGCCCGAGCACATGGCCCATTTCGTGACAGGTAAGCAGAGCCAGCCGGTTCAGCATCACCTGCTGCTCGCTGGCCTGGGGATCGAGGTTGTCGAGCGCGGCGAACACATCCAACGCCGGCTCGGTAGATTCACGCCCGGAAGGAATCGTGGATTCCCAGTAGTTGTTCACGGCCCTCATGCGGTGGGAGTCCAGCTGCACCACGGCGTGAATAATCTCTCCGGTGCGCGGATCGACATGGCTCTGCCCCACCGACCATCCCCGGCCGGAACGATTTGTCCACTGGATGGTCGGGTAGCGAAAATCCATCGGATCGGCTCCTTCGGGCAAATCTTCGATGCGCAGCGCACTTTTGAATCCCGCCTGCTCAAAGGCCGTATTCCACCACAACGCTCCAGTGCGGGCGGCTGAGCGCACCGGCTCTGGGATGGCAGGGTCGAGATAAAAAACAATCGGCTTGACCGGCTCACTAAGCGCGGCATTCGGATCTTTTTTCTGCAAGCGCCAGCGCTGGACCAGATACCGCGTAAGCGGGCGATCGTAAGTTTGGGAAAAATCCTGGAAACTGATGGTAATAAACCCCACGCGGAGATCCTGCTCCAGAGGCTCATATCCGGGACTTGGCACAGCGACAAACGAATGGTGCTCCCGCACACTCAGCGCATGCGGATCGGGCTGGTTCAGGTCGCTTTCCGAATCCGTAGCAAAGGTCAGTAGAGCTTCCACTTCGGTGTTGAGAGGAAAGCTCCCGGTGTGTTCCAGATCAATGACGCTGCGATCCTTGTCCAGCCGCCAGTCCGCCGCCCGGGACGATTGCTCCCGCACCATCACGCCGCCCACGGCGCGAGTCGGTCGCCGCAGTTGCGATAGCAGATCGAAGGCATCCCGAACCAGCAAGGCATCGGCGTTGACCAGGACGGTTCCGTCCTGCTCCGCTTCCAACGGAAGCGACGCCAGCACAGAAGTGGGGAAGCTGTATTCCACCGAATGCTGCAGTTCCGGAGCGCCATTCGGAGCGCGAAACCCGGTATTCTCTTGGATCACCAGCACGCGCATGCCGGCCCGGCGGAAACGGCACACCCCTACGCCGCCGAATGAACTCCGGTCAGCGAACGCCTCTGTAGACCCGATCCCGCTGCCCAGACCAGTGAAATAAAGAAATTCCCGACCCAGCACAGCCGGCGACAGTTCAAACAGAATTTCGCTTTTTTTCTCGTCCCAGTAGTAGGGCAGAAAGCCGTCGCGCCTTTGTAACCCAGCGGTACGGGTCGCCAGACTGCCTTTCTCGTCCGCCGGCTTCCCGGAAGTCTGGGTGTTGGCGGGAGTCAAAATGCCGCCCATCAAAACAACCAATGCAAGCACCAGCCAAGCTCGTTTCATAGGCTTGTCTTATACATCACACGCATGAGGTGGCTCAAACCGAGGAAGCAACTACCGTCAGGCGAATATCGGCGGCCCGCCAAAACCACAAGCTATAATTATTCAACGTAGACCGGAGGGATGCGTGAGCGGTTGAAACGGGCGGTCTTGAAAACCGCTGTACCGGAAACGGTACCGGGGGTTCGAATCCCTCTCCCTCCGCCACTTTTTGTAAAAGGACAGCGGTGCGGTATGTTTGTGTTTAGGCTGGGGGCTCGCCGGAATGTGCGAATGGCCAGCAGCGGTCTCCCCATTTGGTGTTTTCTTTCAGGTCGGATTTGTCCGGCGTGGCGACAGCATGCCACGAGTTATTTAGAAAGAGAACAAGCCAAGTTGCGATTACCAGTTGCCCTACTCCGCCCCTAGGCCTGCCGCGAGGTATTGGTCCCGGACGTATTGATCGCCTCCCGATGCTACCTGCCACGAAAAGGTTGCATTTTAGGACGTACCCGAGGTAATATGCACAGTGGACGCAGCAACAAGCGTTCAACTCGTCGCTGTACGCCCTTTCTTCCAAACGGTTCAAAATGTGGCCCAATAGTATGCGTGGGGTGACTCTAATCTCGCCTCGCAACAGGTTCGGAGAGACCTTATGGCGTGGTACGCTTATTGCATCACTGAGCAACAGACCCTAGCTAACGGTACGCGTTCTCGTCGTCCTTCCTTGCTGGAAGGGGTTCAAGGAGTGAACGGCGCCACTGTACTGGCCTATCCCAGCGGAGAATTCAACATAGTTGTCAGCGAATATGCGCGGGATGACGCGCAGTTCGGGGAGAAGAACGTCCTGGAGCACGCGCGCGTCGTCAGCGCGTGTTTCCGCAGTGGAACAGTGTTGCCGTTCCGCTTTGGGACGATTTTCGATACCGACGAGGCGCTGCGCCAGGCAGTGCGAACTAATCGCCGGACTTTTGGTCAAAGCGTTGCCCGACTGCGTGGCAAAGCTGAGATGCACTTGAAGCTGCGGGTCAGGGATGGTTCCCTCCGCGAAGCCATGGCCGACGTGATTCTGCCGGACACGGTCGGAGGCGATTACCTCATCAAGCTGCGGGAAAAGGCTTCGCAGGACCGCGAACGGCGAACCAAGGCGCGAGCGCTCTCCGTGCAAGTCCATAAGTTGTTCAATCCACTGGAAGAAGAGATCAGCTGCAAGCGGGTCGACTCTAACGGCATGCTGATCGACATCGCTCACCTGATTGACTCCAAATCTGTGGAAAAGTATCAAAACCGGTATAGCAGCGCCGCCAAGCAGTTGAAGAACTGCGAATTGGCGATCAGTGGACCCTGGCCCCCGTATCATTTCCTACCCGGCAAACTGCGCATGGTGGCTGGCAACTCTTAAACCGGACCTCGGGCGTCAGGCATCGGACCTTCGACTTAACCCTCGAAGGTCCTTTTCCGTTGTCGCTCCGCAATCGCCATCAGGTCTGGGGCCCCGGAGTCTAGACCCCAAGCTAAGGGCCCGACGCTCGACCTTCGACGCCTTGGTTTGCCTCCAACGCCCGGCGTAGTGCAGCGAATGTGCAGGATTCTGCATTTCATTGTCGGGCGGACCCTTCTGTAATTCCCTTGTACACCTCCTTCAATCCTAGGTAAGTACATTATTTGCAATAGCTTGCCAGTGTGTCGATGGCCGGTGGGAACGCGAGTTGCTTTGGTTGCGCAAATGCTTCTTATAGAAGCAACAAAAGAGGCCGCTGACAAGAAATGACCTTCACTTGCTGTTTTCGACATCTCTCTTTTTGCCGTTCCGGTTGGCGGAGCGGCTCTCTGCGTCGCCATTCCTGAATCAACCCTCCAACTAGCCTCTTTTAATAGTGGCCCCAGAAATGGGGCCATTTTTTTTTCCACGATTCATGCGGTTGCAGACAGGCACGCCGCGTCCCCTTAATCTGAGCTCCCCCGCCTGTTGCCCGACGCGCGAGGTCTGACGTCCGGTGCCCGCTGTCCGATACCCGAACGCGTCTAACAAGTTATTACCCCCGGAACCATGAGTTGGTTAAACTTGTCTACCTCTCTTATGAAAACCCCCTTCCGCGGCCTGGCCTTGGGCCTGATGTTGCCGCTCTGGTGTAATCCCATGGTTCGGGGTGCTGACCGTACCCCCGGCCATACCTCCGAAAACAGGACTGGCGACGTTTTGCTTTCGACCATGCAGCACGAGCTGCAACGCGCCACCACGAAATTGGGGCGCCTGGACCCCGCGCCCTACTTTGTAAGCTACTCGGTGTATGACCAGGATGGAACCGTCGTTGTGGGTGGCCTGGGCAGCATACTGAATTCGACCGAATTTCACCGCCGCACCGGCCAAGTCACCATGCGAGTGGGCAGCGCCGCGCTCGACAACACCCACCAGGAAAACCGTTATTCGGGGATGAATTCCGGGCTTATCCCCTTGCAGGACAACCCCGATGCCGCCGCCCGGGTGCTGTGGCAGCTCACCCACGAGGAATACCGCCGGGCGGCTCAGAGCTACCTGAACGTAAAGACAGCGACGGCCGTCCGTACCAAGGAAGAAGACACCTCGCCTGACTTCGCCGAAGAAGAGCCGCAGACGCACCTGGATTACGCCATGCCGGCGTTCCATCTCGACCAGAAAGAGTGGGAAGATCGGGTGCGGCGCTATTCCGGCTACTTCCGGAGGTACCCCGAAATCTTATTCATCGGCGGTGATGGTGCTGGGGGAAAGGACGCAGATGCGCTTTGTCTCGAGCGACGGCGGGCAGCTTGCGACCCCAGGCACGATCATACGATTGATGATTGAGGCCGAGACCCGCGCCGATGATGGAATGGAACTGCTGCGAGTGGAGACTTTTCAGGCGGCGACGCCCGACCGTCTCCCCAGTGAGACGGAAATTGCCGATAAGATCAAAAAAATGGCTGCCGACCTGAAGGCCTTGCGGGCGGCGCCTCTGGCTGAACCGTTCGACGGCCCAGCGCTGCTTTCCGGCAGAGCTGCCGCGGTCTTCTTTCATGAAGTGCTCGGCCACCGCCTGGAAGGTCATCGGCAGCGTGGCGAGCAGGAAGGGCAGACCTTCACCAAGAAGGTCAACCAGCAGGTACTGCCCGAATTCCTCAGCGTAATTGATGACCCCACGCAGCACAGCTTGAACGGAATAGACCTGGGCGGCTGGTATCAATACGACGACGAAGGCATGCCCGCCGAACGCGTGGAGGTAATCAAGCACGGCGTTCTCAAGAACTTCCTGATGTCACGCATGCCGGTGAAAGGCTTCGCCCAGTCGAACGGACACGGCCGAGCGCAAGCTGGGTTGATGGCCACTGGCAGGCAAGGCAATCTGATCGTCAGTTCTTCGTACACGGTGAAGGATTCGGAGCTACGCCAGCAACTAATCGCCGAAATCAAGAAGCAGGGCAAGCCCTACGGTCTTTACTTCGAGGACATCGAAGGCGGATTCACGCTTACCACGCGCTCGCTCCCGCAGTCGTTCCAGGTCTTGCCCGTGCTGGTGTGGAAGGTTTATCCCGATGGCCGCCCGGACGAACTGGTGCGCGGGGTGGATATCGTTGGCACGCCGCTGGCCGCGCTGAACCGGATTGAGGTCACCGGCGAGAAGACGGAAGTATTCAATGGCGTCTGCGGAGCGGAATCGGGCAGTGTGCCGGTCTCGGCCGCCGCCCCTGCCATGCTGTTCTCCGAAATGGAAGTGCAAAAGCGGGCGCATTCACGGAACCGTCCGCCCATCCTCCCCCCGCCGGCTTGGGACAGCCCGGACGAGAAGTCATCCTCCAAAAGCGGAGGGGGACAATGATCCGGAGGGGAATGGTCGGGAGAGCAACGATGCGCTGTGCATACCAGCTGACACTTCTGGTCGTACTGCTGCTGACGACGTGTGCCATTCTTTCGGCGCAGGTTGCGGCCGGAAACCTGGCCAGCGAAAACTCCGCGGCTGGCAGAAATCCAGATCCCGTGTTGCACGCCATGCTGGCTGAGTTGCAGCGCTCGAAGACCCAACTCAGGCTGGCGGACACCCAGCCTCCGTATTACGTCGACTACCGGCTAATGGACGTTGATCAATACGTTGCCGAGGCTGCCTTCGGCGCTCTGCGCACTTCCATGCGGACGCGCATTCGCATGTTGCGCATCGTGGTACGAGTGGGTGACTACAAACACGACAGTTATTACGGCCCGGGACAAGGCGTGGTCGAGGTCGGTCCGCTCGATGACGATGAGGCGGGACTGCGGCACCAACTCTGGCTGGGGACTGACCGGGCGTACAAGGCGGCGGCTGAGGCCGTTACAGCGAAACAGGCAGAACTCAAGAAATACACCGTGGATCTGCCCGTGGACGACTTCGCCTACACATCTGCGGTCCAGTTCACCGGGCCTCTGGCGCACCTCGATTTTGACCCTGAGCCTTGGCTCACAACCTTGGAAGAAGCGTCTGCACTTTACAAGACCGATCCCGCAGTACAGTCGCTGAATGCTTCACTGCGGTTTATCGCAACGAACCGGTATTTCGTAAGTTCGGAAGGGACGGTGGTACGCAGCGGCGACAGCTTCTACCAGGTCTACGTCGGTGGCTACACCCAGGCCGCCGATGGCACGCGTCTGGATCGCTCGCATGGTTATCAGGTGCGCCAGCCGAAAGAGTTGCCAACCAAGGAAGAGGTGCTGTCTCGCACCCGGCAGCTGCTGGCAACTTTGAAGCAGCTGCGCGAGGCGCCGGTCAGCGAAGAGGAATATCGCGGCCCGGTATTGTTTTCCGCGGACGCCGCTTCTGGCATCATGTCCGAGCTGGTGGGGCCGAACGTGCTGGGCAGGCGTCCGACGCTGGGCCAGAATGCGCGCACCATCGGAGACTGGGCCAACAACTACAAGAGCCGGGTGCTGCCCGATTTTCTCTCCGCCGTAGACGATCCGACAGTCGGCAGTTTCGAGGGGCATAGCTTGCTGGGTGGTTATGTGGTGGACGACGAAGGCATCAAATCCAGCCGGGTTTCGGTGATTGAGAAAGGGCAATTGGTAAATTACCTGCTGGGCCGCGAACCCATCCGCGATTTCCCCAGCTCCAACGGCCACGGCCGAGCGGCGGTGACCGGATCGCCCATGCCGAGTCTGGGAAATCTGATTGTCCAGACTGCCGATCCAGTCAGTAGTGATGACCTCAAGAAGAAGTTGATCGAAGCCTGCAAGCAGCGAAATTTACCTTACGGCTATTTCGTGCAGACCCTGGGCCCGCGCCTTAATCCGCGACTGCTGTACCGCATCTCAACCCAGGATGGCCATGAAGAACTGGTGCGGGGCGCGGTTTTTGGCGACCTGGACACGCGGGCTCTGCGCAACAATATCGTGGCCGCAGGTAAGGAAATAGATTCTGAAGATCAGCTCGATCCCATCCCCCAGAGCGTGGTTAGTCCCGCGTTGCTGTTCGATGAGCTGGAAGTAAAACGCGGCGATACCGCCAAGCAAAATCTGCCCGATTATCCGCCGCCAGAGGCAGCGCAGTGAGTCGAACCGCCACTTACGCGAATGCTCGGCGATCCAGAAAATTACCTAACCAGAGCAACGACTAAAGCCGACAATAAACGCTTGTTTAAACGCGATCATTGGCCGGGGCTCTTTTGCCTCGAATCAGATGGATTCCGACTTCGGCGACGGGAAACGCCGATCATAAAAATGGCAACCCGCCAGGAACAAGGCAGCGGCAGCATAGCTGATGGCAAATTCCGGAGCGACAAAGATCCCCAGCTTATTTACGATTCCTGCAGAACTCAAATCGTAGGCATGGATGACTCCAAAAGAGGCGAGCACGGCTCCTGCCAGCAACCATCCAGCCGCGTGAAGGAAGCGCCGATCGAGCACGTACGCGAGGGCTGCGGCCCCCACCATGGAAACCAGGAGCGCCCCCTGGCTAAGCGCAATCAGACCTAGATCGCCAGTTCCTGCCCAAACTTCGGCGCGGCTTGAAGTAGACTCGATCCTCCTTTCCGCAGCGCTAAATCGCACGGAAGCAAGCCAAGGGCAACAGCGATGCAGTGTGATTTGGGAACTTCCTGAAAGGCCTGCGCCACCATCACCAGACCAAACCACACGATCACGATGGCAACCACTTCCAGCGGCACGAAATGAAGAATGGGAGAGATCAATCCGGTTACGCAGATCAATAGTGTGACCGCTCCATTCAGGATGGAATATCCCATGCGCGCCCCGTACGCTTTGTGGGCCAGGTGCCCAAAATAAAGTGTGGTTGGAAACGGACTGCCGAATGCCGCGGAAACCAGCGTCGCCAGTCCGTTCACCAGGAGCGATGGACGGGTAATAGCTCATCGATAATGAACTGAGCGGTCAGGTCACTGAGAATTGAACTCGGGGTCGCCGGCGCCCCAGGCAAGGGCAGAATTGTTAAGTAGAATGTAGGCGCGACTTCCGGCTCGTGCGGTTTCCAGGCAAAGACTCTTGATTCCAGATTGAGGTAGTCTTTAGATCCGCATGCGAAACCTAAACTTGCTTTTACTGCTAGCCCTAATCACGGGAGCAGCCGTTGCACAGAAACCGAATGCCCCTGTCGCTTCCGATTACGAACGCCCACAGCCAGCGGCCCCAGCAGCCTCGTTGCCCCCCGCGTTAATTCACGAACTCACGGCGATTCGCGATGCCGGATTGAGCGACGACTACGCCTATCGCCAAGTGGCCCATATCACCGAGAATATCGGACCGCGCCCCGTGGGATCGCCCCAGGCGCAAGCCGCGATCGAATATGTTGCCGGCGAACTGCGCCAGCTTGGCCTGGAGGTTCGTCTGGAGCGAGTGCAGGCCCGCCGCTGGATACGCGGCGCGGAGGCGGCCGAACTGGTGCAGTATCCAGGACAGGCCCCGGGGACCACACAGAAGATCGTGCTCACTGCTTTGGGCGGAAATCATCCCACTCCGCCGCAAGGAATCACGGCGGAAGTAATCGTGGCGAATAGTTTTGCCGATCTTGATCGTCTAGGGCGAGAAAAGGTAGCGGGGAAGATTGTCTTGTTCGACGTTGCCTTCGACAAGCAAAAGGCGGAGGCCGGCCTTGCCGGGGAAGCTTACGAGGAAGCGGTGGCCTATCGAGTTCTAGGGGCGAACAGGGCAGCCGAATTGGGCGCTGTGGCTTCCCTAATCAGATCAGTGGGAGGGGCTGACTATCGCTTGCCGCATACAGGAACCAGCAGGGCCGCAGACATTCCGGCAGGAGCGGTGACCAGCGAAGACGCGGAGCTGATCGCACATCTCGCGGCTCACGGCAAGGTCCGCATGCACGTGATATTGACCTCCCAAACCGCGGGAGAGGTGACCACCTACAACGTAGTGGGCGACTTGAAAGGCTCGGAACATCCAGAACAGATTGTGAT
>Ga0070706_100003339_pt1 | contig 15831 bp, 17 predicted proteins | sample KBSK5501metaG_FD_65476 | JGI IMG/M metagenome (GOLD analysis project Ga0070706, IMG submission 65476) | Corn, switchgrass and miscanthus rhizosphere microbial communities from Kellogg Biological Station, Michigan, USA - KBS K5-50-1 metaG | ecosystem: Host-associated > Plants > Roots >...
GGGTTCGGCGCGGGCGGCCGCCTGGCTCGGGTCCGCCGCGATCCCGGCCGCGATGGCGCTTACGTCGGCGCCGAGCTCGCCGACGCCGTAGCTGTCGCGGTCAGCGGTCCCCGGCGTCTGGAACTGGCCGCGCATGTCGATGGCGACGACCCGGCGCCCCGCGGCCGCGAGCTGGCGCAGGATCGGCAGGAAGTCTTCCTTGCTGCCGGTGAAGCCCGGAACCAGCAGCGCGGGACGGCGTTCGCACACCCCGGTGGCCGGCATCGCCTCGTAGCCGGCGAACCGGCCGCGGGCGGTCTTCAGCGTGATCCGCCGCACGCCCGGCGGGACGTCGGTGGAGCGGGGTGTGCTCACGGTGCGCCACCCTATCCGGCGGGGCGCGTCGGCCGCGCGGCCGTTTTCCCGGCGCTAGCTGGCCGGCCGCTGGGCCCGGGGAACCTCCTGGCCGCGACGGGTGCGGCGCCGTGCCTTGCTCCGGTGGCCGCCCGAACGGCTGGCGCCTTCCCCGGCCGGCTTGCCATGCCCGCCGCCGCGCGGGCCGCCCGAACGGTTCCGGGGCGACCTGGTCCGTCCGGTCTCGCCGATGTCCTCGATCGCCTCGGCGCCGAGGCCGGCCCGGGCGCGCTGGCCGGCGGGCAGCGTTCCGGTCACGCCCTCCGGGATCCGCAGCGCGCTGAACAGGAGCGCGGAGGTGGAGTAGGTCTCCGGCGGCTCGGGGCAGCCCAGGCCGAGGCTCTCGTCGATGAGCTTCCACCGGCGCATGTCCCGCCAGTCCACGAACGTGACGGCGATGCCGGCCCGCCCGGCGCGCCCGGTCCGGCCGGTGCGGTGCAGGTAGGCCTTTGCGTCCTCGGGGCATTCGTAGTTCACCACGTGCGTGACGTCGTCCACGTCGAGGCCGCGCGCGGCCACGTCGGTCGCGACGAGCACGTCCACCTTGCCGTTCCGGAACGCGCGCAGCGCCCGCTCCCGCTGGCCCTGGCCGAGGTCGCCGTGCACGCTGGCCACCGCGAAGCCACGGCCGGACAGGGCGTCGGCGACCTGGTCGGCCATCCGCCTGGTCTGGCAGAAGACCATGGTCAGGCCGCGGTCCTCGGCCTGCAGCAGGCGGGCGAGCACCTCGATCTTATCGAGGTGGTGGATGCGGAACACGTGCCGCTCGGTGTCCGGGGTGTGCTCCGGCTCGTCGCTCCCCTCGGCGCGGACGTGCACCGGGCGGGTCAGGTGGCGGCGCGCCAGCGTGACGACCTCGGGCGGCATCGTGGCCGAGAACAGCATCGTCTGCCGGTCGGCCGGGACCAGCTTGAGTATCCGCTCCACGTCCGGCAGGAAGCCGAGGTCGAGCATCCGGTCCGCCTCGTCGAGCACCAGCGCGTGCACGGCGGACAGGTCGAGGTGCCGCTGGCCGGCCAAGTCGAGCAGCCTGCCCGGCGTCCCCACCACGACGTCCACGCCCGTGCGCAGCGCGTCGATCTGCGGCTCGTAGGCGCGGCCGCCGTAGACGGTCAGCACCCGGGTGCCGAGCCTCGCGCCGGCGATCCGCAGGTCGTCGGCGACCTGGATCGCCAGCTCCCTGGTGGGCACCACGACCAGCGCCTGCGGGAGGGTGTTGCCGGGCGCCAGCCGCTGCAGCAGCGGTATGCCGAACGCGAGCGTCTTGCCCGTGCCCGTCCTGGCCTGGCCGATGATGTCATCGCCGTTCAGCCCGATCGGCAGCGCGAGCGCCTGGATCGGGAACGCGGTGCGGATTCCCCGGTCCTCGAGCGCGGCGCAGATCTCGTCGCTGACCTTGAGCTCGCGGAACGGGATCGGATCGGGTGCCCCCGGTGTGCCGTCTGCCGGCATGGTCTGTTCGGTAAGTGCCTGGGTTGTCAGGGCGTTCAGCCTCCATCAAAAAGCCCGCGGAAAATTCATCGGAGTAGCCGCGCAGGGTCTGGACGTCACATCCGCGTCTCGACCGGCGCTGTCAGGATCAACACCAGCCCGCGCTACCACATTCCGATCACGGGTCGCAGCCGAGTTTACCATGATCACCACGGTGGGCCGGGAACCGGCGCGGTCCCTGGCCCGGCCGCCCGCCCGGCCGTTGCTACGCTGCGGCTGTGTCGCAGACGCACGACGCCGCCCAGCCCGCCGGTACTCCCGCCGCGCCGGCCGCGTCCGAGGGGCTCACCGACCTGCTCGGCCTGCTGGCCTACGCCGAGCTCGACGCGTTCTTCCGGCTGTCCGACGACGCGGCGATGGCGCCGACGCTGGCCGACAAGGCCGCGCTCGGCGAGATGGCGGTGGCGGAGTTCTCGCACTTCGAGCGCATCCGGGCCGAGCTGCAGCGGCTCGGGGCCGACCCCGACCGGGCCATGGCGCCGTTCACCGCCCCGCTGGACGACTTCCACGTCAGGACCGCCCCCTCGGACTGGCTGGAGGGCCTGGTCAAGGCGTACGTCGGCGACGGGATGGCCACGGACTTCTACCGCGCGATCGCCGAGGTGCTGGATCCGGGGCCGCGGGCGCTCGTGCTCGAGGTGCTGGCCGACACCGGCCACGCGCAGTTCGCGGTCGAGCACGTGCGCGCGGCCATCGCCGCCGACCCGAAGGTGGCCGGCCGGCTCGCCCTGTGGGCGCGCCGGCTGGTGGGGGAGGCGCTCAGCCAGGCGCAGCGGGTGGCCGCGCAGCGGCCGTCGCTCGCGTACCTGGTGGTCCCCGTCGGTGAGGCCGCCGACGGCGGCGAGCCGGCCGGCGCGAGCCAGCTCGGCGACATCGGCCGGATGTTCGCGCGGCTCACCGACGCGCACGCGCAGCGGATGGACGCGCTCGGCCTGTCCGGCTGACCGGCCCGTCCGGCTGACCGGCCCGTCCGGCTGACCGCGAAAGCTCAGGAGTTGCCGAACCCGACACGTCGCGGCGCCGCGCTGCCGAGTTCCACATAAGCAATCTTGTCCGCCGGAATCAGGAACTTTCCGCCCTTGTCGTCGACGAGCGTGAATACGCCGCCGTCGGCGAGGGCCGCGGTGAGGCCCCGCTCGAGATCCACCGCCGCGGTTTCCGTTTCCACGACGAGCTCACGCGGCGCGGACTGTACTCCGATCTTGACTTCCACGGCAATCCCCTCGGTGCTGGCTCAGGTCAGCGGGCCTCCGACAGCAGAGGTTAGCCTGCCCGCAGCCGATGACAAAGCAACCATGGGCGCTGCTTTGCTGTGCCGCGGTCAAACCGGGAGCCAGTTTCGCTGCGCTGGGGAGTTGCTGGGGAGTTAACCGGTGAGCGGCCAGCCGCTGATGCCGCGCCAGGCGAGCCGGCTCAGCAGTTGCTCGGCGGCATCCTTGGGGATATCCCGGCCGCTGCTGATCCAGTACCGCGCGCTGACATTAGCCATTCCGACGAGCCCCATCCCGAGCAGGTGCGCCTCGTCGTCCCGTATCCCGGCGTCCTCCCGGATCACCCTGCTGATCATTTCCGCGCACTGATTCATGGTCGAGTCCAGCCGTTCCCGGACGGCGGGCTCATTGCTGAGGTCGGACTCAAACACGAGGCGGAATGCCTCGCCCGCGCCGCTCACGAAATCAAAGAAAGCGACGAATGTGGCGGCCACCCGCTGCTTGTTGTCGGTGGTCGAGCCGAGCGCCGTCCGCACGGTGTCGGCCAGCGCGTCCCTGCTCTCGTCGAGCAGCGCCAGGTAGAGCTCGAGCTTGCCGGGAAAGTGCTGGTAGAGCACCGGCTTGCTGACGCCGGCCCGCTCGGCGATCTCGTCCATGGCGGCCGCGTGATATCCCTGCGCGACGAACACCTTCTGCGCCGCCCCGAGCAACTGGCGGCGCCTGGCCGGCCTGGGCAGCCGGGTACTCCGCGGCCGCGCGTCGGGGGTTGCGGTCAACACGGTCTCCGAGATGTCGGCGCGGCGGTCTTTCCGCCACGTTCCGGTAATCCTACGACTCGGTAGCGCTTCCTGCCGAGGCAGCAGCGCCGGCCCCGCCGCGCCTCGCCGTCGCCGGCCGGCCGCAAAGCCGTCAAAAGGTGCCGAACCCGGCTCGCGGCACAGAGGGCACAGCGCCCCCACGACGGAGTTAGGCTTGCGCGCATGCATCCGCCAACCTCCGCCACAACGCGGCGAGCAGCGCCGATCCCGCCATGGCCGGGCCGGCTCCGCGTCGCCGGGGGAGCCGAGGTGTTCGTGCGCTCCGTCCCGGCCGCGCCTGGCGCCGAGCCCGGGCTGTGCGTGCACGGCCTGGGCGGCTCGTCCGCGAACTGGACCGACCTGATGGACGCGCTGCGCCAGCCCGGGCCGCCCCCCGACGAGGCCGGGCCGCTGATCGCCTGCGACGCGCTGGACCTGCCCGGCAACGGCCACTCGCCGCCCCCGCCAGACGGCGACTACTCGGTCGCCGCCCAGGCCGCGGTCGCCGCCCGGCTGATCGAGCAGCGGGGCCGCGGCCCGGTGCACCTGATCGGCAACTCGCTCGGCGGCGCGGTGTGCACCCACCTGGCCGCGCGCCGGCCCGAGCTGGTTTCGACGCTGACGCTCATCTCGCCCGCGCTGCCGGACCTGCGTCCCCGGCCGCTCCCGGCGCGCATCTCCGCGGTGCGCGTGCCGGGCATCGGTCCCTGGCTGGTCCGGCGGGCGGGCAAGGTCCCGGCGCGGCAGCGGGTGGCGCTCACGCTCCGCGACGTCTACTTCGACCCGGCGCGGGTGCACCCGGACCGGATCGCCGAGGAGGTGGCCGAGCTCGAGCGGCACGACAGCCTGGGTTACGCCGCCGACGTGCTGCTCGGCTCCGCCAAGGGCGTGATCGCCGAGTACTTCCGCCGCGGCCCGCAGGCGCTCTGGCGCGACGCCGCCCACGTGCGCGCCCCGGTCCTGGCCGTCTACGGCAGCCACGACCGGCTGGTGGACCCCAGGATGGCCGCCCGCGCCGCCCGCACGTTCCCGAACGCCCGCGTGGTGGTGCTGCCGCGCACCGGCCACGTCGCGCAGATGGAGCGGCCGGCCGAGGTGGCCGGCGAGATGCGGATCATGATCTCTCATGGCGGACACCGCGCCCAGTGACCTGGTGGTGGCCGCCGCGCGCCTGGTTCGGGCCACGCCGGGCGCGGGGGTCCTCTCGCCCGGGTACGTCGTCGTCTCGGGCGGCCGGGTCGCCGAGGCCGGCCCGGGGCCGCCGCCGCGGCCCGCCGACGTCGAGCTGTCCCGGGGGGTGCTGGTCCCGGGGTTCGTCGATCTTCAGGTCAACGGCTACTACGGCGAAGAGCTCGCCACGGCCGGCCCGGCCGGCTGGGCCGCGGTCGCCGGCCGCCTGCCGGAGACCGGGACGACCGCGTTCCTGCCCACGTTCATCACCGCCCCGGCCGGCCGGCTCGCCGCCGCGCTGCGCGCCGCCGCCACGCTGCTGCCCGGCCTGCCGCGCGGCGCCCGGGTGCTGGGCGTGCACGCGGAGGGGCCGTTCATCTCCCCGCTTCGCACGGGCGCGCACAACGCCGCGTGGATCACCGATCCCGAGCCGGCCGCGATCGACGAGCTGCTCCGCGCCGGGTCGGGGGTGCTCCGGCTCGTCACGCTGGCACCCGAGCGCGACGGCGCGATCGCGGCGATCACCCGGCTGACCGAAGCGAAGGTGCTGGTGAGCGTCGGGCACACCGACGCGACGGCCGCGCAGGTGGCGGCGGCCGCGGACGCGGGCGCGCGCATGGTCACCCACCTGTACAACGCCCAGCGGCCGATGCACCACCGCGAGCCGGGGGTGCCCGGCCAGGCGCTGACCGACCCGCGGCTGACCAGCGGCCTCATCGCCGACCTGCGGCACGTGTCGGCGCCGATGTGCCGCCTCGCGTTCGCCGCGGCCCCCGGCCGGATCTGCCTGGTCACCGACGCCGCCGCGTGCGCGGGCATGCCGCCGGGCCGGTACCTGCTCGGCGGGCAGCCGGTCACGCTGCCCGACGGCGACCGCGCCGCGCCGGTGCGGCGCGACGGCACGCTGGCCGGCTCCGCGCTGCGGATGGACGCGGCGGTGGCCAACATGGTGGCGGCCGGTGTCGGGCTGGCCGACGCGGTGGCCGCCGCCAGCCGGGTCCCCGCGGACCTGATCGGCCGCGCCGACCTCGGCCGGATCGCCCCCGGCGCGGCCGCGGACCTGGTCTGGCTCGATGACGGCCTGCGCGCGCAGGCGACGTGGGTGGACGGCGACCTCGTGTATCCGCCCGATGCGGCACACTGAGCAGTCAGCCATTAATTTTCCCGAACGGCGGAGCCCAGCGTGACCACACGGATGCGGATCGAGATCGGCGAGCAGCCCGCAGCGCTGCGAGCCACGCTCGCAGCGCTGCTGCCCCGCGCGGCAGAGGTGGCCACGGTGGCCGCCGGCACCCGGCAGGTGCTGTTCATCGCGCGCGGGACCTCCGACAACGCCGCGGTCTACGGCAGCTACCTGCTGCAGGTGTATGCCGGCCGGCTGGCCACGCTGGCCTCGCCGTCGGTGGCCACCACCTACCGCAGCCGCGACGACCTGTCCGGGGTGCTGGCGGTGGCGCTGTCGCAGTCCGGCCGGACCGAAGAGATCGTCGACACGCTCGCCTGGGCCGCGGACTGCGGGGCGCGCACGCTCGCGGTGACGAACTCGGCCGCCTCACCGCTCGCCGAGACCGCCGAGCTGGCCCTGGTGACCGCCGCGGGCGCCGAGCGCGCGGTCCCGGCCACCAAGACCTTCATCACCCAGCTCGCCGCGCTGGCCGTGCTGGCGATCGGCCTCGGCGCGGACGTCGACGTGGGCGAGCTGCGCCGGGTGCCCGACGAGGTCGAGCGCGTGCTCGCCGCGCCGGGGGATGTCGAGGCGGCCGCCGCCGACCTGGCCGGCGCGGCCGGCATGGTGGTCTCCGGCCGGGGCCTCGCCTACGCCGCCGCGCTAGAGCTCGCGCTCAAGCTCAAGGAGGCGTGCTACCTGCACGCGATGGGTTTGTCCTACGCGGACCTGCTGCACGGCCCCATCGCCGTCGTGGACGCCGCCACCCCCGCCATCGTCGTGGCCGCCGACTCCGGCCCGACCCTGGACGGCGCGGTCCGGCTGGCCCGGCGGGCGGCGGGCGCGGGCGCGACGGTGCTGGCGATCGGCGGCGGCCCCGCCCTGGCCGCCGAGGCCAGCCGCGCGCTGCCCGGCCCGCGGCTGCCGGAGTGGCTGGCGCCGCTGGGGCTGATCGTGCCCGGGCAGCTGCTCACCGAGGCGCTCGCCCGGCGGCTCGGCCTCGACCCGGACAGCCCCCGCGGGCTGAGCAAAGTCACGCAGACGGCCTGATCATGGCGACGCTGGTCTCGTTCCACGCCCACCCCGACGACGAGTCGATCGCCTGCGGGGGCGTGATGCGCAAGGCGTACGAGGAAGGCCACCGGGTGGTGCTCGTCGTGGCGACCCGCGGCGAGCACGGCGAGGTGGCGGAGAGCTTCCTGGACGACGGCGAGTCGCTCGCGCAGCGCCGGGTGGCCGAGACGCAGGCGGCCGCCGCGATCCTCGGCGCGGCCCGGGTGGAGTTCCTCGGCTACACCGACTCCGGCATGATGGGCACGCCGGCCAACCAAGCGCCCGGATCGTTCTGGACCACCCCGGTCGACGAGGCCGCGCGGAAGCTCGCGGCGATCCTGACCGAGGAACGCGCCGACGTTCTGACCTGCTACGACGACAACGGCGGCTACGGCCACCCCGACCACATCCAGGTGCACCGGGTGGGCCTGCGCGCCGCCGGGCTGGCGGCCACGCCCCGCGTCTACCAGGCCACGATCAACCGCGACCAGATCCTGCGCAGCCGGAGCCGGTTCGCCGAGCAGGCCGCCGCCGCGAGAGTTGAAATCCCCGACGTCACGGCCGACGAGCAGTTCGGCAAGCCCGAGGCGGTGATCACCGCCGCCGTCGACGTCTCGCGGTACGTCGAGTACAAGCGGCAGGCCATGCGCGCGCACGCCAGTCAGATTCCCGAGGAGTCGTTCTTCCTCGCGATGCCGCACGAGGCGTTCCGCTACGCGTTCGGCACCGAGTGGTTCATCCGCGACGGCCAGGGCCCCGGCATCACCGAGACCGACCTATTCGCCGGTCTCTAGATCGACCACTTGAAGCGGCGGGTGATCTCCGGCATGGTCCCCGACATTACCCGCGGTTCACCGACCTCCCTTACCATCGCAGCTGTGTACCCCCCGCCCCGCCGCGCTACCCTCCGCGGCGTGATCACCGACTGGGGCGGCGTGTTCACCAACTCGATCGCGGACGCGGTCAGCGGGTGGCTCGAGGCGGACCTGATCGACCGGAACACCTACCGCGCCGCCATGAAGGCCTGGCTGACCCAGGCCTACGACGGCGACGGCGACGACAACCCCGTGCACCGGCTGGAGCGGGGTGACGGCGACCCGGCGGAGTTCGAGCGCGCGCTGGCCGCCCTCCTGCTCCGCACCGACGGGACCCAGGTGGCGGCGGAGGGCCTGCTCAGCCGCATGTTCGCCGGCACGCTGCCGGTCCCGGCGATGTACGACCTGATGCGGACGGTGCGCGCGGCGGGCTACCGGACCTGCCTGCTGTCCAACTCCTGGGGCGACGACGGCTACTACCCGCGGGAGGTCTTCCCGGAGCTGTTCGACGCCTGGGTGATCTCGCACGAGGTGCGGATGCGCAAGCCGGAGGAGCGGATCTTCCGGCACGCCGCGGGGCTGCTGGGCCTGCGGCCGGAGCAGTGCGTGTTCATCGACGACATCGAGGCGAACGTCGCCGCGGCGGCCGCGCTCGGCATGGTGGGCGTGCACCACACCGACCCGGCGGTGACCGCCGCCGCAATTGCGGACCTGCTCGGCCTGCCTGGCGACTAACGTAGGCGGGCATGGCGGACTACCCGCACCCGTCCAGCCCCGGGCGCAGCGCGAACATGCGCGCCAACCGCCGCGCCGACACCAAGCCCGAGCTCGCGCTGCGCCGGGCCCTGCACACGCTCGGCTACCGGTACCGCAAGGACTACCGACTCGTGCTGGACGGCGGCGCGAAGGTCCGCCCCGACATCGCCTTCACCGCGCGCCGGGTGGCCGTCTTCGTGGACGGCTGCTTCTGGCACGCCTGCCCGCAGCACGGCCGCAACCCCGCGGTCAACGACTGGTACTGGTCGCCCAAGCTGGCCAGGAACGTGCAGCGGGACCGCGCCGCGGACGAGGCACTGGCCGCGGCCGGCTGGCAGGTCGTGCGCGTCTGGGAGCACGAGAGCCTGGAGGACGCGATGGCCGCGGTCATCGCGGCCGTCGGCGCGCGACCGTCGCGACCAGCCGCGGCGCCCGGCGCCGCATTGGGCGCCAGCCGTTCGGCTGAAACGGGGTGAGGGGTGCGCGTCTACCTGGCCGCCACGATGCCCGCGCTGGCGGCGGCGCTGCGGGGCGGGCAGATCGGGCCGGCCCCGCTGGCCGGCTTCGCGGTCACGCCGGCGCTGCGCGAGTGGTACGCCAGCGGCGACGAGGAGGAGCTGGAGGACGCCGCGATGGCCGTGGCCGCGCGCGCGTCGCTGCGGCTGCTCGCGGCCGACGCCGGGGCGCCGCCGCGGCGGGTGGCGCTGGCCGCCGACGTCCCGGACGACCAGGTCAGCAGCTGCGGTAGCGTGGATGAGCCGGCTGCGGTGCGGATCAGCGCGGCCGTGCCGCTGGCCTGGGTGGCGTCCGCGCACGTGGACGACCCGGAGGCGGCCGCGGACGTGCGCGCGGCGGCGGCGGCCATGGCCGCGGCCGATCGCGGTGACGAGGACGCCAAGTTCACCGTGGACGGCGCCGAGGGGCACGAGCTGCTCTGGTTCGCCGCGCAGGAGCTGCCGTACCTGTTCGGCTGACGAGCGGAGGAGTCGACGATGACAAGCCTGGACGCCGTGACCAACGTGCCGGTACCGGTCAACGAGCCCGTGCGGAACTACCCGCCGGGCAGCCAGGACCGGGCCGCGCTGGAGAGCAAGATCAAGGAGCTGGCCGGCACTCCGGCCGAGTTCACGATGACCATCGGCGGGGAGCCCCGGATGGGCGGCGGCGAGCTGGTGGACGTCGTCCAGCCGCACAACCACCGGCACGTCCTCGGCCGCCTCGGCAACGCGACCGACGCCGACGTCGCCGCGGCGATCGACGCCGCGGCCGCGGCCGCCCCCGGCTGGCGCGCGCTGTCGTTCGACGACCGCGCCGCGATCCTGCTCAAGGCCGCCGACCTGCTGGCCGGCCCGTGGCGGTCGGCGATCAACGCCGCCACGATCCTCGGCCAGTCCAAGTCGCCGTTCCAGGCCGAGATCGACGCGGCCTGCGAGCTGATCGACTTCTGGCGGTTCAACGTGCACTACGCCCGGCGGCTGCTCGCCGAGCAGCCGCAGTCGGGCCCCGGCAGCTGGAACCGGCTGGAGTACCGCCCGCTCGAGGGGTTCGTGCTCGCGATCACCCCGTTCAACTTCACCTCGATCGCCGGAAACCTGCCGACCGCGCCGGCCCTGCTCGGCAACACCGTCGTGTGGAAGCCATCGCACACCCAGCAGCTCGCCGCGCACGTCATCATGCGCGTGCTCGAGGCGGCCGGGCTGCCACCCGGGGTGATCAACATGGTGACCGGGTACGGCCAGGCGCTGTCCGGCGTGGCGCTGCCGCACCCCCACCTGGCCGGCATCCACTTCACCGGCTCGACGCAGACCTTCCAGCACCTGTGGCGGACGATCGGCGAGAACATCGCCGGCTACCGCAGCTACCCGCGGCTGGTGGGGGAGACCGGGGGCAAGGACTTCGTCATCGCGCACCCCTCGGCCGACCCGGACGTGCTGATGACCGCGCTGGTCCGCGGCGCCTTCGAGTACCAGGGGCAGAAGTGCTCGGCCGCCTCCCGGGCGTACATCCCGCGGTCGATGTGGGGCCGGCTGCGCGACGACTTCACCGGCCAGGTCGAGTCGCTGACCATGGGCGACGTGTCGGCCGACCTGTCACTGTTCATGGGCGCGGTGATCGACCACCGCGCGTTCGCGAAGCACTCCGCGGCGCTCGAGCGGGCCGCCGCGACCCCGTCGATCCGGGTGCTGGCCGGCGGCCGGGCCGACGACACCGAGGGCTACTTCGTGCAGCCCACGGTGCTGGAGTGCTCCGACCCGACCGACGAGGTGTTCACCACCGAGTACTTCGGGCCGATCCTCGCCGTGCACGTCTACGACGACGCCGCGTACCCGCAGATGCTCGCGCAGGCCGCCGACGTGTCCCGGTACGCGCTCACCGGCGCGATCATCGCCCAGGACCGGGCGGCGATCGCCGCGGCAACCGACGAGCTGCGCTTCTCGGCGGGCAACTTCTACATCAACGACAAGCCGACCGGCGCGGTGGTCGGGCAGCAGCCGTTCGGCGGCGCGCGGGCCAGCGGGACCAACGACAAGGCCGGCTCGATCTTCAACCTGACCCGGTGGGTGAACGTCCGCACGATCAAGGAACTGTTCGTCCCGCCGACCGACTACCGCTACCCGCACATGGGCTAGGGCTCGCGCAGCCGGGCGCGGGCGAAGATCTGCTCGATGAACGCCTCTCGCAGCGCCGGATCGGCAAGCTGTTCCTCGTCTATCACTGGCAGCAACGGGAAGGCCGCCATCAGCCGCGCGGCGTACACCCCCTGGCCCCGTCGGTCGGCCAGCCGTCCGTCGCCGGCGTACCGCGGGAGGCCGCGGATCCCGCAGCTCGGCGACTTGGCCTTGAAGACGTAGCCGTCGATCTGCGCCGGCAACGCGAGCGCGGCCATCGCGGCGGTGTGGTCCGCGGTGCCGCTCCGGTTGATCAGGTGGTCAGCGGCGGTCAGCCGGAGCGTCTCGCGCGGCGCGCCCAGCCCGATCGCCATCTCCGGACAAAACGGCACCCAGTCCACGTGCGGGCCGAGCACGTCGGTGAGAAACGCCTGCCGCCGGTGCCCGCCGTCGAAGCGGACCCGCTCGCCGAGCAGGCAGCTCGACACCCCGACCCGTGGCTTCAACCCGGGTACTCCATCGCCGTCTCGTTCATCTGTCTTTCATCGGCCTCAGCGTACGACGACGTGATCCCGCCGTCGGCCTGAGCACCGCGGCGTCGTTCGCCTACGTGGCCGCTGAGGATCGCGTGACCAGGAGGGTCTTGCCGACGGTGGCCCGTGTCTCGATGGCCGCGTGTGCCTCGGCCGCCCGCTCCAGCGGGTAGGTCTGGCCGATCACCGGCCGGAGCCTTCCCGCGGCCGCCTGGACCAGCGCCACCTGGCTCAGCTCGCGCATCTGCTCTGGCGCGAGGGCGGTGCCGCGGATGACGGTGACGCCGCGGCCGACCGCCACGTCGTCACGGATCGGGGAGAACGCGCCGCTGGCCATGCCGAAGGCACACAACCGCCCGCCGCGGCGCAGCAGGCCGAACGAATCCGCGCTGGTCTGCCCGCCCACCCCGTCAAACACGACGTCGGCATCGCCGGCCAGTTCCCGTGCGCGGTCCGCCCAGCCAGGCTCGGTGTAGTCCACGGCCACGTCCGCTCCCAGGCTGGCCGCCAGCGACGCCTTCCGCGATCCTCCGGCTGCGGCCACCACCCGCGCCCCGGCGTCGCGGGCAAGCTGGACGAGCAGGCTGCCGACCCCGCCGGCGGCGGCCTCAACGAGCACCGTCTCGCCCGCCCGCACCGCCGCGGCGCGGATCAGGGCGATCGCGGTCCGGCCGTCGGCCAGCAGCGCGACGGCCTCGGCCAGGCCCAGCCGTCCGGGCACGGGAATCGGGACCGCCGCGTCGACGGCGACCCGCTCGGCGTAGCCGCCCGTGCCGCCGGTGGTCGTGACCACGCGCCGGCCCGCCAGCGCCGGGCCCACGCCGGGTCCGACCGAGCTCAGCACGCCGCCGACCCCGTTGCCGAGGATCACCGGCAGCCGCGGCGCCATCGCGGGAACCGGCGGGTGGCCGGCCCGCAGCTGCGTCTCGACGAACGTGATGCTCGCGAACTCGACGTCGATCAGCGCCTGACCAGGCGCGGCGACCGGGTCCGGTACCTCCTCGGCGACCAGCCTGCTCGGCGGCCCGAACTCCCGCAGCAGCACAGCGCGCACGGCGTCACCTCCCGTCTTACCGGAGCAAAGGCTAGCCATGGAGCAGGCGATCGAGGCCGCCGAGGCCGGCCTCGCCGCCCAGGACGCCTGGTCCGGCCTGGCCTGCTACGTGCGCAGCTGCGTGGGGTTCGGCTCCGGTGCGCTCGCCACGCTGGCCGGCACGGTGGACAGCACGCCGCAGATGTGGGAGACCAGCCGGCGCGGCCGCCGCCTCCTTGACCAGCTCGTGGCGCGGGCGCACCGGGAGGGCGGCCTGCGTCCGGACGTCACGGCGCTGGATATCGCGTGGCTGATCGAACTGTTCGGCCGGGCCGGCCCGGCGTGGCCCGAGCCCGGCAACACCAACGTCCGGGACCGGCTGCTCCAGATCGCGCTGGCCGGTCTGCGCGCGCCGGGTGCCGAGCCGCTGCCCGGTCACCCGCCGAGCGCACGCCAATACGAGCAGCGCTGGCAGGTGCACCCTCCGGGCCCCCCGGCAGCGGCCGGGCGGTCGCCGGGACGTTTCCGCGGAAACGCCGGCCCGCAAACTGTCGTACCAGGCTCCTAGCCTGAACACATGTTCGATCCTCTCAATATCACCTCATCAGACCAACCTCCCACCCCGGACGCGGACCGCGAGTCGCTGCAACGGCTGGAGGAGCGGATCTGCGAGCTGGCCGGGCACCTCGCTGCGGCGACCTGCTGGTTCCTGGTGCTGCTGGCCGAGTTCGACGCCCGGCAGGGCTGGGCCACCTGGGACATGCCCTCCTGCGCGGTCTGGCTGTCCTGGAAGTGCCAGCTGGCCTCCGGCACGGCCCGCGAGCACGTCCGGGTGGCCCGCGCGCTGGCCGGGTTGCCGGTGATCCGGGGCGAGTTCGCCGCGGGAAGGCTGTCGTTCGCGAAGGTGCGCGCGCCGACCCGGATCGCCGATCCCGACTCCGACCGCGATCTGGCCGAGATGGCCGTGCCGATGACCGCCAACCAGCTGGAGCGGTTCGCCCGCGCCCACCGCACCGTCACTCGCGCCATGGACGAGCAGGCCCGGCTGCAGCGGCGGCTGCGTTGGCGGTTCGAAGAGGACGGGTCACTGTCCTTGTCGGTGAACCTGCCGCCCGAGGACGGTGCCGCCGTCCTCACCGCGTTGCGCGCGGCCGTCCGCGCCGAGCAGCCCGCGACGGACCTGCCGCCAGCGGAAACGCCAACCGGGGCGGAGGTCGGCGTTTCCGCGGAAACGCCGGCGGCGCGGGAGCGGCCGACGTCGGCCAGCCTGGCCGACGCGCTTGTGGAGATCGCCGAGGCCTACATCGCGGGCAAGACCCGCACCGCGCAGAACCCGGACGTTTACCAGGTCGTCGTGCACGCCACCCCCGACATGCTCATCCCCGCCCCGGCCAGCCCGGTCAGCCAGACCAGCCCGGTCAGCCAGACCAGCCCGGTCAACCAGACCAGCCCGGTCAGCCAGGCCACCCCCGCCGATCCCGCCGGGCCCGCCGTCCTCAGCGAGAACTGGCGAACGTCCCGCTGTCACATCGCGGACGGACCCGCGATCAGCCGGGCCGCGCTGCAGCGGATCGCCTGCGACGCGGTGCTGACCTGGATCAGCCACGACGTCCACGGGAACGCGCTGAACGCGGGCCGCCGCCGTCGCGACCCCACCCCGGCGATCCGCCGCGCCCTGGCGGACCGCGATCACGGCCGCTGCCGGCACCCGGGCTGTCACCGCCGCGCCACCCAGGCGCACCATGTCCACTGGTGGCTGCACGGCGGGGTCACCAGCCTGGACAACCTGATCAGCCTGTGTTCCTACCACCACCGGATGGTGCACGAGGGCCGCACGGTCATCGGGGCGCCCGCCCCCGGGGTGTTCACCTTCTACCGGGCCGACGGGACACCACTGCCCGACAGCCCCCCGCTGCCCGCTCCCACCGGGCAGCTGAGCGACCAGCACGACACGGAGATCACCCCGGACACGATCGTCCCGCCCTGGTACGGCGAACGGCTCGACCTCGATTACGCGATCGCCGTGCTGTTCGGCAACCAGGCAGCCCGCCAGGTCCGCAGCCAGCAGGAACGCGCGCAGGCCGCTTGACCCTGCGCCCGGCTGAAAGAATTCTGGCGGTCAGGTGAACCTGTCATCGCCGGAACGCAATAGACAAGTGATGGACGACGACGAGCTGATCGCCGCCATGGCGGGCGGCGACGACGCTGCGCTGCGGGAGTTGTTCACCCGGCACGCGCCGTGGCTGGCGCACCGCCTGCGCGCCATCCTGCCCGCGGCCGAGGTCGAGGACGTGCTGCAGGAGACGTTCCTCGCCGTCTGGCGTGGCTCGCGCGGCTACCACCCGGCCGCCACGGCGGGCGCCCCAGAGGCGGGCTCGGCGGGCGGCTGGCTGTGGGGGATCGCCCGGCGGCAGGCCGCGCTGTGGCTGCGCCAGCGCGGGCCGGCCACGCAACTGCTCCCCGTCCTCGTCCTCGCCGACGGCCCGCACGCGGGTGATCCGGTCGAGCTGGCCCTGGCCAGGGCCGAGCTGGCCGCCGCGGTCGGCGCGCTCGGGCCGGAGGGCAGCGCGGAGCGGGAGGCGTGGCGGCTGATGTACGTGGAGGACCGGCCGGTGGCCGAGGTCGCCGAGCTGATGGGCGTCCCGGAAGGAACGGTGAAGAGCCGCGCGCACCGGGCGCGGCAGCTGATGCGTGCGGCGCTGCGGCGGCACGAGCCGATGCGGGAAGGAGGCGGCCGATGACCGGCGATCGGGGACCTCAGGACGTGGACCTGGGCCGGGTCTGGGTCGGCGTGGCCGCGCAGGT
>Ga0070706_100003340_pt1 | contig 15820 bp, 7 predicted proteins | sample KBSK5501metaG_FD_65476 | JGI IMG/M metagenome (GOLD analysis project Ga0070706, IMG submission 65476) | Corn, switchgrass and miscanthus rhizosphere microbial communities from Kellogg Biological Station, Michigan, USA - KBS K5-50-1 metaG | ecosystem: Host-associated > Plants > Roots >...
TACTTCGAGAACCACAAGCTGGTCAGCAACAACGTCACGCAGGCCCTGAAGGACAAGGGAATCGGCTCCGGGGGCGGCGTCGACCTCTTCTCCGACGGCACCGCCCAGCTCGGCGGCCCGCTGATCAAGGACAAGCTCCGCTTCTACACGTCCTGGCGCGATTGGAGGATCCACCGCAACGTCCCGAACTTCTTCAAGGAGGGTTACTTCTCGGCCTCCGGCCAGCCGTGCGTGACCAAGACGGGAACCTCGCCGTGCACGCCGAAGACCGAGAACACCGACCTGCGCTCGGGGCTCGTCAACCTCAGCTACCAGCTCAACCCCAACAACCGCATCGACGCGCTGTGGACCCGCCAGACCTACTGGAAGCCGAACCGGAACGCGGGCGCGCAGATCCAGCCCGACAGCACCTGGATCGAGGACGACGTGTTCTCGATCTACCAGGCGCACTACAACTCGCAGATCTCGACCAACGCGCTCTTCGACGTCCGCGTCAGCTTCTCCGACGTCAGCTTCCCGCTGTTCCTGCAGCCGGGCGTCACCCAGCCCAACAACGTCGAGCTGACGACCGGCGACCAGACGGGCGCGGCCAGCTTCGCCTACGCTCCCCCGCAGCATCGGACGCGGCTGTCGCTGAACGGGACCTTCTCGTACTTCAAGGGACACGTCGCCGGCGCCGACCACTCCCTCAAGGCGGGCTACGAGTTCTACCGCGGGTACTCGAGCTTGAACCTCGACGCCCTCGACGGCATCAATCTCCAGACGTTCAACGGTGAGCCATCGACGGTGACCGAGTACAACACCCCCGTTCCCGGGATCGACGAGTTCACGGGTTCGGTGCTGTTCGTCCAGGACAACATCACCAAGGACCGGCTCGCGATCAACGCCGGCCTCCGCTTCGAGCACACCGACGGGTTCCTGCCTCCCCAGAGCAAGGCGGCGGGCCCCTTCTCGGCCGCCCAGACCTCTCCGCGACAGGACGTGATCAAGTGGAACAACCTGGCCCCGCGGCTGGGGCTCGTGTACGACGTCCTCGGCAACCACAAGGCCGCCCTCAAGGCCGGCTACGCGAGATACCACCACCAGATCGGCGGGGGCATGATCGACGTGCCCAACCCGCTCGGCCTGGCCGGCAAGGGCTACACCTGGATCGACCGCAACGGTGACCGCAAGTTCCAGAAGGGAGAGGAAGGCGACCTGCTGTTCGCCTTCGGCGGGAACATCAACACGGTCGACCCGAACCTCAAGCGGCCGCGCACGGACGAGGTCACCGCCGGTCTCGACTTCGAGCTGCCCCAGAGCATCAAGCTGAGCATCGACGGCGTCTTCCGCTGGGGCCGCGACCTGATCGCCATCGCCGAGATCGGGATCCCGCAGAACTCCACGGGCTACGACCAGACCGTCGGGATCGATCCCGGCAACGATGGGATCACCGGGACCGCCGACGACAAGCGGGTCAGCGTCTTCAACCAGAAGCCCGAGTTCGCCGGCAAGAACAAGCGGCTCGAGACCAACCCGTCCGACTTCAAGAGCAGCTTCAAGGGCCTCGAGGTGACGCTGCAGAGGCGGTATTCCAACCGCTGGCAGGCGCTCGTGACGTACGCCTTGTCTCACGACAACCTGAGCAGCACGTCCGTCAGCGTCGGGACCCCGTTCGGCGGCGAGGAGGAGGGAGCCGGCGGCATCGGCTTCGGTTCCGGGGCCAACGCCTTCCAGGACATCAACGCGAAGATCAACAACACCAGCGGGCCCACCTTCTACAACCGGCGGCACCAGTTGAAGATGTTCGCCGGCTACGACATCCCGAAGATCGACGTCACCGTGGCCGCGGTCTTCAAGGTCCAGAGCGGGACGCCCTGGGGCCGGATCGTGAGCCTGTCCAACGACGTCAACGGCGTGCCGTTCAACCAGGGGCCGATCTCGTTCTTCGCGGAGCCGCGCGACGCCCGGCACTTCGACACGATCCGGTATCTCGACGCCCGGCTGGGCAAGTTCTTCAACGTCGGCAAGCATCGGCTCGAAGTGGTCGCCGACCTGTTCAACGTGTTCAACGCGAACATCATCACCAACCTGAACCCCAACACCGGTTCCGCGGTCGGCAACCCGACGGACATCCTGGGCCCGCGGGTGCTGCGCTTCGGCGCGCGATGGACGTTCTAGACCAGGCGTGGTAGACCCCGGGGGGAGTCCAGTGATTCCCCTCGGGGTTCGTATCGCGGCGCTGTCTCTGCTGAGCCTGGCCGCGGCTCTCGCTACGGCGCCGATCGTCTTCGTGGACCGCTCCGCCGCCGCGGGCCTCGCCTTCCGGACCACCTACGGCGGCAAGGACACCAGCACCTACATCCTCGAGACCACCGGGACGGGCGTCGCGTTCCTCGACTACGACCGCGACGGACGGCTGGACGTGTTCTTCGCCAACGGCACTACGCTGGCCGGCGTCCCGGACGGCCAGAGCCCCCGGTGCGCGCTCTATCGCAACAACGGCGACGGGACGTTCACCGACGTCACGGAAGCGGCCGGCGTCGCCCGCCACGGGTGGGGACAGGGCGTCGCGGTCGGCGACTACGACAACGACGGCTGGCCGGACCTCTACCTGACCTTCTTCGGCCGGAACGTGCTCCTGCGCAACAAGGGCGACGGGACCTTCGCGGACGTGACGGACGCGGCGGGCGTGGCCGCCGGAGGATGGTCGACGAGCGCGGCCTTCGCCGACTACGACAACGACGGCCGCCTCGACCTTTACGTGGCCCGCTACGTCGACTTCGACCTCGCGAGCGCCCCGCGGCCGGGATCGCAGAAGAACTGCTTCTACCACGGCTTTCCCGTCATGTGCGGTCCTCGCGGACTCGCCGGCGCGCGCGACGTGCTCTTCCACAACAACGGTGACGGGACCTTCACCGACGTGACCGTGCGCGCGGGCGATCTGGACCACGACCGCTACCGGGGCCTGGGCGTCGTGTGGGGCGACTACGACGACGACGGGTGGCCGGACCTCTTCGTGGCCAACGACGCGCACCCGAACCTGCTCTACCACAACAACCGCAACGGGACGTTCACCGAGGTCGCCTTCGCGGCGGGCGTCGCCTTCGACGAGGACGGCCGCGAGCGGGCGGGAATGGGGGCCGATTTCGGCGACTACGACAACGACGGGCGGCTCGACCTCGTGGTGACCAACTTCTACGGGGAGCCTCATTCGCTCTACCTGAACCAGGGAAACGGGACCTTTCTCGAGACCACGTGGCCGTCCGGGATCGGCGAGGCGACCATGCGCTCCCTCGGCTGGGGCACGGGCTTCGTCGACTTCGACAACGACGGGAACAAGGACCTGTTCTTCGTGAACGGCCACGTGTACCCGGAGGTGGACCGGCAGAAGCTCGACGAGACGTACGCCCAGCAAAGCCTCGTCTTCCGCAACCAGGGCGACGGCACGTTCACCGACGCCACGCGCGCCGCCGGAGACGCCCTGGCCTCGCGCCGGGTCGGCCGCGGCGCCGCCTTCGGCGACTACGACGACGACGGCCGCGTCGACGTCGTGATCTCCACCGTCAACGACCGCGCCGTCCTGCTGCACAACGAAAGCGTCAGCGGGAACCACTGGCTCACCGTGAAGCTCACCGGCACCCGCGGCAACCGGGACGCCATCGGCGCCCGCGTCACGGTGCGCGCCGGCGGCGCGACCCGGATGCACGAGGTCCACGGCGGCGGCAGCTATCTCTCCCAGAGCGACCTCCGCGCGCACTTCGGCCTCGGGTCGCTCGCGGTCGTTCCCTCGCTGGAGGTGCGCTGGCCCGGCGGCGCCACCGAGCGGTTCACGGACGTCGCCGCGGACCAGAGGCTCGTGATCGAGGAGGGAAAGGGCATCGTGTCCCGGCAGGGACCCGCGACGCCCGAGGCGGGGCGGAGGCGACGTTGACGTGGGTCGCGGCCGCGCCCTTGCTGGTCCTCGCGAGCGCGCTCGCCGCCGGCGCGGAGCCACCCGCCGACGGCCTCGACGCCCGCGCGCACCTCGCGCTCGGCCAGAAGTATTCGGCCCAGGGGCTCTATCCGGAGGCGATCGAGCATCTGCAGCGCGCGATCGAGCAGGAGCCGGACGCGCCCCAGGGGCACTATCTTCTCGGGATCACCTACGGCTTGATGAACGACACGGCGAGAGCCACGGCCGAGCTGGAGCGCGCGACGCAGCTCGCGCCGGGCGATGCCGGGTTTCGCTACTACCTCGGCCTCGCGTACCTGGCGGCCAACCGCCATCCCGACGCCGCGCGCGAGCTGGCCGAGTCCGTGAGGCTCGACCCCCGCCGCGCCGAGGCCCACTCGAACCTCGGTTGGGCCCTCATGAACCTGGGGAAGAACGGCGAGGCGGCCCGAGCCCTGCTCGCGGCGCTGCAACGGCAGCCTCGGAACGCGTCGACGTGGTTCCTCCTCGGCGAGAGCCTGCGCCGGCTCGGCGAGACCGAGAAGGCGATCGGCTACTTCGAGAAGGCGCTCGAGCTCGAGCCCGCCCATGCCGACGCCCTCTTCTCGCTCGGCACGGTGTACGCGCTGCGCCAGGAGCGCGAGAAGGCCGTCTCCTGCTTCCGGCGATTGCTCGCCGCCGATCCGCGCCACGCCGGTGCGCACTACCAGCTCGGCAAGATCCTCCTCCGCGACGGAAAGGTGGACGAGGCGATCGAGCACCTCGAGAAGAGCGTCGAAGCGCAACCCGCCCTCAAGGCCGCCCACTACCAGCTCGCGCGGGCGTATCGGCTCCGCGGTCAGGCCGAGAAGGCCGAGCGCGAGGCCGAGGCATTCCGGCGGCTCGGGTCCGAGCGCGTGGACGACGAGTCGTGGCGGACGGAGGCGGCGCCGCCCGCGGGCGCGCCCCGCGAGACGGTGCGACCGCGGCCGGGGCAGGCCGAGACGCACTACAACATGGGCGTGGCCCTGCAGCGCGCGGGACGCTTCTCGGAGGCCGCGCCGGCTCTCGAGCAGGCGGTCGCGCTCGACCCCGACCACGCCGCGGCGTGGTCGAGCCTCGGCTGGGCGTACGCGCGCCTGGGCCGATACGGCAAGGCGCTCGACGCGTACCGGCGAGCCCGGCAGCTCCGGCCCGACGACGCACAGGTGTTGCGGGGCCTGGGCGCCACCTACGGCAACCTCGAGCGCTGGCCGGAGGCGGTCGAGGCCCTCGAGCGGGCGGCGACGCTGGCGCCGGCCGACGCCGGCGCGCAGTACGACCTCGGCCGCGCCTACGCGAAGCAGCGGCGGACGCGCGAAGCGGCCGAGGCGTTCGAGCGGGCGATCCGTCTTCAGCCCGGCCTCGCGGCCGCGCACTTCAGCCTCGGCCTCGCCCGCGTCGACCTGGGCGAGAGCGCCGGAGCGATCGCGGCCTTCCGCAGCGTCCTCCGCCTCGAGCCCGGCCACGCGCCGGCGCGATTCAACCTCGCCCTGACGCTCCTGGCCGCCGGCGACCGGGCCGGGGCGCGCCAGGAGCAGAAGGCCCTCGAGTCGCTCGATCCCAACCTCGCGCTCCAGCTCGCGCTGCGCCTCGACGGCGGCCGCAATTGACGCGGCGCGGCCTGGCCGGGCCCGGCCTGGCCGTCATCGCGCTGGCGGTCGGCCTGGCCGAACGCCGGCTGGAGTCCGCGCCTCCCGCGCCGGCCGTCGCGGCGCCGGTCTTCACCGACATCACCGAAGCGAGCGGCATCCGCTTCCGGCACGAGAACTCGCCGACGACGAGCAAGTACCTGATCGAGACGATGGGCGGCGGCGTGGCGCTCTTCGACTACGACGGCGACGGCCGCCTCGACGTGTTCTTCACGAACGGCGCCGCCCTCGCGGACCCGATGCCGGCGGGCGCGGAGCCCGACAAGACGGCCCCGCGCTTCGCCAATCGGCTCTACCGGAACAAGGGCGACGGCACGTTCGAGGACGTCACCCAGCGCGCCGGCCTCGCCTCCGCCCACGGCTACGGCATGGGGGTGGCGGTGGGCGACTACGACAACGACGGCTTCGAGGACCTCTACGTCACCAACTACGGAGCGAACATCCTCTACCACAACCGCGGCGACGGCACGTTCACGGACGTCACGGCACGGGCGGGGGTGGCCGCGGGAGGGTGGAGCACGAGCGCGGGGTTCTTCGACTACGACGGCGACGGAAAGCTGGACCTCTTCGTCGCGCGCTACGTCGACTTCACGTTCGCGGGCAACCCCTACTGCGGCGAGCGCCGGCCGGGTTATCGCGAGTACTGCCATCCTCGCAGCTTCGGAGGCGTGACCGACCTCCTCTTCCACAACAACGGCGACGGCACGTTCAGCGACGTGTCGGCCGCGGCCGGCCTCACGAGGCTCGTCGGGAAGTCGCTCGGCGTGGCCTTCGCCGACTACGACGGAGACGGCCGCCTCGACGTCTACGTCGCCAACGACTCCGTGCCCGCGTTCCTCCTGCACAACGACGGCAACGGGCGCTTCACCGATGCCGCGCTGGCGGCGGGCATCGCCTACAACGCGGAAGGCGCGGCGGTGGCGGGCATGGGAGCGGACCTGGCCGACTACGACGACGACGGGCGCACTGACCTTTTCGTCACCACGCTCTCCGGCGAGGCGTATTCGCTCTATCGCAACCGGGGCGAGGGCGCCTTCACGTACGCGACTCAAGGCTCGGGCGTCGCCGAGGCGACCCTGGCCTTCTCGGGCTGGGGGACGAAGTTCCTCGACTACGACAACGACGGACGGAAGGACCTGTTCGCGGCCCAGGGGCACGTGCTCGACACGATCGAGCTGACCTCGGACCACCTGAAGTACCGGCAGCCGCCGCTCCTCATGAAAGGCGACGGCGAGCGCTTCACGAGCCTGGGCGCGGCCGCGGGCTCGGTTTTCCGCCAGTCCTGGGCCGGGCGCGGGGCCGCCTTCGGCGACATCGACGACGACGGGGACGTGGACATCGTGGTGGCGACCTGCGGCGGGAGGCCGTACGTCCTCCGCAACGACGGCGGCAACCGCCGTCATTGGCTTGGCGTCCGCACCGTGGGCACGCGGTCGAACCGCGACGGGATCGGCTGCCGCGTCAAGACCGTCGCGGCCTCGGGCCGGACGCAGTATCACACCGTCACCACCGCCGGCAGCTACCTTTCGGCCAGCGACAAGCGGCTTCTCATCGGCCTGGGTGGTGACGACCGGCTGCGGCTCGTCGAGGTCCGCTGGCCGAGCGGCACCGTCCAGAGGCTGGAGGACGTGAGGGCGGACCAGCTCCTCACGGTAAAGGAGCCCTGACAATCTCCTCCGGCTAGCGTTCGGCGCGCGAAGCGAAGCGTCTCCTCTGCCGTCTCGCGGCGGATTCATTCCGACGCGGGACGTTGAAGACGACGAGCGCGGAGCGAAGCGCGCCGCATTCGGTCTATTTCGAGTGGTAATAGCGTCCGAGCCAGCCGACGACCGCCTTCTTGAGCTGGAGCGGGTCGAACGCGCCCTGGCTCCGGTAGATCACCTTGCCGCCGGGAGCGACGAGCATCGTGTACGGAAGCGCGCCCTGCCACTCGGGATCGACGAGCTCGATCATCGCGTAGGGATCCCCGGTCGCGAAGATGAGGTTCCGCGTGGACGCCTGCTGGGAGCGGAGGAAAGCCAGGGCCGCCTCGCGCTTCTCCGGCGCGTCGGCGCTGATCGTGACGACCTCGAAGTCTCGTCCGCGGTACATGCGGTTGATCGCCATCAGCTCCGGAAACTCGGTTACGCACGGGCCGCACCACGTCGCCCAGGCGTTCACGAGCCGCAGCTTGCTCGAGCCGTTCCGGACGACCTCCCGCAGGCCGTCCGCGTCCGCGGTGACGAGCGCGACCTCCTCCTGGGCCCAGCGCTTCAGCCCCTCCGCGACCCCGCCCCGCTTCTCCGCCCACTTGATGGAGCAGCCGAAGACCTTCGTCTTCTCGACCGGCACCAGCTTCCCGGCGAGCAGCGCCTCGATCGCGTCGCGCGTCTCGTGCGTCGTCGCCACGGCGGGGTTCTCCTTGTCGTCGATGCGGCCGCTGAAGCGCAGCCGGCGGGCGCGGTCGAAGACGAAGACATGGGGTGTCGCCTGGGGACCATAGCGCCGCGACACGGCCTGGGTCTCGCCGTCGTAGAGATACGGGAACGCGAAGCCGCGCTCGCGGGCCCGCACGGCCATCTCCTCCCGGCTGTCGCCGAGATCGGTGTAGCCCAGCTCGTCGAGCCGCACCGCCTTGGGATCGTTGGGCGAGATGGCCACGAGGGCGACGCCCTTCGATCGATAGTCCCGGTCGAGGGCCGCGATGCGCTCCTCGTACGCCTGGGCGGTCGGGCAATGGTTCGCGGTGAAGACCACCACCAGCAGCGAGGCCGAGGCGAAGTCCTGGAGCGAGTACCGGCGGCCGTCCACGCCCGGCAGGTCGAAGTCGGGCGCCTTCTCGCCGATGGCGAGCGGCGGGATCGCCGGTCCCTCGTCCGCCGGCGCGAGGCTTGCGAGCGCCGTGACCGCGACGGCGAGAGCGGTCATGCTCTTCCTTATTGAAGGAGGCATCGCGGTGAGGCTATGCCGTCCGCGCGAGACGCGTCAAGGGCCGGTTCGTGTTCTACTCATACCGGAGGCGGACGCGATGATGAGGCCGACGGACCTGCGGGGCATCCTGCGCTACGTACCGCAGTTCCGCGAGAGGACGTTCGTGATCGCGGCCGACGGCGCGATCGTGACCGACGACAACTTCGGCAACATCCTGATGGACGTGGCCGTGCTCCGCTCCCTGAGCGTGCGCGTCGTCCTCGTCCACGGGGCCTCTGCGCAGATCCAGGCCCTGGCCGAGGCGCAGGTCGCCGAGGCCTCCGACCTCGAGGGCACCGGCGTCACCGACGCCGCCACGCTCGAGCTGGCGCTGACCGCGGCCAACCGCCTGACCCACGAGATCCTGGAAGGACTGAGCGCGGCCGACCTGCGCGGGGCGAGCCCCAACGCCGTCATCGCCCATCCGCTGGGGATCCTGCGAGGGGTCGATCATCTCTTCACGGGACGCGTCGAGCGCATCGACGTGGAGCTGCTGCAGACCCTCCTGTCCAGCGGGATCGTGCCCGTGGTGCCGCCCCTCGGGACGGACGGAGACGGCCGCAGCTATCGGCTCAACTCCGACGCCGTTGCCCTCGAGGTGGCCAAGGCCCTTTCGGCGGTGAAGCTCATCTACATGACCACCGCCGACGGCCTGGTCGTCGGCGGCACGCTGACGCGCCAGGTCTCCGTCGACGAGCTGGGCAGCGCGCTCGACAAGGGCCAGGTCGCTCCGGCGCAGGCGTCGAAGGCGCGCCACGCGGTCGCCGCCTGCCGCTTCGGCGTACCCCGCGTGCACGTCATCAACGGCACCGTCGACGAAGGCCTACTCGCCGAGGTCTTCTCGAACGAGGGCATCGGGACGCTGGTCTACGCCAACGAGTACCGGCAGATCCGGCGCGCGCGGAGGCGCGACGTCCGCAACATCCACCAGCTCATCCAGACCTCGGTGGAGAGCGAGGAGCTGCTGCCGCGGACCCACGCCGCGATCGAAGAGCAGCTCGACGACTACTACATCTACGAGGTCGACCGCAACCCCGTCGCCTGCGTCGCCCTCCACGTCTTCCCCGACGAGAAGAAGGGCGAGGTCGCGTGCCTGCGCGTGCGGCCCTCCCACGAGCATCAGGGCATCGGCCGCCGCATGACGCAGTTCGTGGAAGACCGCGCGCGGGAGATGGGACTGCGGATGCTGCTCGCGCTCTCCACCCAGGCGTTCAACTTCTTCCAGTCGAAGGCCGGGTTCGCCGAGGGCGCGCCGGAGGACCTCCCCGCCGCCCGGCGCGAGAGATACGAGCAGAGCGGCCGCCGCTCGAAGGTGCTCGTGAAGCGGCTCTAGCCCTTCACCAGTCCAACTTCAACGCGAACTGCATCTGGCGGTTGTCGCCGACGGTCGTCGTGATCCGGCCGGCGGTGGCCGATCCGACGTTCGCGTTCGGGAAGCCGAACTGTGGCGTGTTGAGCAGGTTGAAAGCGTCGGCCCGGAATTGGAGGCGGAAGCTCCGGATCGGCATCCGCTTGGCCAGCGACACGTCGAAGGTCCGGGTGCCCGGCGCGTAGAGCACGCCCCGGCCCGAGCTGCCGTAGGTGTTGGGCGGCGGGGCCGCGAAGGCGGCGACGTCGAACCACTGATCGACGGTGGGATCGTCGAGCCGGCCGTCGCCGATGCGGTTCGGCCACGACGGCGCACCGTTGTTCACGCCGGTGTTGAGGAAGACGGTGAACGGCCGGCCGGTGGAAAGCGCGACGATGCCGCTGAACTGCCACTCGCCCAGCACCGCCTTGCCCAGGCCGCCCTGGGCCCAGCGGCGACCCTCACCGAAAGGCAGGTCCCACACGTAGCTGAGGACGAAGCGGTGCTTGACGTCGTAGCCCGAGGGCCCCCGGCTCTGGTCGAAGAGAGTGATGCTCTGGGGATTGCCGACGGCGCCGCCGCCGGAGGCGGCCGAGCCCGCGTAGTCCAGCGACTTCCCGAACGTGTAGCTCGCCAGGAACTGCAGCCCGTGCGAGAACCTCTTCAGCAGCTTCGTCTGCAGGCTGTTGTAGGAGGAGCGGTTCGTCGGATCGCATTGCAGCATGTTGGACAAGTTGCTCAGCGGCCGCAGGAGCCGGCGCGAGGCCTGCGAACCCGGACCCGGCTGCACCTCGTTGGGGTTGAAGCACCAGATGAGGTGCGAGCCCTTGCTGCCCACGTAGGCCACCTCGCCCATGAGGCTCCCTGTGAGCTGGCGCTCATAGCTCACCTGCCAGGTCTGCATGGACGGCGTCTCGTTCGAGAACGCGTGGCCGAGGACGCGCGGGTTGGCGGCGTTCAGCTCCGCCGTCGACCGGGGCTGGATCTGCCGGATGGGCGGGAAGGGGTTCGAGATGAGGGGCACGTTTGCATAGTTGAGCGGGTTCGTCTCTACCGAGTAGTTCTGCGAGATCGTGTACGGCACCTGCTGCCCGAGCAGGTTGGACGCGGACTGCGGAATCGGGAAGAAGCTGCGGCCATAACCTCCGCGCACGATGTTGCGCGAGTTGCCGGTGACGTCCCACGCCAAGCCCAGGCGCGGCGCGAGGTTGCCCCAGCGGATCTTCTTGTTGACGCGGCGGTCCGCGCCGTCCTCCCCGGCGTAGATGAGGCGGAGGCCGACCGGGTCGAAGTTCACGAGCCGGTTCTTCTCCTCCGTATCCGGGACGTACACCTCGTAACGCAGCCCGAGGTTGGCGGTGAGGCTCGAGCTGATCTTCCAGTCGTCCTGCACGAAGATGGAGTGCTCGCTGTTCGTCATGTTGTAGGGCTCGAGCAGGAAGCCTCGGGAACCGCCGGTGGTGAAGCCGAGGAGAAGCGTGGCGATGCCCGTGCCCCCGCTGTTGGTGACGGGATTGTTCGTGAGGTTGCGGCCGACGGCGATGCTGCCGCGCGTGTCCGTGTTCGTGAACGGCGAGGGCTGGCGCAGGATGAACCGGTACCCGGTCTTCAACGAATGCCGGTCCTTCACCCATGACACGGTGTCCTCGAACTGGTAGTGCGTCTGCTTGGGGTTCACCGGCAAGAAGGCGGGTCCCCCCGAGATCCCGGTCAGGTCCGCGATGTTGATGTTGGGAAGGCCGGAAGTGAACTCGGTCACGTTGATGCCCTGGATGCCCAGGCTCTCGGCGGCCTTCGTCCCGAAATCGGACTGTCGGGTCTGGGGGTTGGTCTTCGCGAAGCCGAGGCGAAGCTCGTTCACCACGGTGGGCCCCGCGATGCGCGTCCAATTGAAGGCGCCACCGTGGGTGGTGAGGCGCGTGTTCTGGATTCCGGCCACGAACGGACCGAGCTGGAAGCGCTGCTTCGCGGAGTCCGGCGTGGCCAGGCAGCACGCGGCCTGGCCCTGGGGCGCGTCGAGCTTGTAGTTGTCGTAGCTGTACCGGACGAAGAAGCTGTCCCGCGCGCCCGCCTTGTGGTCGAGGCGCATCGTGAAAGCGTGGTCCTTCACCTCGCGGTTCGCGGTGGAGGTGTAGTTGTCGAAATCGCCGGTGCCGTTCGGCAGCGGGTAGATGCTCGCCACGTTGAGCCCGACCTGGTTCAGGCGGCTCGGGGGGATGACGTTTCCCGGAAAGGGATCGCGCAGGAACTGCGGGTTCGTCCCGCTCACCGGCCGGCTCGGATCGAAGGCCGGGTTGAGGCGCGTCGTCAGCGGGTCGTAGATCGGGATCAGGTTCCCGCGCAGGTCCCGGTAATCGCCGAAGTCCCCGCGCCGGGTCTTTTCGGTGGGGACCGTGTTGACGAAGGTCAGCCCGCGGCTCTCCTTGAGGCCGGCGTAGTCCACGAAGAAGAACGTCCGGTTCTTCATCACGGGCCCGGACAGCGAGAACCCGTACTGATGGCGGTCGAGCGGCGGCTTCTTCGCGGGCGGCGGCTTCGCGAAGAAGTTCCGTGCGTCGAACACCTCGTTGCGCAGGTACTCGAACGCCGTCCCGTGGATCTCGTTGTTGCCTGACTTGGTGGACACCGACACGACGCCCGCCCCGCGCCCGAACTCGGCGGAGAACGTCCCCGTCAGCACCTTGAACTCGCGGACGGACTCGACGGACGGGGTGACGATGACCGTGTTGAAGGTGTACTCGTTGTTGTCGATGCCGTCGACGAGCCAGGCGTTCGCGTTGGCCTGGGAGCCGAGCGCGTTGAAGTTGGAGACGCCCCGGGGGTTGAAGGTGCTGGCCCCCGACAGGTTCTCGTTCACCTGGCCCGGGGTGATGCCCGGGGCGAGATAGACGAGGGTGGCGAAGTTGCGCCCGTTCAGCGGCAGCTCGCGCACCGCGCGCTCCTCGATCACCTCCCCCATCTCCGCGGAGTCGGCGCGCGTCAGGGGCGCCATCGCGGTGACCTCGGTCGCCTCCGTCAGGCCGCCCACGTCGAGGGTCACGTCGACCCGGGCGTGCTGGTTGACCTGGAGCACGATGCCTCGGCGCACGTGCTTCTTGAAGCCCGCCAGCTCCACGGCCACCTCGTAGTTTCCGGGGATGAGGAAGGGCGCGGTGTAGGCCCCATTGGCGTCCGTCACGTAGGTGCTGGACGTGCCCTTGCCGGTCTCGCTGACGGTCACGGTGGCTCCCGCGGCCACGCCTCCCGTCGCGTCCTTGACGGTACCGGCGATGGTGCCGGTCGTGACCTGGGCCTCGAGCGCCGGAGCCAGCCCGATCAGCAGGCACAGCCCTACGGCGATTCCGACGGCAAGCCGCCGCTCTCGTGTCATGGGTTTCCCTTCACGGAAAACTGGGATTCGGTTGAGGCCAGGATACGGCAGTCGCGCGCCGAGTCAAGGACCCTCGCGCATTTCCGCGTGCGGCCGCGCTAGACTCGACGCCTCACGCCACGCTCAGCGAGCGCCGCGGGATTCACTCCCCCCGGGGCCGCGAAGCGGCCCCGGGGGATGAGCGGCGGTGAATTCACTTCGCCGCCGCGGAAGACGCGAGCGGGGGATCTGGGGGGTGCGCCGCTAGCACCCCCCAGCTTGACGAGGAGGAGCCCATGCGCCGCCCCGTTCTCTGCCTGGCGATCCTCGGCCTCGCCGCCATCGTCGCGCCGGCCGAGGAGCCTTACGGGATCGTCGTGCTCAAGGACGTGATGGTCCCGATGCGCGATGGCACGCGGCTCGCCACCGACGTCCACCTTCCCGCGCGCGGGGGCGTCGCCGTGCAAGGCCGCTTCCCCGCCATCCTCGAGCGCACGCCGTACAACAAGGACGAGTCGGATTCCTGGGCTCGCTTCTTCGTGCCGCACGGCTACGTGTTCGTGGCCCAGGACGTCCGGGGCCGCTTTCACTCCGAGGGGCGCTGGCGGCCGCTGCGGGACGACGGCCGCGACGGCTTCGACACCGCGCGCTGGATCGGCGCGCAGCCGTGGTCCGACGGCGGGTTCGGGACCGTCGGCGGCTCGTACGCCGGCGGCACCCAGCACGCGCTGGCCCTCGCCGGTGCTCCCCACCTGAAGGCCATGGTGCCGCTCGACGCGCTGTCGGACTGCGGCCGTTACGGCATACGACACAACGGCGCCTTCGAGCTGCGCTTCTTCAACTGGATCTTCAACCTGGGTTTCTCGCCCCCGGGCGTCCGGCAGCCCGGCACCGATCCCAACGCCACCGACGCCCTCGGCAAGCTGCGCGACCACGTCCGCGAGTACCTGGCCGGCCTGCCGCTGCGTCCGGGCACGACGCCGCTGAGGTTCGCGCCCGACTACGAGAGCTGGCTCGTCGAGGCGATGGGCCACGGCGACAACGACGCCTTCTGGACCGACATGGGAGCGAGCGTCGTCGACCACGCGGCCGAGTACGCGGACGTCCCGGTGTACCTCGTGGGCGGCTGGTACGACTCGTGGGCGGCGCCGACGGCGAACCTCAACTACGTGGAGCTGTCGAAGGCGAAGAAGAGCGCGCCGCGCCTGGTCATGGGCCCGTGGACGCACGGCGGCCAGCGGCGGAGCTTCGCCGGCGAAGCGGAGTTCGGCCGCGACGCGGCGATCGACCTCGACGCGCTCCAGCTCCGCTGGTTCGACCGGTGGCTGCGGGGCGTGGACAACGGGGTCGACCGGGAGGCGCCGGTGCGCATCTTCGTGATGGGAGGCGGTGACGGCCATCGGACGTCTGAAGGGCGCCTTTTCGTCGGGGGTCGTTGGCGCGAGGAGAAGGAGTGGCCGCTCTCGCGGGCGCGGCCGACGCCCTATTACCTCCACGCCGGCGGGAGCCTGTCGACCGACGCGCCGCGCGCCGCGCCCGCGACGCACTACCTCTTCGATCCCCGGCACCCGGTGCCCACCGTCGGCGGCAACCTCTCCTCCTCCACCGGCGTGATGGAAGCGGGCGCGCTCGATCAGCGCTGCCGGAAGGACGTGTGGCTCTGCGAGGACGAGCGGCCGCTGTCGGCCCGCAACGACGTGCTCGTCTTCCAGACCGCGCCCCTGGACCGGGACATGGAGGTCACGGGGCGGCTCATCGTGAAGCTCTGGGGCTCCTCGAGCGCGGTCGACACCGACTTCACCGCCAAGCTCGTCGACGTCTATCCGCCGACCGCGGATTTCCCGGCCGGCTTCGATCTCAACGTCGGCGACAGCATCGTGCGGGCGCGCTACCGCGATTCCCTCGCGAGCGCCACGCCCATGAAGCCCGGACAGGTCTACCCGTTCACGATCGAGCTGTATCCCACGTCGCTCGTCTTCAAGAAGGGCCACCGCATCCGGCTCGACGTCTCGAGCAGCAACTTCCCCCGCTTCGACGCGAACCCGAACACCGGCGAGCCGCTCAACGACAACCGCCGCTGGATGGTGGCCGACAACGCGGTCTTCCACGACCCCGAACATCCGTCCCACGTGTTGCTACCGGTGGTGCCGGCGGAAGATCGCTGAAGGGAGGGGATTCAGGCGGTGTCGATGGCGGCCGCCACCCGGTGGGCCGAGCGCGTGGCCGCTTCCATGCCCCAGTTGAGGTTGTCCGCGTACGCGCCCACGAAGTGGATGCGGCCTTCCGGCTCGATCACGCGCGGCCAGAATCGGCGGAGCTGCCCCGGGCCGTAGCTGACGGGCTCGCAGGCCATGGCCCACGGGTCCTTGGCCCAGTCGATGACGAAGGCCTGCTCGATGTCGTCCGCGCCGCCCGGATAGTACTTGCGGAACGTCGCCAGCGCGTCGTCGGCGGTGGTGAAGCCGCCGGCGGTGCCCACGATGAGCCCGCGCTGGGTGTCGACCTCGTCGGCCATGCGCCAGACGTGCTCGAGCGCCGGCTGGCCGAGGACGATGTTGGGGCTCGTCCGCTGCGCCTCCCAGAAGCGCGTG
>Ga0070706_100003341_pt1 | contig 15820 bp, 13 predicted proteins | sample KBSK5501metaG_FD_65476 | JGI IMG/M metagenome (GOLD analysis project Ga0070706, IMG submission 65476) | Corn, switchgrass and miscanthus rhizosphere microbial communities from Kellogg Biological Station, Michigan, USA - KBS K5-50-1 metaG | ecosystem: Host-associated > Plants > Roots >...
CGAAAAACGGGAAGGCGGAAGCAGCCATCGAACATTGGCGGACAGCGCAACGGCTCGAGCCGGAGAATGGGGAAGCGGCCAACTCGTTGGGCGGCGCGTACCTCAGGATGGGCCGCGTCCGCGAAGCGGCGGAGCAGTTTCTTTTGGCGGTTCGCTCCGAAAGTGACAATCCCGAGTATCATTTCGACCTCGGGAACGTCGAATTCGTCCTCCGCCGTGATCTGACGGCGGCTTGGAAGATCGATTCTGCGGAATTGTTGCAACGCGCCCTGTTCCAATTTCGTGAAGCCAGTCGGCTCGCTCCGACCGACCTCGAATATGCCCGAGCTTACGCGGAAACATTTTATGGAATGCCAAACCCCGATTGGGAAGAGGCGCAAATCGCCTGGCAGCATTATCTCAAGCTCTCCACGAACCGGAACTTTGCCTACTTGCAGCTGGCGCGGGTCAGCCTGAAGCGGCACAAGAAAGCTGAAGCATTGTCTTTCCTCGATAAAGTTTCAGACTCCTTGTATTCCGAGGTAAAAGAAAAGCTGCGGAAGCAAGCCGAAGCACTCTAGACGGCGGCGAAGTGCGCTCGTTGCTCTATGTAATCGAAGATAATTTCCCGCTCAGTGCTCCCGAGGCGATCGCGCTTCGCGGCGAGATTGTCGGGGTGGGAAAGCTGGTGAGCGGCTTGATTCGCTCGACTGAAGACCGCAAGCTGAACGTGTAGTTTTGTTAGGTCCGATCTTCGATCTGCTAACTTCTATCTCCGGAGTCGACAAACTCGTAAGGGCTTAGAATCCTCCGGCGTGCGCTGCGTGAGCCCGCGCTCGAAGTCGGCCGAAGGCTTGATTTCAGTTTGGAGGTTTTGCACGAGAGGTTTGCGTTGTCGGTTATTGGGAAGGGAAAATCGGCGGTTATGGGTTTTTTCGGAAACCCTAACAACTAACGCCTGGTTCTCTGGCCGTCGCTGAAGGCTGCGATTTCTTTCAGAAATTGTACGATATCGCTTGACGCAATGTTGGGCCAGGTCCTACAACACGCGCTCCCCCATGTCGTGGCGCCCCCTTCTCTATTATATACGGCGCGACTATCAGACTTCATACGCTTCACCGCGCCGATCAATTGCCGCGGCGGTCGCGGTCCTCGTCAGTTTTATTCCTTCGGGAGGCGCCGATACCTACTCGCAATGGAAAGCGCGCGTCTTTAGCGAAGCCGAACAGGCGGATCCTAACATCAGCGGTGAAAATGTACCGAGTCCAGCCGGTGATGGAATCCCTAATCTTTTGAAATACGCCTTTAGTTTGGACCCACATCAGGATGGCTCGCTTGCTTTGCCGACGATTTCGTTGGCCCAAATTATCGATCCTGCCAGCGGACTGGCGGTCACATATCCTTCGATCAGTTATCGAGTTTCATCGACTGATCCTCCTTCGGATCTCTACTTTGTTCCGGAGCTTTCTTTCGACCTGCAAACCTGGATCCGCGGCGATTCAGTTTTTGGCCCTCCCGATTCTCAGAGCGGAACGAACCTGGGAGATCCGGCGCTCGTAACGTCTCGAGCGCTTTGGGCGGTCGCTTCACATTCGAAAGCGTTCCTTCGCTTGCGCGTTTTGGAGGGACAATCGTTGCCGGACGACTGGCAAATGACGCGCTTCGGGCACACCGGTGTCGATGCCACCGGCGACGAAGATCTTGACGGGCGATCAAATTTTGATGAGTTCCTCCACGGCACCGATCCGAATGATTATTACGACGGCAAAATACCGGTGCTCCAGATCGTCAGCGGTGATAGGCAGAAAGGCTTTGCTTCGCGCCTCCTGCCATTTCCGTTGGTAATTCGAGTTACCTATGGTGGCGTTCCATTAACGAATGCGCCCGTGCGGTTTTCGATTTCCCAGGGAGCCGCCGCCCAGTTGTTGTCCAGCCCTAACGTGTCGCCGCAGAATGTGATCGACGTGCGTACCGATGAGAACGGAATGGCGTCCGCCTACGTGTTTTTCGGGTCTGCTTCAAATGATATAAAAGTCGTGGACGCCCGCTCCGCGAACCAAACCAAAAGCTTTGTTGAAACGGCGATCGCGCCCGAGGTGCCGAAGCTTGCGGCGGGCGGTAGCCACTCTTTGGAGCTCGACCCGGACGGAGTCGTATGGTTGTGGGGCGACAATTCGTACGGCGAGCTGGGAGACGGAACGACGGATTTTCGCAACGCGCCTTTTGCAAACCTGGCGTTTGGAAATGCGGTGGATATCGCTGCCGGACTGGATCATTCGGTCGTCGCTGAATTCGATGGGACGGTTCAGGCGAGCGGTTCGAATTGGGCCGGTCAATTGGGAGATGGCACCACCGACGATCAAACGACGCCGGTCACGGTTACGGCATTTAGCGGCGCGATCGCAGTTAGCGCGGGCGCTTATCATACGCTTGCACTGCGCGCGGACGGCACCGTCTGGGCTTGGGGATATAACGGTGAGGGCGAATTAGGAAATGGGACAACGGACTGGAGCGCGTCGCCCGTCGAAGTTGTGACCGAATCTGGTTCACCGTTGCAGGATGTAATCGCGATCGCCTGTGGCCAGTATCACAATTTAGCGCTCAAGTCGGATGGGACTGTTTGGGCTTGGGGCGCGAACTGGTCGGGCAACCTGGGTGACGGCACTTACGATGAACGCCATTACGCCATCCAAGTTCCCGGCCTAAGTAATATCAGGTCGATCAAAGCTGGCGCGTATCACTCGCTTGCCTTGGAAAACGGAGCCGACGCGCAGGCCAGGCGGACGAAATCGAACCACCCTCAATCGGTGATGGAAGTTGCCACGTGTTGGGCTTGGGGCGCGAATTTCTCGAGCCAATTAGGGAATGGAACGTACGAGGACAGTATTGTGCCGACTCCAATTGTTCCGGTCGGAGATATTGTTGCTTTGGCGGCTGGGTTCTCGAACACGTTGGCGCTGACATCCGATGGCAGGGTCTGGGGCTGGGGAAGCAACTGGAATGGGGAAGTAACAGGAGAACCAAGCTCTCCGCTAGAAGTTGCGGCGCAAGTTCCCGGAATAGCATCGATTATTTCAATCGCTAGCGGTGAGCTGCACAGTCTCGGCCTGGCTTCAAATGGGTTGATTTACGCGTGGGGCAGAAACCGCAGTGGCCAGCTCGGAGTTGGGAACGAAGATGACCAGAACGCCCCTGTCACAACGGCTAAGAGTACAAACCGGAGCGGAATGCCGGATGCATGGCAGATGTACTGGTTCGGCCGAACGGGTGTCAATCCGAACGGCGACGAGGACGGCGATGGCCTAACGAATTTCGAAGAATATAAACTAGGGACGTTCCCGAATAATGCTTATTCAGACGGAGACGACGTTCCCGATGGCGAAGATGGCTGGCCGTTAGACGGCGATTTACATCCGCCGCGGCTGCCAGAACGCAGCTATGCATTGGTCGATTTGGGCGAAGGCGTCGCGCGTGCGATCAACAACAACAATGAGGTGGCCGGCGATCGCGGCAAACAAGGGTTTATTTGGAGAAATGGCTCACGGCAGGATTTACCGGAGCGAGGAGATGCGACTTACGCGGTTGGCATTAACGATAATGGCACCGCTTTGTTCAATTCTGACAATGCTGGGCCTGCGGTGTGGGCTGAGGATCATTTCGTCGAACTGACTACGGGAATCGATGACGACATAGGAACCGTCGGTCAGCGCCGAATCGTTGGCTGGGATCCAAATATTGTGTGGATCTATGTGCGTTTGAACTGGTCAACTGCTGCTGCGATCAACAATGCCGGGCATCTGGCGGCCAACATTTTCGGGAACTCCTCACATATATCGCCGCCATCACCAAGGGGTTGGCCCGCGATCTGGAGCAGCGCAGATTCGACAGCTGTTCCCCTTTATGCCACGCCCGATGAGAATGATCGCGTTCTAAGCGTCGACGATTCGCGTGATAATGGCTTCGCCAGCGATTATCAGCACACGGCGCAGTCGTTCAATTTCGGAGGGCATTATGACAACCGTCTTGGCGTTGACGACAACACTTTTGTGGCGGCGATCAATAATCAAGATCAGAGCGTCGGCGGATGTCTACATTATACCGGAGTAGACTCACAGGGCTTTCCAGCAACGGTTATCATTAATGGGGTCGGCGTACCGCAGCGCGGGACGATCACGTTCTGGACCAATGGGCAGCCTGAAGACGTTGCCACCGGCGACAAAGGGGGTCAGTCGCTAAATGACGATGGGGTGATCATCGGCCAGGGCACCATTTTGGATCAGTACGGCCGTCCTGATAACCACACCATGCTATGGATTAAAGTGAACGGTGAATGGAAAGAGAAGGATCTCGGCGTTAGCAACAGTAATGATGTTCGGCGGATAAACCGAAACATTCAAATCATCTCCGGTCACCTGCTTTATCAGAACGGCCATGCTGTTGATCTAGCCAGCAGAATTCCGGCGGACTACGTGAATCTACAAGCAATAGGCATCAATGAAGCGGGCCTAATTGTGGGCCAGGCAGACGTCGACTCGGGAAATGGCACTTTACGCACCCACGCAGTTCTTCTTTCGCCGGCAGATTTGCTTACAGACTACAATCGCGACGGCAAAATCGACGACAAAGATCGCGGCCAAGTCACGCCAGAAAATCCATACCGCTTTTGGATTAATGACGACAATGATTCTGGAGAGACCGACGGTGACGATATTCCAGGGTACAGCGCCATCCCGAACTATGATGACGACATAGTAAATGGGGTACGCGACTTGATAGATTTCTTTCCCGTTTTTGTCGACATTAAGGGTCTGCTCGCAATTTTTCCAGCTGGGCAAAATGCGGTTTATAAGTTGAAACAAGCAGACGGAGCGCTGAATTTCATCGAAACCGAATTGACGCCAACGAGTGTCGGGCCATTTCTGACCAACGTTGGCGTCGCCAACAATATTGCTACCAAAACCGTCCAGAGAATTACGTCTGCCGGCGTGGCACTCAGTGAACAATTTCTAGGTTCAATCAAAGACGGTGGTAGAGGAGTAGTGCTGCTCGAAGGTCGCGCCTTCTCAGATAAGCCCTTGATCCTGGAAGTAACGAATCAATACGGTGACAAACTCGCGGAACTGGACTTGCCCATTCGAATCAGCGGCGTCGAACAAATGTATCGACACTTCAACATGATGTCGGCCGACGGTGCGTTTGGTGGTCGGCTAACCGAAATGCGTGAGCCAGCGAACTATCCTGACAGCCTTTGCAGCGACAAGACTTTCGTTTTCGTTCATGGCTTTTTCGTTAGCGCAGATGGCGCACGAGGCTGGAACGCGGAGATCTTCAAACGGATGTACTCGGCAGGTTCAAGAGCGAAATTCGTGGGCGTAACGTGGCACAGCGACGAGAAAAATGGGACGACGATTCCAGACTACCATAAGAACGTCGATAATGCTTTTGCCACGGCTTCTTCATTTGCAGCCCTGGTTAGATATCTCGGCCCAAACATCACAGTCGCAGCCCACAGCCTTGGGAATGTCGTCGTCGGTAGCGGAATCCAGGATTGGGGCGCAACTCCTGCTAATTATTTCATGATAGATGCCGCCGTACCGATGGAAGCCTATGACGGCGGCACAGCAACGGACGACGCAATGATTCACCCTGATTGGATCAATTATCGCAGCGCAGCAGACCCAGATCACCCCGTTCCCGATCGCCTTTTTGCTAGTGAATGGTACTTAGATCCAGCATTTCCAACCGGTGACGGCCGCAAGAATCTGACCTGGCGCGATCGATTGGGTAAAGTCGGAACCAACACGTACAATTTCTACTCGAGCACGGAGGATGTGTTACGTAAGCACGAGGGAGATCCCGGCTTTTTCACTGACACGCTATGGACGCAGATTCTCCACGGCGGCCTGTACACGTGGTGCCTGCAAGAAAAGCTGAAGGGGCATCAAGTAGAACATAATGTTCTCGGCGTAGTCGATGCGAAGATCGGGAGTACATACGGTGGGTGGCAAGTAACTGCGAACTTTTACAATCCGCCGGAACAACCGCACACACCCACTGCATCGGAAGCTGCAGCTCGCTCGGACAACTCGTTTTTAATTGAACCTATCTTCGATCCTGGATTTTCGCTCAGGTTCAGTACACCGGACCCAAGCGGCCAGACAAAATTTATCCACAACCAAGCGCCGAGTTGGATTATTGATCTGACAGGTCCTGCTAAAGGAAGCGCGACAGCCCAAGCGCATAGAAATCAGCTTTTAGCTGAAATGTTCCCCGCCAGAACTCTCCCCGCGGGAGCCAATCTCGTAACCAGCTTTGGGAATACGGCAAATTTCAACATGCCAGCGCTCTACAAGAATGGCTGGCCGGAAGAAAGAGGAAGCAATACGGACTGGCGGCACAGTGATTTCAAAGCTGTCGCCTATACATATATCCACCCCTTATTTAAGAAATTTGTGACAGCGAGTGGTTTCACGCAATGAGGAAACTGATAACTAGTGTCGGGTGCATCTTCATAGGCGTCGTTTTTGCCATCGACATGACTCAACTTCCAGTCGCCAAGGTGACGCTACATGTAGTTGGCGAAAACGGCGGCAATCTTTCCGGTGCGAAGGCAGAAATCACATTCCTAAATCCGGTTCACAAGCCGGGAACTTGGGGCAGTTCAGATACGTTCAGCCGCTCGGGCAAAACAGACGCGAATGGATTATTCGTCGCCGAGGAAAAGGCAGGTTTTGAAGTCCACTATGGCGCCAGCGCGCCTAATTACTACAGGAGTTTGGGGAGATTCGATTTCAAGACAGAGAAAGCTGGAAAGTATCTACCTTGGAACCCGACTTTCGAGGTAGTCTTGAAGAAAATCATCAATCCTATTCCGATGTACGCTCGACGGGCACAAGTCGAGACGCCAGTCTCGGATCAGCCAGTAGGTTTCGATTTGGTAGAGAGTGATTGGGTCGCACCTTATGGCAAAGGCAAACTAAGCGATTTCATCTTCACCCTGCAGCGACGGTTTGACAGTCGTCGGAATTACGAGTCCATCGTGACTCTTTCATTTTCTAATCAAGGAGATGGACTTCACGCCGTTGAAGCACCAGCCGAGTACGGCAGTGAGTTGAAATTACCTCATACTGCACCAGATACTGGTTATGCGCCGCAGAAGGTTTGCCGCATTGGTGCCGCTCCCGGAAGGTCGAATTACGAAGACGTACAAACAAGCCGCAACTACTTGTTCCGCGTGCGAACGATCTTTGATGAGAGGGGTCAACCCGCCAGCGGGTTATACGGCAAGATTGATGGTGACATCCGCCTCGATTCCATCAATTCAAAGACATGCATTCTTCTATTCACTTATTATCTAAATCCCACCCCTAACGATCGGAACTTGGAATTTGATCCGAAGCGCAACCTGTCCACGAATTTGAAAGACGAGGAGCGCGTTACCGCGCCGTAGAGGCACGAGCGAGGAGCAGGGAGCTGGAAGCAGGGAGCGTCAAGCGAGCGTGGAGCTGTAAGCCTGGAGCACGGAGCTGGGAGCAGCGACTGGATCTGATGCCCTCCTCGACATAAGTTTCCCTATCGAAAAGATAGGACGTACTCGTGGTCCCGTCTCTTCTGGAAAGTTTAATCCGCGAAAATAAGCCGTTTCGCGTCGAGACCGCCTTCGGTCGAGCGTTCGAAGCGCCACATCGTGATTTTCTTAGCTTCTCGCCGCGGAAAACGTCGGTGCTTATTTCCTACGAAGAGAATGGCGAGGAACATTTCGCCATCGTCCCGCTGCTCACAGTCACCGCCGTAGCGGCGCGAACGTAGAAGCAGGGAGCAGGGAGCGCGGAGCAGGGCAGCGAACGCCGCTTTCAAACATTCGTGATGCGATACGCATTTTTCAGAAGCTCGGGTACCTGTCTGATCTCTGGCGTCTGATTTATGCAGGGAGCAGGGAGCGCGGAGCCAAGAGCACGACAACATGGCCGAGCAGGTACGACGGTTGATATTAATTGGAGATACGAGCGGCCGCATGCTAAGGCAGAGCATGAATGACAAACAATTCCGCTTTCAAGATATGAAGATTTGGAAACGTGCAGCTGAATTCAGTCCACAACTCTTTTATTTGGCTGATCAACTGGAACAGCGACGCCTGTTTCGGTTTGCGGAGCAACTGCGCGGGGCAACCTTGAGCATCACAAATAACATTGCCGAAGGCTCAGGAAGTCTCTCTGAAATGGATTTCGCGAATTTTTTAAATACGGCTCGGCGTTCGACATTCGAAGTTGCCAATATCCTTTCGGTTCTCGGGACCAACGGTTATTTAAAGGACGTCGAATGGTCTGAGATACTCCCTCAATTGGAAGATGAGAGCAAAATGTTGCTGGCGTTCATAAAGACGCTTAGAACCTCTGCAGCAACGTAGTCGTACGCGTTCGTGCCGGCTCCTCACCGCTTTCGGCTGCTTGCCTGCCAAATCAGTGCTCGCAGCTCCTTGCTCTGTGCTCCCAGCTCCTTGCTCCCAGCCCGTGCTTCCGACCATGGCTTTAGTTCTGCTTCTCCGCTGAATGTGATACTTTTGTCACGTGAATCGCTGCTCCCTTGCTCCCTGCTCCTAGCTCCCTGTTCCCTGCTCCTAGCTCCGAGGTCTCAGCTTCCAGCTGCCAGCTCCGTGCTCGACGCTCCCAGCTTTCAGCTCGCAGCTCCCTGCTCCGCGCTCCGCGCTCCACTCCCATGTGCGGCATAGCAGCCTGAGACAAAAGAGACTACTGGACAACAGGACCACTGGACAACAAGACCACAAGACCACAAGACTACGAGACTACGTCATGAGAGATTACACGAAAATAGAAGCTTGGCCTCTGGCTCGGCTTCCTGCTCGGAGAGAGCGCAATACAGCCGGAGGGAAAACTTTACAGCTCGGAGAGAGAGTCCTACTCTCCGACGTGGAAGCTCTACGAGCTGGAAGCGGGCTCGGAGAGAAGATAGCGGACGATTTGACCGTTGCGGTGTACGAGCACACGCGAATGTTTCCCAAGGACGAGATGTATGGACTAACCAGTCAGTTGCGCCGAGCCTCGTACTCGGTGCCAGCCAATATTGGCTCCGCCCCGTAGGCGCGCGTGTTATTCTGTGTTTATGGCATACGCGACAGAAACGGGAAGCGGATCTACGTTGGGCAGTGTGAATACCTGCGAGAGCGTCTCAGGCGGCACAACAGCGGCTCGGTCAAATCTACTGCCTCAGATCGTCCTTGGACACTTATCGCGGTTCAATTTTTCGAAACTCGTGCCGCCGCACGATGGATGGAATATCAGCTCAAGAGATCCCGTGGAAAGAGAAATAGATGGCTTCGGGAGAATGCTGTTGACGAGTGATTACGGTGGGGCTACGCGCCGGAGGGAAGGTTCGTCACGGGAAAGTACGAAGGACTATCTCCATTTCCTTTATATTGCTCGGGGTTCTTTATCGGAGACGCAGTACTTCGTGCATCTTGCACGGCGATTGGGTTATCTTTCTCCTCACGATGCCGATGCACTGCATGGACAAACAAAGCTGGCCTTTGCTTGCCTGCACGGATTAATTAACGCGGTCGAAAAAGATGTTGGAAAAGTCACCAAAATAGTCGCCACCATCACAAGTCTATTCGTAATCGGTCTAGCTCGTTGGCCCGGTCAATTGTCCGTGGTCTCATAGTCTATGGTCATTGTCATGTTTACCAAGTTGTCTCGTAGTAAGTCGTCCGTCGTCTTGTGGTCCGTGGTCCCATTTCGCTCCCGCGAAATATGTGCGGCATAGCAGCCATCTTTGCTTACGGAGAATCGGCCCCACCCGTTGATCGGGATGAGGTGCTCAGGATGCGCGAACGGATGTATTCGCGCGGACCCGACGGCGACGGCGCATGGTTTTCCGACGACGGCCGCGTCGGTTTCGGGCATCGCCGCCTTTCCATTATCGATGTGTCGCCGGCTGGTGCGCAGCCCATGTGGAACGCCGACCGCTCGCTCGCCATTATTTTCAACGGCGAAATTTATAATTATCGCGAACTGCGCTCGCAGTTATTGGCCTCCGGCTCGTTAGAACCTACGGCTCGGAGAGTTAATGGTTATCGGTTCCAGTCCAACTGCGATACTGAAGTTCTTCTCGCGCTTTACGAAATGCGCGGCGGCGATCGGATGCTGGATGAAGTACGCGGCATGTACGCCTTCGCCATCTGGGATAAGCAGAAACAATGTCTCTTTCTCGCGCGCGATCCGTTCGGCATTAAACCCCTCTATTATTCAGACAACGGCCACACCTTCCGGCTGGCCTCGCAAGTAAAGGCATTGCGCGATAGCGGAAAAATCGATCTCGCACCCGATCCAGCCGGTCACGTCGGTTTCTTTCTGTGGGGACACGTGCCTGATCCATACACGATGTTTCGCAACATTCGCAGTCTGCCTGCCGGCAGTACCATGTGGGTAGGGCGTGACGGCGCCAGCCGCCCGCGCGTCTTCTGCAATGTCAGCCAAATATTAGCTGACGCAGAGGACAGCCTCCGGCCCAGAGGGGCCTACGCCCCAGCGGGAGGACAGAGGTTCGCCACGCTTCCGGCTCGGAGAGCGCTACAGCTCGGAGAGGCGAATCCGTCCTTAGGCGGATCAGAGGGCAGCTCCCAGCTCCATGCTCCCAGCTCCCAGCTCCATGCTCCATGCTCCGAGCTTTTACGGTCGGCGTTAGCAGAAACCGTAAAGTACCATCTTGTCGCTGACGTTCCGGTCGGTGTTTTTCTCTCCTCCGGGCTCGATTCGACCACGATAGCGGCATTAGCGGCAGAGCAAGGCGGAATTCTCCGGACCGTGACCTTGGGATTTGAGGAATATAAAGGAACAGACGCGGACGAAGTGCCGTTGGCGGAACAATTCGCGAAACGCTGTGGCGCGGCGCACCAAACGATCTGGGTGTCGCGCGCTGACTTCGAAGCCGAACGCGACCATCTGTTTGAGTCGATGGACCGGCCGTCCATTGACGGGGTGAACACGTTTTTCGTTAGTCTGGCGGCGAAGCAAGCCAACCTGAAAGTAGCTTTGTCGGGGTTGGGCGGGGACGAACTTTTCGCCACCTACCCGAGCTTTCGCGACATCCCACGGATGGTGACGCTGCTCAAGCCGTTTGCGGATTTGTTGTCCAATTTCGGGCGTGACGTTCGGGTTGTAAGTGCGCCGCTGGTGAAACGCCTGACATCGCCCAAGTACGCCGGCATGTTTGAATACGGTGGCAGCTACTCAGGCGCCTACCTGCTCCGCCGGGGCTTGTTCATGCCGTGGGAGTTGCCTGACTTGCTCGATCCGGACCTGGTCCGGGAAGGCTGGGCCGAACTGCAAACGTTGCTGCGCCTGGACGAGACACTCGACGGCATCAAGAATCCGCGCCTCAAGATCTCAGCGCTCGAGATGAGCTGGTACATGCGCCACCAATTACTGCGCGATTCTGATTGGGCGGGAATGGGACATTCGGTCGAAATCCGGGTGCCGTTTGTCGATGTCGACCTGCTCCGAACCATCGCGCCGTTGCTTGCGAGCAAAGATGCGCCGATGAAACGCGACATGGCGAGGTCCGCGTCTGACCTCATCACGTCTGAAATGCTGGAACGACCCAAAACCGGTTTCCAAATTCCGGTGCGCGATTGGTTGCTGTCGGATTCAAACTACTCCAGATTTAGACCACGCCGCCCAATCAGCAGACGCGGTTTACGCGGATGGGCATGTGAAGTCTATTCGCACTTCCCGCGCGGCTCCGACGATTTCGATAGACTTCGCAAGCTCGCGCAACGTCGCCGCCCGATCACGCCCGCGAAGCCATCCGATACGAAGCTCCGAATTCTAATGCTTTTGAGTGACGGATTCGGTGGTTTCGGCGGTATTGCAAAGTTCAATCGCGATTTTATCAGGGCGCTTTCCTCCTTCGCAGCCGTTGAAAAAATCATCGCAGTCCCCCGCCTTATGCACGAAGACCCCGGCGTGCTGCCGCCGAAGTTGATTCACGTCACTGCTGGTCTCGGCGGCAAGCAGCCTTACATATCTGCAGTGCTAAAAGCAGCGCGGGAATTTCGCACTAACGAATCGCCGCAGGTTCGCCCCGTGATAATATGCGGTCATATTCACCTCGTTTGGGCTGCTCTTTTCGTGCGCAAAATCACCAGTGCTGAACTGTATTTGATTGTTCATGGAATTGACGCTTGGCAGCCCACGAGAGATCCAATTGCCAATGCATGCGTCCGTTACGTAGATGATTTCATATCTGTCAGTTCTGTGACGAGAAGCCGATTTTTGCAATGGTCAGGACTACGGCAGGATCAAGGAATCGTATTGCCGAATTGCGTAGATTTATCCGCGTTTAAGCCGGCGCCGAAATCGGCCGATTTGATGCAGCGCTATGGATTAGATGATCATAGAATCTTGCTCACGTTGGGACGCCTTGCATCAGAAGAACGCTACAAGGGCTTCGACGAAATAATTGAATGTCTGCCTGAGATTGGTAAGGCGATCCCCAATGTCACTTATATAATAGTGGGTGACGGCCCGGATCGACCGCGCCTGGTTCGCAAGGCGCGGGCATTAGGCCTGCGAGTAGATGATTTTGCAATTGCGGAACATCCACGCGGACATGCCTCCTTGGCCGAACCCGAAGTGGCTGTCATGAATCATGACTGCACGAATCCCCGCGTCATTTTTGTCGGCCGGGTTAACGACAAAGTAAAAGCAGATTATCTCCGGCTCGCAGACGTGTTCGTTATGCCAAGTTCGGGGGAAGGGTTTGGGATCGTTCTGCTGGAGGCTATGGCGAGTGGCATTCCAGTTATTGGCAGTAAAATAGACGGTAGCCGCGAGGCTTTGAGACAGGGGAAGCTTGGCAAACTCGTTGATCCGAGAAACCCCCTGGAGATCAAAGAGGCTGTGATCGCAAGCCTGACTACTTCGATGCCGGATCGCACGCAGGCAATTGCCGGGGTAGAGTATTTTTCGAAGGGCCGTTTCGAGCAGCGTGTGCACGCCATCCTCCGCGCAATGAGCGGCCGTCATGGTGACTCTTCGGAAGGAGATCAATGGCAACCGGAACGAATGTATCAATCACATCACCACCAATGAAGTGCTGGATGCGTGTCGGGAAATTCTTGCCAGGTTTCAAAATGGAGAAACTGTATCGTTAGCTGTGAAAGCCAACAACAAGCACCTGCCCGCAGAGGCATATTCCATTGCCGAGCGTCTGCATAAAGGTTTGGCCGCGGATCGCGTTTATCTTTTTGGCTCACATGCCCGTGGCGGAGGAAGCAAAGACAGCGATCTTGATTTTTTGGTCGTCGTGCCCGAGTCGTCCCAGTCCCAGTATGAGCGCGCTGTCGTGGCCCGGCGGCTCGTAAGCGACGTTCACTTTCCCAAAGATATAATCGTTTTGACTCGCGCGGAGTGGAACGCAGACACGACGGTGGTTTGCTCCTTGGCCAGCACAGTTTTGCGAGAGGGGATAGCTCTCGATGGAGGATAGGAAGCAGCAGTTGGTTTTCGCTTGGTTGGCCAAAGCGAAAAATGATCTCGAGGCAGCACGGCTACTGATTGTCGACGAGAAGCGTCTTCTGGACATTGGCGTCTATCATTGTCAACAAGCCGCCGAGAAAGCGCTCAAAGCATGGCTGACTTCGCGGGACATCGTTTTTCCCAAAACGCGCTCATTGGAAGATCTTCTCCGTTTGTGCGTCCCATCGGCGTCCGGGTTTTCCCAGTTCCAGCACCATGCGGAAGAGCTAACACCTCTGGCGATCGCATACCGGTACCCTGGTGATGCGTCGGTTCCTGATATGAAGCTTGCGTCTCGGGCATTGGTTCTGGCCGAGGAGATATGCAATTTTTGCGAGCAACAGCTGGGTCTGAAAAAGGAATGAACGAAGGCTGCGGACTGGTCGAATGCCTGGAGCGCGGCAACGAATGCATCAATCGCATCACGACCGATGAGGTGTTGGGCGCGTGTCTCGATATTCTAGCGTCTCACGCTCAGCTCCAGCGAAAATCGGCGGACGAGATCAAAGTTGCGGTTCCGTTCGGCGCAGCGTAGTCACGAGGCGCAAGACCTCAAACGGAATCGGTTATCAACTAAGCACAAGTCCAGATACGCATGAGCGGCGAATTTCCGACGGACGCTGAACCGCACATCGGGTTTTTCGAGAGGTTCCAAGGTCTGGCCGATTTGGCTCGGCGACATTTCCGTTCCGGGCGTGGAGGCCGAGCGAAGCTTGCGATCTCTACGAGCTTGTTCTCGCGAATAATAACAACGGCGGTGAGCTTTGTCGTACTTCCTATCAGCGTTCGTTACCTCGGCAACGAAGGCTATGGCTTAATGGCAACGATCACGAGTGTGGTCGGCTGGCTGCAATTCGCCAATCTGGGGATTGGTCTTGGACTGCAGAATTCCCTTACTGAAGAAACTGCGAAAGGTAACGCTCGGACACAGAAGGAGCTTGTCAGCACGGCGGTCCTTTCCCTTATGGGAATTGGATTGTTCCTATTCATTGCGGGACTGCTCGTGTTCCCTCACATCGCTTGGGCGCGCGTTTTTCCTCCGACTACCAGCCGGTTTACCGCAGAAATTCCATGGACGGTTCTGACCGTATTTTTCGGTTTTGTTAGCACCGTGATCCTTGGCTTCGTCACGCCGATCTATGCCGCGAGACAAGAGCTTCATATAGGAAGCGTTCAGGCGATGGTCACCAGTTTGATGATTTTGGTAGGGACATTGGTTGCCGTCCATTTCCGGTGGGGACTGCTCGGCCTAACCATCTGCACGATCGGTGTGACCGCGGTAATGCAATGGGGTTTTGCGCTTTGGACACTTTACGGTCGCGGGATCAAAGAGTTGCAACCGGCGTGGTCAAGCGTCACCCGTGCAGCGGCCGCCCGTGTTTACAAGAATGGGATCAGCTTTCTCTTACTTCAGATATGCAACATTGCTTTCTTCCAGATCGATGCGTTCTTGATCACGAGATTTCTCACGGTCGATCAGGTCACTCCGTACTCCGTTGCGCAGAAGGTATTCCTGCAAACGGATGGCTTGTTCGCGATCGTTACCGGTTCATTGTGGGCGGCTTACGGGAACGCGAAAGCGCAGGGGGATTATGGGTGGATTCGAAGGACGCACGGAAAGATGGTGCGAATCTTTCTCCTCTTTTACGGCTCTTTAAGCATTTTCATGGTACTCATTGGACATCGGGCATTGATGCTTTGGGTCGGCGCAATTGCGGCACCGAGAACTCTCCTGATCGCGGGAGTAGCGTTGTATTTCTGCGCGCGTTCGTGGACAGCTCTGCACGCGATGCTGCTCAATGGTCTTAACATCATCCGCCCGCAAGTCTGGAATCTGGTGCTCACGGCATTGCTAACTCTCAGCCTTGACCTGCTTTTGGTGCGGCGATTAGGGCCACTCGGCCTGGCCGTTGGTGGATTTGTCGGCTTCACCGTCGCTGGCGCATGGTATTTGCCTTATCTCACGGCGAAGATACTGCGTCAGGAGGAGGCGGCTATTCGCCGGCCCAGCGGGCCCATCTGAAATGAGCACGACCGCCAGACGATATTGGTTGAAACTGCTTCGACGAACTGGAGTCAAACACTTCCGGGCGACGAGCGGACTCGGGCTTCCATACATCTGTCATGTCGGTGATTTTGCTGGGGAAGCGCCGTTTTACCAACCGCGTCACTCGATCAGGGAAATAGTCCTAATGTCTTCTTGGTGTGCCATGGTCGAGAGTGCGGTGATTCTCGATATCGGTGCAAACAACGGTTTCGTTGCCGCACAGGTCGCCCAAATGTTGCGCGATCGAAAGCCGCGGATC
>Ga0070706_100003342_pt1 | contig 15818 bp, 15 predicted proteins | sample KBSK5501metaG_FD_65476 | JGI IMG/M metagenome (GOLD analysis project Ga0070706, IMG submission 65476) | Corn, switchgrass and miscanthus rhizosphere microbial communities from Kellogg Biological Station, Michigan, USA - KBS K5-50-1 metaG | ecosystem: Host-associated > Plants > Roots >...
TCCAAGGTCCCTCGAAAAGATAACGATTGGGCAGATCGGGTGCGGCCGGGCCGCCGTGCAGCACGAGGAGAATTGGGTTGTGTCGGTCGCGGCCGCGCACGGTGATCCATTGGCGAATGCCGCCAATGTCCACCGCCTTGGCTTCGTCGATTCCGTTCGGGGAAACGACCTTGCCAACTTCCGCAAGGATCGTGTGAGGGTTTGGCGACGACTCCGCGTGTGGCGGTGTTGCGGCCATGGTCTCCAGCGCCAGCGTGCAAGTGAAAATCAGAATAGAAGACTTCACAGTTACGCTTGGCGTTGCCTCAGCGGAATTTGATCCGCCGTTTAACTGAAACCCCTACAATCCCATCAGCTCGCGAACGTATTTTACCGGCGGGCTGCCGTAGGAGACGACTTGATCGTTGTATTTCTTAAGGTTGAAATCCTTGCCCAATTTCCTCTGTTCCGCGGCGCGAAGATCGAGATGCTCGGTGGCGCCTACGAAATATGTGGAGAGCTGGGCAGAAGTCAGGCGTGCGCGTCTCCATTTCGCTACCGCTTCGCCTTCCTGCTGGTATCCCTCCTTCATCATCAGATCCATCGCTTCCTTTTCGTTCATGTTTCCTGCGTGAATGCTTTGGTCGAGAACGGCATTGCAGATGGCGCGCAGCCGCATCTTCAGCTGCTGCATTTTCACCTCGGGCCCGCCATAACCCTGTTCCGCCATCACGTGTTCACAATAAACGGCCCAACCCTCGACGAATGCGCCGCTCTGAAAAATTGCGCGCACCAAAGTGGGCGCGCGGAATTCGTTGGCCCGAGCCAGTTGCAGGAAATGTCCCGGCATAGCCTCATGCACGGTCAAATCGCGAATCATGTAATTGTTGTACTCGCGGAAGAATGATTCCCTGCGTTCTTTTGACCAGTCCTTGGGCGTCGGCGCGACGGCGAAAAATGTTCTGCCGGTTTTATCGAGCGGGCCCGGCGCGTCGCAGTAGGCGATAGCGACGCCGCGCTTGAATTCGGGCATCGCGATCACATCCAGCGGCACGTTCGGGATGGCGACCAAATCGTGTTGCTTTACGAAATCAGTCGCTTCCGTGACAATCTTTTTCGCGTAATCGACGACGGTAGCGTCGTCGGAATGTTGCTCGGCCAGCTTCCCGAGCACCGCGGCAGTGACCTTGTGTTTATCCGCCAGCGTTTTATCATCGGCGTTCGGAAAATATTTTCTGTAGAGCGGCAGCGCGGTTTCGTAGATGGTGGTCTGCGTCTGTTCCAAATCGGCCTTCGCCCGTTTCATGATTTCTTCCATTGGCAGGTCCGACGCGAGGGCGAAACGCAGCTTCTTTCGGTACTTCAGCGCGCCAAGACGGAAGTCGGCGTCTGAGCGCGGCAACAGATCGTTCTGGAGCCATTTCTTGTAATCCTCTATCGCGGCTGCGGTTTTCTCCTGTAACGGCGTGAGGTCCTTCTTCATTCGCGGCGACTGGTCGAGCAGAGGCGCCAATCCTTCGCGCACGAGACTGATTGCGCCCTGCGTCTGCTCGATCGCTGTTTCAGTGTGAACGCGCGGCGGGTGTTGCAGGTTGGCTTTCGCCTGAGCGATCACGCGCGGGATTTTCTCCATGCGCTGGCGCAGATTTGAAATCCGCTTTTCCGGTGACGCAAAATCTCGTGCGACCAACAAATAAACGCTGTTCGCGAGGCTCTGCATGTAAACCAACGGGTTCCATTCGGGTTCTTTCAGCTCTTCATCTTGGAAGATTTTGTAATCGATGTTTTCCTTCAGAATGCGAAAATCGACGTTGTTCGCACCGGTGAGATGCGATCCGTCGATGGCGTTCAGCTTGTCGCGAAATTCCTTTTGCGTTGCCAGATCTTTTGCGCGCGCTTCAGGCGAATAATCGGTCAGCTGGCCGTCAAATCGATGGTCACCGAGCTCGGTCGCATCCTCAGGATTGGCCCGCAAATATTGCTCGATGTAATCGTGAGCAATTTTTTGAAATTCGTCGTCCTGCGCAGCGGCCGCTGCGTTTAACATCGACCACGACAATACGAGCCCAGCTGTAATGACCAATTTCATCCGACCTCAGCTCGGTGTGCCGCCATGAAGAATCGGCTCGGTCGCGATTTCATCCAGCGTGGGCTGCTGTGTTTGGAGGTAAGTGCGGCCCCTGTAAAAGCAGGCGACGACAGTAAAGACGACAGCCGTCGCGAACATCAACCAGGTGAAGAAAGTAAAGTACTGATAGTCGTTGATCTTATGCGCGGCGCCTGCGCCCAGGATCCATTTATTGACGAGGCCGACGAAGAGTTCACCTGAGGCGACAGTGAGAAGCCACAGCGCCATCACGGAACTCTTCATCGTGTTAGGCGCCTGGGTATAGGAGAATTCCAAACCAGTGATCGACACCATCGCTTCACCGAGCGTGAGAACAATGTAGGCCAGGAACTGCCAATTGATGTGCGGTCTTAACCCTGCATCGATTTGCCCCTGGATCCAAACGATAACAACAAAAGAGAGAGCGGTAATGAAGAGGCCTATTCCGATTTTTCGCAACGGCGTAAGCGGGAAGACAGAGTTAATCAGCGGGTAGATCACATAATTCACCAACGGGATAAAAATCAGGATCAAAATAGGGTTTGCGGTTTGCACCTGCGCGGCCAGCAAATCCAAACCCCATCCCGCTGAAACGTGAAATGGCGAAAAGCTAATGTTGATCCACGGCAGCCAGGAGACATGCAGATCCATTTTCTCGGCTTGCAACGTCCATTCGGCGCCGTTGCTCATGCCCCACAGTGCCCAGAAAACCAAAATAAAAACGTAAACCATTGCGATTCTTGCGAGCGTGATGAGACCTTCCCTGCTGAATGTTTCGCGCAGATATTCAAGCCCAGCCGGCGGCACGTGGACCATTTTCTTGCGACCGCCCCAGAAAAACAAAGTCGCGATCAACATCGCGATACCAGGGATTCCAAATGCCCATCCCGGTCCGTACTTCGGATTGCCGAGGAGCCAGGGACAAAGAAGCGAAGAAATGAAAGAGCCAGCATTAATTGAAAAATAAAACCAGCCAAACATTTTTGAGAGCAGATGTTTGTTCGATTCACCGAACTGGTCGCCGACGTTGGCCGATACGCATGGTTTAATGCCGCCCGCGCCCAAGCAAATCAGGAACAATCCTATTGCGAGCATTGTCCGTTGTCCGACGGCGATTCCCCACGAACTCGCCATGCACGCGAGGGTGAGATTGCCTAAGCAGTAAACGATCGAAAGCGACAGGATGGTCCAATACTTGCCGAGCCAACCGTCTGCAATAATTGCGCCGAGAATCGGAAGGAAATAGACGCCGAAAACAAAATAATGCGTGTACATGTACGCCTCGTTCGGACTCATCGGCGCCAGCACACCAGACTGATTCAAGATGAAATGCGCCATGAAGACGGTCAGGACCGACTTCATGCCGTAATAGGAGAAACGCTCGGCCGCTTCGTTGCCGATGATGTACGGCACACCCGGCGGCATGCCCGTTAAGTTGGGGGGCGAGGTTGCGTATTTGTGTTTGGCCATAATGGTAGCTTTGATCAAGGAGGTGGCTTCGCTGGGAAAAATTCGGCCGGCGTCGGCGACGGCGAAGATTTTTCCGACCGGGTTTCGCTCTCCCGGGACGAGACTTTCGTTGCCGGATCGACTTGTTCTCTCTGAACTTCTGGCATCTGGCCGAGAGGATGTTTTTCGCAGGAATTACAAAAGAGCAGCGTGCCGATGCCAGCCGCGATGACTATCTGACGAAAGAGAAAAGCCATGACGCGCTGGCACAGTAAGTGTCGATCCTTGCCTCGCGCAAGACTAAAGCGCGCCCTAACTCCTCCCATTTCGGACCGCGATCACGGCCAACCCATCGGCGAGGCGGCTCTACAAATGATTGAAAGACGCACGCAGAGGATTACTATCAGATGCGGTGGCCCGCACGGACAGACATAATGCTTGGAACGAAGTGTTCGCGCTCGTTCTGCTTTTCGTCGGCACATTGCTCTTTTTCGCGCTGATTTCCTACACGCCCAAAGACGTGCCATCCTGGGTCTGGTTCAGCCACATTTCGCCAGCCAACCATCCCGCGCAAAATTTCATCGGACCCGTCGGCGCGATCATCGCTGGACTTTGCTACCAGCTGATCGGGGCGGCCGCGTATTTATTGACAGCCATTCTGCTCGGATTCGGTGCAGCGAAACTGTTCCATCCCAGCCTGAGCGTGACGCGACGGTTGCCGTGGATCATTCTTTTCATCGTATCGGGCGCCTGCCTGCTGCACGTGCAGCCGTATCATTTGCGCGGCTGGCGTGCCGCTTTCAATATTCAAGGGCCGGGCGGTTGGATCGGCTATCGCCTCGCCGATGAAGACCACGGTATATTCCGCAACGCACTTGGTCCGGTCGGATCGCTCATTCTGCTTGTAGGAATTTATGCGACGACGCTGATTTTGGTCACTGGGCTGCGTCCGATCTATCTGATTCGCGAATCGGTGGCTGCCACGAGACGCGGAAGTTTACGGCTGCGCGAATGGCGGCTGCGCCGCAGACTCCAAAAAGCGAATCTCAAAGAAAAACTGGAAATCAGCGAGAAGCAACTGGCGAAGCAGCGGCGAGTCTACGAAAAGGAGCTAAGAAAGAAGGGCATAGTGGTGCCGGAACAGGCTGGTTCGACTATTTCGCCGGATGAACTCGCCAATCGTCCAAAGCCGAAAGTGGTCGATACCACCGCGCTGCCGGCTGAGCAGATCGTCACTCGTCGAAAACCGTCGCTTGCCGAACTGCGCGCTTTGGAAGACAACGTGAAGCCCGCCCCGAGTCTGTCGAGCCAGACATGGAAATCGGAAAACTACATACTGCCTGGCGTGGACCTGCTGGATGAGCATAATCTGGAAGGGCGCGCGGCAGCGGATCCCTCGGAGCTGGAGCATGTCCAGCAAGTTTTGATCGACACGCTGGCGCAGTTCGGCATCGCGGTGGCCCCGGGCGATATCACAAAAGGCCCTACCATCACCCGATATGAGGTCTATCCGGCGAAAGGGGTTCGGGTGGACAAAATCGTGAGCTTGGAACGCGACCTTGCGCGTGCGACGCGCGCCGAGCGAATTAATATCCTCGCGCCCATCCCGGGAAAAGACACTGTAGGAATCGAGCTCGCGAACTCTCGAAAAGTAACGGTAAAACTGCGCGAGCTTTTGCAATCACCCGATTGGGACGAGGCGAAGGGACAGGCAAAAATTCCGCTCGCGCTCGGCAAAGACGTTTACGGTAAGGCGATCATCACGGACTTGGCACAAATGCCGCATTTGCTCGTGGCCGGTACCACCGGAAGCGGTAAGAGCGTCTGTATCAACGCTCTGATCGCCAGTATGCTCTTCCGATTTACGCCGGAAGAACTGCGCTTCATCATAATCGACCCCAAGGTCGTGGAGATGCAGTTTTACAATGCATTGCCACATCTCGCTTTCCCAATTGTGACCGATCCAAAGAAAGTGCTGCTCGCCTTGCGCTGGTTGATTGATGAGATGGAACGCCGTTACAAAATTTTCGCTCGCGTTGGCGTGCGCAACATCGTCGGATTCAATTCTCGTCCAAAGAAAAAGACGCAGAAGGAACTGGATGCTGATGCTATAGAATCCGGTGTCTCCCCGGATATTTCGCGTCAGTCTGCTGGGGCAGCGGATGCTACAATCAATGTCCCGCGGGATAATGAAATCCCAATCCCGGACAAAATTCCGTATATCGTCGTTATCATCGATGAGCTGGCCGATTTAATGCAGACCGCGCCAGCTGATGTTGAGACGGCGATCGCGCGCATCACGCAAATGGCTCGCGCGGCCGGCATTCATTTGATCGTCGCGACGCAAACGCCGCGCGCGGATGTCGTTACCGGAGTGATCAAGGCAAATATTCCCAGCCGGATCGCGTTCCAAGTCGCTTCCAAGATCGACAGTCGGGTGATTCTCGACGAAAACGGCGCCGATCGTTTGCTCGGCCAGGGCGACATGCTTTATCTGCCACCAAATGCTTCGCGTCTCATTCGCGCGCAAGGCGTGCTCGTAACTGACGACGAAATTCACCGCTTGGTTGAATTTGTTTCCGCGCAAAGCCCCCCAGCTTTCGACACCGCGATGCATGAGAAACTTCAATCGACGGCGGCAGCGGAGGAAGAAGTAACACAGGAGGACGAAGAATTGGTCGAGAAATGTCTCGAAATTATCCGGCAGGAGAAACGCGCTTCCACGTCGTTGCTTCAGCGCCGATTGCGACTTGGTTACACACGGGCTGCGCGCATCGTTGATATTCTCGAGCAGCGCGGTATTTTGGGTCCCGGCGAAGGCGCCAAACCACGCGAGATTCTGGTCGATCTCGATGCTGCCGTTTAGCCGGCATTCATGCGATGACGATCGAAGGGCTTGGCAAGAAATTTCAGGAGGCGAGACGCGCCCGGAATCTAACGCTGGATGAAGCGGCTCGGATCACCAAGATTCGTCCTGCTCGGCTGGCGGAGATTGAGGCCGACGATTTTTCTCAATTTCCCAGCCTCGCCTATGCAAAAGGTTTTCTGCTCATCTACGGGAAATTTTTAGAGGTCGATGTTACGCCGTACCTCGACTCGTTTGAGGATTCAGAGCGCGTCACGGTCGATGGCTACTCGTATCTTCAAGACAGTCCTCCTCGAAAACCTGTCAATGTGCCTGTGGTTCGCTCTTCCGGTCGCGATCGTATCTCACCAATGCCACTGATCTTTGGCATCCTGGTATTGGTAATCGGCTTCTCGGCAATGAAGTTGATTGTCAATTTGCGGCGGATTGGACCAGGGCAAGCGCAGCCCACCGCCCAAGTTTCGCCCAGCCCTGCCTCGGTCCCGGGTTCTACGACGGCGCCACGAGCAATGGCTGCGGAAACACCAGCCGCCAATGTCGTATCCGCTCCGGCGACCACACCATCGGCTTCGCCCCGGCCGGCGGTCACGCCAAGTGCAACAGCGGTTGCGGCAATTTCCCCGCTACCAAGTGAGCCGGAGGTGCGCCGGGCCAAGCCTGTGGGTCCACAGGATATTGCAAAAGCGCACGCCGGCGAGAGTTCGGCATCTCCAGAATCAGATGAACGAAATCGAGTCTCTATACGCTCACTTAAGAGAACCTATGTAAAAGTTACGGTGGACGATGAAAACCAGAATCCCGCTTTTGAGCGCTGGATTTCCCCGGCCGACGGCCCAGTCGAATTTCGAGGTAAACATGTCTCGATTCGTGTTCTCGATCCTGATGCCGTTGAGATCAGAAAAAACGGCAAGACAATAGAAGAAGACGACAAAGACGTGAGTGTCGACTAATGCCTCTTGTGAGCTCTTGAAGCTCCGAATGTTTTCGGCGTCAACTCCGTGGGCGAATTCGTTCAACCAGAATCAGTGGAATCGCGGATACGATCTGCTGAGTAGCTCCCGTGAGAGTGTTGCAGAGGCAGATTTTTTTAGCAAAAATGCGCTTAGGAGATGACACCAGAGGGTTTTTCGGGCAAATTTTTGCGACTTCTTTCGCCTGTGGCTGACGCAAACGAACCAAAAAAAGAAACCGTTCGCATTGGCTTGCCAACTCAGCCTGCCACGAAACCGCCACGTACAGATGCGAAATCGCGCGAAACTGTGCGAATTCAACTGCCGATTCGTCCACCCTCAACCAAGCTGCCCCTTCGCAGTCCAGCAGAGCAAGCACCTCTTCCAAAACCTGTCGCTAAAGATCCAACTGCTGCCCCAGTTATCCCGCAGCCGCCAGCACAGCCAGTTTCTCCGCCGATACCATCGCCCGTTTCGCTGCCGGTCCCCCCTCCAGCGCCTGTTGTGGTTGATCCTGCGCCAAGCCCCCCTCCTTCTGGACCGAAAAAAGAGACGGCACGCGTTCCACTTATGCCGGAGCCGCCCTCCAAGCCACTCCCGACGGTCCAGATGAAGAAGACGCAACCGCTTATTGCCATGCCGCAAACTGCACCCCAGAGCACCTTAATCGCACTGGCGCCAGCGGAGCGAAGTACAATGCTCGACGCAATCCAAATGCCGATCTGCTGGGGGCTGCTCGGCATTTCCGCCATCATTTTGATTATTCAGATTTGGACTTACCTTTCCTAAAGCCATGGACAATTCCGCCACAATCAAACTCGATGAATCCAATTTTGACCGCGAAGTTACCAAAAGCGAGGGGGCAGTGATTGTCGATTTTTGGGCGGAATGGTGCGGTCCGTGCAAAATGATCGCCCCTTTGCTGGACGAGATTGCGCGCGAAAAGGTCGGCGTGGTCAAGGTTGCCAAAGTTAATGTGGACGAGAGTCAAAGTCTTTCGTTCAAGTACAACATTCGCGCCATCCCGGCCCTGCTCTTTTTCAAAAACGGGCAGCTGCGCGATCAAGTCACCGGTGTCACAAGCAAAAAAGATTTGCTTAGCCGGCTTGAGGCGCTGGGATAATCCAAAATCCGCATTCCGAAATCCGAAATTGGAAACTGCGCCCGGCGGGGGTCGAACCCACAACCTTTGGCTCCGGAGGCCAACGCTCTATCCGGTTGAGCTACGGGCGCACAACAGAGAGAGCGATTATATTCGGAGGATCGGCGTCTACAACCCCTGCTCGTGTTCATAATTTTCGATTACGATCTCCCAGCACGAGCATGAGCACGAATTCAAGTTGCAAATTTGGTGTCTTCGGATGAAAATATCCGCCCGCTCAGCCGGGCAGCCTGCCTTCGTCAAGACTACGGCGCGTCAGGGAAGGAGATTTTATGAACCGCATGATCGACACGATCGAAAAAGAACAAGAGAAAGCCGAGGCGAACACGTTCAACGTGGGCGACAGTGTGAACGTTCATACCCGGGTTCTCGAGGGGGACAAAGAAAGAATCCAGGTATTCGCTGGCACCGTGATTGGGCGCAAAGGCCGCGGTCTCAACGAAACATTCACCGTGCGCCGAATCTCCTACGGCGAGGGCGTTGAGCGTGTTTTCCCATTGCATTCGCCCCGAATAGCAAAAATCGAAGTGGAGCAAAAGGGTCGCGTTCGCCGTGCCAGATTAAATTATCTTCGCAAGCGCAAAGGCAAGGAAGCCACCGCAGTGAGGGAATGACAAATGATTTAGCGATTTAATCATTGAGTGATTTAGCGAATTCGGTAAATCGTTAAATCGTCGAATTGTTAAATCGCGAAAATGTATCGGCGCTGCGGATTTCGTTACGAGAAAAAGCTCCGCGCCATCGGCGTCGCGCGCATTGCTGGAATTGATGAAGCGGGCCGCGGTGCCCTGGCCGGTCCAGTTGTCGCCGCTGCGGTGGTCCTGCCCGAAAAGTTTCGTCACCGCCGCTTAAACGATTCCAAACAGCTTGCGCCGGAATTGCGCGAGGAGATATATGTCGATCTTACCAGCAATTCGCAAATTACATGGTCCGTGGGCGTTGTCGATTCGATCGAGATTGACCGGATCAATATTCTGCGCGCAAGCCATCGGGCCATGCGCTTCGCAGTTGGAGCGCTGCTTGAACAGCCCCATCATGTTTTGATCGACGGCTTGCCCGTTGTTCCGTTTCCATTTGCGCAGACTGCAATCGTTGACGGGGATTGCATCAGCCTGAGCATCGCTGCCGCCAGTGTGATCGCCAAGGTCACACGCGATAGAATGATGCGTGACTTTTGCGCTCAGTTTCCGCAGTATTATTTCAGCCAGCACAAAGGTTACGGTACCGAACTGCATCTCCTGAAGCTCCATGAATTCGGCCCTTGCCCGATCCATCGCCGATCTTTCGAACCGGTGGCGCAACCACTACTCGCGTTGGAGGAACTCGGCGAACTCCGGTCATCTCCGGCGCGGCGCGCGCGGCGAGAAGTTAGCGTGCCGTTATCTGAAGCGTAGCGGTTTCAAAATCCTGTTGCGCAATTTCCGCGGCCGCAGCGGCGGCGAAATTGACATTGTCTGTCGCGACAACGACACGCTGGTCTTTGTGGAAGTAAAAACACGCGCGCACGAAGATTTCGGGCGTCCCGTGGAAGCTGTGGATCGAGAAAAACAGAAGCGAATTTCGCGCGGCGCGTTAGCTTGGCTACGAATGCTCGATAATCCCGATATTCTTTTCCGCTTTGACGTCGTGGAAGTCATCATTGCTGATGATGCGAAACCACGCCTTGAATTGATCAGGAATGCATTTCCGCTTTCCAAGCCGTACCTTTATTGAAGTGGGCACGTTTCTAAGTTGCGTTGCCAATTATTCGCAAGTTGGAACCCAAATTGCCTGGTTGATCTGACGCCTCCTGTTTCTTCCGTGTGCGGGCGCGACATGATCGCGACAAACAACCAGAGGAGGAGAACCGCGATCAGGCTGATCAGTGCGATGATCAAAACACGCTTCGGTTTCAGGCGGCGGGGCATTTTCCTCGCACCGAGAATGCAAGCGGTGAAAATGAGAATGGCGGCAGCGACGAGGGCGAGATAAGCTGCGTTCACGTTAGATCAACATCGAACTTTTGGGGTGAATCAACTTGCCATTGAAATTGTGGCAGCGTGATAATCGTGCCGTTTCTATGAACAACAAGATCAATCATCTCGCCGTCTGGATTCTCGTAGTGGTTTATTTCCTCATCGGCTGGGGCTGGTACGCGATCCTTGGCGAGAAGTGGTTGAATCTTCATGCCAGAACGATGACCGACATCGAGCGGACGCACAATGTCTCCGCCTACTTGCTCGCTTTTATTGCGTCCATCATCGTCAACTACGCCTTGGCATGGTTGATTAACCGGCTCAATGCGGCGAGCGCGATCGCCGGATTAAAAATCGCGCTCCTGTGCTGGTTCGCATTTCTCTTCGTCGAATACTCTACGATCGCCGTGTTCTCAGCTTTCGAGACAAATCCGTGGCTGCTGATTTTAATCGACATGGGCCGTCCGTTCGTTGCTTTCGCGATTAGCGGCCTCGTCCTCGGTGCTTGGCGCAAAAGAACAGCTTAATAACCGACACCTATCCCATGCCTAACGAACCGATCCTCGTCGCACAATCGAAGGAACCGATTTACTTGCTGCCGAAGATGGCGAATCGTCACGGCTTGATCGCCGGCGCGACCGGCACCGGAAAAACGGTCACGCTCCAAACGCTCGCTGAAAACTTTAGCGCGCGTGGCGTGCCGGTGTTCATGGCGGACGTGAAAGGCGATCTCGCGGGATTGAGTCAGCCCGGTGGCAATAATCCGAAAGTGGTCGAGCGCGCGAAGGAGCTTAAGATCGATGACTTCAAAGGCGAAGCATGTCCGGTCGTTCTCTGGGATGTATTCGGCGAGCAGGGGCATCCCGTGCGCGCGACGGTGTCCGAGATGGGGCCGCTGCTTCTCGCGCGTTTGCTCGAGTTAAACGATACGCAGGAAGGCGTGCTCAACATGGTCTTCAAGATCGCCGACGAAAACGGTCTGCTCCTTCTCGATCTTAAAGATCTGCGCTCGATGTTGCAGTACGTCGCGGACAACGCCGATCAATTCAAAACGCAATATGGAAATATCTCCGCTGCCAGCGCCGGAACGATTCAGCGTAGTCTCCTCGCGCTGGAATCACAGGGTGCTGACAAATTTTTCGGCGAGCCGGCGCTTAATCTCGAGGACTTGATTCAAGCACAAGCCGGCAAGGGCGTGATCAACATCCTTGCTGCCGACAAGCTGATGCAAAAGTCGCCGAAGGTTTACGCGACATTCCTGCTTTGGATGCTCTCGGAATTGTTCGAGAATCTTCACGAAATTGGCGATCCGGAAAAACCGAAGCTCGTTTTCTTCTTCGACGAAGCGCATTTACTCTTTGCGGACATCGCGCCCGCAGTTGAACAAAAGATCGAGCAGATGGTGCGTCTCATTCGCTCAAAGGGCGTCGGTGTTTATTTTGTTAGTCAAAATCCGCTGGATATTCCGGACGTTGTGTTGGGTCAGCTTGGCAATCGCGTGCAACACGCCTTGCGAGCGTTCACGCCGCGCGATCAGAAAGCAGTGAAAGCCGCCGCGGAAACTTTCCGGCAAAATCCGAAGCTAAAGGTCGAGACGGTGCTTACCGAATTGGCGGTCGGCGAAGCGCTCGTTTCGATGCTCGATGAAGACGGCAGCCCGCAAATTGTTGAGCGCGCAAAAATTGTTCCGCCGCGCAGTCAGGTCGGCGCGATCACGCCGGACCAGCGGAAGCAGATTATAAGTTCCTCCGTCCTTGCCGGTCATTATGAAACGGCGGTAGATCGTGAATCGGCTTACGAAAAATTACAGGCCAGAGCAGGGGATAAAGCGCAAACCGCCGGCGCGCCACCCGTGACGGCGGGCGCCTCCGCGACCGAAGGAACTCAACCGTCGTTGCTGGCGGAAGCCTTGGGAACGGCCACCGCTGTCTTTCAACCAACAATTGGACCGCGAGGCGCTGTTCATGATTCGCTCGCCACTTCAATGGCCAAGAGCGCAATGCGCGCCGCCAGCAGCCAAATTGGCCGGCAACTTGTTCGTGGAATCCTGGGAGGAATTCTCGGCGGGAGCACGCGGCGAAGGTAATTGTAGCCACGTCGCTGCGCGACGTCTACTGACCGCCCACCCGCCTTCGCACCGCTTCGGCGTGGCAGGCAGGGCGGCGGCTACAAAAAATCGCCGGATACGTTTTGCGCAATCCGGCGATTTGAGTCGTCTCTTGTTTATTTCTTCGGCGAAGCAGCCGGACTGGCTGCTTCTTTCTTCGCGCCCTTGCCGGCCTTCACTTCCACGTCCGTGGCCGACATGGTGTAAGTGACTGTCACTTTGTCGCCGACCTTAACCTCACCGGTAACTTTGGTATTCGAGTCACGATTGATTTCCCAGCGATCCTTCCCCTTCTGAACTGCAATCATCGTGTCGGTCACCTCAAGGACCGGCCCGGTCACCTGGTAAGTCTTCGCGCCCGCGGCAAAAGCTGCGCTGCTCAGCGCCAGACTCGCTGCGGCCAATAAACTGAGTGGTAATTTTATTTTCATGTGTCCGATTAGACTCCTTCCGGTCGCTTCTATTCAAGCGGTTTTACGGTATCCGTCTGCGGAGCGCACTGCCTGCCCGCCTGGATGCGGGCGCCGCGCGTGGATTGTTCGGTGCCCTCGCCGAACAGGTCTGTTCCCTCGGCAGTCACGGAGCAACCCTGCTCCCAATCCGCAGAGTCAGCGGCCAAATGACGCGGCGCGTCCGGGTCGTGTCGCCCCACGCGGCGCGGAGATCATCAGCAATCGCCTCCAGAGGATCACGTTTGTTAGCCGCAATGAAACGTTGCGTCGCCGACCACGACCGCAGATAACCCAGCAGATGTTCCAGATTCCATTCCGCGATCATCTCGAATGAATGAGTCTTGATTTCAGGGAACGGGAAGGGGAGCTCCTCGAATTTTTCAACCAGCACGCGCTCTGGTGGCCAGAATGGGCCTACGACCGTTTCGTAGTAGCGATGGTTGACTATTTCATCGATTGCTGGCGCGATGTGAAAGAACTTGTAAGCCGAGGCGGCGAAAACTCCGTGCGGTTTCAACACCCGCTTCACTTCCGCGTAGAAACGACCGAGATCGAACCAGTGCAGTGCTTGCGCGACCATGACGATGTCGATCGTGCCCGCTTCGATTCCGCTGTTTTCCGCCGACGCGACACGATATTCAACCTGCTCGTAATGCTGGGCGTTTGCGATCTGCTTTTCGCTCGCGTCTGTCGCGATGACACGATCGAACACTTCCGCGAGTTCAATCGCAGCCTGACCGTTTCCGGTTGCGCAGTCCCAAGCCAGCGCACGGCTAGGCGCGACCCTGCCGAGGTATTCGAATAGCTCGCGCGGGTACCGCGGTCGAAACCTCGCATAATCGGCCGCTTGTTTCGAAAAATGATCTTTGAAGTTCATATCAGCCTTCGCTCTGTAGCGGCGGCTGTCCTCAGACGCAAAATAACGGATACAATAACGCCAGCTCGGCTCGGATCCCGTCGCGCCTAAATCTCCCACGTTAATCAATCACGGAGTCGGAGCCGGACTTGGCGCAGCGGGCCTAGTCTCGGCTGCGGCTGCGGAACTCCCTTCGACTTTCGTAGCGCTCATCACGTAGGTAACCGTGACTGTCGCGCCAACTTTCACATCGCCCGTCGCCTTCATCGTCGGATCGAGGTCGATCTCCCACTTTTCAGTTCCCTTCTGCACCGCGATCTTGCTGCCCGTCATTTCGACCACGGTTCCCGTGACCTGGTACGTCTTCGCGCCGGCGGCAAACGTTGCGCCGCTCAAAGCGAAGCTGGCCGCGGCTAACAAACTGAATGCTGTATTGGTTTTCATACATCAATTACCGGCCGGGCAAAGCGGGACGCAAGATTTAAGAAGATGTCGCCAAAGCCGGCGAAGCCGGCAGCTCCTTCAATGCGAGTGCGGTGGGTCGCCTATTGGATCTGAAGAGAAAGAGCTCGCCGCGGCGAGCTGATTGTTTGAATCGGCTGCCTTCGGCGCGAAGCGGGTCGTCTTCGTGCTGCGCGCGCGCCCGCGTCTTTTCGATGTAACGATGTAACGCTTTTAACGCATCAACGTCATTCCTTGGGCGGCTGGGGCATCGTCCGCAGCCCGACACGCGCCAGATATTCGTCCGCCTGCAACAGATCGTTGCCCGCGCGCTCGATAATCTTGAGCAGATTATCCATCGACGAAACTTCTTCGAGCTGCTCGGTCAGGAACCACTGGAGAAAGTTGATCGTGATATAGTCGTTCTGCTTTCGGGCCAGTCCGACCAGCCCGTTGATTTGCTGGGTGACGTGAATCTCCTGGTCGAGCGAAAGCTTCACCGCGTCGCGCGCCGTCTTGAATTTTGATTTGGGCGCATCGATCGCCGGAATCACCACGCGTCCGCCGGCATCGACCACGTATTTGATGAAACGCAGTGCGTGCCCTTTCTCCTCCTCCGCTTGCTGGAAAAAATGCTGCGACAATTGCGGCAACGCCTCGGCGGCGAAATGCGCCGCAATGGCGTAATACTGCAACTCCGCGCTGAACTCGTACCCGATCTGTTCGTTAATCGCATCGATGACTTTTTGGCTGGTAAGCATAACAAGAGCTTACCGCGGATTACACGGATGCAAATCCAAGATCGACAATCGGCGTTGAGGCTCGCACTCGTTGGACCAACTATGTCCGCTGATCGATTCGCAAAATAAGATGATGAACCACATTAGGTTTTGCCGATGAACTGCTGCATGATTTCCTGCAGCACGTGTGCGCACTTGGAGGCGACGTCGAGCCGGTGAAGGTGCGAGTGCGACCGTGAAATTTCGTACGAAGAGTTTTGGGACGGCGTAGCGACGCAAACCGCACAGAACGCGCAATAGACGCTTCGGCGAGGGGCTAAAGCCAGCACGCGAGGCGCGTGCGCTCCCAGATGGAGGCGGCAAAAAAGAAAAGCCCCGCCACTTGATTCAAGTGGCGGGGTTCTGGCGACGTCCTACTCTCGCACGGCCTATCGCCGTACTACCATCGGGGCTGCAGCGTTTCACTGCCGTGTTCGGAATGGGAACGGGTGGTGCCACTGCGCGATAGTCACCAGAAATCTGCTCCGGAATCCGGGGCAGATTTCTGGTGCGTGATTCGTGATTGGTTACATCGTTACAACGGAGCGGGATATCTCCCCTTGTAATCCTTGTAATGCTTTTAACCTCTTCAACGTTTCACGTTCAACTGTCAAAGAACACGCTAGTCCGCTGACAACTACATACAGAGCGTTTGAGAACGCACATTCAAGGCTTCGTTTTATTTGGATCTTTCATTTCCCATTACTGCTGTCCC
>Ga0070706_100003344_pt1 | contig 15813 bp, 10 predicted proteins | sample KBSK5501metaG_FD_65476 | JGI IMG/M metagenome (GOLD analysis project Ga0070706, IMG submission 65476) | Corn, switchgrass and miscanthus rhizosphere microbial communities from Kellogg Biological Station, Michigan, USA - KBS K5-50-1 metaG | ecosystem: Host-associated > Plants > Roots >...
GGGAACGGAACTGGGGCCGTATGGGTTTTTCCCGACCGATTCTGAGATTCTTCAACCGCAACTGGAGAAGCGCGGGCTGAAGCTACTGGCTTCCTTTGTGCCAGTGAAACTGGGCGATCCCGCCGCTGGCCCAGTTGTTCTGGAGCGAATCCGCAAAGTTGGCAAGTTGCTGGCCACTCTGAAAGCGCCTTTCCTGGTGATGGCGGACGACCAATCGGCTGAGCGGAATGGTTTTTCCGGACGGGCTTACGACCGGGGTTGTCCCACCTTGAGTGCGGAACAGTGGAAGCACGTCGGCCGGATGGTGGCCGATGCGGAGAGAGTGGCGAACGAATTCGGACTGGATCTCGTGTTTCATCCACACGTCGCCACCTATGTGGAGACACCCGAGGAGTGCGATCGCTTTTTCGATGCTACGTCGCACACAAACGTTGGCCTTTGCTTAGACACTGGGCATTGCGTGTACGGCCAGGGCGATTCGGTGAAAGAAGCGGAGAAATACAAGAGCAAACTTCGTTTCGTGCACATCAAGGACTGTAGCGCGAGAGTACTAGAACAAGCCAGGCGTAACAAGTGGACCTTCGAAGCAGCCATTGAGCACAAGGTTTTCACAGTGATCGGACAGGGCGATATCGATTTTCTCGCCTTTTTCCGTGCCTTGGTGAAAAATGGCTATTCGGGTTGGTCGGTGGTGGAGCAGGACGTGAAGTTCGGTGACACCACCATCCCGCCGGCCGAGAGCGTTGCTGCGAGTTTGAAGTACTTGCGGGGCGTCGTCGGCAAACTTGACCGTGCCAGGGTTACGTCCTGATCCGGACCACGGCAACAATGCCGGAATTTCTCCAGAGGTTCAGATGCGGAAACTGGGAGTTGGTGTGCTGGGAGTGGGAGAAATGGGGCGGCGCCACGCCGAGAATCTTCGCCGGCTGGTGCCTCAGGCGCAGCTTGTGGCCGTCGCCGACGTTGCTGCCGAGCGCGCGCGCCAGATCGCCAGCGAACTCGAGATCGAGAATTCTTACGGCAGCTTGGAGACGATGCTGGAGTGCAAAGGGCTCGACGCCGTGGTCATCGCGACGCCCGATAAGTTCCACGCGGCCGCCGTCAAGACCGCCGCGGCCGCCGGCAAGGACATCCTTTGCGAGAAGCCGCCTGCGCTCGGTCTTGCGGACGCAGGCGAACTGCTGGAGGCGGTCGCCAAAGCGGGCGTGCGCATCCAGGTTGGATTTATGCGGCGTTACGACCCTGCCTACATTGCCGCCATGAAGCATATCCAGGCCGGTGAGATTGGCGTCCCGGTCATTTTTAAATCGGTCGGGCGGGATAAAGACGGACCTCCGCTCTCCGCCTATCAGTCGAATGCGAACGGAATGTTGTTCTATACAAACTCGATTCATGACTTCGATTTGGCGCGCTGGCTGATGCGAGATGAAGTTGCTGAGGTCCATGCCTACACGACCGTGTCCATTCGACCGGAGGTTGCAGAGTTCGGCGACGTGGTCGCAAGTGTCGTCAACCTGAAATTTGGTCAGGGTGCAATTGGCAACATCGAATCGTACGCTCAAGCAGTCTACGGGTATGACGTACGCACGGAAATCATTGGTTCAAAGGGATCGATCCTGGTTGGAAGTTTGAATCGTACGCCAGCAACCCTTCTGACGGCGCACGGTAGCACTCAACCTGTCGCGGACTACTTCCTCGCGACATTTGCAGACGCGTACCTCGCGGAGATTCAGGATTTTGTGGAGAGCATTTTGGAGGACCGGCCGCCTCGGGTAAGCGGAGAAGACGGTCTGAGGGCTCTGGCGATTGCCGTGGCGGCCGAGAATTCCCATTTGCAGGCGAAACCGACAAAGGTATCGCTCGGGGTTTCTGCGGTAGCGCTGTGACACAAAGCGAACGATGTGATCCGTGAGTTTCTTTTCGCGTTTGGGGGGATCAGCCTTAAGAGCACTTAACGGAGGAATGCATGAATCACGCCACTGCCTCGGCGCACAAAAGCCCGCTACACGAGATGACGCAATCCACCCCTACTTGCCTATGGAACGACTCAGCCTCAGTGCGTGAACTGTCCTATTCGCTGGAGCATGGCGCGGTCGGAGCGACCTGCAATCCCGTGATTGTCCTCGGCGTTCTAAAGAACGAGATAGACGCCTGGAAGGGCCGGATTCAGTCGCTTATTGAGGAGCTTCCTACTGCGACCGAGGATGAAATTGCCTGGCAGTTGGTCCGTGAAATTTCCGTAAAGGCTGCCGCTCTGCTGAAACCCATTTTCGATGAACAACAGGGCAAGAACGGAAGGCTCTCCATCCAGACCGACCCACGATTGTTTCGGAACACGCAGGCAATCGTGGAGCAGGCGGTCGAATTTAGCGGGCTCGCGCCCAATATGATTGTGAAGATCCCGGTCACGCAGGCGGGAATTCCAGCGATTGAGGAAGCGACGTATCGCGGTATCAGCGTTAATGCGACGGTGTGCTTTACCCTACCTCAGTGCCTCGCCGTTGCCGAAGCCGTCGAGCGCGGCCTCAAACGTCGCGAGCGGGAAGGCCAAGAAATCGCGACCATGGGACCGGTGTGCACGATCATGGTCGGCCGACTCGATGACTGGCTCAAGATCCTGGCGGAGAAGAACAACGTGTCGATAGATCCTGGCTATCTGGAGTGGGCTGGCGTGGCGGTGTTCAAAAAGACCTATCAGGTCTTCCGCGATCGCGGCTATCGACTCCGCCTTCTATCGGCTGCGTTTCGCAACCACATGCACTGGAGCGAATTCATCGGCGGCGACGTGGTCATTTCGCCTCCGCACTCGTGGCAGGTTCGCTTCAATGCCAGCGACATCGAGGTGTGCTCTCGCATCGACGAACCGGTTCGGGCCAGGGTGGTAGAAAATCTGGAGAGAAAATTCCCTGACTTCCATCGTGCCAACACAGAAAATGGTCTAAGTGTCGCAGAGTTTGATTCCTTTGGTCCCACCCGGCGGACTCTCCGGCAATTCATTGCCGCCTGTCACGACCTCGATGGTCTGGTCCGAGACTTTTTGCTTCCTGAACCCTGATGTCTCCCAGATCAGGTCCTCTAAACGTTTTGAAGGGGATCAAGAAGTCTGATATGTTCGTTGCCATTCGTACCTATGCCCCCTTCAAGAAAGACCGACCCGAAGAAGTCCGCTAGAGCCGCGAGCATCTCTGACGTCGCCCGCGAGTCCGGCGTGTCCATCTTCACTGTTTCCGCCGTTGTCAACAACAAGAGCCACGTCGGCAAGAACCTCCGGCAGCGCGTCGAGAACGCAATTCGGAAACTAAACTACCGCCCAAACCTCATCGCCCGTAGCTTGATTAAACAGAAGACGCAGACCATTGGCATGATTGTGCCGGATATCGTTAACCCTTTTTTCCCGATGGTGGTTCGCGGCGCTGAAGATGCCGCACAAAAGCAGGGCTACAATCTTCTTCTCTGCAACAGCGATGACAACCTGGCCAAGGAGGAGAGCGCAGTTGAACTGCTGCTGTCCAAACGAGTGGATGGAATCTTGCTCACCAAAGCCGCTGGGGATTTTAGCCCATCTTTGCGGCAGATGATCAAAGAGGTCAATATTCCATTTGTGCTCGTGATGCGCACTTATCCACAACTAACCAAAGATGCAGTGATCAGCGATGACTACCAAGGTGCGTATGACGCCGTATGTCACCTGGCGCGCGCAGGGCGTCGCCGCATCGGCCTCATCAGCGGTCCCTTGAAAGTCAGCAATGCCAAAGAGCGCTGGCGAGGGTTCCGCGATGCCTTGGAAGCGAAAAGCCTGCCGTACGAACCTGAACTGGTGGTTGAGGGGGACTACCGCATCGAGTCCGGTTTTCGAGGAGGACACTCCCTGCTTTCTCACCGGCCCGACGGAATCTATGTGGCCAATCATCTTATGACTATTGGATTGCTGCAGGCGGCCGAAGAAATGGGGCTGAAGTGCCCCGATGATTTTGGCTTGGTCAGCTTTGACGACTATCCGTGGTTGGGAGTTTTTCGGCCCCGGTTGACGACGGTGGAATTGCCCAAACACCAGTTGGGCAGCGAAGCAGCTGAGTTGCTGATTCGGAGGATTTCTGGAGATCACGGCAAACCTATCCTCAGGAAACTGCAACCGGAACTTCGCATCCGCGAGTCCTGCGGATTTGGACAGTTTGTTTCCAGCAGGCAACACCACTCCAGCTTGTCCGAGCCGGAAACCATTTCTGCCGAGAACAAGTAGGATCGGTTTTCTTCCTCATTCCGACGGAGCCTCAGGTTTCACTGAAATTAAAAAGCTTTGGCCGTAGGGTGAACATTCGCGTCCTGTAGCCGGCGTATACGGTCCCAATACCCAGCCAGATCAAACCGGCGTACTTGGTCCACGATTGCAGGCCAAGCAGTAGACCGAAGCAGAACACGCAGCCAAATCCTGGAACAAACGCGTCGATGAAGAACTTTCTGCGGCCGGCTGCTTGCGGTGAAAACCAGAAATGCAGCAAAGCGACGAGATTTACTGCCGTGAAGGCGAGCAACGCGCCGAAGGTTACGATCTCCGCCGCCCGCTCCCAAGGAATCGTCAGTACTGCGACGTAGGCGAGAACTCCCACAATGCACTCGTTATAAACCGGACTGCCTCTTTTTGGACTGAGATAGCCAAAGACCTTCTTGGGGATAACGTCATCGCGCCCCATGCTGTACAAGAGGCGCGCAGCGCCGACGTGTCCAGCCAGCCCACAGGCCATGCTGGAAACTAAAAGTACAATTCCGTATGCGGTGAAGAGCAAAGGGCCGCCGGCCATGCGCGCCACATCCATAAAGGCGGTTTCGTGATTTTGCAGCGTGGTGTGATCCGGCCAAACGAGCTGGGCCAGGTAAACTTGCAGGCCGCTGAAGAGTCCAGTGAAAACACAAACCAGCACCGAGGCGAGCAGTACATTGCGTTTGGGATTCTTCACCTCCTCGGCCAGGATCGAGACCCCGTCAAATCCGATGAATACAAGTGCCGCAAAGGAAGTTCCCGCCGCCAGAGCGCGCAGATGGAAGGTTGCGGGATTGTAGATCGGCCGCAGAGAAAAAAGCCCGCCGAACGCCTGGTGCAGCACGACGTAACCGACTGCCTGAACTAGAAACACGGCGGTAACCAGCATCATAAATCCGAGCAATACTTCGTTCGTGCGCGCGGTGAACTTGATTCCCTGAACGGTCATCAGGGTGATGAATCCCACCGTGAGTGCCGCAAGCAGCGGGAACGGGACCTGCGGCACTATGCGGTGGATTGCCAGCACGGCATAGAGTGCGTTCTGGATTGGTTGGAAGAGATATTCCAAGAACATCGCCCATCCCAGAATGAATCCCACGTGTGGATTCAACGTTCTACTGATGTAGGAATAGACGGAACCAGACGACGGATACACGTTGGCCATGCGGCCAAAACTGACGGCTGTCACCGACATAGCCACCATGGCCAGCAACAGTGTGGTGACGGTGTGTCCGCGGGAGAGCACTTGCGCCTCCCCGAAAAGCGGGACCGCGGCAATCGGTGATGTCAGGGTGATTCCGTAGTAGACGAGGTCCCAGAGACTCAGCACGCGCTTCAGTCGAGGTCCCCCGGGTGTTTCCGCTTGCACCGCCCCAGCAGTTGTTTGCACCCTTACCTCGTTCTTTCCTAAAAGAAGTAGCGTTCCTTCTTGCGCGCCTCCTCATATTCGCGGCGTGCAGCTTGGACACTTTCTTGTTCTGACACTTCTGCAATAGGAACATCCCACCAGGATTCGTAGCCTGATACCCTCTGGCCGTACGCCGTTTCGACAACGACAACCGAAGTACGCTGCTGTTTGCGGGCGCAATGCAAAGCGGCTCTAAGCTCTTCGCCAGTGCGTGCGCGAACTGCCCAAGCCCCCAGACTCTTAGCGTTTGCCGCGAAGTCAACCGGCACGATGTCGCCGTCGTATTTTTCGCCGCCGCGATACCGGTACTCCGTGCCCATCCCCTGGTTACCGCAGCTGCGGCTGAGCCCGCCGATGCTGGAGAAGCCATGATTGTCGAGCAAGACGATGTTGATTTTGTAACCTTCCTGCAGCGCGGTGACGATTTCCTGCGCCATCATCAGGTAGGAACCGTCGCCCACAAGCACATACACTTCGCGTTCGGGGTGCGCCATTTTCGCCCCCAGTCCGCCGGCAATTTCGTAGCCCATGCAAGAATAGCCGTACTCCATGTGGTAACCGCCCGGCTGACGCGTGCGCCACAGCTTGTGCAGGTCTCCGGGCAGACTACCGGCAGCACAGACCATAATGTCCGAAGCCTCGGTGAAGTTGTTGACGATGCCGATGACTTCCGCCTGGGTGATGGGAGGATCTTTACGTAGGCCGTAGATGCGATCCACTTCTTTTTCCCAGTCAGCCCGAAAGGCGGCGATTTTGGCCTGGTAACTTCCTTCAACTTTGTAACCAGCAACCGACGGTTGTAGTTCCTCGATCGTCGCACGAGCGTCGCCGGTGAGTGAAAGAGCGGCGTGCTTGTGGGCATCGAACTCCGAAACGTTGATATTAACGAAGCGGACGGATGGATTTTGGAACGCGGTTTTCGATGCGGTCGTAAAGTCGCTGTAGCGTGTGCCGATGCCAAGAATCAGGTCGGCTTCACGGGCCAGAAGATTTGCACCAGGCGTTCCTGTTACCCCTACAGCGCCGACCTGCTGAAGATGGTCATAGGGCAGTGCGCCCTTGCCCGCTTGCGTCTCACACACGGGAATTCCTGTCTCCTGAGCAAATCTCGACAGAGCTTCCCAGGCTTCTGAATAGAGCACGCCACCGCCGGCGACAATCAGCGGTCTTTTCGCGCTCCCAATCCATTCCGCCGCGCGCTGCAAGAATTTTTCATCACACCGGCTGCGCGGAACAAGCCACACGCGTTGGCGGAAGAACTCCTCCGGGAAATCGAAGGCCTCGGCCTGCACATCCTGGGGCAAGCAAAGGGTGACGGCGCCGGTTTCGACTGGTGAGGTCAGCACACGCAGAGCCTCGGGAAGGGAAGTCAACAATTGCTCAGGACGCTGAATCCGGTCCCAATACCGCGAGACGGGTTTGAAACAGTCATTGACAGAAGTGTCCTGGGTAAGGGGCGATTCCAGTTGCTGCAGCACAGGGGCGACGTTGCGCCTGGCGAAGAGATCGCCCGGCAGCAGTAGTACAGGCAGGCGATTCACCGTTGCCAGCGCGGCGCCGGTGACCATATTTGTGGCCCCAGGACCAATGGAGCTGGTGCAAACCATGGCCCGCATTCGGAAGCTTGCCTTGGCAAATGCTGAGGCAGCATGAACCATCGCTTGTTCATTGCGGAACAGGTAGTAAGGCAGACCTGGATCTTGCTCAAGCCCTTGCCCGACCCCGGCGACGTTTCCGTGTCCGAAGATTCCAAGGCAACCCCCAAAAAAAAGAGACCGCCGGCGGTCTCGCTCGACATATTGATTCTTGAGAAAGCAGATGATGCCCTGTGCGACCGTCAGGCGTCTTGTCATAAGGTTTGACCCTGCTCAGGATACCGCCGCTCCCTTTCTTGAGTCCGAATCACTTGCGCACAAGCGGTAAACGAGGATCCGACGCTATCCAGGTGGAACGAATCCAAGCATGTTGCGGGTCTTCCGTGACTGCCACCGCCCGCGAGGAACCCGCCAGACAATTCAAGTAATAAACGTCATACCCCGGACCCGCAACCACAGCGTGAAAGCCACCGTGTACCAGGACTACGTCCCCATCCCGAGCTTTTAAAGTACGCTCGCCGGCATGCTCTCCCCCGTACAGATGCTGGAAGGCAAAACCTCCGGGCTGGGCAATCCGGTAATAGTAGGTTTCGTCCAAATCCACTTCCGCGGGGGGATTGTGAGTGTCGTGCTTATGAGGAGGATAACTGGACCAGTTCCCGCCCGGCGTATAGACCTCAATGACCACAAGCTTATCGGCTGGAAAGGATGGGGGAATCACGTCCACGATTTGCCGGGAGACATTTCCGCCGCCTCGAAGGCTGCTTACGACATCACTCGGCGAGATCAATCTAGGCTCCAGGCGGGCTTCGGAAGGCACGCGGCATTCGGCAATTTCGCAGATCGTTTCGGCCGCGAACGAGACTTCGCTCTGAGCGGGCAAGTATAGGGTATAGGGAAGTCCATCAAACACGTTTTTGCGCTTTCCCACCTGCTGTACCCCCTGTCCCCAATCAGCACGACAGGTTCCGCCCAGGAAGACGAACGCCGCTTCCTCATGCTCGGTACGGGTTCGGAAAACGTCGCCGGGTTGCAAGCGGCGGACAAAAAAACTCATCCACTCCCAGTGGGCTCTGTGACGAGGCAGATGGAGGAGCTCTCCCGCTTGTTGCGGGGGCAAGTTCAAGGAACGGACAAGAACTGTACTTTCGCTCAAATCGTCTCCCGGTGGAGAAAGAGTATGTTTTGGCATTGTAATCTAAACGTTTTGAAACTATGGCAAATACGCGGCGTCCTTGTCAACGACCCTTTGTCTTGGCGAGCACAACAAGAAGCTGGGAGTTAGATGCAACAATTCTTAAAACGTTAATATGACTGTAACAATACCCTAGTAACCTGACCCTCTAATCCGGTGTTGGGATGCCGTTTTTAGCGGTGTTCTCCGTATTTTGGTCAAGGCTTGAGCCGCTTGCTCGAATCACGATGGCAAGTTTGGCAGGTTGCTCGGATACGGATGACGGCTCAGGTTCCGATTATTTGTACTTGACCATTCACGTCGATCATTGATATAAGCGCAGCGTATAAGCGTTTTGACAAATAAACAATCACCGCCGCCCCGAGGAACGGGGGCAGCAGTCCGCAGGAGGAATCATGAGATCGAACCATCGGCGCGAGAGTTACCGAAGCGGTACAACGGTGGGCGTGGGCCGTGGGGTGTTGAGGTTTTCCGGCTTCGTCTTGATGGTGTTGACCATGGCGTGTGGTCTGAGTGGACGATTGCACGCTAAGGTGGCCGCCGGCGTTTCGGGAATCGTCACCGATTCCAGTGGCGCTGTCGTTGCCGGCGCGACCATTCAGATGAAGGCCACAGAGACCGGAATTGCAGAGACCCGGCAGACCAACGCCGACGGGTTTTATGCTTTTGTGAACCTGCAGCCGGGACGCTATGACCTCGAGGCCAGCCAGACTGGCTTCACTACATTTCGCCAGACGGGCATATTGCTGGATGTGGATTCGTCCAAAGTTCTAAATATCAAGTTGAACGTCGGCCAGGTGAGCGAAAAGGTGGAGGTTTCGGGTGAAGCCGTGCAGCTGGATACGGCCAGCACGCAAATGGGGCAAGTCATCAGTGAGCGGACGATCACCGCCGTACCCCTGGTAACACGCAGCTACACCGACCTGTTAGCCCTCCAGCCTGGGGTTTCCCCTACCTCCTCGGGCCTCGCTGGCGGTCAGGGAGGTCAGTTCAGCGCCACCGGATTTACCTTTACCAACGTTTCCGGTGACCTGAATGCCGGAAATTTGTCGGTCAACGGCCAGCGCGAGTCGTCGAATGGTTTTCTGTTAAATGGAACCACGGTGCAAGAGTTCGCTTTCTCCGGGACGGCGATCATCCCCAACCTGGACTCGATCGCGGAGTTCCGCATCGTGACCAACAATTTCGATGCGGAATATGGCAACTATGCCGGCGGGCAGATCAATGTGATCACAAAGTCGGGCGCGAATCGCTTCCACGGAAGCGCCTTCGAATTTCTGCGGAATACCGCGTTTGATGGCACGAACTATTTCTCCACCAGTGGCAAGGACGATCACAAGCAGAACCAATTCGGGGGCACCATCGGCGGCCCCATCAAGCGGGACAAGCTGTTTTTCTTTGGAGACTATCAAGGCAACCGCGTGATCCTAGGCCAGAGCGGCCAGACGGGACTGATCCACGTGCCGTCCGCCGCGGAGCGCACCGGTGATTTTTCGGCATTAGCCAATTCCTTGACCGGCGTTGTGCAGGGACCCGCGTGGGCGCAGCAACTTTCGAACACACTGGGAGTTGCGGTGACGCAGGGCGAGCCCTACTATTTTTCGGGTTGCACCTCTGCACAATGCGTCTTTCCGGGTGCTCAGATTCCAAGCAGCGCGTTTACTACGCCTTCCAAGAACCTGTTGGCCTTCGTTCCTCCGGCGAATCATGGAGATACTGATTTCTCACCCGTGGCCGCTCCGACCCGGCTCACTGATAACAAGACCAGCGGCCGCGTGGACTACAGCTCGCACTTGGGGCTGCTCACGGGCTACTATTTCTTTGACCAGTATCGCCAGAGTGTGCCGAATATATTCCTTCCTGGTTTTGGCAGCGACTACACCGGCCGTTCCCAGGTTGTGAATCTAGGAGATTCGAAGACGCTGGGTACAGCGTCGGTGAACGAGTTACGCTTCGGTTTTACGCGGCTCCGGTACCTCATCCATAAACCCACGGGGGGCACAGGGGTAACGCCGGCGTCGCTGGGTTTTGAGGAGGGAGCTGACACCCTGGGAATTTCACCTTCGCTTCCCCAATACGCGCATGTTCCGAACATCCATTTCAATAACTTTTCATTTGGCGCATCCGGCGGGGCGCTCGGGGTCACCGAGACTACGTTTCAGGTCATGGACAACTTCAGCCGAGTGATCCGAACGCATACGCTGACCTTCGGTGGGCAGTTCCGATACAACCAGTTGACCGAATACAACGGGGGGTCGAACGGCGACTTCACATTTAACGGCGCGGAAACGGGAGTGGATTTCGCCGACTTTCTGATCGGTGCGCCGACCAACTATTCGCAAGGGCAGGGTTTTCCTTCCTACGGACGTTCGCGGTATATCGGCCTGTTCGCCCAGGACAGCTGGCGCGTAAGGCCGAATTTGACTCTGAACTATGGGTTGCGGTGGGATGTGAGCAGGCCCTGGTCGGAGTTGAATGGCCAACTCGAGACGCTGGTACCCGGTTTGCAATCTCGAAGGTTTCCCGGTTCGCCCACGGGTTGGGTCTTTCCCGGCGACCCCGGCATCCCCAGCACACTGGCTCCAACCCGATATAACAATTTTGCTCCTCGCATTGGACTGGCCTATTCGCCTTCGGCGGAAAACGGCCTGCTGAAGAGGTTGACCGGCGGACCCGGTAAGACCAGCGTGCGCGTGGGCTGGGGAAAGTTCTATAGCACCTTCGAGGGAGGTACGAACTTCAATGAAATCGGAGATGCTCCGTTTGGCATCTTCTATGGCAGTCCTGTCCCGCCACAATTCGTGACGCCCTTCGTGGATCGCGGTACCGGCAACGTCGAGGGCCAGCGTTTTCCAGTACCGCTACCGACGACGGATACCGTAATCAATTGGGCGAATTACTTGCCCATCGGCACCTCTCCCGCTTTCTGGCACAGGAACGTTTTGCCCTACACCGAAGAGTACCAACTGTCCTTCCAACGACAAGTCGGTTCGGCGACCTTATTGACGGCAAGCTATGTGGGAACGCAGGGCCATCACTTGTTGTCATCCTTGGAGGCCAACCCGGGTGACCCTGCTCTCTGCTTGAGCGTCAGTCAGGCGAGCCAAACCGTGGATGGCACGGTCTGCGGACCAAACGGAGAAAATGGAGTGTACCTCCCGGTGACAGGGGGCACCATCAATGGTACACGCGCCCCTTTCGGCCAGAACTTCACCAGTGACGGCTATTTCATCACCATTGGAAAATCGAGCTACAACTCGCTGCAACTCAGCCTACGGCAGCGTATTTCCCGGTTGGAGTTTCTGGCCGGCTATACCTACTCCAAGTCCCTGGACAATGGTTCTGGATATGGCGAGCAGATCAATCCGCTAGATCTAGGGCAGAGGTCGCTCTCGGCCTTCGACACCAGGCACAACTTCGTGATCAGCTATGACTACCAACTGCCCGTCGACCGCCTTGGTGGGCCCAGCAGGTTGGTGAAAGGCTGGCGGTTGAGCGGCATCACCAGGTTCTCCGCCGGTCTTCCCGTCACCCTCACTGAAACCGACGACAACTCTTTGCTCGGCACCAGTAGCGCAGGGGCGATCTCGCTTCCCGTGGACACTCCGAACTTCACGTCTGGTTCGCTGAACATCAGTGATCCCCGCTCAGGGAAGCCATACTTCAATACCTCGTTGTTCAGTGTGGAAGACTTGGGCACGCTCGGAACGGCGAGGCGCCGCTTCTTTTCCGGGCCCGGTTTGAATAATTGGGACATCGCGCTGCTGAAAGACACCCTCATCAAGGAAGGAGTCAATCTGGAGTTTCGTACCGAACTTTTTAACGCGTTCAACCATGCCCAGTTTCTTCTGCCAGATGGTAACGTCAATAGCGCCACATTTGGCAGGGTTCAAACGGCGAATTCGCCCCGGATCATGCAACTCTCACTCAAACTGCTCTTTTAGCGAGGCCTGGACCGTGATCGTCGGGTAAGCTCAGATGGTCCGCTGCGAGCCGGACCATCTGAAAAAGTAACATCGGATTCATGCCTACCGTGAGTACACCTGCCGCTTTCGTCCGGGACCCTCACAATCGAGAAAAAGAGGCGGGGAACAATAGAAAGACCGCATGAAACAGACCAAAGGCCTGAATTCAAGGCGAGCTTTTATCAAGATTTCGGCACTAGGCCTGGGGGCCCTCGGCGCAGGAGCTTCGCCGTCGGTCTCCGCGACCGCGGAAGAGGTCGATCCTGTCAGCCTCGTTCCGGATGCAGACACAAAACAGCCGGTATCAGAGATAGCTGTATGGTTTACGAATGACAAAGAACGCTTTGCCGCCGGCCGGCCGATTCAGTGGCAGGCGGCATTGACAGCTCCTGCTGCTGACTCAATTCAACTTGTCGTTGCGAATAAGTTCCAGGACATTCTGGGATTTGGCGGCTGCTTCTCTGATGCCTCCTGCTACCTGATCCATCAACTTCATACGTCGGTCCGCGAGCAGTTGCTCCACGATCTGTTTCATCCCTCGGAAATGGGGCTAAACGTGAACCGCACCTGCATCGGGGCTTGCGACTCTGCGGCCAAAGTCTACAGCTATGACGAGGGTGATGAAGATCTGGACCTCAAGCGATTTTCCATCGATCACGATCGCGAATACATTCTCCCGGTGTTGCGTCGAGTGCGCGAGATAAATCCCGATGTATTTTACTTTTCCTCGCCATGGAGTCCGCCGGGCTGGATGAAGTGGAACAAATCCATGCTAGGTGGCTCCATGAGCCGTCAATACCTCGCCGCGTACGCTCAATATTTTCTGAAGTTTTTGCAGGCTTACGCTGCCGAAGGCGTGTCCGTGCAAGCCATCACTACTCAGAACGAAATTGATACTGACCAGCATGGTCAAATGCCCGCGTGTACGTGGTCCCAGGAATGCGAGACCGAATTCGTCATCGACCACCTGGGGCCGCTCTTCGAAAAGACAAATACGCCCACCAAGATATGGATCCTGGATCATAACTATGTGTATTGGGGGCGGGTGATATCGGAACTGGATGATCCCGATTTTCGGAGGTATGCACACTCCGTCGCTTGGCACGGTTACACGGGCGAACCCAGCATGATGAGCAAAGTGCATGCCGCCCACCCCGAAGCCGAAATGTATTTTACGGAAGGCAGTACTGATTACAATGATCCCCATTATCAGGATGACTGGACCAAGTGGAGCACAAACTATACCGCCGTGCTAAACAACTGGTGCCGCTCAGCCGTGGCATGGAACGTCGCCACCGATGAGCATGGTAAACCCAACATTGGACCATATCCCTGCGGAGGCATCCTAATTATCAACATCCACACTCAAGAGATTATTCGCAGCGGCCAGTATTGGGCGCTCGCGCATTTTTCCCGCGCGATTCGGCGCGGCGCTCGGCGTTTTGAGTCTCAAAGCCAGGCAGCCAACCTCGGTCATGTTGCCCTAGAGAATCCGGACGGCCAAAAAGTCCTCATACTCACGAACCTCGGGGCTGCGCGGACCATTCGGGTCAATCAGGGCCGAAGTTCAGCCATCGTCCCCATAGCGGAGAATTCGATCGCAACATTGGTCTGGAAGTAACTCTAATTGTGTTGCGTGATGCAAAAAAGATCGCGAGCGGAGACAATTGCCCGCTTTTGCGCGAGCATCAGGAGACGATCCGGTTAGCCTTTCGCCGGGCTGACAACAGTTCCACTTCGGTGAGGCATGCAGCGTCGTGAATTCATAAAGTCCGTCTTGGGCAGCGCTTTGCTGTGGAAAGCGCCCGCATTGCTCGCGCTCCAAGTGCCTTCCACCCCGCCGGCGCCTGATCCCGGAGTGAAGCGCGTCCTGGTGATGTTCAAGTGTCATTTCGACGCCGGCTTTATCGACACACAGACGGCCGTGGTTCACCGTTATTTCACGGAATATTTTCCACGGGCCATGGATCTCGCCAGCGAACTGCGCCATTCTGGCAGCCATCGCTATGTCTGGACCACGGGATCATGGCTGCTTTACGAATACCTGGAGCAGGCAACGCCCCAGGAACGCACGCGGATGGAGAAGGCTATCTCTGTCGGCGACATCGCATGGCATGCCCTCCCCTTCACCTGGCAGACCGAGTTGATGGACGGGTCGATGATCTCCGGAAGCGTTGGCCTGTCACGGTCGCTGGACCAGCGTTTTGGCCGGACCACGACCGGCGCCAAGATGACCGACGTGCCTGGCCACACCCGCGGCTTGATCGCCCCACTGGCCGCGCAGGGCGTGAAGTTTCTGGATATTGGCGTGAACGATGCGAGCACGCCGGCCGAAGTTCCTCCCTTGTTTCTCTGGAAGGATCCGGGCGGATCGACGCTCGTGGTCATGTATCACCACGGCTACGGTGGCGTGGTGCCTGTGCCGGACTCCGATCTGGCCATCGCCATGGTCGTGCGCGACGACGACAGCGGACCGCACACCCTGGAAGAGATTCACGAGACCTACTCCACTCTGGGTGGCCGGTTCCCAAACGCCCAGATTATCCCTACGAACCTGACCGAGATTGCGAACGCGGTCGAGCCTCACCGCGGCTCCCTGCCGGTGCTCACCAGCGAAATCGGGGACACCTGGATCCACGGCGTCGCCAGCGACCCCCTCAAACTCGCCAGGTACCGCGAGGTCGCCCGGCTGCGCCAGGGTTGGCTAGCGCAGGGAAACTTTGCCGTTGGCGATGCGACAGACGTCGCTTTGCTCCGTCATCTGCTTTTGGAGGTTGAGCACACTTGGGGCACGGATACCAAGACCTGGCTCGATTTCGATCACTACATCCCCAACGATCTGGCCGCGATGCTCGACACCAAGAACTACAAGGTGGTCCAGTTTAGCTGGCAGGAGAAGCGCCAAGACCTCCTCGCCGGGATCGCCACGCTTCCCTCCCCATTGCGTGAGCAGGCGCAGACCGCGGTGGGTAATCTTGAAGCGGTCCCGCCACGGCTGGCGCAACCCAGCCCTCGCTCGGCTGGAAGTGAGATCGAGACACCGCATTTCATGGTGGGGATGGATCCAAAGAGCGGGGCCGTCCGCCGGCTGCGTAATAAGAAGTCGGGGCGGGAGTGGGCGTCCAGCGAAAACCCGCTGGCCCTCTTTTCTTATCAGACGCTGTCGCAACAAGACTACTCGCGCTTTTTTGATAGTTACGTTGTCAGCGACGCCGATTGGGCCAAGAAGGATTTCGGAAAGCCCAACATTGAGCGCTTTGGAGCGGAGAGCCGGGAGTGGCTGCCCTCCGTCGCGGATCTGCAGGTGGAGGAGGACCAGCAAGGCCATCGCCTGCTGGCTCGTCTTGAGATCAACGATGCGGAAGCTCTGCGCAGCGGGCGAGCCGCAGAAG
>Ga0070706_100003346_pt1 | contig 15810 bp, 14 predicted proteins | sample KBSK5501metaG_FD_65476 | JGI IMG/M metagenome (GOLD analysis project Ga0070706, IMG submission 65476) | Corn, switchgrass and miscanthus rhizosphere microbial communities from Kellogg Biological Station, Michigan, USA - KBS K5-50-1 metaG | ecosystem: Host-associated > Plants > Roots >...
TTCGAAAGCCCAATAACTCATACACGGCATCGTTTGCTGAGAGGATTTTCCCCTCCAGATCAGAGACAAAGACCGGGTCGGGCGCGTTCTTGATAATAATATCGGCGTCGAGTGAGCCATGCGCCTTGGGATTATGGGGATGTGCGGGAGCAGCTATCATAGTAGTCGATATAGTTTTATCAGGCATGAAAACCTCCGATTCATGATAAAGGCCAGGTGTCCTCGATTACCAACAGTGTACCAAACTGCTTTGTTGAAGAACAAGAAAGGGGGAAAATAGTCGTGAAGAGTTTATTCTAAAGCAGGTTCCAAAACGTGAGAGCGTCCTCAATGGTTTGTAGCTCCTGGTCTGTGAGTTTCCAGTTGAGGCCACCAGGCATTGCCAGCGCTTCCTTGGGACTACGGATGCCATTGATGGCTCCAGTTACTACCGGTTGTCTTAGAACCCAGGCAATCGCGAGTTCGGCCATCGTTTTATAATGGTCCTGAGCGATAGTTTGGAGTACATGACGTAACTCTTTTAGCCTGGAAAAGGCTGGCTCCTGAGCGTAGGGACGTCCTCGCCGGAAATCCTTGGGGTCAAGGATGTCCAGGTCGAATCCGTCTGCTAAAAAGCCGCTGGCAAGTGGGGACCAGCATAGTACGCCAATAGTATGTCGCTCAGAGAACGGCAAGACATCGTGCTCGATTTCACGATTGAGCAGGTTATACTGGTGCTGATTAGAAGTAATCGGGGCCACAGACATTGCCCGTTGCATCAGTTCGATTGTGTGATTGGATAAGCCGCCGTAGCGCACTTTGCCCTCCTGAATGAGAGTTTGTATTGCGGCCCAGGACTGTTCGATAGGCGTGTTGGGATCTGGATCATGGAATTGGTAGAGATCAATATAATCGGTATTCAAATTACGAAGGCTTGTTTCGACTTCGCGCCGGATGCTTGCAGGTGAGAGGTCTTCCCTCTCGCCGCCTTGATTATCTTGCAGCGTGCCACACTTGGTAAAAATGTAGGCTTGGTTGCGCTTCCCCTGCAAAGCTTTGCCCACAATTTGTTCAGCCCTTCCCCAGCCATAAAAAGGGGCTGTATCAATCCAGTTAACACCGAGATCAAGAGCCGCTTCAATAGTGTGTATTGCTTCACTTTCATCTTGAGGTCCCCAGTAGATGCGCCAACCAGGCGTCGAGCCAATGGGAGCCGTGCCGATTCCAATTCTGGTAATTTCAAGGTCGCTCTGGCCAAGTCTGCTGGTTTCTAACTGCATATGGCAGCCTCCAATTGGTTTGAATTAGAGGAAAGATATGGTAGTATTCTCTGACTTTTATGGTAGTGATTAGAAGCGAAGGATATAAGTGATGATATTGACTACAATAATCACAGCAGCCACAGCAAGCAGGATGCGAATTATTCCCCCTGCGATACGGAAGAACAATCCCAGGAGCCACAGGATGAGAACAACAATAACAATCCCCCAAAGAACGGTATGAAGCATGACAATCACTCCTTCTCGAATACAACTATTGACGATAAATTCGCGGCTCTTCGTCGATTTCGGTGAACAACATGTGAGCACATAGGATGAGTTCAAATTACAGAGAAGTGCCTTCTCTGCCTAAGAATTCGTTTCTTGAGTATAATCCCAATCTCTGCAACAATCAAGGCGGAATATTCGCCTAAAAACCCCTTGATTTTTCTAGAACTTCGCGCTATACTTATGACCAGAAAGCATTTGACTAAATTAGATTATCTGGTCATATAGTCATTCAATGAGAGGAAGGGTGAGTTTGGCAAGTAAACGTAATGTGGCTAGCGCTACTCAGGAGGATCGATCCAGGCGACAAGAACGTGCAGACCGTATTCTGGATGCCGCGGCTGAATTGATCCTGCGTTGGGGCTATAGGAAAACAACAATCGATGACATTGCAAAACAGGCAGGGGTTGCTAAAGGGACGATCTACCTGCACTGGAAGACGAGAGAAGATCTGTTTCTGGCACTGATGACACGTGAGGGCTTGAAAGTAACAGAAGATATCAAGCAACGCATTGCAAGTGATCCCGAAGGCTCGACGTTACGCGGCTTTGTAAAACATTCTACTCTCGCCTTAATGAATAATTCTTTGGTAAAGGCTATGTACATGAATGATACCGACATGTTGGGAGAATTGGCAAGCCGGGAGTACAATAGCGCAACGTATCCACAACGCATAGAAAACTATAAGAATTATCTTGAATTCCTGCGCATCCATGGCCTGGTGAGTACTGATATTGGTATACGCAAGCAAACATATATACTCAGCGCAGTCTGGATAGGATTTTTGCTTGTCGATCCCTGGATGCCAGAAGAGTTCAAAGTTTCTGATGAAGAGATGGTAGAGATGCTGGCTGATACGGTGCAACGTGCACTTGAACCGCGCAATACTGCGACGGGTAGTGCAAAAGATGCAGGATTATTGCAAGAAGTATCGAACGCTCTCAATCTATATATTGATCAGGAAGTAGACGCAATAAAAGAAATGCAAAAGGAGTTGGAAACATGATCACTCAAGAGCCAGTAATCGTGATTGATAAACTAGAGAAATCGTATGGCAAGATACAGGCGGTACGCGGCATTTCGATGAGTGTGGAGCGTAGTGAGATTTTTGGCTTTCTGGGACCGAACGGTGCTGGGAAGACCACGACGATACGCTGTATGTTAGATGTCATCCGCCCTTCAGCAGGAACGATTCGCGTGTTAGGCATGAACGCGCAACGGGACAAACTGGCAATGCACCAGCACATTGGTTACCTGCCAGGTGATGTACGCTTGCCTGGAACAATGACGGGTAAACAAGTAATCGACTACTTTTCACGCTTGCAGGGACTCGAGCCGGTGTTGCTGAACGATCTAATAGCTCGTTTTGACGTCGAGATAAAGCGGCCTATGAAAAGTTACTCCAAGGGCATGCGGCAGAAAATCGGTATCGTGCTGGCGTTCATGTGCGACCCCGAAGTGTTGATTCTGGACGAGCCGTCATCTGGCCTCGATCCGTTGTTGCAAAAGGTTTTCAACGAATTCCTGCTGGAAGAGCAGGCACGGGGGAAGACCATCTTTATGAGTTCACATATCATGAGCGAGGTCGAGAAGGTGTGTCACAGAGTGGCGGTCATTCGCAAGGGCGAACTTGTGACTGTTGAGGAGGTGGAAGCACTACGAGAGAAGGCGGGTCAGCGGGTGACGGTCGAGTTTGGCGATGCAGTGACAGAAGAAGAACTAGCGCGTATCCCTGGCGTGAACATGGTAAGGAAAAGCAACAGTTCTTTCCACTTCAACGTAAGAGGCAGTATGGACCCACTTATTAAAGCACTCAGCCAACATGAGGTTGCGCGCTTGCAAGCTGAAGAGGCGCCACTTGAGGAAGTGTTCTTGAAGTTTTATGAAGAGCCAGAAAAGGCAACCGCGACGAAGCAGTGAGTAGGTATACAAGGAGATACAAAGATGGCTACAACTACGATACCAAAGAGTATCCCAGTACCGAAGAAGCGGGCACAGGGATTGACCGTTATGGTGAGGACGATCATCAATGCGAGAACGCCGCTGGCAATGGGCTGTTTCTATGGTGCATTAATTGCTTTACTATCGGCCGCAATTTACCCGGCTATGTCTCAAGTCAACGTGGGAGCATACCTGTCCTCCAGTTTTGTATCAGGTCTCGTAGGGGCACATCTCACCAACTTTTCAGCCTTTCCAACAATCCTGGGACTTGAACTCTACAGCTCCTTCGATAGTTTGCTTTTCGGAGGCATCCTGGCCTGGATTGGCGCCGCAGCTCTGCCCCTGACGATTGAGAATGGAACGATCGACCTGGCACTGTCGCGGCCGATCAGTCGCACACGCTACTACCTGGAAAGTTGGCTGGCCGTGCTGATCTGCGGCGCTATCATCGGCCTGGTGATAGTTTTCGCAGTCTGGATCGATACGTTAATCGTTAAAAATGCAGATATTAATTGGCAATGGCTGTGGATTACGCAACTCGTGCAATGGGCTTTCATGTTCTTTGCAGCAGGGTTGGGCTTGTTTTTTGGCTCGTTTTTCAATGCCAGTCGTGCTGCTGGGGGCGCAGCCGTGGGTATTATCGCCCTGGGTTACTTGATCCAAACCTTCGGTACACTCTCTGATAAATTTAGCTGGCTGCTCAAGATTGGGCCGTTTTACTATGCGCCAGCTACAGATCCACTTATTAATCATCAATTGACGTGGTGGTATCCGTGGGTGCTGGTGGTTGTGGGGCTGGTTTTGGGTGTCGTTGGATTGGTCGTGTTCAACAAACGGGATTTGCCTTCAGTGTAAATTCACCTGACAAGAATCTCCATTTTGCAGTGTAAATTTTGAAACTGACATCCGTAGGGGCCGATAAATCGGCGCTGGGCGCGATCAATCGGCCCCTACGGATGTCAGTTTGATAAGTTAAATGGCATTATGGGTAGCATGGATGGGTTCAACACCTGCCTGTTCGCTGGGGGTTGACAGCAAACCTTTCGTTGGGTATACTTCATTGTAGAAATAAACCGACCGTCGGTTTATTAACAAACGAGAGAGATCATGGCTCGCATTGTCAAAGAAGAAGCATACGCTGTAAAACGCAACGAAATCCTCGATGTAGCCCAACGGCTCGTGTATACCAAAGGCTATGAGCAGATGACGATCCAGGACATGCTGGACGAGCTCCAGATCTCCAAAGGGGCATTCTATCACTACTTCGATTCGAAACAGGCGTTGCTGGAAGCGCTGATCGAACGCATGCTGGAAGAAGTGGAACAGCTCCTCCTCCCCATCGTGAATGATCCACACCTGCCAGCCCTCGAAAAACTCCAGCGCTTCTTTCCCATGCTCACTCGTTGGAAAACCGCACGGAAGACCTTTTTTCTCGCGCTATTGCGCGTCTGGTACACGGACGACAACGCCATCGTCCGTCAGAAAGTGCTGGCAACTGGGATCAAACGGATCACACCTCTGCTCACATCCATCATTCTTCAAGGTACCCAGGAAGGCATCTTGACAACAGCCTATCCTGACCAGGTTGGCGAAATCGTCTTGTCGATAGGGTTGAACCTCTCGGACACCCTTGCCGGGTTGCTGCTCTCATGTGAGCCGAATCTTGATGTTCTACAACGCATGGAAAACACCGTCGTCGCCTATACCGATGCGCTTGAGCGTGTTCTAGGAGCTCCCACAGGTTCCTTGCATTTCGTTGATGCTGAAACACTGAAGGAGTGGGTTGTCTCACCGGAGGGCAATGTATAAGTCTGTTCTGAGGAAATTCCTTGCAGACTATCTGACCGTAGGGAGCTGCGTAAGCGGCGTTGATGATCTGAATAGAGAGAAGGAAAAACAGATGTCTACCATCATTCAAACAAACAAGCTTACTAAAAGCTACGGCAAGAGCAGGGGCATTATCGAAGTTAGCGTCGAGATCCAGGAGGGCGAGGTCTTCGGTTTTCTTGGACCCAATGGCGCAGGTAAAACCACCACGATGCGCACGCTGATGGGCCTGCTGCGCCCGACGAGCGGAAGTGCGACCATCAACGGGCTGGACTGCTGGAAACAATCCACCGAGGTGAAGCGGCTGGTCGGCTACTTGCCCAGCGAATTCGCCTTTGACCCGGGGCTCAAGGGCGCGCAGATTCTTGAATACCTGGGCAACCTGCGCGGCGGTGTGGACCAGTCCTTCCTGCGCGAGCTGGTGGAGCGCCTGGGCTTCGATCCCAGCAAACGTTTCCGCGAATATTCGCATGGCAATAAACAAAAGTTGGGGCTGGTGCAGGCTTTCATGCATAAGCCACGCGTGTTCATCCTGGACGAGCCAACCAGCGGCCTGGACCCGCTCAACCAGCAGGAATTCTACAAGATGGTAGCCGAGGTGCGCGCCGGAGGACGCACTGTCTTCCTCTCCTCGCACATCCTGCCGGAAGTAGAGCAAACCTGCGATCGTGTCGCTATCATCCGCGAGGGGAAACTGGTCAAGGTCGGGCATGTCTCAGAGTTGAAAGAGATTCAGCAGTATGATGTTGAGATCAGTTTCGCGGGTCTAGCCCAGGCAGCATGGTTTCGCAACCTGCCCGGAGTGAGCAAAGTGACGCAGGGGCACAACGAACAAACCTTACAACTGGCGGTACAGGGCGATCTGAAAGAAATCATCAAGATTGCCAGTCAGCATGATGCGACCAATCTGGTGACGCACGAGCCGTCACTGGAAGAGATTTTCCTGCGTTACTACGAACCAGAGCAGACAACGATACCGGTTGCTTAAGGCAGAGAAAGCGAGGAATGGAATATGTTTCGCACCATTTGGAGCAAAACGCTTCGAGATTACCGGGTTCCGATTCTGAGCTTTGGCTTTGGACTGGCCCTGCTCATGGTCGCCGGTTTAGCCGGGGCCACGCCGGCCCTGCGTGATGCCTACGCGAGCATCGCACAAAGTCTCCGTTTTCTCGGTGACCCATTCGCGACGCAGACCCCCGAAGGCTATGCCACCACGCGCTACCTGGAACTCTTCGTGCCGCTTCTATTGAGCATCTGGGCCATTCTGGCCGGAGCGCGCATGCTGCGCGGCGAAGAGGAGCGCGGCACGCTGGATGTCCTGCTGGCCACACCACAGCCACGCACGCGTGTGATCCTGGAAAAGCTGCTGGCACTGGTCATCGCACTGCTTCTGGTTGCCCTGCTGATGGCGCTGGGAACTATTGCAGGTGAGTCTAGAACGGACACGCAGGTAAATGTCGTCAGAGCGCTCCTGACGGCACTGAACGTCAGCCTGCTGGCCTTTTTCTTCGCTACGGTAGCCCTTTTGTTCTCCCAGTTCACCAGCAGTCGTGGCGCTGCTGTCGGCCTGACAAGCGGGCTGATGGTTCTTGCCATCCTCCTCGACGGGACCGGGCGCACCGTGAGCGGCGCCTGGGTGCAGTACCTGTCACCTTTCTATTACTACAACCTGAACCGGCCACTAATCTCCAGCTTCAACGACGCACCGGCGGCAGCACTTTTGCTGCTCGGCCTTAGCCTGCTTTTCGCGGCGATCAGCGTAGCGCTTTTCGTCAGACGCGATAGTGGTCGTCCAGCCTTTGCGTGGCAGCGCAACCACACAAACGACAAGCAGCAGGTTGAGCGCAGCTTGAAAAAGGCCGAACGTGATGTCACGGTGCGCTCAATCAGCCTGCGAGCTTTGAGCGCCCAGGCATGGGTCTCCTTCTGGTGGCTGTTTGGCATCGTGGCCTGGTGTGCCTTCCTTGTCTTGCTGATTCCGAGCGCCCAGGAACCGTTGAAAAAGGCGTTAGCGCAATCGCCCAACCTGGCCAAAATCTATAGCGCCAGCATAATCGGCACCAACGCGGGCTTCCTGAGCGTGCTCGTCTTCGGCCTGGGGATCCTCCTGGTGGTCATCTTCGCTATGACGCTCGCTCTGACCTGGGCCAGCGACCTAGAGAATGGACGCCTGGAATTGCTGCTGGGCACGCCCACATCGCGACAAAGAATGCTGCTGGAGCGGTTTGGAGCTGTCTTGCTGATGGTTCTGCTAGCATCAGTGTTCGCCTGGCTCGCTACTGTCGTCGCAGCACAGATAGCAAATCTCAGCATCGATCAGGGCCACGTGATCATCGCCAGCTTCAGCATGCTGCCACTGGCTCTGATCATCGTGGGCCTGGTCTATGCACTGGCCGGGCGGCTGCGCTATGGCGCAGTGCTGGGTATTGTGACCGCATATATTGCCCTGGCTTTCCTGGCTGAGTTCTTGAAGTCGTTGCTGAATTTGCCCGACTGGTTACTCTCGTTCTCGATCTTCCACCTGTATGGCAGCCCGATGACCGATGGTATCAACTGGGGAGCGTTCCTGGGCATGACCAGCGTAGCCCTCGTGCTGCTGCTCATCGGCCTTATCCAGTTCAGGAATGTCGACGTTGAACGTGGATAAGATAGAAACCGTTCCGCATATTCATAAATGTTTTGCGTCGAGCTAATATTGAGCGTGGGGCCAAAACGATATGCCTCACGCTCGCTATGCCCTGTCTTACCAGCCCATCTCCTGCTAATGTATAATATAATGACAATGGCATGCAATTTCTCATCCAATACGCCCCAACAGAAGGAGATGGATTGACACCACGCATCAGGGTTTCAGCGCATATGGTACACATAAGTAAGCAATTGCCGAGCTAAAAAATACCGCTCATTTTGGGCGCTATCTGACGCATATGTTCGTTAGAAGTTAAGATCAAGGATTATTCATGAATACCCTCACACCTTGGAACGATGTTATTAGCACAGCCACCTCCTACTTGAGCAAAATTGACCCCATTATGGCTAACGCTATAGAGCGTGTAGGGCCCTGTACTTTAATCCCAAATCCACAACTCTTTGAAACGCTTGTTGACGCTATTATCTCACAACAGATCTCGGTGAAGGCTGCCGATGCGATTATGAGACGTCTGCGCACATCTTTGCATGCAGATGAAAATGGCATGATTTCACCTGAAGCACTCCTGTCACTCGAAGATGATACATTACGGGCGGTTGGACTTTCACCTCAGAAGATGCGCTATATACGTGATCTGACGGAGCGTGTTGCCAGTGGTCAACTTGACCTGGAGGGATTGAGCGAACTTGATGACGAGGCGGTTATTACCGAGCTGGTGAAAGTGAAAGGGATTGGTCGTTGGACAGCGGAGATGATGCTGATTTTTTCGTTGGGCCGACCCGATGTTTTGCCCGTAGATGATCTGGGGTTTGTGGAGGGTGTTCGAGAGGCTTACTCACTGGAAGCAAGACCGACTTCAAAAGAGATGCGTGAACGAGGTGAAGTATGGCGTCCCTATAGGACGTTTGCAACATGGTATATGTGGGGAGTACGAAGGTTGACCTTGGGGATAGAACGCGAGAAAACACGAATCGTTCCGTCGTAGAATTTGATGTGATACCATTTAGGTTATGGACGCACCTGACAACTACTATGCCATTTTAGGCGTACCGATAGATGCAGACGAAGATACATTAAAGCGAACTTACCGGCAACTGGCACGGCGCTACCATCCTGACCTGGCGGGACCAGAGGGCGCGGTACAAATGAAACGCATCAACCGAGCCTACGACGTATTGAGCGACCCTGAGAAACGCCTGAATTACGATACAATCATAGGCGGAGTGATCGACCTGCGTAAAGGTGGCCTGACACGTCCACGTCCTGTAGAGCGAAAATTTACTCCAGCGGATGATATTGAGTTTACGGGACTCAGTATTTTTAGCACTAAAGGGCCGTTCCGAACAGGACAAGTACTGCATACTAAACTCGGGGTCATTTCCTCATTAAGTAGCGTAGGGACTGAGAGCAACATTCGTATTGCCGCTGCTTCCCTCGATGGCGAGGGTTTACTCTGGCAGACAGTAAGTAGTGAGACTCCGACTAGTTTTATGAAGGATGCCAACCTGACAATCGAGTCGATACGTGAACTGCGCTTCTCCTCTAACGGAGGTCTACTGGCAGGGTGGGGTAGATTAGGGCTACATGTATGGGATACCTCGAATGGCGCGCTCCTCTGGAGCCATTCGCTTGCTCAACGAGCCGTCTCTGCACATTATTCACTTGATGTAGTGCTGAAGGAAACAACAAACGAGGAGAGGGAAGTCTGGATAGCCTTGCCTTTATTAAGAGACGATCCTCGCGCTCCGCGTGCGCTTGGGGTCAGAGGTACGGATATCGTGAAACACATGATAGGAGCGCCCATTGATGCACTGAGTGAACCCCTTGTATGCGCAGAAGACGAGATTGAGAAGCGGCAGTTCTGGGCAATACGCCTGCGGGTACTTTCTCAAGATGCAAGGACATTACTGACCCTTTCTTGCGCTCATGTGCCAGGAGAACAAAATGAGATGGTCATCATGCGTCGCTGGAATCTATTTGCACCTGCGCGCAAACTATTTGCGGGGAAAACTCAACCGCAAATTAGTACTTCGCTGCTGGCCGGCTTGTGTGCTGATTGTGCGCCGCCTTATGCTTTTACCCCAGACACTCGAACACTTGCGTTCGTTTATGCAGGAAAGATGATACGTTTCTACGATACGGTTACCGGAATATATAGTGAAGTGGATAGCGGATCGATGGGAGCAAGTTCGAGAGTAGCCATCTCACCTGATGCCCAATGGGTAGCCGTAGCTCGCGAGGACAGCGAAGTGAACGAAGGAGTGATAGATATCTGGTCGATTGCTCAAGGCAATATCATACAAAAATTGTATCATCCCTGGCAGATTAGCGCATTACATTTCGCGGACAAACAGCTTATAGTAGCACTGACTGATGGTACTATTCAGGTGTGGAAGCAACAACCTGTTGCTTTTTAGGCTCATATTCGTTCGTGTAAGTAATAGGATTGATTGTTATAGTGATATTATGCATTCAAACTTCCCAGGGAAGCGAGGTTTTTAGGGCATGCGTATTTCAGTGGTCGTCCCGGTATATAACGAAGAAGAGACAGTAGCTCAAGTACTTGAGTCGCTCTCAGAGGTGCAACTTGATCTTGAGGTTGTAGTTGTAGACGATGCTTCGACAGATAACACCTGGGAGATTTTGCAGGAATTACGGAAGAAAGAACCATTCAATACATACCGTTATATACGCCATGATTTTAACCAGGGAAAGGGAGCGGGGCTTCGCACCGGTTTTGGTCTTGTAAGTGGCGATATGGTTACAGTGCAAGACGCCGATATGGAGTATAATCCAGAAGACCTTCCAGCACTGGTTCGCAAATGGGAGGAGGTTGGAGATGCTAAAGTGGCCATTTACGGATGCCGCGATCTTTCTCCTCAGAAGTTTACAACACGCTGGGGCAACCGTTTCTTGACAACGGTCACGAATATTTTATATAGTTGCCATATTCATGACATGGAAACATGCTACAAATTGATGCCCGGTCAGCTTGCGAGAGCGCTGCCAATGGAAGGGCGCCGGTTCGAGATCGAGCCAGAGATTACAGCATGTATTGTGCAAGCAGGGTACACCATCCTCGAAGTCCCCATTAGCTACACCCCACGCAAAGCGAAAAAGCTTTCACCCTGGAAGGATGGCTGGCCTGCACTGGCAATGTTGCTGCGTAGAAGGTTCGTGAAACGTTTCCACTTTGTGGCACCCACATCTTCAGGTACATTGGAGAAGGAAACTACGATTGTCCAGCAATAGAAAAGGATGAATGTGTGAAAGAGCCTGGTGCGGCATGCCGCACCAGGCTCTTTCACACATTCATCGCTAACAATTCGTCTTTAAAAGATGGTACAATCAGAGCACTACATCTCTAGGAGGTTAAAATGACCGAGCGTCCAAAGATTCTTGTTACTCAGAAAGTACCTGATCCCGCTTATCCGTTACTTGAGGAGATCGGTGATCTCGATGCCAATATGCAAGAGGGAGTCATCTGGTCTTATGAAGAGCTCCTACGCCGGGGTCCAGGCCATGACTATATTTACAGTCTGCTCACCGATAACATTGACGCCCGATTCTTAGAAGCCTGTGCAGCAGGTACGCTTCGTTTGAAGATGGTCGCGAATATGGCTGTCGGCTATAACAATATTGATGTTGAAGCAGCGACACGCCTGGGTATAGCGGTAAGTAACACCCCTGGAGTTCTCTCTGATACAACCGCTGACCTGGCTTTCGCGCTGTTGATGGCGACAGCCCGTCGCATTCCTGAAGCTGAGCGATATTTGCGTGCCGGCAAATTTAAGGGATGGGGACCTCTTCTCTTCTGCGGCGCCGAGGTACACAATTCTACGCTTGGACTGATTGGCGCCGGTCGCATAGGCAAGATCGTAGCGAAACGTGCCAGTGGTTTCGAAATGAAGGTACTCTATTACGATGTGTACCGCATGTCTCCTGATGACGAAGCTACTTACCACATGACGTATATGCCCATGGATGATATACTGAAGCAGGCCGATTTTATCAGCATTCACACTCCGTATATGCCTTCGACGCATCACCTTATTGGAGATCGCGAATTGAGCCTGATGAAGCCAAGCGCAATTCTGATCAATACAGCTCGAGGGCCGATTGTGGATGAAAAAGCCCTCGTCAAAGCATTACAGTCTGGAACTATCGCAGGTGCGGGGTTGGATGTTTTTGAAAATGAACCAGACGTAGAACCTGAGTTGTTAACGAGGGAAAATGTGGTGATCTTGCCACATATTGCCAGCGCCTCAATGAAAACGCGCACTCTGATGGCTACAATGGCAAGCGACAATATCGTTGCTCACTTTCATGGACAGCGCCCTCCCAATATTGTGAATCCAGAGGTCTTAGGGTAATAATTGCTCATACACAAACTCAAAGCCTCACCATGACCTATTTTTGTATAGCAAGGATCGAAAGTTTTCCACCCATCCTTTTCCCGCTGAAGCAATCGGCGAGACAAGGTAAAGATCGATTTTCATCCGATCAGAGAGGTTGACATTTCTTCTTGCCTTCTTTATAGTTCAATCAGACAAATAATTTGAGTACTGTGTTTTAGATGCAGATGTATCCGTCGTAGTGGTTGGAGAGCATATCACCTTGAAGTGCTTAAAGTTGTAACAGAAAGACGTAGTGAAGTTGTACGGTTTGATTGCCGCTTGATTAATAAACCAGAGATATAAATCGATAAGACGGGAGAGCTTATGAACTGCCCTCGATGCAATACTGAATTGCCGGATTCAGCCATATTCTGTGTTAATTGTGGATCGACTATCCGCCCGGCTTCCTTTTCTTACTTACCCGCAGGAGTACCAGCATGGCCAATAAAACTGCCACAGAATGCCCCATATAGAACTGGACCCGATTCGCAGTCTGCTCCATTCGTCCAGAATGAAGCAAGTTCTGATGAAGCTAAAATCGCGGACACATCTAAAAAATCAAGACTCGGCATTCCAGCAATTATCGGTTTGTTTGTATTGAGTATTCTGATTGGAGGCGGCCTGACATTTGGTATTTTATATGCTAATGGCCAGCGATTGTCCCTTGGACCTCAACCTACACTACCACCTGTGCAATTGCCAACACGAAGCGCTTCATCAACCCCAGGGTCATTAACACCTACAGCCCAGGGAAATCAACTTCCCACACCGACTGCGTTTCAATCAGCGAATAGCACAGATCTGGGCATCTCATTACAGTACCCATCAGACTGGGTAGAAGATCCGGCGCAAAAATCTTCTGCTGGCAATACATATGTCGCCTTCCATCCCCAACAGCAACTTCCCGTTTCATTAGATATAGGGCGACTCTCTTCCAACAATTCATCTCAAGTCAAAAATACCACCGAAATAAATCAGGCGAATATCCAAGGGTTCGGGTCAGCAAACAGTTTGAGTAACCTCAAAATGCTAACAAATACTCCTCAACAACGCACTATAGGCGGGATCACCTGGGACGAGCAGGATGCTACATATAGCACTAGCAATGGTGAAACTATCCATGTTGTCAGCATTTCGGTTAAACACAAAAATATCTACTACAACATCCTGTACTTCGCACCAACTAGTGTTTATGACGAAGCCGTACAAAAATACTACTCACAGATGCTTAACACATTCAAATTCATAGTCTAAGCCTTTAGGTAACCTCTGTACGTTTCGAAAGAAAAAGAAGCGCCTCTCTTCCTTGAATTGAAGAGAGGCGCTTCTTTCTACCTGGGTAAGATAGGCTTATCTTTATTAGCTTAGTACTCAGGCATGGCCGGAGCAGGGGCCCTCTCCTTCTCAGGCAAATCGGTGATCAGAGCCTCGGTGGTCAGGATCATGGCTGCGATGCTGGTGGCATTCTGCAAGGCAGAGCGCGTCACCTTGGCAGGATCAATGATCCCAGACTCGACCATGTCCTCATAGTTATCGCTGAGCACATTGTAGCCATACTTGTCGTTCTTGTGCTGTTTCTGAGCACGGCGCACACCCTCAACGACGACAGAACCATCTTTACCGCCATTGATGACAAGCTGGCGTAGCGGCTCTTCGAGTGCGCGGCGCAGGATATTGACACCAGTTGCGGCATCGCCTGTTAGCTTCAAAGAATCCAGGGCCTCAACTGCATTCAACAGAGCAACACCACCTCCGGGAACCATACCCTCTTCTACGCCTGCGCGGGTAGCAGAAAGTGCGTCTTCTACACGGGTCTTGCGGTACTTCAACTCCACCTCGGAGCCAGCACCAACCTTGATGAGCGCGACACCGCCGGACAACTTCGCCAGGCGCTCTTGCAGCTTTTCACGGTCGTAGTCACTGGTCGTCTCGTCGATCTGCGCTTTGATCTGGCGGATACGTGCCTGGATTTCTGACGTCTCGCCTCTCCCCTCTACAATGGTCGTATCATCTTTGTGAGCTACAACGCGGCGAGCCTTACCAAGATCATCCAGCGTAGCACTATCGAGGCGGCGACCCATTTCTTCACTAATCACCTGGCCACCGGTGAGCACAGCAATGTCTCGTAGCATCTCCTTGCGCCGATCACCAAAGCCAGGGGCTTTGACTGCCAGAACATTGAGAATACCACGCAACTTATTCACAACTAAGGTCGCCAGCGCTTCGCCATCAACATCTTCGGCGATAATCACGATATCGCGTTTACCCTGCTGGGTCATCTTTTCAAGAACTGGTAGGATGTCCTGTACTGCGCTGATCTTCTTATCAGTGATGAAAATGTAAGGATCATCGATGGAGGCTTCCATCTTTTCAGCGTTGGTGACAAAGTAAGCAGAAATGTAGCCCTTATCGATCTGCATACCCTCGACATACTCCGTCTCGAAATTGGTCCCTCGTGACTCTTCGACGGTGATGACCCCATCTTTGCCAACACGATCCATCACCTCTGCAATGAGTTGACCAATGGTATCGTCAGCAGCGGAGATAGCAGCGATCTGGGCGATCTCTTTCTTGTCTTCGACAGGGATCGCCTTCGAGCGAATATATTCGACGACTTCCTCGGTACCTTTATCGAGGCCCTGTTTGAGTTGCATGGGGTTAGCGCCAGCGGCGAGGTTCTTGAGCCCTTCAAGCACGATAGCCTGAGCCAGCACAGTCGCGGTTGTAGTTCCATCACCTGCGACATCATTGGTACGGGTAGCTGCCTCTTTGAGCAGTTGCGCACCCATATTCTCGAACGGATTTTCCAGAGAAATCTCTTTCGCAACGGTCACGCCATCATGCGTAACAGTCGGCGCACCAAACTTCTTGTCGAGCGCTACGTTGCGACCTTTGGGGCCGAGGGTCGATTTGACCGCCTCAGCCATAATATCAATGCCTTTCTTCAGTGAACGACGAGCATCTTCATCGAACACAAGCTGCTTTGCCATATGATTTCACCTCTCTTTATGCTAGTTAGCCAATAATGGCAAGAATGTCGTTCTCTTTGAGAACAAGATACTCTTCACCATCCAGTTTGAACTCTGTACCGCCGTATTTGGCGAACAGGATGCGATCACCTTCGCGCACATCAATCGGCGCGCGATCGCCATTATCCAGCAAACGACCGCTGCCAACAGCGATCACAGTCCCTTCCTGGGGTTTCTCTTTAGCGGTATCGGGAATGACAATGCCGCTCTTAGTGACTTCTTCTTTAGCGGCGGGTTTTACGACCACCCGGTCGCCAACAGGACGAATTTTTTTCTCCACGACGTATTCTCCTTTTCAAGGAATTGTTCTAAATCCATTCCTCCCACGATGCTGACGCATCTATTTTTGCTCCGCAAAAATCAGGAGGGATGAACTGATGATATGTGTCAACGGGCATCATTCAATTTCAGTCAAGATAATGAATCACACCTGAAATATT
>Ga0070706_100003347_pt1 | contig 15809 bp, 17 predicted proteins | sample KBSK5501metaG_FD_65476 | JGI IMG/M metagenome (GOLD analysis project Ga0070706, IMG submission 65476) | Corn, switchgrass and miscanthus rhizosphere microbial communities from Kellogg Biological Station, Michigan, USA - KBS K5-50-1 metaG | ecosystem: Host-associated > Plants > Roots >...
GAAACGGGGAGGCTTAGGCCCCTTTGGGATTAGTCCTGCGAAGTCGGCTTGTCGGGCGTGATCGCGATTGCTCCTGGTTGATATCAACCTGAGAGAACGCAATCGGGGAAGGGTCTGCCGATTCGGGCCATACGGGACTTTCCTAAGCCGAAGCCTCTGACGGGATTATGTGGCATCGGATGCGGTTCCGTGCCTCTTTCTAGCTGGCCCCGCATCCCAGCGCCACATAACGTCGAACGCCACAGAAGAACTGGAGCGTTACGCCGACCGGCTCCGGCAAATCGAACAGGAAACGCCTTACGAGGTAGGCCATTACTAGCCTGAATTTTGCGTCGATTGGGTTCGCGCTTCCTTCTCACACGCCATTACGAGTTTCATTATTTGACTTCTGTAACTTCGGCCATACGTTTTGGCATATGGAAGGAGCAACCAAAATGAGCGAAACCACTCTTGGCGGCCGGTTCACATTCCCCGGTACGTCATTGACTGTTCATCGGATGGGCTATGGCGCGATGCAGCTGGCCGGCCCCGGCGTGTGGGGGCCACCGAAGGACCCGGACGGCGCCGTCGCCGTCCTCCGCGAGGCCGTCGCGGCCGGAGTGAACCATATCGACACGTCTGATTTCTACGGCCCGCACGTCACCAACCAGATCATCCGGAAGGCTCTGCACCCCTACCCGAAGGGGTTGGTGATCGTCACCAAGCTCGGGGGCCGGCGCCCGGCCGACAAGTCCTGGCAACCGGCCGTCTCGCCGCACGAGCTGACTGCTGGCGTTCACGATAACCTGCGCAACCTCGGTCTGGACGCGCTCGACATCGTCAACTATCGCGCGATGGGGTCGGGTCACGGTCCGGAGGAGCGATCGATCGCGGAGCAGGTGACTGTGCTGGCCGACCTCCAGCGCAAGGGACTGATCCGGCACATCGGCCTGAGCAACGTCACGTCCGCTCAGCTGGCCGAGGCACAGACGATCACCGATATCGTGTGCGTGCAAAATAACTACAACGTAGCCTACCGCCATGACGACGCCCTGATCGACGACCTGGCCCGAAAGGGCATCGCGTATGTGCCGTTCTTCCCGCTTGGCGGATTCACTCCGTTGCAGTCGTCGACCCTCTCCGATGTCGCGGACCGACTCAAGGCCACGCCGATGCAGGTCGCACTGGCGTGGCTGCTGCACCGGTCGCCTAACATCTTATTAATACCGGGTACATCATCGGTCGCCCACCTCCGCGAGAACCTGGCCGCAAGCCAGTTGACGCTGCCGCCCGAAATCTTGGCGGAGTTGGAAGGGATTGCTGCTGCTGCGCCGCCAACGGAGCATTGATTTTGGCGAACCCTCTTTCTCCCGGAATACCGGGAGAGAGAGGCGGCGAGTTAAGAGGTCCACATGCCTCCCGCTTACACACCGCTCACGCGCGATCGGATCCTGGCAACGGCTGAGGATGTCATACGCCGGTTCGGCCCGGCCAAGGCGACTGTGGTGGATGTTGCCCGGGCGCTCGGCGTAAGCCACGCAGCGGTCTACCGACACGTCGCGACCAAGGCCGAGCTACGGGACCTGGTAGTTGGCCGTTGGGTGGAGGAGACCATGGCTCCGCTGCGGGCTATCGCAGACCGGCCCGGGCCGGCACCGAAGCGGTTGCGACAGCTGTTCGACGCTCTGATTGCAATCAAACGCCGCCGGGCCGCCGAGGACCCGGAGCTGTTCGCCGCCTATCGGACCCTGGCGGCCGACGCCCAATCCGTCGCTGCCGCGCACGTCGACGAATTGATCGGGCTGGCCGCCAAAATCATTCGCTCCGGCGTGAAGGAAGGCAAGTTCCGTGCGCTCGACCCAGTGGCCTCCGGCCGGGCGGTGCTGTTCGCCACCTCTCGGTTCCATCACCCGATCCACGCCGCGGAGTGGATCGACCCGGGTATCGACGAAGAATTTGACGACGTGTGGCGACTGCTGATGGACGGGCTGCGTGCCGGCAAGAGGCCGAGTTAAAGCGGAATCACAAGAGGTCCTTCAGGCCCGCCAACGAGTCCAGGATGTCGTCCGGATCAATCTTCACCTTATCCAACTGGTCCGGCCGAAATTTGCCTGTCCGCACCAGAACACCGGTACAACCGGCCGCTTTGGCGCCTCCAACATCCGCCTCCAGGTCATCCCCAATCATTACCGTGGTTTCGGGCGGGACATCCATACTCTGACAAGCCAAAAGAAAAAACTCGCGGGCCGGTTTACCGATTAACACAGCCTCTCTTTGGGTCGCGTACTCCAGAGCCGCTACGATCGAACCAACATCGAGGCAGAGACCATCAACCCCACGAAAATATCGGTTCCGGGCTAATGTGATAAAGGCGGCGCCATCGAGCAGAAAACGAAACGCGCAGTTCAGCGCGGTATAGGTGAGGTCTTCGCCGATGTCGCCTACAAGAACGGCTTGGGGCGCATTATCTACAAACTCGACGGTTCCTAAATCCTCCAGCAACGCTTGTTTGAGCAGCGGGTAACAGCGGGAAATATTTTCTCGGACGAGATAGTCTCGGCCGATAATCGGGGCGGTAATCAATTGCTCCGGCTGGACTTCAATTCCCAGCGCGCTCAACGCGGTCACAATCGCCGAACGCGATTTGCTGGTGGTGTTCGTCACGATTCGAAACGGGATATCCTTTTGAATCAGCGCACTCAGAGCGGCATCCGCGCCCGGGACCGGTTTACCGCCTTCGACGATGGTACCGTCCAGATCGATCAGAAACCCTCCGATTCGTTCCGGTAACGCCATGATTCCAAAATAAAGCAGAAATCGCACCGCTTGACCTGTCTATTCATCGCTAGATTTGCTCGGCCGCACAGCGGCCACGCTTTCGTCGCCTTCCATCCTTAGTGATGGAGAGCGTCGCTCTGCCGCTCGCTGGCAAAAGCAAGACATGATCGGGTTTCCGCTATAGGTCTTGAGAGGACATAATTCCTTTTCGGATCTCTTAAGAAACTGTTCGCCTCGACAATTGCATCTCAAACAGCGAGTTGACAGGGTAAAAAGCGCGAACGATATTTACATGTAACATGTAAATATCATGAGCCGGTTGCCAGCCAAAACCCGATCGTTCGATGCGGTCATTTTTGATTTGCTGACCGCTATTCTAAATTCGTGGAAACTGTGGAATAACGTTGCTGGCTCGGTCGAATCGGGCGTTCGCTGGAGAAAACGATATCTGGAAATCACCTACCAATGCGGGACTTACCGGCCTTACGAAGATCTCATTTACCAGGCCGCTCAGGCGGCGGGCGTTCCATCGGAAAAAGCAAGCGAGCTGATATCGAGATGGACAGAACTCGAGCCTTGGCCGGAGGTTGCATCCGTTGTGGGCAGCCTGGCTAAACGGGTTCCGGTCGGGATTGCGACGAATTCTTCGAATGTCCTGGCGGAGAAAGCTATTGCTGCTGTTGGGATCCGCTTTGCCGCCGTGGCCACGGCGGAGACGGCCGGCGCCTATAAACCGAGACCGGAGCCGTATCTTTCCGTTCTGCAAAAGCTTGGAGTAAGTCCTGCCCGAACATTATTCGTAGCCGGATCGGCAGCGGACGTTCCAGGCGCGTCGAATGTCGGCATGCATGTCTTCTGGCATAACCGGGCCAAGCTTACATTAGGCGCGGAAAGCGCGCGCCCGCGGTACGCAGCGGACACGTTGCAGCCGTTGCTTGAGCTCGTCTAAGCGTTCCTATGCAGGAAACTTGCCACAGCGGGCAGAGTCTTGATCTTACAGGCCTGGAAACACCCAGGCTGTTACTCGATATCGATCGGCTCCAGCGCAACGCAGATCGGATGCGTCGACGATGCGCAGAGCTCGGTGTGCAATTGCGACCACATCTCAAAACCTCCAAATCATTGCCCGTAGCGCAAATTGCGATCGAGTTTGGTCCGATCGCCGTTTCAACTTTGAAAGAGGCCGAATATTTCGCGGAGAACGGCTATCGAGACATTCTCTATGCTGTAGCAATTGCTCCGAATAAGGTGAGTCGCGTCGGACAAATTCAAGAGAAGACTGGAACACGGATTCTATTGGTCGTGGATCACATCGAAGCCGCTCAAGCGATTGGGCGGCGAGCTCGTGACATGGATGAATCCTTTGGGTGCCTTATCGAAGTCGATTGCGGGGAACACCGAAGCGGAGTTCTGCCTTTGGCAGAGACAATCATTCCGATCGCGCGAGCGCTCACTGAATCCAGAGCGGTTACCGTTGAAGGTGTGATCTCACATGCGGGTCATTCCTATACGTCTGGAGAGCCTCCTGTCATCAAAGAGATCGCCGAAGCAGAACGAAAAAGCGCGGCGATCGCCGCCCAAATTTTGCGGGAGGCGAATTTCGCGTGCCCAATTGTCAGTGTCGGCTCGACGCCGACAGTCTTGTTTGCCGAGCATCTTAACGACGTCACGCAGGTGCGGTGCGGCATTTATCTTTTCTGGGATCTGGCGCAGTTCTCGCGGAACGTCTGCGAATTGGAGGACATAGCTGTCTCGGTCCTCGCATCCGTTATTGGGCATAATCGGCAAGGCTCGAGTATCATCATTGATGCAGGCGCCTTGGCCCTATCCAAGGATCTGAGCGCGAACGCGTATCTGCCCGATGCAAAACATGGATTTGTTTGTGATCCAATTACGTTGCGGCGTCTGGGCTCACTCTCCGTCGACGTCGTGCACCAGGAACATGGGACGATCAAAGTTCCTGGAGGGGAATGGTTCGATTATCTGCCAATCGGCAGCCTTGTTCGCATTCTACCTAACCACACCTGCCTGACCTGTGCTGCCTATGAAGGCTACGAACTCGTAAGACAAGATAAGTACATCGACTATTGGCCAAGGTGTAACGGCTGGTAAATAGACTTGGTAAATCGATTTATGGAATCCCAATCTAAGTTAACCAGGATCTTCTGCTCGCAAGCTCCGCAACCGAACGGGCATTATGCGCAAGCGATCCTCCATTCAGACACGATCTACATATCCGGGCAGCTGGGAATCACGAAGGGAACGCCTGATCCGGAAAAAGTTTCTGTTAGTGACCAGATGCTGTTCGCGCTGCGCAACATCGAGAACATCGCGGGCACGATGGGCGCGTCTCGCAGTGACGTGATCAAGACTACGATCTACGTAACTGGAATCGAGCACTGGAATGAAGCGAATCGCGCCTACGCTTTATTCTTCAGTGATCACAAACCGGCGCGCTCAGTCGTACCATGCAGCGAACTTCACTTTGGCGCGAAAATCGAAGTTGAAGCCATCATCGCTCTACCCAGCGCAGCGCCAGACGCAGATGCCACAACAACGCGATAGGATGATGAAAGGCCAGAGGCTGAAAGTAGGCAAGCTATTGTCATCAACAACACGTATTGTTGATTCAGTCTACGAAACGCTGCGAAAGGAGATTTTGTCGGGGAAGCTTTCCGCCGGTCAGCAGCTCAGCGTTCCTGAGCTGGCGCGCCAGCTAAGTGTTTCCCGTAGTCCGGTTCGTGAGGCTGTTCTGCAGCTCGTTGCCGATGGTCTTGCGCTAGAAAATCCTCGCAAAGGGGTCGCGGTGAAAACCATTGAGATCGACGACCTGCTGGAAATTCATGAAGTTCGTGAACCGGTGGAGGGATTATCTGCGCGTCTCTGCGCCGAGCGGATCGATCCAGAGGGTATTGGCGCACTTCGAGAAATCCTGGATCGGCAGCGAGTCTGTGTCGAACAAAGCGACGGACGCGGATACTTTGAGACCAACCTTGCTTTCCACGAAGCGCTCGCCCGATTCACTCGCAACAACAGGCTCCAAGAAGTTGTCCGATCTTTGGGGGACCAGATGCGGATTGGCTTAAGGCAAGTAGCATCGGACGTCCATCAGCAGCGTCGAGGTATCCTTGAACACGCTCAGATCTTGAAAGCAATCGAACGACACGATAGCGAACGCGCAGAATCTCTAATGAGAACGCATATCGCTAAAACAAGGGACCGATTGGCAAAACAGGCCACGTGAACCGATCAGTGACGGAAGCATGCAGGATCTACGCCTGTTTGTGAGCAACAGCAATCAGCCGTTCGGCGTTCAAATCGTAAGGTCCGCCCTCCCACGTTCCGTAGAGCTTGACGTCTTCGAAGCCTGCGGCTCGCAGTAAATCGACCAGTTCCCGGCCAGAGTATAACGCATGATCAAACTCTAAGCGGGTGACCTGGTTTTTCTGAATGAGCAACCATTGCGTTTTGACTCGGTACCAATCGCCGGTGATCTCCCGTTTCTGAACGAGAACGCTCCCGTCCGGTTGCTCGTCGACAGCGCTTGGTGCGAACTTCCGGGCTAATATTTCTTTCCCAACTATGTCGATTAGGAAGAAGCCGCCAGGGACCGAGGACTCGTAAGCGTTTCGCAGAACGGCCAGATCTTCCTCGGTCGTTCCGAAATAGCCAAACGATGTAAAGAGGTTGATGACGAGATCGAATTGTTTTGGACGCACAAAGGTCCGCATATCTTGCTGGATCCATTCGATCTGCAGATTGTGCGATTCGGCCCGAGAACGCGCTTTTTCCAGCAGGAACGGACTGCGATCAACCCCCGTTACGCGCGCGCCAAGTTGAGCCAATGGAATCGCGTGTCGACCCGGGCCACAGCACAAGTCTAAGACGTGAGAGAAAGGTGAACCTGTCAGTTTTACGATTTGGTTTACCTGTTCTTCCGCAGACACAAATTTCTCATCGGGAAAAACGTATGGGAACGACAGTTCCCAAAATGATTCATCTTCAAACCAATCCAATCGATCCGCGCTTTCAGTTGTCTCGCTCACCTTCGTTTTCCTGAACCTGCACAGCTCATTTCCGAACGGCTGAAAGGATCTGCGGGTGCGACCGCTCACCAAGGCATTCGGCTAGCCAGGGCAGCTGTGCATCCTGAATACCTTCGGAACTCAAATCGCGGAGAAATCTCCGACTCCGACGTCACCATTTCTTATCATTTTCATCGCATCCCGTAAGGGAGCGTTTCCGAACATACGCGAATACTCCCGGCTGAACTGCGAGGGGCTTTTGTATCCTACTTTAAAAGCTGAACCCTCGGCCGTTTCGCCTTCATCGATCATGAGGCGTCTCGCCTCCAGCAACCGGAGACGTTTCTGATACTGAATCGGGCTCATGGCTGTTATATCTTTGAAATGTTTAAAGAAAGCAGACCGGCTCATATTCGCTGCTTTCGCTAAAGCGGGGACATCGACATCATCGCTGAGTTCAGAACGAAGCCCATGGAGGCTTTGGAATATTCTGTGCAACTTACTGCCAGAACGAAGAAAGTGCCGGATCGCCGGCCCATCTTTTCCTTTCAGGAGATAATAAATCATCTCCTTGATGATCAAGCGCCCAAGCAGGGGTGCGTCTTCTGGCGTTTCAAAGAGTTTCCCTAATCGAATCGCAGCCTCCAGCATCTCGTCGCTGGCTTTTCCGATGAACAGGGCACGTTGAGCAGGCTCCGGCTTATCTGTAATTTCCCTGGCCAGTTGAGCAGAGACTTCGCTTAGAGTCGGCGGATCCAATTCGATCCCGATGGCTAAGAACGGTTTTTCCGGTGTGGCCGACGGAACCCTGCTGATGACTGGCAAATCGATTGGAGTTGCGACGTACTGAGCATCATCGATCCGGTATATCCGCCTTCCCAGGACAATTTCCTTGCAGCCTTGGGCAAGGATCCACAAAGCCGCCCGCCAACGCTTCTTTGAGCGACGACCCGTTTGAGAGAACTTTATGCAATAAACCCCTGGAACAGGTGAAGCCTGAAGTCCATTTCGAGGCGAATAGAAATTGATTATTTTTGCCAGATCAGATCGAAGGTCCTTCATAAAAGCTCTGACAATATGTATGCGAGCATTAAAAAGGAATTAGAGCGCAGTTTGGACTATTAGGCAATAAGTTTGGACTTCCGTCAATTTACAGCATGAAACCAGCACGCCATGTTGAACCCGAGACAACAAACGTAAAAAAGAATTCAGAGTATGCGCGTTTTCGTTACTGGAGCTACAGGCTTCATCGGTTCTGCTATTGTCCAGGAACTAATAAGTGCCGGCCGTCAGCTGCTCGGACTCGCTCAGCTGCGGGCGCCAAGTCGGCGGAAGTCCAAGCAACATCGTCTCAAGGTTCCTCTCGGCCTTCCGTGCTCCTTTTGAAGCCCTCAACGCTCCGACTGTTTTTTAGTCCTGTTCACCCAGAGTTTGGGCGTATGTTTTGCCGTACGGATAAAACAGGTCTTTCCGGCCTTGTTGCCATGCCGCTTTGAGTTCCGGTGTTGTGATGTCCCAGTCCGGCCGGCACTTCTTCGTAACGGCACGCAGATCCTGGCGGAGATCTTCCACGGTCGGGCGACCGAAGAACCAGTAGCCCATGTAGATTTTGTAAATCACCAGGCCAGGCTCGAGCACGAAGGTGTGCGGAATCATCGGATTGTGATCGGGATCAGTGTACTCAGCGATATCGAGATCCTTTTGGATTTTGCGTGCCGGATCGGAAAGAAAGGGCCAGTGCGCGCCAATCCCAGTCCGAAACTCATTCGTCTCGGTAATATTGTCCGTGCTGATCGTGACCAAACGGCAATAACCGACCTCTATTTCTTGATGAAGCTGAAGAAGCCCTTCATGCTGCCTCCGATCCTTGGGACAAAACCCGCCGCGGCTCAGCACGAGAACCATCGGATGTTGTCCTTGCAGTTCAGAAAGCTTGCGCCGCTTCGCGGTGTGATCGGAAAGCTCGTAGTCTGGGAAGCCAGCTCCTGGAACAATATCCGGACGCATAATCTTAGAGAGAAGAGATCGAGTCGACGATCTCAGTTGTGGTGACAATGGCACTGGCGTAGTTGGGAAGATTGACGTCGAGAGCGGCGTGCATCGCATCATCCGAGTAATCCGCCGTTGCGTCTTTTATCACTGTGACCTCATAGCCGAGCTCAGCGGCATAGCGAACGGTCGCTTCGATGCAGGTGTGTGCGATGAGTCCGATCACGATGAGCTTGTGAATGCCATGCTTCTTAAGCTGCAGATCCAGATCTGTGTTGGCAAAGCCACTGGAACCCCAATGTTCCATGGCGACAACGTCGCCTGGCTTAGGCTCGAACCCTGCACGGAGCTCGCCACCCCACGTGCCGTATTCGAAGCTCTTGCGCTTCCACGCTGCCTTTTGGATAGGCGTAATGTACTTCCAAGTCTCGTAGTCGCCCGGACGGTATCGATGGTGTAGCGCATAGAAAACGCGAAGCCCTGCGTTTCGCGCCGCATTCATGACCTGCAACATATTAGGAACACAGTTGTTAGCTTCCGCAACGCCCTTCAGGCGATCCCATATTTTGCCTCCCTCGGAAATGAAGTCGTTATACGGATCGATCACCAGAAGTGCAGTGATCTCTTTCTCGTATGTCAGATTTTGTGTTGTCATAGCCGTAACATTTATCGCTCTTTTGCAGGGAATGACCGGAATTTATGAAATCGTAGCAAACAGGTTATTGAGCGACTCGGCCAGCGTGGGATGAGCAAAGATCGCGTCTTGCAGGACGGTGTAGGGCAGCTTGCCCAGCATAGCGATCTCGACCATTGCCATCAGCTCGCCGCCCTCTAACCCGAGGATGGTGAAACCGAGAATCTGCTTACTATCGGCGTCAACCACCGCCTTCATAAAGCCGCGAGGTTCGTCGACCTCTAACGCACGTGCGACGTAACTCATTGGCATGGTTGCCACACGAACATCGTGTCCCTGCCCGCGTGCCTCGCGCTCGCTCAACCCGACGCGCGCCAACTGCGGATCGATGAACATAGTGTAGGGTACCAGGCGGCCGGCGATGGTAGCCGGGATTCCTTCGAGCAGATTGCGGCGGATAATACGGAAGTCGTCATACGCCATATGGGTGAAAGCGGGCCCGCCATTGGCTTCACCGAGCGCATATACGCCGGGCACGTTCGTCTCCAGACGCTCGTTGACCTTGATGAAGCCGCGTTTGTCGGCTTCGATCCCGGCTTTGTCGAGGCCGAGCCGCTCGACGTTCGGCGTGCGGCCCGTCGCCACTAACAGGTGCGTTGCGCGCAGCGTCTGTTCGCCCTCGCTGGTTTTTACGTCGAGCTCGACCTCGTTGTGGTCAGGCTGCACCCGGAGCGCCAGCGTATCGAGCAGCACCGTGACTCCATCTTCGCGCAGGATCGCGGTAACCGCCTCTGCGACCTCCGGGTCTTCGCGTCCGAGAAGCTGACTGCTGCGCTGGACGATGGTGACACGGCTGCCAAAGCGGCGAAACATCTGGCCGAATTCGAGTCCGATATAGCCACCACCGAGCACCAGCAGATGCTCCGGGACACTTTCCAGCTCCATGATGCTGGTCGAGTCGAGCGCCGGTACATCATCGAGGCCGGTTAAGGATGGTCGTGCGGAGCGTGTACCCGTGTTGATAAAGATCAGATCCGCGGTCAGCGCCACTCGGTCACGGGTGTTGAGGCGCACGTCGAGCGCCTTCGGAGCGGTGAAGGATGCTTCGCCCGCGAGGAGAACAAGACGATCGGTCTGCTTGAACCGCCGCTCAATGCCGCCGCGGAAGCTGGCAACGATATCGCGCTTACGCTGCCGAACCTTGATCAGATCGACGGTTACAGGGCCGGTATGAACACCATAGTCGGCGCCCCGGCGGGCGAGATACGCGACACGCGCGCTGGCGACCATCGTCTTGGTGGGAGTGCACCCTTTGTTGATGCAGGTGCCGCCTACATGTTCGCGCTCGATCACCGCCGTCGTGCGCCCCGACTGAGCCAAAGCGCGCGCCAGGGGAACGCCGGGCTGCCCGGCGCCGATGATTACCGCATCATAGTGCTGTGGTGCTGCCATGTTCCAGAGTTATGGGAGCTAACTAACCGCTCACGCTTACCCGGGGGAAAGTGGATGAGGTAACGTCGGATCAAACTGCCTAACAAACTTTGCGCGCCGGACTTCGCGCGCGAACAGCTTGCGACTCGGCGCAAGCCTTGGTCAAGTCACAAGTTCGTAACTCCCCCAACAATGAAAGGAGCTGCTCCAACAACTTCCATCGCCACACCGGTCCCCGCGCCGGCCAGCAACGCCGCTGTGATGCATTTTCCTACGATGACAGATACCAGACCGCAAAAAAACAACGATCAATTTCTCATTGTTTGAGGCGCAAGCCTCTTGGGATGATGACCCGGTCCAGCCCATCGAAAACAAACTGTACCAACAACGCGAGCAGGGCCGCGGGAATTGCGCCCTGCAAAATGGTACTGTAGTCGTTGAGGTTCAAGCCGCTGATGATCGGCTCCCCCAAACCGCCAACACCGATGAGCGCAGACAGTGTGGCAGTACCAACGTTTATGATCGCGCTGGTTTTTATTCCCGCCAGAATCGTGCGCGAAGCGAGCGGCAGGAAAACTTTCCAAAGCTGCGCCCGCGGCTCTAGCCCGAGGGCGGCAGCCGATTCGCGAACTGCCGTCGGAATATCCTGGAGGCCGGTTGCGGTATTCCGGACGATTGGTAAAAGGCTGTATAGAAACAGCGCAAAAATCGCGGTTACCGCGCTGATGCCGAAGAACGGGAGTGGCACCAATAGCGCAAGCAAGGCGAGCGACGGAATTGTCTGAATCACTCCGGTGGCGGCGAGAATAAAATCGCTAACGGGTCCAGGGCGACTGGCACGAATGCCTAGCGGAATTCCGACAGCAACTGCCAGAAACAAAGAAGCGCCGACCAGTTCCAGATGCCGCCATGTCCAGCGCCCGATTTTCCTGGCCAGCTCTCCTGCCACGCCTTCCGGTTTTTCTCCGAAGTAGAGCGCAGCAGCCAGCGCGTAGTTTTTTGTCCTTTCCGCTTCAGCATTCAGGTGCGTCATCCGCGTTTCGTCCAACGTGCCGGCCAGTTTTTCCAGCGCCGCAACGGCTCGGTGGTCGGTGTTGAGCCGGTATAGAAAGACGGCTTTGTATTGAGGGAAAAAGTGGAGATCATCGTCGAGGACAACGAGATCGTATTCCGCGATCTTGGCGTCGGTCGAGTAAGCGTCTTTGAGGTCAATTGAACCATTCGCTAAAGCGGCGTAGCCAAGTGCGTGATCGACCCCGCGCACGTTTTGCATCTGTAAACCATAGCGAGCGCTGAGCGGCGCCCAGCCATCCTGACGGTCGAGGAATTCGTGCGTCAGGCCAATGTTGAGCTGGGGATACCTTCGCAGATCGCTGATCTTGTGGATACCCAGTTTAGCAGCGCGATCCCGCCGCATGACCAGTGCGTAGGTGTTATTGAAGCCAAGCTCTCCGGTCATGCCTGCGCCCTGCTGACGAAGCATCCCGCGCATTTCGTCTAGGGTCAGCGGTTCCTTCGCTTTTAAAATCTCCTCGCCGATTGTGCCGGTATATTCCGGGTAGAGCGCAATTTCGCCTCCGCGCAACGCTTGCCACAAAATGATCGTGCCGCCCATGCCCGGCTTGTGTTCGACGGTGAAACCGGCGTTCTGCAAAGCGATCTTGGCAATCTCGGCCAACACGTAGGACTCAGTGAATTTCTTGGAGCCGACAACAATTGTTTCGGCCTGCGCTGTTGAGCAGAAGGCGAAAATCGCCGAAAGCATGAGTAGCGATTTCATATCGCGGCCAGTCCCCGCTGCGCGTGCAGAAAGTCACGGACGAAAGCCGAAGCAGGCCTGTTTCGCAGATCGTCGAGCGTTCCGGATTGGACAACACATCCTTCGTTCAGCAACACAATGAAGTTCGCAAAAAAGGCGGCCTCAGCCATGTCATGCGTGACCAGCACGATCGTTTGTCCCAGGCGTTGAAAAATCTCTTTCAGGTCGTCCTGGAGCCGTGCACGAACCATTGGATCCAGCGCGCCGAGCGGCTCGTCGAGCAGCAGCACACTCGGCTGCAGCATCAGGGCACGCATCAGACTCACGCGCTGCCGTTGCCCGCCAGAGAGCTCGACCGGGTAACGCGTGAGCGCATTCTTGGGAAAATGCGTCAGCTCGCACAGCTCGAGCAGCCGCGTCTGCATTTGCCCGAGCGGCTGATGCAAATGCTTGGCCATCAGCAACACATTCTGCGCGGCAGTCAAATGCGCGAACAGACCGCCTTCCTGAATCACGTACCCGATCCGCCGTCGCAGAGCCAGGATAGCGCTGGGAGAGACGGCCTGACCTTCAATTCTGATCGTACCGGTATTCGGTTCGAGCAACCCGATAATCAGCCTTAAAATCGTCGATTTGCCGCAGCCGCTCGGACCAATGAGAGCGGTTGTTTTTCCCGTAGCAAAGCAGAGATCCGTCTGGTGCAGGGCGGTTGTTGTCCCAAACTTCTTGCTGACGGATTCAAGTTCAATCATTCGACTGCGAGATACTGCACGCTGAACAGGTTTGCCGGGTCGGTCCAGAGCCTTTTGACGATCCATCCGGAGCGTTCCGCGAGTTGGGCGAACTCCTCCGCGCTGTATTTGTACGAGTGTTCGGTAACGATGTGTTCTCCCTCTCCCAAGAAAAAGGTGAGACCATTTAGTTGGACAGTCTGCTGGACCAGGCTGACCAGATGCATCTCAATCCGACCGCATTCTTCGTTGTAGAATGCGTGATGCTTGAACTTCTCGCTGCGAATCCCAGCACCGAATAAACGATTGATCCGGCCAAGCAGGTTGAGATTGAACGCGGCGGTTACACCGAGCGCATCGTTGTAAGCGCGCTCAAGAGTCGGCGAATCTTTTTTCAAGTCCACTCCAATTAAGAGTCCGCCGCCCGCGCCGCAAAGGAGCGCAGCCCTACGGAGAAAATCCTCGGCCTCAGCCGGCTCCAGGTTGCCAATCGTTGAACCTGGAAAAAAAGCGACTGTCCGTCTCACCGTGGAGGGAATCTCCGGCAAAGTGAAAGGAGCAGTAAAGTCGGCACACACCGGTGTGATGCAGAGTTCCGGATAGACAAGCGCAAGTCTGGCAGAGGATCGCAGCAAATGCGCGCGTGCTATATCGATTGGAACATAGGCGGCCGGTGCGCGGAGGTGATCCAGCAAAATCCGAGTCTTGGCGTTGCTGCCGCTGCCAAACTCGACCAAACGACATTCGGGACCGAATAAGGCGCAAATCTCGGAGACTTTTTCCCGCAAGATGCGCATTTCGGTACGGGTAAGATAATATTCGTCGAGACCGCAAATCTCCTCAAAGAGCCGGCAACCGATCTCGTCGTAGAAAAATTTCGGAGCGATAGACTTAGGATGTCGCGAGAGCCCACGGGAAAGCTCGTCGAAAAACGCTGCGGCGGAAGGCTCCAAGTCATGCGGAACGGGGCCTGCGTGGTTGCGACCTTTCATTGTTAAGAGAAGAGCTTCCCGAGTTGGTCACAACGGACCGAGTCAGGCTACGCCTTTGGCCAGGCGAATTCCCATGAACTGCCAGCGGGCGTTTGGCGGGAAAAAATTGCGGTAAGTTTTGCGGATATGCGACTGCGAGGTAGCGCATGAGCCGCCGCGCAAAACGTACTGATTGCACATGAATTTCCCGTTGTATTCGCCAAGCGCGCCCGCCGCAGGCGCGTAGCCTGGATAAGGGGAATATGAACTAACTGTCCACTCCCAGACGTCGCCAAACATCTGCGCGAGTGGTTGGCCGGCGGTTAGTTCATCGAGCGGTTTCGGATGAAAATTTTCCTCATCCACAAAGTTTCCTGAGTATGGAAGATTTGCCGCCGCGACCTCCCACTCAAATTCGGTCGGCAAGCGCGCTCCTGCCCAGCGCGCAAACGCGTCGGCTTCGAAATAGCTCACATGGCAAACCGGTTCACTCTTATCCAGTTCGCGCATGCCTGCTAAGGTGAAGACTGACCAACTCCCTTCCGATTTTTCCCAATAAAGCGGCGCCTCCCAGCGCTGCTCATTCACGGTGAACCAGCCAAGTGAAAGCCAGAACTCCGGCCGCCGGTAGCCACCGTCTTCAACAAATTCGAGATAATCTCCATTTGTGACCAGGCGTGGCGCCAGTTGAAATGATTCAACAAACTGGCGGTGCCGCGGGCTTTCGTTATCAAAATGGAACCCGCTACCCTGGTGGCCAATCTCATAAACTCCGGCCGGAAAGATCGGCCACGACATCGGCGGAACCGACCGGGAAGCAGGTCGTGAGCGTTCGCGAAAAGCCGGCCGCAACGGGTTTTCGGAAAAAACGTGTTTGATATCCGTCAGCATCAACTCCTGGTGTTGCTGTTCGTGATGGAGACCAAGCAGGATTCTTGGCGCGAACTTTTCAACCAGGGCTGCCTTTTCAAAGAGTACGTCCATGAGATCATCAACCTGGCGCCGGTATTCAAGTGTCTCCTGGAGAGTCGGCCTGGAAATCAGCCCGCGCTTGGGCCGGCAATGCATTTTACCGGCAGCATTGTAATAAGAGTTAAACAGGTAGGCGTACTGCGGGTGTATCGGTTTATAGTCCGGCAGCGCTTCTCTCAGTATGAAGGTCTCGAAAAACCAACTGGTATGCGCGAGATGCCATTTTGTCGGACTTACCTCAGGCATTGTTTGGACGACGCAATCCTCAGCTTTAAGCGTCTGACAGAGCTTTTCGCTGAACTGTCGAACACGACGATACCGAGTAGCGAAGTCTTTGGATTCTTCCTTTTCGAACCCTGGAGCCGTGGCCGGTTCAGTTCCCGTCGATACTCCTAGCGCGGAAGGCATACCTAGTATTCGAAGAAGAATCACGGAGGTCAAAGGATAAAACAACGCCCTTGCCGGAAAATCTCGCGCTCGGTGATCTGCAAGATCGTAGCGAGTCTTCTGTGATCAGCGCGAAGATTGTCCGCGAAATAT
>Ga0070706_100003348_pt1 | contig 15809 bp, 13 predicted proteins | sample KBSK5501metaG_FD_65476 | JGI IMG/M metagenome (GOLD analysis project Ga0070706, IMG submission 65476) | Corn, switchgrass and miscanthus rhizosphere microbial communities from Kellogg Biological Station, Michigan, USA - KBS K5-50-1 metaG | ecosystem: Host-associated > Plants > Roots >...
CGATGAGGAGCTGCGGGACCTGGCCGCGATGACGCGCGCCGTCGCCGCCGGGAAGGTCGCGCCGCTGGTGGAGAAAACCGAGGAGGCGGCGACGTTCAGCCCCGAGATCCGGCAGATCCTGGCCGAGGCAGGCTTCTTCGGGCTGGTCGTGCCCGAAAGCTACGGCGGCGACACCGCCGACGTCAGGCACCAGGTCCGGGTGCTCGAGGAGCTTGCCGCGGTCTACCCGAGCGCGTGCACGTACCTGACCGCACACTGGCTGGCGACGAAGCTGATCGCCCGCCACGCCGCCGGCGCGGACGAGCCGGGCTGGGTCCGGCCGCTGCTTTCGTCCGCGGCCTCGGGCCGGAAGCTGGGCGCGATAGCCGTCACCGAGCCCGATCACGGTTCGGACCTGGGCGGGATCACCACCCGCGCGCGGCGGGATGGCGACGAGTGGGTGGTGAGCGGGACCAAGCGGTTCATCACGAACGGCGGCTTCGCCGACTTCTACACGGTGCTGGCCCGGACCGGCGGCCCGGGCTCCCGCGGCCTGTCGCTGTTCTTCGTCGAGGCCGGCCGGCCGGGCGTCACCGCTGCCCGGTGGGAGAAGAAGATGGGGCTGCACGGGTCGGCGACCGCCGAGATGAACTTCGACGACGTGCGGATTCCCGCCGACCACGTCGTGGGCGACGTGGACGGGGGCTTCCGCTACCTCATGCGCGGTTTCGATGAGGGCAGGCTCGCCGTCGCGGCGATGTGCCTCGGCATCGCCCAGGGCTCGCTGGACGCCGCGCTGAAGTACGCCGCCGTGCGCACGCAGTTCGGCCGGGAGATCGCCGGCTTCCAGGGCGTGCAGTTCCTCGTCGCCGACATCTCGATCGGCGTGCACACCGCGCGGTCGATTGTCTACGACGCGATGCACGCGTTCGTGGCAGGCGACCCGGAGTCCTCCAGGCTCGCGGCGATCGCAAAGACCTACGCGTCGGACGTGGCGATGCAGGTGGCGTCCGACGCGGTCCAGGTGCACGGCGGGGCCGGCTACGTCAGGGACTTCCCGGTCGAGATGTTCCTGCGTGACGCGAAGATCGGGCAGCTCTACGAAGGCACCAACCAGATCCTGCGGATGGTCATCGCGCGGACCTACTTCGGGGACCTGGCCCGATGACCGGAGCGTGGCTGCCGGAGCTGGCGGGGGAGGTGGAGTCGGGCTCCCGCGGAACCGTGCGGGTGACGGCGCAGGACCGCGTCGCCGAGATCGTGCTCTCGCGCCCGGAGAAGATGAACGCGATCAACACCGACGTGCTGCGCGGCATCCGCCTGGCGCTCGCGGCGGTGGAGGACCGGCAGGAGATCCGCGCGGCGGTCGTGCACGGTGCCGGCCGGTGCTTCTCCGCCGGGGGTGACCTGCGGGAGGTGAAGGAGCTGGTCCGGGAACCGGCCAGGTTCGACGAGTTCCTCGATTACTGGCACGCGAGCCTCGGGTTGCTCGAGCGCAGCCCGCTGCCGATCATCGCGGCGGTTCACGGGTTCGCTTTCGCCGGTGGCTTCGAGCTGATGCAGGCGTGCGACTTCGCCGTGGCGGGGGAGCGCACCCAGATCGGCGACCAGCACGCCAATTTCGGCCTGTTCCCGGCGGGCGGCTCGACGCAGCGGCTGTCGCGGCTGACCGGCCTGCGGACGGCCAAGTGGCTTCTGATGACCGGCGAGGCCGTCACGGCGGCCGAGGCGCTGACGCTGGGGCTGGTGAACCGCGTGGTCGCGGAAGAAGAGGTGCTGCCCGAGGCCCGGCGGATGGCCGCCGTGCTGGCGCGGAAGAGCCGCGGAGGCACCGCCGCGATCAAGTACGCGGTGCACGCCGGCCGTGGCATGTCGCTCGCCGAGGCCGCGGCGCTGGAACGGCCGGTCGCCCTGCGGCACATGGCCTCCGACGACGTGCAGGCCGGCTTCGCCGCGTTCGAGTCGCGCACCGAGCCGGACTTCCGATGAGTCAGACGGGTAACGAGGAGCGGGTATGGAGCTGACCGACGTGTGCTACGACGTCTCCGGCGGGGTCGCGCGGATCACGATCAACCGGCCGGAGAAGTACAACGCTTTCCGCGAGGAGACGCTGGACGACCTGATCGCGGCCTTCAGCGCCGCGGAGGCGGACCGCGCGGTGGGAGTCATCGTCCTCACCGGCGCCGGCGAGAAGGCGTTCTGCTCGGGAGGCGATATCTCGTGGGAGGACGCCTCGGACCCGGCCGGCGCCGCGCGGATGAACCGCCGGACGAGCGTTCTCTCGCTGATCATGCGCGGCTGCGGCAAGCCGATCATCGCGCGGGTCAAGGGATACGCGGTCGGCGGTGGCAACGAGCTCCAGCTGCTCTGCGACCTGACGGTCGCCTCGGACGACTCGAAGTTCGGCCAGGCCGGCCCCAAGATGGGCAGCGTCCCGGTGTGGTGGGGAACCCAGCTGCTGCCCAGGATCGTCGGCGAACGGCGCGCCCGAGAGATCGTCATGCTGTGCGAGCAGATCCCGGCGCCGCAGGCGGTCGAGCTGGGACTCATCAATAAGTGCGTCCCCGCGGCCGGGCTCGACGCGGCTGTCGACGCCTGGTGCGAGCGCCTTCTGTCACTGAGCCCCCAGGCACTGCGGGTTGCGAAGCTCTCGCTGAACTTCGAGAGCGACCAGCTGTGGGCGTCGGTGCAGCACGGGCAGCAGATGATCAACTTTATCCACGGCACCGAGGAGTTCCACGAGGGAACCCAGGCCTTCCTGCAGAAGCGCAGTCCCGACTTCGGCAGGTTCCGGAGCTAAGCGAGAGGAAACGGCATGAAGTGCGATGGCAAGGTTGCGGTGGTGGTCGGCTCCGGGAGCGGTATCGGCCGGGCCGCCGCCTACCTGTTCGCTGAGAACGGCGCGCACGTGGCGCTCGCCGACATCGACAAGAACGGGCTCGCGGAGACGGCCGAGGAATTGTCGAGGCGCGGCTCTGACGCCTCCCAGCACATCTGCGACATCACCGACCAGGCACAGACCGAGGTCCTCATCGACGACGCCAGGGCTCGGCACGGGCGCATCGACAGCGTGGTGAGCACGGTCGGCTGGTCGGACACCACGTTCTTCGCCGATGAGGATGCCGGCTACTGGCGAAGGATCATCGACATCAACCTGATGGGCTCGATCTTCCTTTGCCGCGCGGCCCTGCGCGTGATGAGTCCTCAGAAGGCGGGTTCGATCGTTCTCACGAGTTCGGACGCCGGCAAGGTGGGCACGATGGGCGAGACCGTATACGCGGCGGCCAAGGCCGGCGTCATCGGATTCGTGAAGTCGCTGGCCCGCGAGACCGCACGCGACCACATCCGTGTCAACGCCATTTCGCCCGGCCCGACCGACACGCCCCTGCTGCGTGCGCAGTCCGACCAGCACGTCATCGACAAGATGATCCGTGCCGTTCCGCTGAAGCGGATGGGCACCGCCGAAGAGCAGGCGGCCGCCATCGTGTTCCTCGCGTCGGACGCGGCTGGTTACATCACGGGACAGACGCTCAGCGTGAGCGGTGGCTTGACGATGACGTCGTGATCGGCGATGCGTCCGGGTGAAGGCAGGCCGATGATCGATTTCACGCCGCGCGAAAACGAAGGCCAGTCGAAGGTTATGTGCCTGTCCGATGCCGTTGAAGCTCTGGTCAAGCCGCGCGACATCATTCACATTGCCTATTCGGATGCGCGACCGAATGCGGCCGTGCAGCAACTGGTCCGCAGTTTCGCGGGCAAGGACCCTCACTTCACCGTCGTCTCCGCGGGTCTGGTCAGCATCCAGCATGCCCTGGTCGAGCTGGGCCTGGTCGACAAAGTCATCGCGTCTTTCGCCGGCGAGAACTACCCGGTGGCGCGTCCCAATCCGGCGCTGGTACGGGCGATAGCCGCCGGGGACGTAGTGGTCGAGCACTGGTCGCTCTGGGCCTTGATCGCCCGGCTGACCGCGGCGGCGCTCGGCGTATCGCACTTCCCGGTGCGGTCGATGCGAGGGAGCTCGATGGGCTGCGAGGCGGCCGAACGCGGTGAACTCATCGAGCTGGACGGTTCCGGAGAACCAACGTGCCTGGTCAAGGCCATTCGACCGGATGTCGTCCTGCTGCACGGCGCGGCCGCGGACGAGAACGGAAACGTCATTCTGGCGGCGCCCTACGGTGAAGGTCAGGCCGGCGCCCTCGCCGCTCGGACAGGTGTGATCGCGACGGTGGAGCGGATCGTCTCCACCGCAGAGCTGCGGAGCATGAACACGCTCACGCGGATCCCGGCGCACGTGGTGCGGGCGGTGTGTGTCACGCCGTACGGATCGCACCCGTACGGATTCAACAACCCGGGTGTGCCCGGGGTGGCCAGCTACACCGAGGACGACGAGTTCATGCGGAAGACCCTGACGGCGTCGCGAACACCGGAGACGTTCCGGAAGTTCATAGCCGAGTGGATACTCGGCGTGCCGTCGCATGATTCCTACTTGCAGAAGCTCGGCCACCGGGAGCTGAAGGCGCTGACCCGCCCGGAGACGGCCACCTCTGTCGTGCTCACGCCGGCCGGAACCGATGCCGGCGCCTCGTCGCTGGAGAATCAGGTCGTGGTGACCGCCCGACGCGTTCACCAGGCGGTTCAGCGCTCCGGACACCAGGCTGTGCTGGCCGGGGTTGGTCTGGCGAACCTCGCCGCGTGGATCGCCGTGCGGAACCTTCGCGCGGCAGGCGCTGACGTCGAGCTGATGGCCGAGATAGGGCTCTTCGGGTACTCACCGCTGCCCGGAGAGCCATTCATCTTCGCCGGCCAGAACGTGCCGACGAGCAAGATGCTCACCGACGTGATGAGCGTGCTGGGAACGTACGTGCCGGGCCCGGGGACGCGCTCGCTGGGCGTGGTCGGCGCCGGCCAGATCGACAGGACCGGGGCGGTCAACTCGACGTACGGGGACGACGGGAGGTTCCTGGTCGGGTCGGGAGGCGCCAACGACGTGCTTTCCGGGGCCGATGAAGTGATCGTGACCGTCGGCCATCGGCTGGGCCGGCTCGTCGAAGAGGTTCCTTACGTCACGTCTCCGGGCGCGCGCGTCCGGACGATCGTCACCGACCTCTGCGTCTTCGATCGTGCCGATCCATCCGGCGATTTCGAGCTGACCGCACTCCTGCCGGCCGCCGGCGGCGACCTCGAGTCCGGGATCGCGAGCGTGCGGGAGGTAACGGGCTGGAAGTTCCGCGTTTCTGACGACGCGGTGCTCGAGCCCGGTGCCACACCGTTCGAGCTGAGCCTGTTGCGCGCCTTTGATCCCGACGGGGTGTTCATTCGCGACCGAGCCGAGTGAGGGTGACCTGCGGCATCTGTGCGTGACCCGCGGAGGCCCCGCCGGAAGCCTGGGCAGAGGCATCGGCCCGGAAACAATCCCCGCGGCCCGCGAATGGTGCTTGTCAGACCGGTGAACGTTGGGATACTGTATACGAAAAGCTCGTATACAGGATGTGGCGACACCGCGCGCCGAGACCGTAGGAGGAAGAGTGATCATTCGAAGAGCCCGCGGCCGGCAACGGCACCGGCTGATGCTCGGCGCGGCATTGGCGTGCGCCGCGCTGGTGACCAGTTCACTCGCCGCGTGCAGTTCCAGCGGCGCACAAGGAAGCAGTTCGGCGTCGGGCGCCGTGGCCGCGGGGTCGAAGGCGACCGGGACGCCGATCAGGGTGGGCGTGATCGGCACGTACTCAGGCCCCCTTTCGTCCGACACCGCCACCGGCAAGCTCGTCTCGCAGGCGTGGGCCGACTCGGTGAACGCCGCCGGAGGCATCAAGGGCCACCCGGTCCAGCTCTTCATCGAGGACGATCAGGGCAACGCGGCGACGTCGCTGACCATGCTGAAGCAGTTGGTCCAGCAGGACCACGTCGTTGCCATCGTTGGCAGCGCCGCGCAGGGGACGGACGCGGCGTGGGGCACCTACCTCGACCAGGCCGGCGTCCCTAACGTGGGCGGGCTCGGCGCCTCGGCACCGTCGCTCACGTCGCAAAGCTTCTTCGATGTCGCGGCCAATATCATCGCCCTGTTCTACGGGACGGCCGCCGTCGCCAAGGAGTACGGCCCGTCGCTCGCCCAGCTGTACTGCGCCGGCAGCGCTCCGTGCGCGTCAACCGTTCCGCTGCTTCAGGCGATGGGGAAGCCGCTCGGCGTTACGCTGCCGTACAGCTCAGCGGTGGATTCCGCCGCTCCCGACTACACGGCCCTCTGCCAGGCCCTGAAGTCCTCCGGCGTCAAGTCCTACAGCGCGAGCATCACCAGCGACGTGCTCCGGCGGGTCGCCGCCCAGTGCAGCCAGCAGGGCGTGTCCGCCACCCTGATCTCGCAAATCTCCAGCCAGAACTTCGCGAACCTGCCGGGCTTCAACAGCGTGCGCTTCGTCGACTCGCGGTTCCCCTGGTTCGACACGTCGAGGCCGGCGACGAAGGCATTCCACGACGCGATCGCCAAATACGAACCCAGCCTGGGGACGTCCTCGACGCCGCTGAATTTCATCGACCCGGCTGTGTGGGCGTCCGGCAAGCTGTTCGAGGCCGCGGTCAACGCCGCGCCGCCCGGGCCGATCACCGCCAAGTCGGTTGAGGCCGGTCTGTACTCGCTGCACAACGAGACCCTCGGCGGGCTGACCGGGCCCCTGAACTTCACGAGGGGCCACAAGACACTCAACGACTGCTACTTCACGTACGCGCTGAAGGCCGGCCACTGGAGCGAGCCGGAAGGGTTCGCGCCGAAGTGCGCCCCGGCCGGCGTCGTCAACGCGATCGTCGCCGCGCTGACCCAGAAGAAGTAAACCTGCGTCGCTGGCGTTCCGGCGGCCCCGGAACGCCAGCGACGCGGTCACACATCGGGCGGACGCAGGTCCGCGAGCTATTGCGGGTGAACGGATGAGCAGACTGAGCCCGGCCGGGCGACTGGAAGGTGCGACCGCGATCGTCACCGGCGGCGGACGCGGAATCGGCGAGGCCATCGCGCGGCTGTTCGCCGCCGAGGGCGCGAACGTCGTGATCGCGGACCTGCTTGAAAACGAGGGGACCGCCGTCGCCAAGGACCTCGGGGAGCGGGCGGCCTTCCGCCGGCTAGACGTGACGCAGGCGCCGGAATGGGCGGCGACGGTATCGTTCTGCCTCGAGCGGTTTGGCCCACCGACCGTCTTGGTGAACAACGCGGGGATCAACCTTATCCGGCCTATCAGCGAGATCAGCCGGGAGCAGTTCCTGCGGGTGCTCGACGTCAACGTCGTCGGAGCGTTCCTGGGTATCCAGGCGGTGGAACACGTAATGGCGGACAACGGCGGCGGCTCCATCGTGGTGATGTCGTCGACGGCCAGCGAGGTCGGCCTTGACCGGCACGCGTGCTACTCGGCAAGCAAGGCCGGCAATGCCGCGGTGGCCCGGTGCGCGGCCGTCGAACTCGGCGGCAAAGGAATCCGCGTCAATTCGATACACCCGGGCGGCATCGACACGGCGATGAGCAACAACCCGGACTTCGACGCGATTGACAAGGATCAGTGGTACGCCTCGCTGCCGATATCGCGGATCGGCCAGCCGGGCGACGTCGCGCAGACCGCGTTGTTCCTCGCCTCGGAAGCGAGCAGCTACGTTACCGGTGCCCAGTTCGTCGTCGACGGCGGACAACTCGCGGGCCCCAGCGTTTTCTGACGTGCCAGCGGAGGTGGGATTGTGCTGCCATTCATCATCGCCGGTCTGACGACGGGCTCCGCGTACGCGCTGGCCGGCGTCGGCCTGGTGCTCACGTACAAGACCTCCGGGGTCTTCAACTTCGCCCACGGCGCGCTGGCGACGGTGTCGGCGTACCTGTTCTACACCCTTCACGTTCAGCACGGCATGCCGTGGGTGCCGGCCGCCATCATCTGCGTTTTCGTCGTCGGGCCCGTCCTGGGAATCGTCCTCGAACGGGTCACCCGCAGCCTGTCACGAGCAAGCCTGGCGATCCGGGTGGTCAGCACGATCGGGATCCTGCTGGTCATCCAAGGACTGGCCGTGATCGCGTACGGCAACAGTCAGACGCGCCTGGTCCCGCAGTACCTTCCGACCACCCCGTATCACATCGGTTCGACGGTGGTCACGCTCGACCAGATCATCGTGGCGATCGTCGGGATCGTCGCCACCTTCGCGCTCTACGTGTTCTTCCGCCGGACGCGATCGGGCCTGGCGATGCAGGCCGTTGTCGACGATCCGGCCCTGCTCGATGTCTCGGGCACGAGCCCGGTCGCCGTGCGTCGATGGGCGTGGGTCATCGGCGTGGTCTTCGCTTCGGCGTCGGGCCTTCTGCTCGTGCCGTTCATCACCCTGGACGCCACGACGCTGACGTTCCTCGTCGTCGCCGCGTTCGGCGCCGCGGCCCTGGGACAGTTCAGGAGCCTTCCCGGCACCTACCTCGGGGGCCTCGCCATCGGCGTCGGTGCCGCACTGGCGACGAAGTACTTCACCACCGGACTGCTCAGCGGCCTGTCCGCGTCGCTGCCGTTCCTAGTGCTGTTCGTCGTGCTGATGGTGTCTCCGCGCAGGCGCCTGGCCGACCCGGCGCCGGTTGTGCCGCGCAGGCACGCCGAATGGACCGCCCCATGGCAGGCTCAGGCCTTCTTCGGCTCCATCGCGGCTGTGTTCCTCCTGCTGGTGCCCGGCTTCGCCGGCATCCACCTGGCGGACTGGTCGCGCTTCCTGGCGCTGACCATTCTCTTCCTGTCACTTGGCCTCCTGGTGCGAACGTCGGGCCAGGTGTCGCTGTGTCAGGTGAGCTTCATGGCGATCGGGGCGTGCGCGTTCTCGCATCTCGCGGTGGATCACGGGTGGCCGTGGGGGCTCGCGCTGCTCGGGGCCGGCGTGATCGCGGTGCCGATCGGTGCGCTGCTGGCGATCCCCGCCATCCGGCTGTCGGGCCTGTACCTTGCCCTGGCGACCTTCGGTTTCGGCATTCTGCTGCAGTACATGTTCTATTCGCAGAGCTACATGTTCGGCAATCTAGGGCTCGGTGTGCGGGTCCCGATGCCGGTGTTCCGCGCGCTGGGCCTGACGCAGAGCGACAAGAGCTACTACTACCTGTGCCTGGCGCTCGCGGTCGTCGTCACGGTCTTCGTCATCGCCGTGGGGCGCAGCCGGCTGGGGCGGCTGCTCCGTGCCCTCTCCGACAGCCCGACCGGGCTGGCGGCCAGCGGAGCATCGACCAACGTGACGCGGCTGCTGGTGTTCTGCATCTCGGCCTTCCTCGCCGCGATCGCCGGCGTCCTCGAGGCCGGGGCGATCGGTACAGCGACGGATGCCTCTTACCAGCCGATCACGTCACTGGTTTTCTTCGCGCTGATCATCATCAGTCTCGGCGGTGCACCGTGGTACGCCATTGGCGCCGCCATCGGATCCACCCTCATCGCCTCCTACTGGACCAACGCGAACGCGAGCAACTGGCTGCAGGTGGTGTTCGGCCTGTCCGCGCTCATCTACTCGATCACGCCGGCTAGCGCGAAGGGAACTCCTCCCGCCATCCAGTCGCTTGTGGACCGGGTGTTCCGGCGCAAGTCCCGCGGGGACCGTGGCCCGGTCCCGCCCGAAACGGAGAGCCCCGGAACGGAGCGCCCCGGAACGGAGAGCGAAGCCCCGGAACGGACGGTTCCGGCAGGCGCGCTGGACGTGCAGGACATCCGCGTCGCCTTCGGCGGGCTCATCGCCGTCGACGGCGCGACCATCCACGCGCCGACGGGACGCATCACGGGGCTGATCGGGCCGAACGGCGCCGGGAAGACGACGGTGTTCAACACCTGCTCGGGCTTCGTCCGCCCGAACCGCGGCAAGGTCGCGCTCAACGGACATGACGTATCGCATCACGGGCCGGCGGACCGTGCCCGCCGGGGGATAGGCCGCACGTTCCAGCAGATGGAATTGTTCGACACCCTGACCGTCCGCGAAAACGTCGCGCTCGGTCTCGAGGCCGGGTTCGCGGGCTGGAACATCTTCCGGCACCTGCTGAGTTCCCGGGCGGCGAACCGGCGGGTGGCGGCCGCCACTCACGCGGCCCTGCGTGAGTGCGGCCTGCTGGAACTGGCCGACCGGACGGCCGGTTCCCTGTCGACGGGGCAGCGGCGCCTGGTCGAGCTGGCGCGCTGCCTCGCCGGGCCGTTCCGGATCCTTCTGCTCGACGAGCCGTCGTCCGGACTGGACCGGGTCGAAACCGCCGCATTCGGCGAGATCCTGCGCGACGTCGTCACGCGGCGCGGCGTCGGCATTCTGCTCGTCGAGCACGACATGGCCCTGGTCACCGACGTGTGCGACTACATCTACGTGCTCGACTTCGGCAAGCCGATCTTCGCGGGCACCGCCGCCGACGTCATGTCCGCACCGATCGTCCGCGCCGCCTATCTCGGCGACGAGAGCGTCTCCGAAGCCCGGCTCGATCGGGCCGTCGCACAGGAGGATCCAGACACGACGGAGGCGGTGAAATGAGCGAGCCCGCCGCCGTTCAGCGGATCGATTCCGCCTCGCCCCCGGCCAGTCCCGCGCTGTGCCTGACCGGAATCGAAGCCGGCTACGGAGGCACCGTCGTGCTCCGCGACGTCGATCTGACCGTTCCCCGCGGGCAGATCGTCGCGCTCCTCGGACCGAACGGCGCTGGCAAGACCACCCTTCTCCGGACGGCGAGCGGGCTGCTCAAACCGTCAAGGGGAACGGTCCGTATCTCCGGGAACGACGTCACCAGCGCCGCTCCTTACCGGCGTGCGCGTGCTGGCCTGTGCCTGATTCCCGAGGGAAGAGGCATATGGCGGAGCCTGACAGTCCGCGAGAATCTCCGCCTGCAGGAGCCGCCGGGGTCAAGCGACAGCTCGTTCGACACGGCGATCGACATGTTCCCGATCCTGGGCGAGCGGCTGCGGCAGAAGGCCGGGACGTTGTCGGGCGGCCAGCAGCAGATGCTCGCCCTGGCCCGCGCGTACCTGTCCGGCCCGAACGTCGTGCTGCTCGACGAGGTCTCGATGGGTCTGGCACCCAAGATCGTCGATGAGATCTTCCAGGCACTGGGCCGGCTGTCCGACGCTGGCGTCGCTCTGCTCCTCGTCGAGCAGTACGTCAACCGTGCCCTGGAGATGGCGCATCAGGTCGTGCTCCTCGACCGCGGCTCGGTGACGTTCGCCGGACCGCCGAGCGAGCTTGACGAGAACGCCGTCGTGCGAGGCTACCTGGGGGTGGAATGAGCTCGACTCAAGCCCCGAGCTACCGTGACACGCTGTTCGGCCGATTCCGGCTCGACGGCCTGACCGCGCTGGTCACGGGGGCGGGGCCCGGACTCGGGTTCGCGGTGGCGCGGGCATTCGCCGCGGCGGGCGCGGCGGTCGCGCTGTGCGCGCGGAGCCAGGACAAAGTCGAGCGGGCCGTCCGGACAATTGAGAACGACGGCGGGAGCGCGCTTGGCGTCGTCGCCGACGTGGGACGCGCCGACGACCTCGAGCGGTTTGTCGGCATCGCCCGCGACCAGCTCGGACCGGTCCAGATCGTGTTCCACAACGCCGCGTCCCACGCGGGGCAGAACCTTGACGGCCTTCCGACCGACCCGCTGTCGCTTACCGCCGAGGACTGGCAGTCGCACTTCGACGTGAATCTCCTCGCCCCCTATCGGCTCGCACAGCTCCTGGTGCCGGAGATGAAGGCGCGCGGCTACGGCTCGATCGTCAACGTCACGGCCGTCGCCGGCTTTCGGCCAAAGCCCAATATCGGCTCGATCGCTTACGCCGCGACCAAGGCTGGGCTCACGATGATGACCCGCCAGCTGGCAAAGGAGTGCGGGCCCGAGGTGCGCGCGAACATGATCTGCCCGGGCAGCCTCCATCCGACCGGCGAGATGCGCGACATCTGGGCACCGAGCATGGCCGGTGTGCCCCTCGGCCGGGTCGGCCGCTCGGACGAGGCCGTCGGAGCGGCCTTGCTCCTCGCCTCACCCGCGAGCAGTTACACGACCGGCACGACGATCTTCGTCGATGGCGGCCGGGTAAGCGGGGTGTCGTGATCGTTCAGGAACGGCCGTTGACGAACAGCGTCCCCGGGAGCAGCTTGTGATACGCCTGCGAAAGGACCAGTGCATGGCCCACGGGGTGTGCGCGCACCTCGCGCCCACGGTGTTCGCCCCGGACGAGGACGGCTATGTGTCGGTCGTCCCGGGCCGGGAGAACGCAGACGACGAGCCCGAGGTCCGGCTCGCCGCGGCGAGCTGCCCAATGCAAGTCATCCTCCTCATCGAAGGGCCGCAATAATGACCACTACCGCTGACCGCGTAGACATCGAGAATGTCGACTTCTACGGCGAGGATCAGTTCGCCGTCTACGAATGGCTGCAGAGCGCTGCTCCCGTCTACTACTACGAGCCACTCGACACGTTCATCGTTTCCAAGTACGAAGACGTGCGACACATCAGCAGGACCCCGTCGGTGTTCTCGAACACCGGCGCGCTGACCTTGAACATGATCCGCCTGGCCCGGTCCGGCGCCGGTAAGTCGCTTGAGCAGTTCTTCGATGCCTCGGGCGAAATGGTCATCACGATCGACCCGCCTCGCCACCATGAGATGAAGCGAACGCTGACGCCGGCGTTCAACCCGCGCGCCGTGCGTTCCCTTGAGTCGGCGATCGCCGATATGGTCGCGAGTCTGGTGGATCAGATCGAGCCCGGCGTGCCTATTGAGTTCGTCCAGGCCGTCGCCGCCAAGCTGCCCGTGTACGTCGCCGCGCGAGTGCTAGGACTCACGGATGTCGACCTCGACGAGGTCGGGCGGTGGGTCAACGCGCTTGAGGCCCTGACGCGGGTCGAGACGTTCGATGAGCTCCTGGCTGCCGCCGGGCAGTTCGCCACCATGAACGACTACATGGTGTCCGAACTTCAACGCAAGCGGACCTCCCCCGGCGACGACCTGATGTCGATCATGCTCCGCACGGAGCTCAACGGGCAGCCCCTCAACGAGGCCCAGATGCTCAGCCACCTGTCCACGCTGATCTCTAATGGCGGCACCACGCGCGTCCTGCTTGCCAGCGCGGTCGAGTTGCTGGCTCGGCACCCCCGCGAGCGCGAATTGATCGTGACCGACCCCGACCAGGTCGACCACGCGATCGAGGAGGTTTTGCGCGTCGCGCCGCCCGCGCGCGGTTTCGCTAGGCTCGTCCTGCAGGACACCGAGATCCGCGGACAGCAGATCCGTGCCGGGCAACACGTGTACATCCTGTACTCCGCCGCCAATCGAGACCCGGACGTGTTCACCGACCCGCACCGTTTCGACATCAGGCGAGCTCAGGAGCGGATGCACCTCTCTTTCGGATACGGCACGCACAGCTGCCTCGGCGCGACGCTGGTACGCATGGAAGCCAGTCTCTTCCTTCGCGAACTCCTGCGTCGCTACCCGCACATGGAAATCGTCGAAGAGCCGGTTCGGCAGGAGCACGTGCAGATCAACGGGTGGCAGCGTCTGGTCGTGTCCTTCGACAGGTGAGCGTCTGGTCGATGGCCGCGATGGCAGGCTTCCTGCTGCACGACGGCACGTGCACCACGATCAACGCGCCCGCCGGTGCCGTCTTCTAGCCGCCGCTCTGGATCTTGACGATGGCGGCGGTGGTGGCCTTCACGGTCAGCGTGATTCCCGCTCGCGGGCCGGCGGCGAGGGTGCTCCACGTGCCGTTCCAGGGCGCGTCGCCGGTGAGCGCGGCGCCGCCGAGCGTCACCCTGGCCCCCCGCGCGTCCCCCGGCTGGCCGCCGGCGAGCGTCATGACCTCGGCGCCGCGCGCCCCCGGGCCGGGCGGGACGATCGTCACGGCGGCATCCGGTGCGTCCGCGCCGTGCGCCTTGTTGATGACCGTGACGTAGTCCTCGCCCGCTCCGCCGATGCAGTAGGCGGTCAGGTTGACGCCGCCCGGATTCTGGATCTGGACCGGCCTGACCTGACCGGCCGAGCCGAGGGTGAAGGCCTTGATGCCGTATCCCTTCGGGTTGATCACATAGCCCTGGCCGGGTGCGGCCTGGTTCGCCGGGATGACCGTGGCGGTGAGCAGCCACTGCTTGTTGTGGAAGTTCACGCCCGCGGCGCCGTGCGCGGCCCACCAGTGCATATGGTCCAGCGCCCACAGGGCGGAGGCGAACGCGTTGCTCGCTCCGTCGACGCCGCCCAGGTAGTCGTTGGTCTCGGTGAGCCGGTAGCCCAGGCCAGCGGCGACCACGGGAGCGAGATTGTTCGCATACAGCCAGGGACCGGGGATGTAGGTGGTGCCCGTTGGCTGAGTGCCGATCGCGGTGCTGGTGGTCCACTGGGGGGAGAGCATGTTACTGATCGCCTGCTCGGCGGTCGTCGCCCCGGGCGCTCCTCCCACGTAGTAGTGCTGGGTGACGTGCGCCATCCGGCCGGAGCCGCGTTCGTCGCTGGCCAGCCGCTGCGCCCACGACACCCCGCTGTCCGGGTCCGGGGTGTAGGTGCCCCGGTCGTAGGCCCCGAGGTCGGGTCCCGACATCGGCGCGCCGGCCGCGCCGGCCCCGATGGCGTCGGCAAAGCTGCGCCACCGGGCCAGGTAGGACGGGTAGGCGCTGCCCGGCACCCCGGCGACTGCCTCGTAGATCGCCGGGTCCACGGGATGGCCCGCGAAGCTGTGAAAGGAATGCCAGTCCGGCTCGTTGCCGATGGCGAAGCTGGCCACGCTGTCTCGGTAGCGCTCCCAGATGTAGCTGGCCACTCGGGCGTTGACGGCGCTCAGGCCGCTGACGGGGCTGGCCGCTGGGCTGAGCATCCGCATCGTATAGATGACCTTCACCCCGGCCGCGGCGGCGAACGCAAACAGGTTGTCGATGCCGGCAAAGGCGTCGCTGCCCGTGCCGGCCGGGATTAACTGATCGACCGTGCCCCCGCCGATCCGCAGGTTGCCCAGGCCCAGATTGCGGAAGAGCGTGATGAGCGAGCTGTTTTCCGGGGTGAACAGGTTGCCCGACAGGCCGGCGTCGCCGGGACCGAGCGGTCCCCGTTCGAAACTCAGCCCCGCGAAATCCCCGGGCACCACCGGCCCCGGATGCTCCGCGTCCACCGTGATCGTGACGGGCTGGGTGGCCGTCCCCCCCGCCCCGTCCAGGGGCGAGGAGACCATCACCCTTCCCCCGTCCCTGCCGCGCCGGAAATTACCCCACGAAACACCGCAAACAGCATGACCAACTGGTGCCCCGCGGCGCGGCCGTCTAACCGCCAGTGACCTGACGGAGTAGCTCGAGAACCTCGGTGTCGAGCCGCTCGGCGACCTCAGTCGCGGCCGGGTCATCCTCGACGCCGCCGGGCAGGTCAGGCCGGCGGAGCGAAGAACTCCAGCGGCAGGCCGTCGGGGTCACGGAACGACAGTCCCGACCCGTACGACGCGTCCTGAATGCCGCCGTGGCCGATGCCGAGCTGGTCCAGGCGCTTCTGCCAGCGTTCCAGCTCGGCCCGGTCCGCGGCCGCGAAGGCGACGTGGTCGAGGCCCGCGCGGCGCTCGGTGAACGGCACGGAGACATCGGTGTCGGGAAACTGGTGCAGGCCGAGCAGCGTTCCGTTGATCATCCACACGACGTGGCGGAACGGCCCGGTGTCCTCATCGAGCACCGGATCGCTCCCCAGCAGCTCTATGTACCAGGGCACGCTCACGGACAGGTCGCGGACGGTCAGCGCGACGTGAGTGATCGGCGGGAAGGTTGTCATGGCGAGTCCTCCTTGGACTGCTGAGCAGTATTTCACTCCGCCTGAGTATGCCGGGCGCGCTCGTAGTGCCGACGGGCCTTCATCCTGTTGCCGCACACCGCCATCG
>Ga0070706_100003355_pt1 | contig 15796 bp, 18 predicted proteins | sample KBSK5501metaG_FD_65476 | JGI IMG/M metagenome (GOLD analysis project Ga0070706, IMG submission 65476) | Corn, switchgrass and miscanthus rhizosphere microbial communities from Kellogg Biological Station, Michigan, USA - KBS K5-50-1 metaG | ecosystem: Host-associated > Plants > Roots >...
GCCGATGTCAAATTGATCTCGCGCAAGTCAGGGGTCCCTGCCTGCCAGGTCGTCCCGGCTTCCTGCCCGCGCAGGAGGACCACGGCGTGGGCCAGTATCGACTCACCGAGCACGTCAGCGCGCCCATTGATCACGTGTGGGACGTCAACGCCTCTTGCGAGCGCCTTCCCGAGTGGAACGTGAATGTCGTCGAGGTGAAGGACTGCCCCGGCCGGCTCGACAGTGTGGGCGCCAAGGCGACGACGCTCGCCCGGGTCATGGGCCGGAAGCTCGAGGCTCATTCGGAAACGACGCGAGCCGAAAGGCCGCATCGCCTCGACCAGAAATTCTCGGGCGCCGGCGGCGTCAAGGCGTCGATCACCACGACATTCACAGAGGCTGGCGGCGGAACGGACATCGCGATCGACTTTGACTACGACTTCCCGATGGGCTTCTTTGGAGGCATCGCCGAGAAGCTGCTAGGCGGCTCGATCGAGCGAGACGTCCGCCATTCGATGGATAACTTCAAGGAGCTCTGCGAGGCCACCGTCCCCGCCCGCGTCTGACTCGGGGTCGCGTTCGGCCGGCGGTCGGATATCAGGCCGCCGGGCTGTGCCACTGCCTGACGCCAACGAGGGATTCGGCTGGCAGCGCGGACTGCTCGCCGCAACAGCGGGTCGGAAAGAAGGTTAGGTGAGCGAGATCGTCGGCCGGTCCGCCTACGTCATCGCGATCGCAGGTGTTGTGGCGCTAGTGGCGATCGTCCTTTTCTTTGCGGTCGGGCAGCCGTTCGGGACGATCAACGATCTCTCGGCAGTCGTCGAAACCCTCGCCCTCGCGCCCGTGATGTTCGGCTTCTACGAGTTGGGCGGACGGACCCCGATCACAGCCGCCCGGGTGTCACTAGTTTCGGGCGTCGCGGCAGTGCTCGTCTGGTCGATCGTCCAGGTGGCGATGGTCCTCGGGCTTGTGACCTTCGATTACGTGCGCCCCGCGATCGGAGGATTTGCCATTGAGGCCGTTGCGCTCATCGTCATAGGAGCTTGGCTGAGTGGGGCGAATCTATTGGCCGGCCCGTGGCTGCCAGGGCGCCTGCGATGGCTTGGAGCGATGGCCGGGTTCGGGTTCGCTCTCCTGGGCCTCGGCCTCCTCCTCGGTGGCCTGAAGCACACGCTGACGTACCTCGGCGGCGTCGGCTATCAGCTCCTGTTCCCGTTGTGGGGGCTCCTGCTCGGGCGTGTCCTCGACCGACGCTCCTAGCCTGGGAGGCGCGACTGCCAGTCCCCTCAGGCGACACTCGTGCGCGCTCAGCGAGTTCCCCTGGCTCGTCGAGCGACCTTTGGCCCCGCTCTAAACGTTGCGACGTTAGGCCTATCGTGCCACGACAGGTTCCTCTGGCTTGAGGGCGGTGTGAAGGCCCGTTAACCGCTTGGCTGCAGGTTCGCTCCGTCCCGCCGGGACCGAATCTCACCGCCTCGTCAATCGGCTTGGGTTCAGGGACCCAAGCGTCGATGCTCCTCCCAGGTCAACCACGTTCCGTTCTTTCGCGAACTCGCCGATAGGGGCGCCGACCCGACCGACGGGAGACCCGACTTAAGGGTTCAGGCGGTCGGATGTCCGAGGATCCGGATCCGAGCGGATCGTGCGGTGAATGGCGAAGTCCGTCCCTGCGAAAGCCGGCAACGCGACGATTCGATGGCTCGTCATCGACGTTCCAACAACGGCCGCTGATGGTACCCGCGTCGCGCGGTCCCTTATGCGCGGGTGAAGCTCGACCATGCTGGCTCCGGACGCGGACGCGCCCGGCGGCGGCGAGACCAACCGGGCGCGATCGATCGACGGAGACCATCCGTCTCGGAACGGGCGATGGTCAGGCCGACTCGAGTGCCGGCGCGGGAACCGGCCAGGCGGGCCCGGCGGGTGGCGCGGTCGGCAGGTCGTCCGGAACGTAGCCGGCGAGGCCCATCTCGGGAAGATCTAGGCCGGCGAGCTCGGTCTCCGGGCTGACCCGGAGCCGGACGAACTGGTTGAGGACCTTGAAGAAGATGAACGACGCCCCGAAGGCCCAGGCGAAGCACACGGCCGCGCCGATCACCTGGGCAACGAACTGCCCCACGTTGCCGTACAGCAGCCCGGTCACGGTGTAGCCCCCGTAGTTCGCGGTGCCGTCGGCGAAGATTCCGGTCGCGAGCACGCCCCACAGGCCGTTGACGCCGTGGACTGCGATCGCCCCGACAGGATCGTCCACCTTGAGACGCTTGTCGATGAAGGCAACGGCAAGGCAGACGAGGATGCCGGCGACGACGCCGATGACAGCGCCCGCCACGGGTCCGACGAAGCCGGACGGAGCCGTGATGGCGACGAGCCCGGCGAGCATCCCGTTGACCATCATGCCCGGGTTGGGCTTGCCTTCCGTCCACCAGGTGTAGGCCATGGCCGTGAAGGCGCCGAAGCCCGACGCAATCATCGTCACGACCGCGATGATCCCGATCCGGAGGGCGCCGTTGCCGGCGGCCCCGAAGGTGCTGCCCGGGTTGAAGCCGAACCAGCCGAACGCGAGGATGAACGTGCCGAGGATCGCGAGGATCTGGTTGTGGCCCAGGATCGTGTTGGTCGAGCCGTCCTTGTTGTACTTGCCGATCCGCGGGCCGAGGACGATCGCGCCCGCCAGGGCACACCAGCCGCCGACCGAATGGACGACACCGGAACCCGCGAAGTCCGCGTAGCCCGCACCTAGGCCGAGGGTGCCGAGCTGGCTGAGGAATCCGCCGCCCCACGTCCAGGCGGCGTACATCGGATAGAGGATTGCGGAGATGAACAGGCCGTACACGACGAACGGCTTCCAACGGAACCGCTCGGCCATCGACCCGGTCGGGATCGTCGCGGCGGTGTCCATGAAGACCAGCTGAAAGAGGAAGAAGGCGACCACGCCGACGTCGTAGGTGCCACCCGTCAGCGCGAAGCCGGTCGTCCCGAACAACCCCCAATCGGTGTCGCCGATGTGGATGGAGAACATCCCGTCGAGCGGCTTGAGGCCGCCGAGGTTGCCGACGCCGATCTTGCCAAGGCCGCCAAAGGCGATGGCAAAGCCGACCAGGAAGAACCCGATGATCCCGATCGCGTAGATCATGAAGTTCATGCTCATCGTGTGCATCGCGTTCTTGGCCCGGGTGAATCCCGTCTCGACGAGGGCGAAGCCGGCCTGCATGAACATGACGAGGAAGCCCGTCACCAGGAGCCAGGTGAAGTTCACGCCGAGCCGAGTCTGGTCGACCAGGTCGGCGAGCTTCGCGGCGTACGGCTCGGACGCCTGGGCGGCCTCGTAGTCGCCCTTCACGAGCGACCCGGGGGCGAGGCCGTCGAGATTCGCCCCGCTGCCGGTCGTGGTTCCGGCTGGATCGCCCGGGGCCGGGACCGTCGCGGCCGCGCAGCCGGCGAGCAGACCGGCGAGGCCGAGCAGGCCGACGATCAGGAGCAGCCGGCCGGACCGTGGGATGGCGCGCCGACGGGCTCCCGCCGCGCGTTTCGACAAGGGCGGCGGCGTGCCGAGATCGTCCGAAATGGGGTGCATCGAGCCAACCTCCGTGGGAATCGTGGCCAGGGGAAACAACAACGAGCCGGTCAGGTCGCCTCGCGTTCGCCGCGCTTGCGCCGAAACCGGTTGACCAGCGCCGATCCGCTCCGAATCGGACGGAATGCCCCCGCGAGGACCGAGCCGACGTTCGGCAGGAGCGCCCGGTGAGCGATCCCCGAGCGCGACGCCCGGCGGGCGATTGCGAGCGCCTGACGCGCCGCCACAGCGTCCGCCGTGTCGGTTTCAGTCGCGCGGACGGCAGCGAGGAATTGGATCTCGGACGTTTCGATGTCGCCGAGCCGGAGGGCCAGCTCGCCTGCCTTCATCCGGGGCAGAAAGCCGTCGGGGGCGAGGGCGATCGCTCGCTCCGAGGCGGCCGACGCCTGGTCGATCTCGGCGAGCGCCATGTGGGCACCGCCCAGGAGCGCCCACGCATCTGCCCAGGCCGGATGCGCCTCGACGATCGCGATCAGCAGGTCGCGAGCCTCGACGAACTTCTCGTGGCCAAGGGCCCGGATCGCGTCGTGGAGGTCCGTCATCGCTCATCGCTCTGGACGACGGGAACGCGGACGGGCAGGCGGCTCGGCACCACGAACGAGGGCATCGGCAAGTTCACGCCGCGCTGCCACAGCGCGATCCCGAGCGGAGCGATGAGCGTCGTCGCCAATGCGATCAGGACGACTGCGGCGTAGACGCCGCCGTCGATGGCGCCGCTCCGCAGTCCGAGCGTGGCGGCAACGAGGGCGACCTCGCCACGACCGATCATCCCGATCCCGACGAGGACCGATTCAGAGCCATCGAGACCGCCAACGCGCGCGCCGAGCCCGCTGCCAACGAGCTTGCCGAGACAGGCGACCGCGAGCAGCACCAGGGCGAAGGGAAGGACGGGGGGAATTGTCCGGAGGTCGGCGGCGAGGCCGATCGAGGCGAAGAAGACCGGCACGCAAAGGGCCTCCCCCGCTCGCAGGAGGCCGTCCTTGAGCCGTTCGGCCAACGGCGACCCGGCGAGCGCCAGGCCGGCCACGTAGGCGCCGGTGATCCCTGCCAGGCCGCCGAGCCGTTCGAACCCCCAGGCGACAAGGAGGACGAACCCGAACATCGCAGCGAGACCGCCGCCCCGCAGGTGGAGGTGATCGACCACGCGATGGAGGTGGCCGGGCAGGAAGCGCAGGCCGGCGGCCGCGACACCGATCGTGAGGACCATCGGGACGAGGATGCCGAGGGGCGACGAGCCCGCAGAGGTTTCCGCGACGACAAGAGCGAGGACGACGAGCCCGAGGACGTCGTCGATCACGGCGGCTGCCAGGATCGTCATCCCTGCCCGGCCGCCCAGCAACCCGAGGGACTGAAGCGTGGCTGCGGTGATCCCGACGCTCGTCGCGGTCAGGATGGCGCCGCAGAAGAGGCTCGCCCGGGCATCGAGCCCGAACGCGAGCGCGACCCCGATCCCGAGGACCATCGGCAGGATGACGCCGCCAACGGCGGCCAGGAGGGCCGCCGGGCCGACGCGGCGCATCGCGCCGAGATTCGTCTCGAGTCCGGCCGTCGCCAGAATCGCCAGGGCGCCGACCCCGGCCAGCATCCCGATCTCGGGCCCATCTCCGACGACCCCGAGCAGACTCGGGCCGAGAATCAGCCCCGCGCCGATCTGGCCCACGACTCGCGGCAGGTGCAGGGCGTGGGCCAAGGCCGCGCCCACCTCTGCTGAGATCAGGAGCACCGCAAGGGGCAAGAGCAGGTCCGACAACAGGTTTCGACCTCCCGCGAGTCCGCCGGATCGGCGATGTGCGGAAGGTACTGCGCTCGGACGGCGACGAGGGTGGCAATTCGGTTGCAAGTCGAGCGAACTTGGGCGTCACGCCTAAACTCGACCCGTCCCTAATGACGCAGGTCCTGTTTTGGACGGCTGTGCCACGTCTAAGTGACAAGACAAACTTGTGCACAACGTACAAGTCGCCAGCCGCTTGTCCCGACATCGCCGATAGGCTCTCGTCGATCGGTGGGGTTCCCTCGATGGAGGACCACCTTGAGTCCGGGTGTGCGCCCGGCGGGGCAGGCCGTCAGATGGATTCGTTCGCAAGAATCGCCTGGGTCCGACAGCCGGTGACGGCGCCCACCGACGTCAGACAATCAACTCATCGTGAGCCTGCCCATGCCCGGCCCCCAGAGTCGATCCAGCTCTTGTTCGCCGACTCCCCGCTGCTTATCGTCCCGCCCATCTACGTCGCGCAGGGAGGGTGGTCGTGAATCTCAGCAGCACCGACGGAGTGGCGCTCATCGGTCCCGGGTCGGAGTGGCTATGCACGGCGGTCAGCGGACTCGCCCTGGTCGTGTCATTCCTCGCCATATACCGCCAGCTGCGGCTCCAGGCGAGCGCGAACGCCTTCGAACAGATGGACAGGTTCGTCCACGAGTGGGCCTCCGAGCCGTCCGTTCGGAACATGCTCGAGATCCTGCTGGCGCGTCGGGCGGGGGTGGACCCCGAGAGATACCCGGAGGGCGCCGCGAGCTTCATCGCCGATTTCTGGGAGAGCGTCGGGTCGCTGGTCCGGGCCGGACATGTCGACCGCCGGCTCGTTCACGATTTCCTCGGTGACCGCTGCCGATGATGGTGGGCAATGCTCGCGCCGTATACCCACCGCCTGCGGATCGAGACCGGCGACAGGCAGTGGAAGGAGCACCTCGAATGGCTGGCTGGGGTCATGGCCGACCTCGACCGAAAGGCAGGCGTGGACATCCTCTATGACGACGCCTTCATCGCGAGGAGGCTCGACTCCGTGATCGAGAACTTCGAGGACCGGATCCGCGTGGCGGAGGAACTGCGCGCCACGATCCTTCGACCATTGACCCCAGTGGCAGCTCCGCCACCGTCGCCCAAGGCTCCCGGAGTCGCCCCTCGGCCCGCCGAACTGAAAACGCCGGCGCCTAATCCGCGCGAACGAGTGGTGAGTCGGCCTCGACAAAGCCTGCGGCTTGACGTTGGTCTGACGTCGGTTAGGTCGGGGGCCGTTCAGCGCCGTCGAGATGGGCCTGACTAGAGTCGACCACCAGTCACGAACAGGGTCTCCGCAGTCAGGTAGCTGGCGTCGTTGCTGCAAAGGAACGTGATCACGGCCGCCTGCTCCTCCGGTGTCCCGGCGCGCGCCAGAGGCGTCGTGGCGACCGCCCTTGCCTTGAAGGTCTCGTAGTCCTCGCCCAACCACTCCGCATGCTACCGTGGCATTCGGGTCTCGACGAGTCCCGGCGCCACCGCGTTGACGTTGATGTTGGAAGGGCCGAGCTCGATGCGAGGAACCATGATCTTGGCGGCCGCCTGAACGCACAGAAAGGTGCCCTTGAGGTTCGTGTCGATGACCGCGTTCCACTCCTCATCGGTGACCTCCTGGACGGGGTGGATGCGGAGGATGCCCGCGCACGTGACCAGAAAGTCAACCTGCCCGAATCGATCGAGTGCGGCCTCGAACAGGGCCTCAACGGAGCTGCGCTGGCTGACGTCGCAGCCCAGCGCCAAGGCCTGACCTCCGGCCTGCTCGACGGCCGCGGCCACATCGTGTGCAGGTTCTTCGTCGACGTCCGCGATCACGACGGCGGCCCCATCCTGGGCGAACCGCCGCGCCGTGGCTGCACCGATGCCTCGGGCCCCGCCGGTGACGATCGCGACCCGATCCTCGAAGCGCATGGGAACCTCCAGGTCGGTGATCCGAGAATCTGGGCGACCGCGCGGTCGGTCTAGCCTCATCTTCGGTGCGCCGATCCGCGCCCGCAAGGCCGTCGGATGGCGGACACGCCGAGCCCATGGTTCCAGACTCGGCCAGCAAATCGCATCAGCCGTGCGAATGGCGGTGTCTCCACGAACTGCGGCGGATGCCACGACGCGCTCATCGTGTCGCTGACGAGGCCCCAACGGTTAGGAGCCAACTGCCAGAGCGTCGCCTGTAACGGCGGCGGCTGGTCGCTGGCGTCAACCGCCGAGTGGCCTCGACGTGTGGGTCGCCTTCGCCGCATTCTCGACCAGCCTGCTCAACGCCGCGGCCTCGTAAGGGGCGGGACATTCGTGGACTCGCCGCTGATTGAACCGTCGGGGCCTTGTCGTCGGTCATAGGGTTAGAAGCCGGTCGACTGACCGGCGCGAGCACGGCGGGCGACCATGCGGCAGGACCTCGTCGAGCGAGCCAGGCGCGGGGACCGGGAGGCCTTCGGGCAACTCGCCGCGGGCGAGGTCGATCGCCTCCACGCCATCGCCAGGCTCGTCCTCCGCGACCAGGACCTCGCCGAGGACGCCGTGCAGGAGGCTCTCGTCCGTTGCTGGCGCCAACTCCCGAAACTGCGCGACGCCGAACGGTTCGACGGGTGGCTCTACCGGATCCTCATGCGGGCGACCGCGGACGAGTACGGGCGTCGGCGGCGCTACGAGGGCGCCGTGCAGAGCATCCGGATGGAACCGGCGATGTCGGACGGCGCCGGCGACCTAGCCAACCGCGACGAGCTCGAGCGCGGGTTCCGCCATCTCTCGATCGGCCACCGCGCCATCGTCGTCCTGCACCACTACGTCGGGTTGCCCCTGCCCGAGGTCGCCGCCGTCCTCGGGATCCCGCCCGGAACTGCCAAGTCCCGCCACCACTACGCGATGTCGGCACTGCGCGCGGCCCTCGAGGCTGATGCGCGGGTTGCGAGCAGCGGGGAGGCCCTCGCATGACGGAACGCCCGGACCTCGATCGTCTCGTCACGGACTGGCTGCGCGCGGGGGCACCGGCGCGTGCGCCGCTGGGCTTGCTGACGGCGGCGTTGGCAGACGTAGCCCGGGTCGGTCAGGAGCGCCCACTCTTTGGACGTCGGTTCGACGAATGGATCGGTCGCTCGCCGCGGCTGCATTGGGCGATTGTCGGCGCGGTGCTGGCGGCCACGCTGCTCGGCGTTATCGCCGGTGTGGGGGCCCTGGTCCGGGAGCCTCCCATCCTGCTCCCCGCCGGGTCCAACGGGTGGCTGTCCTACTCGCAGCACTCGGGAGTCTTAGGTGACGACACGCGCAACGGCGAGATGGACCTCTACCTGGTTCGAGGGGCGACCGCGCCGCTGAAGGTCGCCGGTGTTGGCGGCGACGGTGGGCCAGGTTGGGTGCGGGCAGTGTGCCCGGCGTTCTCGCCTGACGGGACACGCCTGGCGTTCGCCGAATCGCGCGACGCCGGCCAAGTGGTGAACAACGCGTACGTTTGGGCGACCCAGGCGGTCGTCGTCCTCACCCTCGACGCGGTCGGGCGGATCGCCGATCCCACCGTTCGCATTCCCGTGCCGGCCACCGACGCCGACCCGTGTCCGGCCTGGTCTCCTGACGGCGTGAGCCTTGCGGTCGCCGCAGGAGCGCCGGCACACCTGATGATCGCTCGGCTCGACGATCCGGCGACGATCCTTCCGCTCGAAGCGGCGAACGGCCTCGAGGTCGCGAAGGTCGCATATTCGCCGAAGGGAGACACGATCGCGGCCGCCGGACACTTGGGTCTCTGGCTCGTTCCGATAGACGGAAGCCGGCCGCGCCGGGTTCTCGATTCGGATTCCCGAGGCGAGATTGCCTGGTCACCGGATGGGTCCCGGATCGCCGCGGTCGTCGGCCCCTCGATCCAGATCCTGCATCTCGACGGGACGATCGATGATCTCGGGTCTGGGTTCGACCCAACTTGGTCGCCCGATGGCAGTCGGATCGCATTCCAGCGGCTCGGGTCCGGGACCTCTTCCGACATTGTCGTTGCCAATCCGGACGGATTCGCCCCGCACGTCATCGCCCTCGCTTCGCTCCCTTCGCTGGGCGCGGGCGCGATCTACGCGAGCTCCGGGATCGTCTGGTCCCCAGATGGGAACCAACTCGTCTTCGGCTCAAGCCAGGGCCTGATCTCGGTGTCGGCTAGCGCTGACCCGGCTCCTCGGGTGCTCGTGGCGGCCTCGGAGACCTATGCCGGCATCGGGGGCACAGGTTTCTCCTGGCAACGGATCAGTCGGTGACCAGCCTGTGGTCGTCAACCCGGTCGAGGACTCACCGTCTCCCGGGACACGGAGGATGGGGATGAAGCACTCGTTTGGCCGGACGACGTCGCCGATCGCAGCCGTGGTCGTGGTCGCATCGTTGCTTACGACTGCTTGCACGGCCGGGCAGGGAGCGGCGAGCCCGATCCCCGCGTCCACGACCCGAGCGTCGACCCCGCCCCCAGCGGCGACCCTGACGCCGATGCCTTCGCCGATCTCGCTGCCTCTCAATCCGCAGGAGCTGACGGTGACCGAGCCCGGTACCTATCTCGCGGGCGATCCATTCCAGATCCCGATGACCATGACCGTTCCCGCTGGCTGGGTTGGCAAGGTCGGGGGTCCGTACGCGGCGTATCTCGACAAAGCCGGCAGCGAAAACGGAGGCGCCGGTATCGTGCTGTCGCTGTCCCAGACGATCTACGCCAATCCGTGCCACGATCGAGGTTTTCTCGCCCCGCAGCCCGGACCGACCGTCGACGCTTTCGCGGCGGCCCTGGCACGCCTGCCGGGGTTCGTTGCGACGACCCCGACCGAGGCTGCCATTGATGGCTACAGCGGAAAACAACTCACGTTGACGGCCCCGGCCAGCTTCGCCGCCTGCACGCTGTCGTCGGACGGCTACCGGCTCTGGCAACTGCCGTTGGGCGGGATCTTTGCGTTTACGCCGGGCCAGCGCATGACGCTGCGGATCGTCGATGTCGATGGCAAGCGCCTCGTCGTCTCGTCAGCGACATACCCAGCGACCAACGCGCAGGACCTGGCTGAGGTCCAGGAGATCCTGAATTCGATCCGCGTCAAGAAGAACAGCTGACGGCCGAGCCTTCGGACCGCCCCTACGCCGGCTCGGCGTCGCTCCAATCCTGAAGCGTCGGGAGGAGGAAGGCAGCGGATGTTTTTCGATGGAACCCCTAGCTCGGTCATCTGGGTTGGTTGTGCGCTCGCCGCGTATCTGATCGCGCAAAGACGAGGGTCCGCGTAGGAAGAAGGAATGGACGCCATCGAGGTAGCGGCGCTCGACCTCCAACCGGGCGGCTTCCATCGCATCGAGCTCGCAGACTCGTCCGACGCGGAGGTCTCGGAACGTGGCAATCGGACGCGCCGAAACGCCTTCGTGACGAGCACGGATTACAGTGTCGATCTTGGCTACCGGGAAGGGATATGGTCGAAGAGTCGAACAAGGCATCCGCCCGGCGCTATTTCGAGGAGGTCTGGGAGCGCGGCGACGTGGCCGTCCTCCGCGAGTTGTTCGTGCCGGGCTCGCTCCTTGCCGGCGCTGCCGAGACGAATGTTTTGATGATGCGGCCGGCATTCTCGGAGATCCGGGCGTCGGTCGATGACCTTGTCGCCGAGGGCGACAAGGTGGCTGCTCACGCCACGTTCACCGCGACCAACACAGGCTCGCTGCTGGGATTCCCGCCGACCGGCAAGGCGGCGGTGATGAGTGCTCTCGCTCTATTCACCTTCGTGGACGGACGCATCAGGACCTTAATCTTCATGCCTGACATGTTCGGGTTGCTGGTGGCTCTCGGGCTGATCGGACCTTCCCAGGCGACGACACCCCAGTCGAGCTCATGACGCCGATCTGCGGCGCGACGTCTGCCGTCCCAGTCGTTTCGTAACGTCGCTCAGTCAGCGAGCCGAGCGCTTGCTGGACGGATCGAGTCGGTGCTTCGCCACGATCCGGTGATCGTGCGAGCTCATGAATGCGCGGCGCGATTGGAAGCGACCAATGGGAGGTCATTCAGGCAATCGCGCCGCGTCAGAGCGGGCTCCGCGTGTTAGCGGTGGAGCATTGCATTCCTGGTCGTCAGTGACGAAGTGCCACAGTCGTAGTCAGTTGCTGGTCGACGCAGTCGACCACGTCGCATCCGTTCACATCACCCGAAACAAAGGCGCTGCCCGTGGCGAACTTGCCGTCGAAGGCGGGCACGGCTTTGGTCCAGTGGATCGGGCCGCCAGGGGTGCAGTCGAGGTTGAAGTTGATCCCACCGTGAACCGAATGGAGTTTGCCGACGGGCTGGGTGAGATTGACGTTGACGGTGACCGACAGCGCGACGTTGCAGCTGACCGTCCCCCCGATCGTCGCCGTGCCGAGACGATTGACCGTGCCGGTCGCGTTGACGGTGAGCCCGAGCGCCAACGGCGGCGGGGCCACGTCGAGGTTGAGGGTCAGGGTCCCCAGGGTGTCGCCGTCGGGAGCGCCGACCTGGATGAAGTAGGTATTGCCAGCCGTGGCGTCAAAGACGACCCGCGAGCCGAACCAGTCGCAGCCGAGGATGCTCCCGGACGGAGACCCGTCCAGAACGTAGAGCGTCGTGTCGTACGTGCTGCCGAATGTGTCGACGATGTATCGCCCGCTCGTCGACGGGGTGTAGGTGTACCAAACCGTCCCGAGGTTGTTGCCGAAGCAGTCGGTCCGATCCGCTGGGTCGGCGGTCGCCTCGGTCACATCCTCGGTCGCCGACGTCGGCAGCGGTTCGGCGAGGACGGCAGGCGTCGCCGAGCTGTCGTTGGTTGGAGCCGCAGCAAGGACCGGCGCAGCCCCGAACACCACGAGGCCGATCACGGCCAATACGATTGGCAAGCGTCGCATAAGGGTTCCTTTCCTCGGCGTCGCGCCGCGTAGCGAGATCATCGCTTCAGGGTGACGGCGGTCGTCGCCTGGCTCTCGCCGCAGGTGAGGTCATCGCAGCCGAACGAGTCCCCGAACGCGGTCGCGAACCCTTGGCTGAACTTCCCGTTGAACGGGACGACCGGGATGGAGAAGGCGAGGAGCGATCCGGGCGTGCACGTCAATCCGGGGAGGAAGCCGCTGCCCTGGACGGCATGCAGCCGACCAACGGGTTGGGTCAGGCCGACGTTGAGGTCGAGGAAGACCGGCGAGTCCGCCCCGTCGCAGTTGATCGTGCCGCTGATCGTCGCCAAGCCGAGCCGGGTGACGGTTCCGGTTGGGTCGATCGACAACTGGAACGGCGCAGGCCCGCCGCCGCCTGTGTCGGCGCTGACGGGGACGGTCCCAAACAACAGAGCCACGACTGCGCCCGCGAACAGCGCGCGACGCATGGGCCGTAACGTAACCATGGGCCGAGTCCTTCCGATGTCGCGGGGCGGTCTCGCCATTGGCTCGGTGCGATCCTCGGCGACCGTGGCTGGTGGGCTCGCACGTCACTGTCTCCCGCGTCTGCTGTAGGACGCTAGCGGTCGAGCGTTGTTACGGCATCTCGCGGGAGCGCATCCCTTTGGTCCGCAACCGCGATCGCTTGGTCAAGACGGGGCGCGGCCTGGACGGCCCGGCCACGGACGGCGGCGCGACACTTCGACTCTAGTTGCGCGGGTTCCGACCTCGCGATTTACACGATTGCCCGTTTGTAGCGGATCTCGACGGTTGGTCCGCCGCCGGTCCTCGCATTTAGCTCTCGGCCCAGCGTCCTCGAACGGCGAAGTCGCGGGCCTCGACGAGCGCGGTGCGTCCGCCGATCTCGACTCTGCCGTCGTCCTGGGGCCGGACCACGATCTCGGAGCCCACGCCCTGACGGATGGTCAGCGGCCGGCCGAGTCGGCCGCCCATGACGACAGACGCAGCGCCCGAGGCCTCGTCCTCGCGGATGCCGAACACGGTCGGAAACGAGCGCGCCCGAAGCCGCCCGGCATCTTCGTCCTCCCAAGCCCAGATGTAACGCCAAGGCTCACCGATCGCCTGACCCGGGTGCGCCTCGACCGCAGCCGCAGAACTGAGCTCGACCACTTCCATCGAGCCCGGGAGCCATTCCGGCCGCGCGCTGATCCATGTGCGGGTGCCGTCATATCGGACGGGAATGTCCCCCGCTGGGGGTCGCAGAACCTCGACCGGCCTGCCGATCTCGGCGAGCAGCCATGCGGCCCCGACGGCCGGGTGACCGGCGAAGGCCGCCTCCTGTGTTGGCAGAAAGATGCGGATCACGCCCAGCGCAGCGTCGTCGACGAACACCGTTTCGGAGAACCCAAGATCAACCGCGACCGACTGGCGTCTTTCCGTCTCGATCGCGGCGCCGTTGAGGAATACTCCCAAAGGGTTGCCGCCGGTCCCGCCCGGACCAACAAAGACACGAAGGACATGCAGGATCGCCACGTGGATTCCTTTCAGCCATGGTTAGGCGGGGACCGAGTCGAAGCGGGTCGACATCGCCTTGCGAGTTGCCGGGTCGCGCAGGCTGTCGGCGGGCAGCTTGCTCAGCTCTACGAACATCGACTCGAGGCCGGCCGGGGTCCAGAGCGTCAGGAAGCGTCCGCCGTCGGCTCCCGCCCGCATCACGTGGCGCATCCCGCGAGGTACAAGGATGAAGGTGCCGGGTCCCGCGTCGAGCTCCTCTTCGCCAAGGGTGAACGTGAACGCGCCGTCCAGCACGTAGAACGATTCTTCGCTGCGCTCATGGACGTGGGGGACCGTCCACGGGCCCTCGGCCCCGGAGAATTCGCCCAGCGCAAACGTCCCATTCGTCTGCTCGGATTCGGCCAGGAGCCGGACCGAGACGATGCCAAGGGGATGGGCCTCGGCGACGCTCCGATCGATGACACGAGCGCGGGCGATCATGGTCGTTCTCCTGGGCTCGACAGTGATGATGCCGCCGACATTCGGGCCGCTTGGCGTTGTGGGCAATCCCAGAAAATGAACTTGCCCCGCGGCGGCTCCGGAAGCAAACTGACCCCGGTGAGGAGCTACGGCCAGTACTGTCCCATCGCCCGAACGTCGGAGCTCCTGGCCGAGCGCTGGACGCCGATCATCGTCCGGAACCTGTTGGGCGGCTGCCGCACGTTCGGAGAACTCTTGGATGGGGCCCCGGGAATCAGCCGAGCGCTCCTCGCCCAGCGCCTCGAGCTGCTCGCCGAACACGGGATCGTGGTCACGACGTCGAGCGGCCCGCACCATCGTCGGGAGTACGTCCTCACCGACCGAGGATGGGAGCTCAAGACGATCACCGATGCGATGGGCGCATGGGGCGCTCGCTGGCTCGAGCTGCAAACGCAAGACGTCGATGCCGGCTACGTCCTGTGGGCCACGTGCCGGCTCGTCGAACTGGAGAAGGTTCCGGACGAGGGACTCGTCGTGCGCATCGAGCTCGCCGACCGGCCGAGCGATCACTTCTGGATGTTGCTCCGGCAGCCTCACGCAGAGGTCTGTTCGTCGTATCCGGGGCAGAGCGAAGACCTCGTCGTCCAGACGGACAGCGAGACCCTGGCTCGCTGGCACCTCCGTCATGTCACCTACGAAGAAGCAACGCGGGCCGGACGAATGCGGATCGACGGACCACGCAAGCAGACAAAGGCCTTCCTGGCCTGCCTCCGCCCAAGCCCGTTCGCCAGCATTGAGCGAGCGTCCCAGGATTAGCCAGGTTCAGGCGGTAGCCATTGCGTCCGACAAGGTCCCGGACGGTGGATGGAAGGGCGAGTACGTCCGTACTCGCCATTCCGATCTTTGAGGGCCAGCACCGCCGAGCAATGTTTCACCAGTGGCCGTACCTGGGCGGCCGAGCGGGCCGGAGCAGGATCGGCGTGATCGTGGACCGTCTTGGAGTCATTTGCCCGGTGGCCGATAAATGGGCGAGAGCTTCGTAGCAGCGTCCACTTCTTCGGGAGTCAGGAGGACGATCGTCCGCGTGCCAATCGCGCCGGACGCCGCCCCAGTGAGCGCCCCCGCCGCCGCGGCGGCATTGCCGGGCAGGTCGGCGATCAGGTAAAAGTCGTCGCTCCCGAACGCGAAGTAGTACGCCTCGACCGCGCCACCCAGGGACGCGATCAACTTCTCGGTTGCCTCTCGACGTCCGCTGCCGCCCTCCTTGAGGACGCCACGAGCACCCTCCGCGGTGTAGCTGCCCGTGAACAAGTACTTCGGCATTGGCGAACCTCCGTCCGCGGGGCATCCGACGGGACACCACTCGGGCCGCGGATCGCCGGAGACTATTCCTGCACCTGTCGCTGTTCAAGCCCCAGATCTGCTCGTCCGAAGCCCGCGAGCGTAGGAGCCGCCCGCGGCGGTCCTCGTTCACGGGGATGGGTGAACGTATGACTGCGCGGCTTACCCCCGCTGTCGATGAACTCTAGGCGCCCACACCATTCTTCCGTCGTGTCGGTGACCCTGGGACGTCTTCCGGCGAACGTCAGAAGCCGGTTCGCTCCGCAATCGCGAGCGGCTTGGAGAAGCGCGCGAGGCTGAGCGGGTCCGGGTCGATCGAGTTGACCCCGCCGTCGACG
>Ga0070706_100003357_pt1 | contig 15791 bp, 17 predicted proteins | sample KBSK5501metaG_FD_65476 | JGI IMG/M metagenome (GOLD analysis project Ga0070706, IMG submission 65476) | Corn, switchgrass and miscanthus rhizosphere microbial communities from Kellogg Biological Station, Michigan, USA - KBS K5-50-1 metaG | ecosystem: Host-associated > Plants > Roots >...
GGCAACTCCGGAGGCCCCTTGATCCTGGCGTCGACCAAGCAGGTGATCGGCATGAACACGCTGGTCATCCGCGCCGCCGGGTCCGAGGGTCTCGGCTTCGCCGTCTCGAGCAACACCGTGCGCCAGATCGCCGATGAGCTCATCAAGAGCGGGCAGGTCGTCCGCGGTCGGATCGGGATCGCGTACCAGCTCCTCACGACGCGCAACGCGCAGCTGCTCGGCCTGCCGAGCGGCGCCTCGGGCGCGCAGGTGAGCGAGGTGGTGCCGGGATCGGCCGCGGCGGCCGCGGGGATCCGCCCCGGCGACGTGATCACGAAGGTCAACGACCAGCTCATCGACGAGGAGCATCCCCTCGCGACGATCATGCTCCGCTACCGGCCGGGCGATAAGGTCCGCCTCACGCTGATCCGCGCAGGCGAAGAGCGAGCGGTGGAGCTCACCCTCGGCCGCCCGTGATCTGACGTCGCGCGACGCGACCCTCTTCGTCATCGCCAGTGGCGTGGGCAGCTTCGGGCTCGGCGTCGCCGCCTTCTACCTGAACTTCGTCTACCGGGCTCTTGGCTTCGGCGAGGTCGCGATCGGCGCGCTCAACGCCGCGCAGGCCGTCGGCGCGGTCCTCGCCGCGTGGCCCGCCGCGCGGCTCGCGCGGTCGTACTCGCGCCGCGCCTCGATCCTCATCGGCGGCGTCGTGACCGCGGCCGGCGTGATCGGCATCCTCGCCTTCGACCCTCTCGCCCTCCAGCTCGCGGCCGCGGTGCTCCTCGGTGGGGGCGGGATCGTCGTCTTCGCCTCCGGCTCCGCTCTGCTCGCCGACGCGACGGCGACCGGGGATCGGCCGCGCCGGTTCGGTCAGCAGATCGCTCTCGGGACGATCGCGGGCTTCCTCGCGTCGTTCATCGCCGGCCAGCTCGCGGATCCGGTCGGCGGCGCGCTGGGCGCACCGGCCGGCTCGCTCCTCGTGGTGCGCGCGCTCGTCGCGATCGGGGGCGTCATCGCCGCCGCGTCCGCGCTGCCGATCCTGCTGGTGCGCGCCCTGCCCGTGCCGCGCGGCGGCCTGGACGCGCCCGTCCGGCGCGGGCTCCTGGTCCGGTTCGCGCTGCTCGAGGCGATCTTCGGATTCGGGGCCGGCAGCTTCCTGCCGTTCGTGAACCTCTTCTTCGCCGACCGCTTCGGGCTGTCCTTCGCGGCGATCGGCCTTGCCCTCGGCGCGATCGCGGTGGGCGGCAGCCTGGGCGCGCTCCTTCACGGCCGGACGCTCGCCCCGCGCGTGGGTCAGCTCGCGGCCGTCGTGGCCGTGCAGCTCCTCTCGCTCCCGTTCGCGCTGCTCGCCGGGCTCGCGGCGCTGCCGGCGATCGCGGCGGGCGTTCTCGCGATCCGGGCCGGGCTCATGTACGGCTCGGCATCGACGTGGCGCGCGTTCCAGCTGTCCTCGTTCCGGCCGGCCGAGCGCGCCGGCGTCACGGCGCTACTTGCGATCGCGAACAGCGCGACGGCCGCGGTCGGGGCGCTCGCCTCGGGGACGGTCCGTGCCTCGCTCGGCGACGCGGGCTGGACCGTGAACCTCGTGACGCTCGCCGCCGCATACCTCGTCGCGATCGCGCTCACGGTCGTGTTCTTCCGCGCGCATCAGCCGAGCGGTGACGCGATCGTCGCGGTCGCCCCGGACGTCGCCGTCGCGCCTGTCCCACACTCGCCGGCATGACGGTCGGCGCCCGCGACGCGATCGCATCCGCGTTCCGCGCGGCCATCGATCTCGCGGCCGCGGATCTCGGGTGGCCGGCCGAGACCAAGGCCGAGCCGGTCTCGATCGAGCGGCCTTCGGATCCCGCGCACGGGGACTACGCGTCGAGCATCGGGCTGCGCCTCGCGAAGCCGCTGCGCCGCGCGCCGCTCCAGATCGCCGAAGCCATCCGCGACCGGTTCCCGCCCTCCGAGGTGGTCGCTTCGGTCGAGGTCGCGAAGCCCGGCTTCATCAACGTGCGCCTCACCGACGCGTGGGTCGCGCGCCAGGCGGACGCGATCGCGGCCGCCGGCGCGGCATACGGCCGCTCGACACGCCTGACCGGTCAGAAGATCCAGGTCGAGTACATCAGCGCGAACCCGACCGGCCCCATGACGGTGGCGAACGCGCGCGGCGGGCCGCTCGGCGACGCGCTCGCGAACGTGCTGGCCTTCACGGGCGCCGACGTGACGCGCGAGTACTACGTGAACGACACGGGCACCCAGGTGGCGCAGCTCGGCACGAGCGTCGCGCTCCGCTACCGCGAGCTCTTCGGAGAGAAGGTCGCGATCCCCGACGACGCCTATCCGGCCGACTACGTTGTCGAGATCGCGCAGGCGATCCGCGACGCCGAGGGCGATCGCTACCGGTCCCTATCGCTCGAGGAACAGGCCCGTGTGCTTGCGCCGAAGGCGATCGACATCATCGTCGACGACTGGCACCACCGGACAGCGGAGAAGTTCGGGATGCGCTTCGACGTCTGGTACCGCGAGAGCGAGCTTGCGGGCAGCGACTACGTCCGGGAGACGATCGCCGAGCTGCGACGGCTTGACGTCATCGAGGACCGCGACGGCGCGGTCTGGCTCAAGAGCCGGGATCTCGGCGAGGACATCGACTCGGTCCTGGTCAGGTCCGACCCAGCGCGCACGCCGACGTACTTCGGCGTCGACCTCGCCTATCACCGCCAGGCTCTCGTGGAGCGAGGGTTCGACCGCAAGATCGACATCTGGGGCGCGAACACCTACGGGCACATGTTGAAGATGCGCGCCGGGCTCAAGGCCCTCGGCCTTCTCGAGCGCTGGGACGTGGTGATCTACCAGTTCGTGCGCTTCGTCCACGAGGGCGAGATCCTCGGGATGTCGAAGCGCCATGGCCAGTTCATCGAGCTCGAGGATGTCATCGACCGCGTGGGCGTCGACGTCGCGCGCTGGTTCTTCCTACAGAGCGGCGCGGACCGCTCTCTCGACTTCGACCTCGAGCTCGCCGTGAAGCAGTCGAGCGAGAACCCCGCCTACTACGTGCAGTACGCGCACGCGCGTATCGCCAGCATCGTGCGGACGGCCGAAGAGCGCTCGCTCTCATCGAAGGACGCCGACGTGTCATTACTGCGCGCGCCGGGCGAGATCGCCCTCATCAAGCTCCTGCTGCGCTTCCCCGACCTCGTGGACGACGTCCTGGAGCGCAGAGCGCCACACATGCTCACCGTGTACGCGCTCGAGCTCGCGGGCATGTTCCACACCTTCTACCGCGATCATCGAGTGGTCGGCGACGACCTCGCCCTGTCTCGCGCGCGGCTGCGCCTCGTCGAAGCCACGCAGGTGACGCTGCGCCAGGTCCTCAGCCTCCTCGGCATCTCGGCGCCCGAACGCATGTAAGTGCTTCGCACGTACAGGCGTCGCTCGTCGTCACGCGTCGCCTTCGGCGCCGCTCTCCTCCTCGCTAGCCTGTGATCGTCGGCGCGGTCTCGCTCGCGCTGCTGGTCGCCAGCCTTCCGCTCATCGCCTGGCTGCGCACGCTCGACGCGGACCGTGCCGCGTCGCGCACCACCGTCGCGACGCTCATCGGCGCCACCGCGACCCGCGTGATCTACTCGGTGCTCGTGGTCGTCGCCTTCGCGATCCTGCCGGTCGCGTGGGCGATCGGCCTCATCCCGACCGGCGCGCTCGCCGCGTTCCTGTCCGCGCCGCTCGCGATGCGTCTCGGCGATGTCGTGTCCCATCGAAGCGGGTCGGCCTTGGGTCAGGCCCTCCGGGAAGGCGCCGCGCTCGTCGCGTTGTTCGGGGCGTTATTTCTGATCGGCTCGGTCGTCACGTAGCAGCGGATCTGTATCACGACTCGCAGGGGTTTCGATCGCCTTGCGCCTCCGAAGCGGGCCTGGCGAGGCCAACCCGGGAGCGAGACGCCGAGCGCCCCAGCGGGTGCGTCACCCGGCCGAGATCTGGCTAAGCGCTACGGCCGAGGCGATCCGCTCGGCGACGGCCGCGGCGCTCCGGATCCGCTGGGCCGCGCCCCGCCGCCGAACAGCTGCGGCAGTCCGCTGAAGCCATCCACGACGGCCGTCGCGGAGATCGCTCCCGTGGCGGGATCCGGCTGGCCGATCACAAGGACCGAGTCGCCGGGCTTGATGTCGGCGAGCTTGATGTCGGTCTCGGTCGTCTTCACGATCCGCGAGCTCGACCCCGTCAGAACGACGACCGAGCGCGACGCGTCGCTGCCCGGCGTGCGGATCTCGATCGTGATCCCGTCGTTGTTGACGGAGAGGACGCGCCCGACCGTCTGTCCGCCGCCCTGAGCCGCCTGCGCTCCGGCGCCCGCGCCTCCGGCGCTGGATCGCGCGGTCCCGGTCTGCTGTCGCGCCGCCTGCGCGGCCGAGGCGTCGGCCTTGCTGCCGAGATCGGGGCCGAGCGTCATCCCAGCGACGAAGCCACCGCCGCCGAGGAGGATCGCCACGGCCGCGATGGCCGCGATCTGGAGCTGCTTGTTCACGCGGTCACCTCTATTCGTACCTGAGCGCTTCGATGGGATGCAGTCGCGCGGCGCGCATCGCCGGATACAGCCCGAAGATCACGCCGATCGCGACCGACACCCCGACCGCCACGGCGACCGTCCCCGGGGTGATGGCGATGGGCACGCCCGACTGGATCTGCTTGACGACGACCGTGATGGCCCATCCGAGAAGGATCCCGAGCAGGCCGCCCGTCCCCGTGAGGGTGACGGCCTCGATGAGGAACTGGGACAGGATGTCGCGGCGCCGGCCGCCGACCGCCTTGCGGATCCCGATCTCTCGCGTGCGCTCGTTCACCGAGACCAGCATGATGTTCATGATCCCGATCCCGCCCACGAGCAGTGAGATGCCACCGATCGCGCCGAGCAGCAGCGTGAATGTGGCGGTCACCGCGGAGAGCGCGGACAGCGTGTCGTTCTGGTTCAGCACCTGGAAGTCGGCGTTGGCCGGGTCGCTGATCTTGTGACGGGTGAGCAGGATCTCGCGCACGTCGTTCGTCGTCTGTGTCATCGCGTCCGATGACGTCGCCTTGATGACGATCGAGTTCACGCTCTGCGTGCGTCCGGTGAGGACGCGCTGTGCCGTCGTGGTGGGAACGAGGACCTGGTCGTCGCGGTTGAACCCGAACGTCGAGCCTTTGGACTCGAGCACCCCGACGATCTTGAAGTTGATGACCCGCGCGCGGCCCCCGCCGCGCGGATCCTGGAACACCTGGCGCAGCTGCAGCGTCTGGCCGACGGGGTCGGTGTCCCCGAAGAGCGTCGTCGCCGTGAGCGAGCCGATGACCGCGACCTGCTGGTTCGTGCGGAGCTCGGTCTCCCCGAAGAAGTCCCCGCTCGCCGTCGGCCAGTCGCGCACGGTCGGGTAGTCCTGGGTGACGCCGACGACGCGGCTGTTCCAGTTGGTGCCGCCCCCGACGAGCTGCCAGAACCCGGCCTGCTGCTCGGCCTCGATCGCGGCGATGCCGTCGCCGAGCTGGTCCTTGATCGCGGTCATGTCGTCGAGGGTGAGGTTCTGGCTCTGGGCCCCCGCGCCGCGCAGCTGGTCTTGGGTCAGCGCCTGCGGGGACACCGTGATCAGGTTCGAGCCGAGCGACAGGATCGTGTCCTGCACCTGCTGCGACGCGCCGTTGCCCACCGCGACCATCGCGATCACGGCGGCGACGCCGATGATCACGCCCAGCATCGTCAGGGACGACCGAAGCTTGTTGACGGCGATCGACCGAATGCCCTCGCGGAACGAGTCGCCGAACCTCATGCCGTCGCTCCCACGCCCAGGGCGAGCTCGTCCTCGGCGCGGCGGCGCTTCAGGACGGGCTCGTCGTGCTGCACGACCCCGTCGCGCATCCGCACGATCCGTTTGCAGTGCTCCGCCACGTCCGGCTCGTGCGTCACCATGACCACCGTGCGGCCCTCCTCGTTGAGGCGCTGGAAGATCGCGAGGATCTCCGCGCTCGAGCGCGAGTCGAGGTTGCCGGTCGGCTCGTCGGCGAGCACGAGATCGGGGTCGTTGAGCAGGGCGCGCGCGATCGCGACGCGCTGCTGCTGCCCGCCCGACATCTCGCTCGGGCGATGCCGCGTGCGGTCGCCGAGGCCGACGATGCGCAGCGCTTCCAGCGCGCGCTCGCGCCTGTTGTGGCCGTCGCCGCCATACACGAGCGGCAGCTCGACGTTCTCGAGCGCGTTGAGTCGGGGGAGCAGGTTGAACGTCTGGAACACGAAGCCGATCCGCTTGTTGCGGATCGCGGCGAGCGCGTCGTCGTCGAGCGTGCGCACCTCGACGCCGCCGAACCGATAGCTCCCGGTGTCCGGGACGTCGAGGCAGCCGACGATGTTCATCATCGTCGACTTGCCGGAGCCCGACGGGCCCATGATCGCGACGAACTCTCCGCGCCGGATGTCGAGGTCCACGCCGCGAAGGGCCTGGACGACGACGTCCTTGCCCATCACGTAGGTCTTCGTGATCCCGCGCAGCTCGAGGAGCGCGGCCTCGCTCATCGCCCGATGAACTGAGGCTGGCCGGGGCCGAACTGCTGGGGTCGCGCGCTTCCCGCGGGACGCGCGGCCGGGATGACGACCGTATCGCCCTCGCTCAGTCCGCTCTTGATCTCGGTGACGGTCTCGTTCGAGATCCCGAACGTGACCTGCGCATCTTCGGGCTGGCCGCCACGCATGACCTGCAGCTGCCGCTGGCCGCTCACCGTGCGGATCGCGAGGTTCGGGACCGTGAGCACGCCCTGCTGGCTCGCGATGATCACGGCGGCCGTCCCGCTCATGCCCGGCCGCACGGCGGGGTCCGTGAGATCGATCGTCACGTCGACTCCGTAGACCGGGACGCCCTGAGAGATCGTGGCGACCGGGTCGAGCGCGGTGACCTTTCCGGTGAGGCGCGTGCCCGGGCCCGCCGCATCGACGGTCACGGTCGCGACCTGGCCCTGCCGCAGCTTCGCGATGTCGGCCTCGCCCACCGTGCCGTGCAGGATGACGCTGCTCACCACGGCGATGGTCACGTACGGGTTCGAGGGCGTCTCGCCGATGCCGTTCGCGATGGTCGCGACGACGCCGTCGACCGGCGCCCGGAGCGTCGCGTTGTCGAGGTCCTGCCTCGCCTTGTCGAGCGCGAGCTGCGCGAGCTGGACGCTCGCGAACGCAACGGCGATGTCCGTCGCCTTCGGCGACGCGCTCGTCTTCTGGAACGAGAGCTGCGCGGACTGAAGGGCCTGCTGCTGCGTCGTGAGCGACGACGACACCTTGTCCTGCGACGTCGAGAACGACTGCTGCGCGGTGGCCAGCGCCGACTCTGCCGTCGCCACGGCGTTGTCCGACTTGGTCTTCGCCGAGATGAGCGCCTGCTGCGCGGTCACGAATGCGCCGCCGATGGTGTCGCCCATCGTGCCGAGAGCGACATTGGCCTGGCCGATCTCGGCCTTGAGCGCACCGGCGAGCTGCGAATCCGACTCGAGCAGCGGGACCACGGGCGCGAGGGCCGCGCGCGCGTCGTCGTACTTCGCCTGGCTCGAGCGGTAGTACGTGTTCAGCGCGTTGTTCGCGGTCGTCACCGACGTCGACGCGCTCGTCACAAAGCCCGCGGGGACGTCGAGCGCGGAGGTCAGGCGGGCGGCCGCCAGCGAATACGAGGTCTGCGCGGCCTGGAACTGGGCGACCGCCGTGACCGAGTCGGAGCTCGACGACATCGCGCCATCGAACGCGTTCGCCGCCGCGGTGAGCTGGTCGACGGAGCGCGCCATGTCGGTGAGCGCGTCCTGCACCGGACCGCCCACGGAGATCTGCGCGTTGTTGAGGCTGACGACGGCGGAGCTGAGCGAGCTCTGCACGTCGGGGAGCGACGGATCGCCCGCGGCCGACAGCGCGTTGGAGACCTGGTCCTTCGCGGTCGCGAGCGCGGTCTGGTACGCGGCGAGGTCGGTCCGGATGCGCCCGCCGAGGGTGCCGAACGTCGAACGCGCGGAGGAATACGACGTCTTGATGCGGTCGAACGTCTGCTGCGCGCTCGCGAGGTCGTTCGCGGTCGACTGCTTCGTCTGATCGAGAGAGCGCTTCGCGGTGTCCAGCGACTGCTGAGCCGATGCGAGGTCGTTCTGCGTCGACTTCTGTGTGAGGTCGAAGCTCTTCTGCGCTGTCTCGACCTGGTTGCGGGCGATCGCGACGTCCTCGGGCGTCGCGCCCGCGACCGTCTGGTCGTAGCGCGCCTGCGCGCTCGTGAGGTTCACGGCGGCCTGGCGGACGGCGTTCTCGAAGTCGATGGTGTCGAGCTTGCCCAGGATCGTGCCGAGCGCGACCGGCTGGCCGACCTTGACGGGGACGTCCGCGAGCTTGGCCCCCGTGACCTTGAAGCTCATCTTGTAGATGGCGAACGCGTTGACCGAGCCGGAGACGGCGACCGTCTGCGTGACGTTGCCGCGCGAGACCGTCGTCGTCCGGATCGCGGGCGGTGGAGCGCTCGACCCGATCCGCGGCGCGACGACGAGGCCGCCCACGAGAGCGAGCGCGACGACGCCCAGGATCGCCTTGCCCGTCCAGCTCGAGATCAGAAGGCGCAGGACCGCCATCGAGAGCACATCCCTTCCGGAGGCCGCGTCGCGTCCCCTCAGCATGGAGAACGATAGGAAAAGCGCCTAGACACGCATGAGGATCCGGTAAGGGCTGTCCCGTTATCGTCCAGATCGTGGATCTGACATGGCTGGGACACGCCTGTTTCCGCCTCCGCGGCAGGGAAGGGATCGTTCTCACGGACCCCCCGGATCCCGGCTCCGGACACGCGATCCCGAAGACCGACGCGCACCTCGTGACGATGTCGCACGGGCACCCCGGGCATGCGAGCCTCCGTTCGGTCGGCGGAGACCCGGTCGTGCTGAGCGGCCCGGGCGAGTACGAGGTGCAGGAGATCCTCGTCACGGGGGTCGGCACCTACCACGACGAGGAGAAGGGGGCCGCGCGCGGCACGAACACCGTCTTCACGATCCGCGTGGACGATCTCGTCGTGTGCCACCTCGGCGATCTCGGCCACGTGCTCTCGGCGACGGACCTCGAGCGACTCGGCGAGGTCGACGTGTGCCTCCTGCCCATCGGCGGATCGGACACGAACCTCTCCGCGGCCATGGCCGCGGAGATCGTCCATCAGCTCGAGCCCAAGGTCGTCGTGCCCATGGGCTACGACCCGGGGGCGAAGAAGAAGGACGCGCCGTACGACCGCTTGCTGCACGAGCTCGGGGTGAAGGACCTCACGCCGGTACCGAAGCTCTCCGTCACCCGCGCGTCGCTGCCCGCAGAGCTGCAGGTCGTGGCCCTGGATTCGCGCGCTCGGTAGCCATCGTGAAGGCGGTGCGAGACGCGGCCCTGATACACTCATTCATACGTCGCGCCGTGGCGCGACGTTTCGTATGTAACGGGGGGTCCACGTGCAGGTCGTCGTCCGGGCGGGCGGAAAGCAGTTTCGCGTCGAGGAAGGCGCGGTGGTCGCGGTGCCACACCTCTCAGGTGAGCCCGGGAACACCGTGACGTTCCGCGATGTTCTCCTCATGGTCGACGGCGACAAGCTGAGCACGGGCGGCGCCACCGTCACGGCCGAGATCGTCGCCCACGAGAAGGGCGACAAGATCAAGGTGTTCAAGTACAAGAACAAGACGCGCTACCGCAAGACGAGCGGCCAGCGCGAGCGCACGACGAAGATCAAGGTCACGAAGATCGAGGCAGGGGCATAAGAGATGGCACACAAGAAGGGCGCGGGCTCCACCCGCAACGGACGCGATTCCGCCGGGCAGCGGCTCGGTGTGAAGGAGTACGGCGGCTCGCTCGTCGATGCCGGGACGGTCATCGTCCGGCAGCGCGGGACCCGCGTGCTCCCGGGGCAGAACGTCGGGGTCGGCAAGGACCACACGCTGTTCGCGCTCGTCGCCGGCCAGGTCACGTATGGCCCCGCGCGCGACGATCGGCGCCGCGTGAGCGTCGTCCCGCAGGCATAGAGGACAGAAGGTAATGAAGGAAAAGATCCACCCCAAGTACGTCCAGGCGAAGGTCGTCTGCGCCTGCGGCAATACGTTCCAGACGATGTCGATCAAGCCCGAGCTGCACGTCGAGGTCTGCTCGAACTGCCACCCGTTCTTCACGGGCAAGCAGCACCTCATCGACACGCAGGGCCGCGTCGACCGCTTCAAGAAGCGCTACGCCAAGATCGCCCCGAAGGCGGAGCAGCCGGCCGCGACGCGCAGCTAGGGCGCCAGGCCGTCGGCCAGAAGACCGCGCCCTCGCGCCCCGCGTACGGCGGTCAGGCTGTCATCGAAGGCGTTCTCATCCGCGGGCAGCGCACGCTCGCCCTTGCCTGCCGCAAGCCGGACGGTGGGATCTACCGGTACCGCGAGACGCTGACGTCACCGCTCCAGCGGTCGCGCGTCGCGCGGCTCCCGCTCGTGCGCGGTGTCGTCGTGCTGTGGGAGTCGCTCGTCCATGGGACGCGGATGCTCATGCGCTCCGCCGACGTGCAGCTGCAGACCGCGGACGCGCCGGAGCCGCAGAGCTCCGGCTCGATGGCGCCCGTCCTCGTCGTCTCGGTGGGGATCGCCCTGGCGGTCTTCGTCGGCGTCCCCTATGCCGCGACGCAGCTCCTGCACGCCGCGGTGCCCTCGTCGACGACGCTGAACGTCATTGAGGGCCTGATCCGTGTGGGGCTGCTCGTGCTCTACATCTGGGCGATCTCGTTCCTGCCGGACATCCGCCGCGTATTCGCGTATCACGGAGCGGAGCACATGACCATCCACGCGTTCGAGCACGGTGTCCCGCTGGACCCGGAGCACGTTGCGCCTTACCCGACCGCGCACCCGCGGTGCGGGACCGCATTCCTTCTGCTCGTGGTCCTCGTCGCGGTGATCGTCTTCGCGTTCATGCCGCGCACGAACATCGTCGTCGACCTCGTTGCTCGCCTCCTGCTCGTGGTCCCCGTGGCGGCGATCTCGTATGAGATCCTCAAGTTCGGCGCGGCGCACGAGACGAACCCGGTCATGCGCGCGCTCGTCTGGCCCGGTCTCATCCTCCAGGGGATCACCACGCGCCGGCCCGATGCCCCCATGATCGAGGTCGCCATCGCCTCGCTCGAGGAGGCGATCGCGGGGGATGCGACGGAGCGCGCCGCATGAGCGATCTCACGCCCGGCCTGCGCGCCCGCCTCGCGCGGATCGAGCGCCGCTACGAGCAGATCGGCGAGCTGATGTCGGATCCGTCCGTCGTCGGCGACCGCCGGCGCATGCGCGAGCTCGGCCAGGAGCACGCGCAGCTCGGTCCGGTCGTGGCGGCTGTGGCCGAGCTGCGCACGGCGGAGGCAGAGCGCGATCAGGCGCGCGACCTGCTCGGCAGCGAGGACGCCGAGATGCGCGAGCTCGCCCGCGAGGAGCTCGCGAAGGCGGAGGCCGCGGTCGAGCGGTTGACCGGGGACCTGCGCGTCCTGCTCATCCCACGTGACCCGCTCGACGAGAAGAACGTGATCATGGAGATGCGCGCCGGCGAGGGCGGGGAAGAGGCCGCGCTCTTCGCGCTCGATCTCTATCGCATGTACACGCGCTACGCCGAGCGCAAGCGCTGGAAGGTCGAGATCCTGTCGCAGAGCCAGAGCGAGAAGGGCGGCTTCAAGGAGATCATCTTCCGCATCGCGGGCAAGGGCGCGTACAGCCGCCTCAAGTTCGAGTCGGGCGTGCACCGCGTCCAGCGCGTGCCCACCACCGAGGCGCAGGGGCGCATCCACACCTCGACCGCGTCCGTCGCCGTCCTGCCGGAGGCCGAGGACGTGGACATCGACATCGACGAGGGCGACCTGCGGATCGACATCTACCGCGCGAGCGGGCACGGCGGGCAGGGTGTGAACACGACGGACTCGGCCGTGCGCATCACGCACATCCCGACCGGGATCGTCGCGTCGTGCCAGGACGAGCGCTCGCAGCTCAAGAACAAGGCGAAGGCAATGGCGGTCCTGCGCGCGCGGCTCCTTGCCTACGAGCAGGAGAAGCGCGACGCCGAAGAGGGCGCCGCGCGCCGCGCGCAGATCGGCCGCGCCGAGCGCGCCGAGAAGATGCGCACGTACAACTTCCCTCAGGACCGCATCACCGACAAGCGGCTCGGCGAGAACCTCTCGAACATCACGAAGATCCTCGATGGCGACCTCGAGGAGCTGACCAGCGCGCTGATGGACAGGGACGAGTCAGCGCGGCTGGCCAGCCTCGACGAGGAGTCCTAGCTCGCGCGCGCGGCCTTGCCCTCATAGGCACGCTCGAGCGCGTCGATGTCGAGCTTCTTCATCTTGAGCATCGCCTGCATGGCGCGTCCGGCCATGTCCGGGTGCGCGCTGTCGCCGATCAGCCGGCCCAGCACCGCCGGCACGATCTGCCACGACACACCGAAGCGGTCCTTGGTCCAGCCGCAAGGCCCTTGCTCGCCGCCGCCGGCGATGAGCTTCGCGGTGTACTCGTCGATCTCCTTCTGCGTGTCGCAGCTCACCGAGAGCGAGATCCCGTCCGCGAACGTGAAGCTCGGGCCGCCGTTCAGGGCGTTGAAGCGCTGTCCCGCGAGCTCGAACTCCACGCCCATGACCTTGCCGTCCGGGCCCTTCATGGTGCTGACGATCCGCGAGTCCGCGAAGACCGACGCGTAGAGGGCGGCTGCCTCCTCGGCCTTCTCCTTGTAGGTGAGGAACGTGGTGATCTTCTGCGTCATGACGTCTTTCCCTTTCGAGCGATCAGGATCTCCTCGAGCCGCTCGTAGGTCTCGCGAGCGCCTTCCTCCATGCCGCTCTGGATCATCCCGTCCGCGTCTTCCTTGCTCGCGAAGCGCGATCGCACGCGCATGAGCGTGCGGCCGTCGCCGAGATCCTCGAGCGTCATGGTGTCGACGGAGACGTGGCCCGCGAGCGGCTCGTACTCGAACGTCTGCACGACGCGCTCGTTCGGAACGATCTCCTTGTACTCGCCGTTGAACCAGTGCTCGCCACCGTCGGCCGCTCGGTTGACGAAGCGGTACTTGCCTCCGACCCGGGGCTCCATCTTGTCCACGGCGGTCGTGTACTTGCGCGGACCCCACCACTGGGGGATGAGCGCCGGATCCATCATCGTTCGGAAGACGAGCTCGCGCGGCGCGTCGAACACGCGCGTCAGCTCGGCCTCCCGGTCGGAGATCAGCGTGACCTTGAGCTCGTTCTTCGCGCTGGTGGCCATGTTCGTTCTCCCCCTGTTCCTTACTTGTGCCGCTGCAGAAGCGTTTCCAGCCGGTCCAGCCTCTCCTCCCAGAGCTCGCGATACCGCTCCACCCACGCATCAGCCTCCCTGAGCGGCCGCGCGTTGAGCCGGGCGGGGCGGTACTGGGCATCGCGGCCGCGTTCCACGAGGCCGGCGCGCTCGAGCACCTTCAGGTGCTTCGAGACCGCGGGCAGGCTCATGTCGAAGGGCGCCGCGATCTCGGTCACGGACGCTTCTCCCCGCGCGAGTCGCGCGAGGATCGCGCGTCGCGTCGGGTCCGCGAGCGCTCCGAAGGTCGCGCTGAGCCGGTCCGTCGCAGTATGCATTTAACTGAATGGTTTAATACAGCGCCCCAAGGCGCTTGTCAAGCTCGCTCGGCCCGGCGGCGCCCGCCGAAACCCTCTTTACTGGCGTGGGACCACCACCCTCGCTACGCCTCTAGTGCTCCATCTCCCCACAGCGCAACTTGGTGCTCCGCTCGGGTGGTCCCCCACGCCAGCGCGCTTCGCGCACAGGGGCCCCTACCCCTGCCCTCGGCGGGCCACTCGCCGGGCCGAGCGCGCGTCGCTATAGGAAAAGTGACCGAACAGCGGGCGCCGCCGGGCCGAGCGCGCTGTCGCGAAGCGTCGGGCGCCGCCGGGCCGAGCGCCGAGCCAACAACAGTGACGGAGTGCGTAGTAGTTAGGCTCGGACCGTGGCCGAGCTCCTGACATACGACGAGGACAAGGCGTTCTCGCTCATGGACGACGCGGCGACCGTCAATCGCATCGTGCGCACCGTGCCGGCCGACCGGCTGCGCGCGACGCGGTCCGGCGAGTGGACCGCGGTCCAGTCGCTCGCGCACCTGGTGGACACCGCAGAGGTCTTCGCCGAGCGCATCCGCCGCGCGCTCGCAGAGGACACGCCGACGGTGCAGGTGATCCCCGCGGGAAGAGGCGCGGACCCCGACGCTGACCCGATGGACCTCGCGAAGCGTCTGCTCGCCGCTCATCAGCGGATCGTCGCCTACCTCCAGGCTCCGGGCATGCGCGAGCGGCCCCTGATCCACAGCGAGTGGGGTCGCGTCACCGCGGGACACGTCGCGGCGTATCAGGCGGACCACTCGCGGGAACATCTTCGCGAGCTCGCCGCCTCGTTCCCGCCCGCGGGATGAGCGCGAGCCTTCGCGATCAGGCGATCGCGCCGCTCTCGCGCGCGGACGCCGAGAAGCTCCTCCCGCTCCTCTCCGTGGGGCGCCAGACGATCGAACGTCGCGTTCTGCGGGCCCGCTCGCTCAAGTACGTCGAGTCGTTCGACGTCGCGTGGGCCGAGCTGACGGAGCTGATGAAGATCGTGAAGGACCCGGTGCTGCGTGCCCGCGTCGCCGTGGATCTGGTGCATCTCGCGTACTACCTCGTGCGCGGCGCCGAGGTCGATCGCCTCACGAAGGAGGCGCAGGACCAGGCCTCGAGCGATCCGCTGATGCTCGCGGAGCTCCGGCTCGGTCGATCGATCAACCTCACGGCGGCGAACGAGGTCACCGACGCGCTGAAGGAGGCGCGCTGGGCGGAAGACGCGCTCACCGCCGCTCCGCGCGGGCGCTCGCGCGATCTCGTGACCGCGCGCTTGCAGCGCCAGCTCGCGCACCTGCTCTCGCATGCGGCCGACCATCGCGGCGCGAAGGTCGCGGCCGAGGCGACCGTGCGCCTCGCGAGCCGGCTGGGGGATCCGTGGGAGGCGGCGTGGGGGATCTACACGCTCGGGTTCGCGGCCTGGTATGCGGGCCGGGTCGACGAAGCGGTCGAGCACTTCACCAAGGCCGAAGAGGCCCTCAGCTCGTACCGCTCTTCGCTCTGGCGGTACACGCTCCTGTGCCTCGCGGTCTGCCGCACCCAGCGCGGCGAGCTCGCCGAGGGAGACCGGCTCGCGCGCCAGAGCGCGACCGGTGCGGCGGAGGATCAGGCCCATCTCGCCCTGCTGCGCGGCGAGGCGGAGGTCGCGGAGCGCATCCTCGCCCGGGCTCCCAAGGGCTATCCCGCCGACGAGCACTTTCGCACGTTCATGCGCGGGATCGTCTCGGCGCAGCGCGGCGATCCGCGAGCCGGCGTGCGGCTCCTCGAAGAGACCGCGAAGGAGTTCGAGTCGCGCGGCATGGAGCACTGGGCCATCGGCGCGGCCGTGCACGCCGCCTACTGGCGCGAGCACTTTGTGCGCGGGGCCGGCGCGTCCCGGGCCGCGCAGCTCGTCCGCGACATCGGCACCCGAGGCGGGGAGGGATTCGCGTACTACCTGCCAGAGGTCGCGGTCTGGCTCGGCCGGTCGGCCGAGCGCGACGAGGCGGCGCGCACGCTCGCCCGCGCCATCCGCGCCCGCGGCGAGAGCGCGATGCGCCGCGCGGCGAGCGACGCCGACGTTCCGGTCGGCGCGTCGGAGCTCGACGAGGCGACGTTCCATCTTCGCGCCCTCGGCCTCACCTGGCGCGAGCTCGGGATCCTGCGAGAGCTGGAGCGCGTGCGCGCGGACGGCGAGCGGCTCGACCGCGACGCGCTGGCCGAGAGGCTCGGCGTGTCGCC
>Ga0070706_100003359_pt1 | contig 15788 bp, 13 predicted proteins | sample KBSK5501metaG_FD_65476 | JGI IMG/M metagenome (GOLD analysis project Ga0070706, IMG submission 65476) | Corn, switchgrass and miscanthus rhizosphere microbial communities from Kellogg Biological Station, Michigan, USA - KBS K5-50-1 metaG | ecosystem: Host-associated > Plants > Roots >...
TAGACCGGCGCGACGGGTATGCCGGAGTCCGTCGTGACCGCTTCCGGAGCGGCCGCGCCGTCGGCCGCCATCACGCCGCCCTGGCCCGGGCTATGGCGAGCACGCCGCTGACGACCTCGGGCAGGAGGACGCCGGACGGGAACACCGCGGCCGCGCCGAGGTCGCACAGGACACGCACGTCCGCAGCCGGAATCGTGCCGCCGACTACCAGCGACGCCTCCAGCCCGGCCTCCCGCATCGTGGCCAGGATCTGCCTGGTGATCGGCACGTGCGCGCCGGAGAGCACCGAGATGCCCACCACGCTGGCATCCTCGGCGAGGGCTGCCGCTACGAGCTGCTCGGCCTTCACCCTGAGCCCGAGGTAGATCACCTCCGCGCCGGCGTCACGCAAGCCCATCGCGACCACCTTCAGGCCGCGGTCATGCCCGTCGAGCCCAGGCTTGGCAAGGACGATCCGTGGCCTGATCACTGGACCGCTCCGTTGATCATCACGGCCCGGCCGTCCAGCTCCAAGGTGGCGGCCCGCATGACGCAATCCAGGTGCGCGACCGCGTCGACGACCCCGCCGTAGGCCAGCGAGTTGCCCAGCGCGACGTGCGCCGTGCCGCGGGCCGACTCGGTCTCCATGGGAACGTCGCAGACCGTGCCGTTCGGGTTGAACGCAACCGACACCTCGGCGAGATTGGCCATCTGCGGGTCGGCGCAGCGGTCCAGCATCGCCGTGAGCCGGGCGCGTTCCGGACCCTCGATGCCCGTCACCCTGCCGTCGCGCACGGTCAGCACGACCGGGTCCAGGAGCGGGCCTGATCCCATGAAGAGCAAGTCGCCGTCAATGACGACGGTGCCCGAGGCGCTGCCCTCGACCGGCGCGGTGCCCGATTCGATGTCCGGCGGTGCCATGTAGGCACCTGGTTCCCTGGCTATCCCGTGCAGGACACGGCCGGGGCGGCCCTCGACGCTGCCGCGCAGGTCCGTGCCGGCCGGGGTGGTCAGCCGGAAGACGCGGGCCGAGTGCCAAGCCCGGCCGATCTGCTCCGCATCGTGTCTGAGCTGCTCGAAATCGACGTCCAGAGGCCCGCCGGCCCGGAACGTGCTGAGTCGGACGCCTGGCATTGCCAGGTAGCGCACCCCGCCCCTCGTCGCGTCTTGCCTGGCCTTGCTTGACCCGATGAAGAGGCTGGTGAGCTCGATGATCGCACCAGCGGCGAGCATCATCGCCGCGACCGCGCCCGGCGGTTCAGCGCCTGGCAGGTGCGGCTCGGGCATCCGTGCGACGAGCGGGACGCCATCGCGAGCTTCGATCGACGCGCACAGGCCGCCGATTACCGCCTCGTCCGTGCCCCGATCGGTGAGCATGACGACCTGCTCGCCTGGCTGGATTGCCAGGCACTGGTCAAGGAAGCTGCCGAAAGCGCCGTTACCCATCGTCGGCCCTGACGATCCCCGGCGGACGCGCCGCGGGGTCCTGGCCGGTGAGCGCGAGCACGGCGAAAGCGGCGTACGCCCGGGTCGCTTCGTGGATGTCGGCCACGCTCAGGTGCTCATCGGCGCAGTAGACAGGTGGGCCACCCGGGCCGAAGATCACGGTAGGCACCTTGGCTCCGAAGCTGGCAGTATCGCCGAGCCAGTTCTCGGCGACTAGCCCCGGCTCAGTCCCGCGCACCTGGCGGACGGCCTCGACCATGAGCCGGACCACCAGGTCACCTGGGTCGGCGAGGTAGCCGTCCTTGACATCGGCAAGCTTCACGTCCGCGGCGAACCTGCCGTCCGCGGCGGCGGCCTCTAGCAGGCAACGGTCTATCTCCGCGCGCACCTGCTCGGTCTCCACGCCCGGCTGCGGCCGGCAGTCCACCCGGATCACGCATTCGTCCGGGATCATTGACGGCCCGCCCGGCGGGAGGCCGCCGTAGATCCTGCCCGGAACGATGTAGGTCTCGGTGCCGAAGAGCTCTGTCACGCCGCGCGGCAGCTTGGGCTCCAGCCGAGACCGGTCGAGAGCGAGCACCGCCTGCGCGGCCAGAACGTTGGCGTTGATCGCGTTGTGCTTGTGGCAGGTATGCGCGGACCGGCCCTGGATCGTCACGTCGAAGTAATACCGGCCGCGGTGCCCCAGGCAAACCTGGTTGTCCGTCAGCTCGCCAAGGACGCACAGGTCGGCCGGGAAGTCATCGAAGTAAGCGATAGAGCCGGCCTGGTCGCCCATGTGATCGGCGACGGCGGCCATCGCCACCGTCCCAGACAGCGGGAGGCCGCTGTCGCGCAGGGCCTCCATCGCGACGATCTGGCACGCCAGCGCGGCCTTCATGTCCATGACGCCGTTGCCATAGACGGCGCCGTTGATCAGGTCACCCGAATAGGGCGCGGCTCGCCGCCAGCCGCGCGACGCGGGCTTGGTATCCAGGTGGCCCGTCATCACGACGCGGGGGCCTGCCCCGAAGCTGAACTCACCCAGCGCGTTCGGGCGGCCCGGCAGTACCTGCTGCAACTGGACGGCCTCGAAGCCCGACTCGCGCATGACCGACGCGAGGAACTCTGCGAGCGGTCCCTCCTCACCGTGAACGCTGGGAACACGGCATACCTGCCGCGCCAGCTCGACCGCGCGGTCGAGGTGCATGCGGTCGACCACGGTGGCGGCCAGCCCAGGTTCGGAGCTGCCCACGGTCATTCGGTTCTCCAAACATCAGATATTAGATCTTATATGCGGCCAACCTCGGGGATGTCAACCCGTCGTGCGGCGGACTCCCGCCATCGATTGCGGCAATGACGGACTGGACCCAGGACGAGGTCCGGGCCAAGTCACAGTCATGAGGCAGCGCACTGCCCCCGGTTCAGCAGGAGTAAGGCAGGTACTTGTCCGTCGAGATGCTCGCCGCGTCCGGCGTGACGTGGATGAGCTTGTTCGTCTTCATCCAGTCGCCGAAGCTCTGCCAGGCGGCCTCGTTAATGCAGCCGGGCTTCTGGCCGCCCATCGCGATGAGCTTGAGCGTGAACGGAACGCTAGCCTCCAGGAACTGGGGCTTGTACTGCGACTCTTTCAGCATGATGGTCGTGCTGCCCGATGGGTCGGCGACCGCCGCCTTGGTGCCGTCCACGAGCGCCTTGACGAATTCGCGCACGGCCTTGGCGTAGGTCTTGTCCGTGGCCAGCCGGTTCCGGTTAGCGACCAGGACGAGCTCGGCGTAGCTTGGCACGCCAAGCGCTGACGCCGGGAAGACCGCGGGCTTCTGGCCGGACTCCTGGGCGATCTGGATGGCCTCCACGTTGCGGTACCCGCCGATGATGCCATCCACCTTGCCTGCGAGCACGGACGGCACGAGGTTGAAGCCGACATTCACAGATGGCACTTGCGCCGCCTTCAGCCCAGCCGCCTTGAGGAAGGTGGCGTAGATGGCGCCGTCGCTCGGGATGCCGGTGATCCCGATTTTCTTGCCCTTCATCTGCGCCAGGCTGGTGACATGGTCCTTCGGCGCCACGATCAGCGAGTTCAGCGGAACCGGAATGATCGTGGCGACCGCGGTGACCGGGAGGCCCTCCTGCAGGCCGAAGTACATCTCGCTCTCATAGGACACCGCAAGATCAACCTTGTTAAGCCCGACAAGCTTGATCGGGTCGGCCGCGTTGGATGGTGTCCGCAGCGTTACGTTGACGTGCTCCCTGGTGAAATAGCCTTTGTCCTGGGCGTAGTAGATGCCGACGTGGTCAGGATTCGGCACCCAGTCGAGTTCCACCGACAGGTTGGCTACCGCGGACCCGCCGGATCCGCCACCGGATCCGCCGCCGGACCCGCCGCCCGAGGAGGCCGGGCTGCTGCTGCAGGCAGCCACCAAGGCGACTGCCGACGTCAGCGCGGCCGCCCCTAGGAGGCGTGCTGGTGCTCGGTTCATTGCGCATTCCTTCCGGTCATTCGGGGGGTGGGGGTCTTGCGGCTCCGCTGCGGAGCCGATGCTGCTTGACTGCGGGTGAGGTCATGACGGCCTGCGCCTGGGCGCCCACGGGACCGCGATCCGCTCGACCAGTGAGACCAGGCCGAACAACGTCAGCGAGATAACGGTGAGCAGGAGGATCGCCGCGAAGATTCGTGCGGTCAGCAGGTTCGGCGTGGCCTCAAGCATCACGAAGCCGAGTCCTGCGTTGGACCCCGACCACTCGCCGAAGACGGCGCCGATCGACGCGAACGTGGCGGCAATCCGCATCCCCGAGAAGATCGACGGCAAGGCGCCGGGGAATTCCACTCGCCGGAAGATCGCCCAGCGGCCGGCGTAGAGCGTGTACATCACCGCGATGAAGTCTTCGTCGACGCTGCGCAGCCCGTCCAGGCCATTAACGACGATCGGGAAGAAGCAGATCAGCGCGACGATCACGAGCTTGGGCAGGATCCCGTAGCCGAACAAGATGACGAGGATTGGCGCGAGCACGACGACCGGGATCGTCTGCGAGCCGATCAGGATCGGATAGATGGCGCGGCGCAGCGGGCTGAACAGATGAAGCACGACGGCTAGTCCGATCCCGATGGCCGCCGCGATCACGAACCCGATCAACACCTCACCCAAGGTGGCCCACAGCGCCGGCCCGAGCACCACCCAGTCCGTTCGGAGGTCGGCGACGATCTGACTCGGCGCTGGCAACAAATACTCCGGGACGTTGCCAAGCCGCACGGCTAGTTCCCAGCCGATCAAGAGCAGAAGGATGAGCACGAACGCACCGGCATATGCGCGGGCGAACGAGCGCACTCGCTTGGCGGTAGCGGGTGCTGTGCCCGGACCGAGCAGGTCCTCTTCCTTGGCCAGTGGCAGTGCCGCTCTGCTCACCCGATCGCCTCCAGTGCCTGCTCCTTGAGCTGCACGAACTCACGACTGGTCACGATCTCCCGCCGCGAGGCGATGGTCGGGAAGCCTGCGGCCAGCGTGCGGACCACCCGCCCGGGTCTGGCCGAGAGAACGACGACGATCTTGCTGAGCAGCAGCGCCTCCTCAACGTCGTGCGTCACGAGCAGCACGGTTCTCGGGACCTCGCCGAGCGCGCGGAGGAGCCATTCCTGCATATGCGCCCGGGTGATGGAATCAAGCGCCCCGAAGGGCTCGTCGAGCAGCAGCACATCCTTCTCGGCCACGAGAGTGCGCATGAAGCTGACCCGCTGCCGCATGCCCCCGGAGAGCTCGGCCGGACGGACATTCTCGAATCTGGCGAGGCCGAACCGCTCGAAGTACGGCCGGGTCCTGGCACGCGCGGTGGACCGGCCTACCCCCTGGTTCTCCAGGGCGATGATCGCGTTGTCCAGCGCCGTTCGCCACGGCAGCAGCAGGTCGCGCTGCGGCATCATCGCGCACCTGGTCAGCCGTTCCTTCGCAGCGGTCGCGCCCTCGACATCGACCACGCCGACGTCGGGTTCCATGAGACCGGCCACGATGTGCAAGAGCGTCGATTTCCCGCCCCCGCTCGGCCCGACGATGCCGATCCGGGAATGGCGCTGAATCTCAAAGTCGATCCCGCGCAGTGCGACAATGTCGCCGAAGCTTTTCCGCACGCCGATCAGGCGGATCCCGATGCCGGGATCGCTGGTTGTTCCCTGCTGCCCTGCTCCGTCGGTGGATAGCTCGGCCGGCACTTAAACAATCCTCCCGGCTGGGATCTGATATTTTATGCACCAGATACCAGCGATGCTAACAATCTGCATCTATGACGGTCAAGGTCGCCCATCTCGCCCACGACACCCGGCATCACCTGTCATTCCGCATACGTGGGCTCGGCGTCCAGTGATCGTGCCTGATGCAGGTCAGGCCACTGATCAAACGTGTAGGCCATCTGCCAGAAAGCCTCCTCAAGCCGTGAGCTCGTGGCGAAAATCTCGCGAAGCCTCTCGGCGCGCCGCGAGTCCGCCGATTCTTCGCTCGCCATCTCGTCGAAGCTCGTGCGCATTCTGTGCTCGAGCTCGCGGACCTCTTCGGTCAGGTAGAAGCTGACCCAGTCGGTATATACCGGGTGATCGGCGATCTCGCCGGCCAGCCGAGCCGCGATCTCCACGTAGCTCCAGGCACATGGCAGGATAGCCGCCATGATCTCCAGCGGAGTCCCCTGCGCGGACGCTGCGAGCATGAAGTTCGTGTAGGCGACAGTGGCCGGCGCCTTACCCAGCGCGCCGCCCCGGTCCCTGGCCCCGAGCTGGCGTACCTGTTCAAGCACTCTGCGCTGGTTGGGCAGCTCAAGGTTCATGGTGCCGTCAAGCTCGGCAGCGAAGAAAGCAAGCTCGGCCTCCGTGGCTGACTTGGCAGCACCGATGGCCATGCACCGCGCGTAATCGGGCAGGTACAGAACGTCCTGTTCCAGGAAGAACCGGAACTTGTCGAGCGGAAGCTCGGCCCGCGCGAGCTCGCGCAGGAACGGATGCTCGTGCAGGCGCACCCAGATCCCGTCGCAGTGCGCCCGGAGTTCAGCCGACAGCGAGCGGCCGCCCATAGCCAGGCTCCCACCCCTTTCCTCAGAACGAGTCTAGGTGCGGCAGCCGGAATCGATCGAGACCCAGTTTGCGATCCTGGTTAACTCCGGGAGGCACCGTAGCCGAGCAGGGCCGCGAGGCCGAGTACGCTGCGCGGCGCATACGCGATCCGCCACAACCCGCCGTGCGCAGCCGCGTATGCCTCGTCCTGCCAAGGATGGGCGTGCGCCGGGCCGCCGCCAGTGTTCAGGTCACGGACGAGCAGTGCCGCCATCAGCACCCGGGTCGTGTCCGGCTCGAACACCTCGGCCCCGAACCGGTGCGCACCCGCGTACGCTGCCGCGAGCGCCCGGTTCTTCACGACCGACCGCGTCCGGGTCGGCGGGGCGACGTTCAGCGACACGGTCGAGCCGCGGTCGCGAGCCAGGCTGGCCCGCCAGCGCTGGAGACGCTTGGCCAGCGCGTAATTCGGGCCCTGCTGCGCGACGAGGTTGTCGCTGATGCCGGGATCGGAGTCTGGCCGGTAAGCGCGCCGCAAGAGCCGGCCGCCGGACAGCGCTCGCAGCGGCCGGCTGGCGAGCTTGACCGAGGCTGACCGGTTCCCGTAAGCGCGGACCGAATGCGCGACCGCCTCGGCGGGCACGGCGAAGACGTCCGTCGGAGTCGCCAGGAACGCGAGCGCCAGGTCCTCGCGGGCTGCCTGCAGTCGCAGCGTCAGCGTGTCGGCGGCGGCGCAGACCCGCACGTTGGCCGCTCCGTCCGCGTAGACGTAGTTGCCGAGCACCAGCGGTCCGCGGAGGCCGGCGAGCCAGTCGGCAACCTCTGGCACCTCGCTGGACACGTCCGCGCCGGCGCCATTCGCCGTCACATCGGCCGCCTGCTGGTCGGCCGGCCCACCATCGGCCTCGCCATCCGCCAGCCTAGCCACCGGGACCAGGAGCGTGCCGGCACCGGACCTGGCGGCTCGGAGCACCCGCTCCCAGATCGGCGGCTCGGGCAGGTCGATGCCGGCGACCGTTGCCCCCCACCGCAGCAGAACCGGCAACGGCCCGATCTCCGATCCGGCCCCGAGAACGGCCACCGTTCGGCCCGGCAGGCTCAGCCATTCCGGGTGATCGGCGACGGCCCGGACGGCATCGGCGCAAGACGGCTCGATAATTCCGGCATCTACCCAGGCGTCGAGCCTGCGCGCGAGGTCGCCTCCGCGCAGCCGCTCGCCCCGGTAGGGCAGCGCGAACTCCTTCTCGGCTTCGCCGGCGCCCGTGACGGTTTCGGTGCCGAGCGACCGCCTGGCCGGCCGGGTGAGCAGCTCGTCGAGCCCGCTCTCCTCGCCGCCGGGCAGAACCGCCCGCATCCGCGCGTGCAGCGAGCCGAGCCCGCCGGCGGCGATCGCTAGCGCCGCCTGCCTCGACGGCAGTCCCGCCTCGATGAGCCTGCGGAAATGCGTGAGGTAGCCGGAACGCCAGTTCGTCTCCTGCTCGGCGCCCAGAGCGCCGGCCGCGTCGGTCCCGCGCAGCGCGTCGGCGATTACCGCCCGGCCAAGCGCGGAGGTGCTGCGGCGCCCGTCGTCGGCCACGGGGAAGTCGACCCCGGCGGCGGTCCTGGCCATCGCGCCGCTGACTGCCATTCCGGCCTCCTGGATTGCCATTGCGCTCCTGGCAATCCTAAGGCGGTCAGGTCTTCTTTGCCCGGCTCGGAGCGACCCTGGGCGGCTCATCCGGCTGCTTCGGGTACACCGGCGGCCACGGGGCGTCGAGCAGCCCGCTGGCCCGGTCCCTGGCGTTCATCTCAAGCAGCGGCTCCAGCGACTGAGGATTGTCGCTCATGGCCTTCCAGGGATCGCCGACCATCGCGAGCCGCCCCGCCATCGAGGCGATGGTGAACTGATCGGGATGGATGTCATCGAGCTCGCCCCAGGTGATCGGAGTTGAAACCTGCGCGCCTGGCCGGGCGCGGACTGACCACGCTCCGAAGACGGTCTTGTGCGGGGCGTTCTGGTTGTAATCGACGAAGACCCGCTGGCCCCGCTCTTCCTTCCACCACGCTGCCGTGATGAGATCGGGCCTGCGCCGCTCGAGCTCGCGGGCTATCGCTACCGCGGCGGCCCTGACCTGGTAGGAGTCCCAGCGCGGCAGCAGGCGAACGTAGACGTGCAGGCCCCGGTTGCCGGTCGTCTTGGGATATCCGGTGATCCCGACCTCAGCCAGGAGCACCTGCAGCTCATGAGCGGCCTGCCGGATATGGGTGAAGTCCACGCCCGGCGTCGGGTCGAGGTCAATCCGAAGCTCGTCCGCGTGGTCGGGGTCGGCGGCAAGGTAAGGCCAGACGTGGAAGCCCAGGCAACCCAGGTTTACCGCCCACAGCACGTGATCAAGATCGGCGGCGACCAGGGCCTGGGACGTCGTGCCGTTCGGAGTTTCTACCGTCGTGGTCTGGAGCCAGTCGGGGATGTTCTTGGGAACGCGCTTCTGGAAGAACGAGGGACCGCCCGCTCCCTCCGGGAAGCGCTGCAGCAGCACCGGCCGCCCGCCCATCGTCCGCATCAGCGGCTCGGCGACGCGCTCGTAGTGCTCGGCTAGGTCGCCTTTGGTATCGCCCCGCTCGGCGAACAGCACCTTGTCCGCATGCGAGATCAGGCTGCTGACCATCCCGGCTCGCCCTCCAATTCGATCGGCAGGTCAAGTCTGGCTTAGCTCATCGGTCTGACGTCGACCGGACTGGGTTAGCAGCTCGGCGAGCCCTCGGCTGATCCCGCTGATGAGAATGTCAAGATCAGCCTCCGGAACTGCGCGGTAATCAGCGGTGATGCCGAACGAGAACGTGTCCAGATACGAGTAGACGGCGATGCCGATCCGCAGGTTGTCGGCGATCGGCACGTACGGGTATACCTCAGTCATCCGCCGGCCGAGCAGGTACAGCGGAAATCCGGGACCCGGAATGTTGGTGGTCACGGTTTGCACAAGCGGCTGCGGCAGCCTGAACGCGGTGCGAGATCCCAGCGCAAGGAGCGCCGGCGCCGCGAATCCCAGCATTCCGGTCAGGAACTCGGGCCCGGCAGCCTGCCTGGTCCGCTTGAGATCGTCCATCTGACGATGCAGCACCTCCAGACGCCGCACCGGGTCAGGCTCGGCGACCGGCAGGTTGACGAGGATCGCGGAGATCTTGTTGCTGACCGGTGAATGGTGATGGGTTCCACGCAGCGAGACCGGCACAAGCGAGCGCACGACCAGTTCGTTGCTGAGCTGACCGTGGGCTGTGAGCAGGTCCCGGAAGCCCGAAGTGATCGCGGCGAGCACGACATCGTTCACCGTGACGTCCAGTGCCTGGCGGATCCGCTTGACTTTGCCCAGCTTCGCGTCGGTCCACTGCCAGCGACGGCGCGGACTGATCGAGCCGTTCAGCGAAGACGCCGACCGCATCGCGAGCCGGCGCGCGCTTCCCGTCAGTCCGCGACCGTAACGCAGCGCTTCGGCCGTGCCCGGCAGCCAGGCCCGCACCAGGCCGGGCAGGTCGGCGAGCTGTCGCACCGGCCAGATCAGCGTGTCAAACGCGCCGCCAACGACCACATCGGCGACAGCTGGGCCTGGCCGAGGCTCCCACGGCACTGGGGCGGGCGGCGAGAACCTGGGACTCAGCTCGAACAGCGCGGCCATCAGGTCAGAACCACCGACGCCGTCCACCATGCAGTGGTGCACCTTCCACAGGACCGCCCAGCGACCGCCCTCCAGTCCGTCGAGGAACCAGGCTTCCCAGAGCGGCCTGGCCCGATCCAGGCGCTGCGCGAGAACCAGTGATGCCGTCTGCCTCAGCTGCTCAGACCCGCCCGGGGGCGCAACAGTCGCGTGCCGCAGATGGTAGCGGAGCTCGAAATGCTCGTCGTCGGTCCAGTACGGGCGGAGTACCTGCAGCGGCATCGCGCGCACTACCTGCCTGGACCGGGGCAGCAGCGGGAGTTTCGCTGCGAACAGGTCAAAGACCTCGGCATACGACGGAGCCGGCCCCTCGAAGACTGCCAGCGAGCCGATATGCATGGGAACGTTCTCGTGCTCGACGAAGTAGAAGCCGGCGTCAAGCGTGTTCATCCGCTCCACGGCAGTTCCCCTCGTCCAGGCCCGCTAAAGACGGTAACTCAGTCCATCACATCGACTCACCACGGCGCCGGCGGCCTGACCGCTGTGAACATGCGGGTTACTTGACCCGCGCGTGAGGTTCAGCGTGCTCGCGTGTTAATGCGCCAGCTACTATCTTCCTTCCTTTTCCTGAAGCAGCGTGCAAATAAACGTCATGTCTTTCCTGAAGTCCCCATTAGCAGTGCCCCGCATTGCGCCTGCTCTGATCCGGCGCGATGCACAGCGATTCCTGTCAGTGTCACCAGTATTCACGGGAGCGAAAGAATATTCGAGCTGAGCCGGCCGTGGTCCCGGTGCCGATGATCATGCTGACTTTCTGCCCGGCGTGGTCGGTTGAACGCGCTCCGACATGGGGCTGGGTTCAAGTTTGCACTCTCAAGGGGTGTGGGTGATCCACCCATGGCGGATTCGCGTGTGGGTGGATCATCGATACCCGAGGTCGGGCAGCCCGGCTCTGCGGCCGTCCCTGGAGGTTACAGTTTCAGATATTTAGCGTGTACGTTGCCTGAAATAAACTTCTGACTTGCTCAAATGCGAACAGAAATGCATTCAAGGCAAGTAACGGCCTAGCCGGTGGGCTGCAAGTACGCCGGACTATTGTTTTGCTAACCTGGCTCGATGACCGACTCCGAGGTGACCAGCAAAGCCGCTGAAAATTTGCCCGCCCACGGCATAACTTCCCGCCATTCAACAGGCACGAGCGGCTTTGACGTGGCTGACGCGCTCGGCCACCTTGCTGCCCCGGGCGCCCCGGTCGCCCCGGCCGCCGCGGGCGCCCCCGGCCCCCCGGGCGCGGACCTGAGACCGAACGGGACAGAGCAACCCACGTCCCCGCCACCGAACCCCGAAGCTCGCAGCGTCGCAGAGGCAGCTCGGAGCGCGGTCACAGCAGCTCGCAGCGCGGCGGAGGCAGCTCGCAGCGCCGCGGCGGCAGCCCGGAGCTCGGTGGCGGAAGCTCGCAAGTCCGCGGGGCTGGAGAAGGTCACGGCGGCTGTGGTTGCCTCGGCTCGGGTACAGCCCGGCGACCGCGTGATCGACCTGGGCTGCGGCAGCGGCCCGGTCAGTCTGGAGCTTGCCGAACACGGCGCGCACGTGCTCGCCATCGACGCGGACCTGGCTCTGGTCGGCGAGCTCAACCAGATTGCTCGGACCCGCTCGCTGCCCGAGCTGGAAGTAGTGGCCAGGCCGCTCGACAGCCTGGCGCTGCCGGTCAGAAGCGCGGACCTGATCGTCACCAGCTACGCCATGCACCGGCTGCGCGATCCGGACAAGCAGCGCCTGATCGCGGCGGCCTACCACTGGCTGCGGCCGGGCGGAACATTGATCGTCGCCGACATGATGTTCGGGCGGGGCACGAGCAGCCAGGACCGCGCGATCATCAAATCGAAGGTCCGCTCGCTCGCGAGGAAGGGCATCGGCGGGTGGTGGCGGATCGTCAAGAACAGCTACCGCTTCCTCGTCCAGGTCAAGGAGCACCCGGTATCGATCAGCGCCTGGACGGCGATATTCGCCAGGGCCGGGTTCACCGGCATCACGGCGTCGCGGGTCGTGAACGAGGCCGGCCTGGTCCTCGGTCGCCGCAGCATGGACGAGCCGGCGCCTGACCCGCAGAGCGCCGCCGGGAGCCCCGGCTCACGCGCCTAGCAGGAGCCGCACGTCGCCGCCGGCCGCCCTGACCGTCAGGATCGGCCGATCGATGCCGGCGCGCCGAACGGCCGCAGCACATCGGGAACGGCAACCTTGCCGCCCTCGTCCTGGAAGTTCTCCATGATCGAAAGCAGCGCCCTGGCGGTCGCGCCGGTCCCATTCAGCGTGTGCACGAACTCCAGCCCGCGATCCCGGCGGAACTTGATGTTCAGCCGGCGGGACTGGTAGTCGGTCGTGTTCGAGCAGGAGGTGATCTCCCGGTACCGCCCCTGGGCCGGGAACCACGCCTCGATGTCGTACTTCTTCGCCGCGGGCGCACCGAGATCCCCGACCGCGATGTTCATGACCCGGTACGGCAGACCCAGTTCCCGGGCGATTTCTTCCTCATGCGCGAGCAGTTCCTCGTGGATGTCGCGCGACCGCTCGGGCACGCAGAACACGTACATCTCGACCTTGTCGAACTGGTGCACCCGGAACATGCCCCGCTGGTCCTTGCCGGCCGCCCCCGCTTCGCGCCTGAAGTTCGTGGTGAACCCCGCGTACCTGGCCGGCAGGTCCTCCTCTTCGAGCCGCTCATCGGTGTGGATGCCGGCGAGCGCCACCTCGGAGGTGCCGGTGAGATACATGTCGTCCTTCTCCAGCCGGTACAGGTTGGACTCTTCGGTCGGCAGGAACCCGGTCCCGTACATGGCCCGCTCGCCCACCATGATCGGCGGCAGCACGGTCATGAACCCCTTGCCGCGCAGCTTGTGCAGCACGAACTGGTACAGCGCCATCTCGGTGACGGCCACGTCACCGAACCGGTAGGCGAATCGAGAGCCAGACAGCCGGGCTCCGCGCTTCATGTCGATCCAGCCGCGCTCGGAACCTAGCTCGAGATGGTCCCTCGGCTCGAAGCTGAACTGCGGCGGCTCACCCCAGGCCCGGAGGAACTGAGCGTCCTCCTCGTCCATACCGTCCGCAGCGCTGGGATCTGGCAGGTTCGGTATCCGCGCCAGGAGCTCGTCTCTGAGGTGCGCGGCATCGGCCTGCTGCCGCAGCGCGGCCTCGATCCGCGCGGACAGCTCCCGCAGTTGCTCGAGCTCTTCCGTACCCGGCTTGCCCCTCGAGGACCTTTTCTGCTCGGCGCGCAGCGATTCGGCGGACTCGGTGTACTCGCGCCAGCTCACGTCCGCCGCGAGCAGCTTGTCGAAGTCCTCGGCCGCACCGCGCCGTGCCAGCGCAGCCCGGAATCCCTGCGGATCTTGTCGTGCCGCCTTAAGGTCAATCACCTTCGTGATTCTAGCCGCGCGGCCAGGCGCCCTTTCATGATCACGGAAGTCTGTCCGCTGAAGCTACGCCACGGACAGGCTTCCGTGATCATGGTGAGTCAGGTACCGCTGCTGAGATTGGCTCCCGTTCCGGCGCCTGCTCTCCGGTCACCGCCGCCCGGCGCCGCGTCGGCCGGGTGGCGAGCACGGAGCCTGCCAGGATGGTCACGAAGGCGGCCAGCATGATCGGTGTGACATGCTCGCCAAGCACGACGACGCCGAGCGAGACGGCGACCGCCGGGTTGACGTAGGTGAACACGCTGGCCCGAGCCGGTCCTACCTCCGCGATCAGCCGGAAGAAGATCAGGAACGCGGCCGCGGTGCAGATCACAGCCAGCCCGGCCATGGACAGCAGCACGCTGGCCGGCGGGACCGCCGACGGCCAGTTCAAAGCGGCAAGCGGCGCATATACCACAGACGCCAGGGCCAGGCACACGGCCGTCATGGCTATCGGCGGCACGTCGGCCAGCTTGGTGTTCGCGATCAGCGGGCCGGTTGCATAACACAACGCCACGAAGAGAACCTCGCCCACCGACCTCGCGGCAGAGCCGCCTGAACTCGAGCCCACCAGGTGCGGGCCCGCCAGCATGGCCACGCCGCCGAGCCCGATCAGCAGGCCAGCCCACCGCACCGGGCTAAGCCGGTCGCCGCCGCGGACGAACAGGCTCAGCACCGCGATGATGATCGGCACCGAGGCGACCAGCAGGCCGGTCAGGGAGCTGCTAATTCCGCGCTCGGCCTCGGACAGCGCGTACCACGGCAGGATGATCTCGACCACCGCGAACAGCGCTAGCCAGGGCCACACGGGCCTGATCGACGCGAGCTGCCTACGCCGCAACGCGATCGGCAGCAGCAGCGCCGCGCCGATGCCGACCCGGGCAAGCACGAGGACGGGGACCGACACTCCGCCGACCGCGACCTTAATCAGAAGGTAGGGCAGGCCCCAGATCACGCTCATGGCCACGAACATGACCCAACCGCGACGGCTCACCTGCCCGCTCCATTTCTGTCGTCCCCAGCCCAAAGTCGCCCGCGACGCGGGTTATTCCGCGCCCGCGGACGCGAGTTAGTCCGCGCAGCGGACCGGGATACGCTCGCAGGAACTGCAGAATTATTCGCTACCAATCCTCTGGAGCATCTGTTGCACGACGGCCAGGCTGCCGCCCGGGCGAGGGAGACCGCAGGCGCTGACCGCTCGCCGGCCCGGCACCTCCAGCCGGGCGGCAACGGCAGTCATGATGCGGCTGAACCGACCAAGAATGCCGGTCCGGCCGCGGCGCGTCAGCCTGCACCGGCCGTCGCGCCTGGCCAGCCTGCGGCCCGCTGGCCGGGCCTCTGCGGCTGGTGGTCGCTGCTAGCGGCCCTCGCGGCCGGCCTGGCGCTCGCGGGCGCGTTCCCGCCGGTCGGGTTCTGGCCCCTGGCAGCCATCGGCCCCGCGCTGCTGATACTCGCGGTCTGGGGAAAGCGCGCCCTGGCGAGGTTTGCGCTCTCGCTCGCGTCCGGCCTCGTGTTCTTCGTTGCGCTGCTGTCCTGGCTCGTCAATGTGGCCTGGTATGCCTGGATCACGCTCGCGGTGGCCGAGAGCCTCATCTTCGCGGTCCTGGCACTCGCGCTGGGGCCGCTGCTACGGCTGCGCCACTGGCCGCTCGCCGTGGCCGGCTGGTGGGTGGCGTTCGAGGCGGTGCACGCCAGGTTCCCGTGGGGGTTCCCCTGGGGCAGGCTGGCGATGAGCCAGGCGGACGCGCCCACGGCCGGGTGGACGGCGATCGGCGGCCCGACGCTGCTGACGTTCCTGCTGGTCCTGGCCGGGGCCAGCCTGGCCTACCTGGTCATCGCGCTGCCGACCGCGATCAGGGCTGGCTCGCGCCGGGCGGCAGCGGTGACGGTCACCGCAGGGCTCGCCGTCGGCCTCGTGCTAGTCGGCAACTTGGTCTGGTCGCCACCGTCCGGGCCGGGACCGACGACAGTGATCGCGACGGTGCAGGGAAACGTGCCGCACGCCCGGAACCTGCCCAACTTGCTGCGCGCCAGTACCGTCACGGCCAATCACGCGGCAGCGACGATCGCGCTCGCGCAGCGGGTCCGGGCCGGGCGGCAGCCAGCGCCTGCGATGGTGATCTGGCCGGAGAATTCCACCGATATCGACCCGAGCCGGTCAGTCAGCACCTACAGCAGCATTGCTGCCGCAGTGAACGCCATCGGCCGGCCGGTCCTGGTCGGGGCGGTGCTCGACGAGCCGCTGCGCAACGCCGGGCAGCTCTGGCTGCC
>Ga0070706_100003361_pt1 | contig 15787 bp, 25 predicted proteins | sample KBSK5501metaG_FD_65476 | JGI IMG/M metagenome (GOLD analysis project Ga0070706, IMG submission 65476) | Corn, switchgrass and miscanthus rhizosphere microbial communities from Kellogg Biological Station, Michigan, USA - KBS K5-50-1 metaG | ecosystem: Host-associated > Plants > Roots >...
CGGCTGTGCCGCTGATCCTCACCACCATGATCGACCCGTCGGTGTTCAAGGTGCTGTTCGCACCCAACAGGGCGGCCGAGATCTTCGGTGAGCAGCGCAAGGGGACATGGCTCGACGAGACCGCGATGTTCCCGCAGGTCGAGCACACCGGCGAGGTCTCCAGCTACGGAGACTTCAACAACAACGGCCGTGCTGGCGTCAACACCAACTGGCCCCAACGCCAGAGCTATCTGTTCCAGGTGATCAAGAAGTACGGCGAGCGTGAGCTTGAGCGCGCCGGACTCGCCCGCATCAACTGGGTCAGCGAGATCGACGAAGCTGCCGCGACCGTGATGAACAAGTTCAGCAACTACACCTATTTCTTCGGGGTGTTGGGGCTGCAGAATTACGGTCTGTTGAATGACCCTGGTCTGTCGGCGGCACTCACTCCGGCAACCAAGGCGGCCACCGGCACTGCATGGCTCAATGCTGCCGGAATTCCTGTCGCCACCGCGAATGAAATCTATGCCGACATCCAGGCCATGTTTTGGCAGATGCAGGTACAGACCGCGGGCCTGGTCACCGCCGAAGACAAGATCGTCCTGGCGATGGCTCCGACCACCAGCGTGGCGCTGAAGACCACCAACAGCTTCAACGTCAACGTCTACGACTTGCTGAAGAAAAACTTCCCCAATATCCGCTTTGAGACGGCGGTGCAGTACGGGGCGCAGACGGCCGGCAATCCGCAGGGAGTTGCGGCCGGCAACATGGTGCAGATGTTCGTGGAGTCCATCGAAGGACAGGACACGGGCTACTGCGCCTTCAACGAGAAGGCACGCTCGCACCCGATCATCCGGCAAGTTTCCTCCTTCGAGCAGAAGCAGACGGCCGGAACGTGGGGAGCGATCATCCGTATGCCGTTCGCCCTGGTCCAGATGATCGGCGTTTGATCATCTGGATTGACGCTCCCGCAGTGCGGGTAAGACCCGCCTGCGGGTGAAACCTTTTCTTTGGAGCAGTGACTACAATGACTGAGCGAGTTCGTACCCGACTCAACGCGCCGTCCGGCACCGTGACCGTGGCCTGCAAGCTTCCGCACGGCTTTGTGCTCAAGGTTTATGACATGGTCGAGACCAATGAGGTCGCGCCGCAGGGCTACAAAACTGTCAAGGTGGCGCAACAGCGTGGCGAGCCTATCACCATCAATGGATGGTGGTCGGATCACCAGAAGCAGCAGGCGCGGCGCCGCACCAAGACGCCGCCGATCGCGATGGAGGGTGGATACGCCCTTACGCACAATGTTCCCGAGGACGTCTGGAACAAGTGGCTGGAGGACAATAAGAGCAGCGACCTGGTCAAGAAGCGCCTTGTGTTCGCGGCGACCACGGCCGACCGTGTGGATGGTATGATCGACGACAACGCACAGACCATGAGCGGGCTGGAGCCGATCGACCCCGACAAGCCGCCGACTGACGTCCGCCGTGTCCAGCCCGCAAGTGAGGACGCTCGTCCGTAAAAAGGAAAGGGATGGTCTGATGGCTGGCCCCGTCACATTCGACTTCACCACGTGGACAACGCTCTATCCGGAGTTCGCGTCGGTGAGTCCTGTGCTCGCGCAAAGCTACTTCAACCGGGCGACGCTGTACTGCCGGAATGACGGCCGGCACCCAGCGTCGACCGACGCCATCCTGAGCGAGCTGCTCTACATGCTGACTTCGCACATCGCCAAGATGAGCGCGCCGGCTGGAGGGCAGGCGCCCACGCTGACTGGACGTGTGTCCTCGGTCAGCGAGGGTTCGGTGTCGATCTCGACTGAGCTGCCGATGCAAGCAAATGCCGCGTGGTTCCAGCAGACGACATATGGCTTCAACTACTGGACTGCGACGGCGCAGTACCGCACCATGCACTATGTGCCGGGGATCCGCCGCGTATTCTTCCCTGGCTGATATATGATCCTGACGTGAGAAGCAGGATTAACAAAGGAGCGTTTTGATGTGGGGACCCGACGATATCCCTCCGCAGCGCCCCGAACACGAGGGAATGCCGGTGACGTATAAAGCGGATGGAAACGGATTGGTGCATGAGGTTCCGGCTGCGAGGACTGCGGCGCATGGGCCGGGGGCCGCTACGTATAATAATCTCTACATCGGCGAGAAGGAATCCGACCGACTGGTGCCTCGCGACGCGCCGCCCGTGCGGAATGTCGACGGTGTCTCGGCGGAGTTGCGCGGAACCGTGTTCGTTCCGGATCCCAGGTCAGCTTCTGGAATGCGTCTGCGCGAAATGAGCACGCCGGTTACAGCGGAGGAGCTGGCTGACATTGTGGCGCATGACACGCTGAGCAGCGGCGAGCTGACCGAGGACGATCTGCTTCGGGGACTGGAGGATCTGTATCCACGTGTCGACGACCCGCTTCCGGAGGGGGCTATCGAGGCGCTGCGACAGGGCCCCATCCATATCGAGATGAAGCATGATGAGCGCCAGCGGCAGTGGCTGCCGACTTTGGCGGAGCTGGTCGACCGCATGGTGATCTGCCGACTGAAGGCGGTTTTCGTCGAGGGCAGCAAAGATGCCTATGAGCGCGAGATCGCCGACATCCGCCATGACATCGATCTGATCCTCGACCAGAAGTCCGACAGCGGCTTTGTGTTTGGCGCCGAGGCGATTCATGCGGCGGTGGTCATCACGTTGGCCAACCGCTACATCTGGGAGAATGAGGCGAAGGCGCGTGCCGGCGGCTCGGAGCAGGACCACCTGCTCAAGCTAACGCACAGCATCAATGGCGTGCGCAATACCGCCAAGAATGTGCTGTCGAAGCTTGCCGGCGACCGCATCGACCTCAAGATCGACTGTTTCGCTGCCGACCTTGCGGCTGAGTTCGGCAACTGGAATATTTTCGGATCGACAGGGGCGGCCTGATTCTCCTTGGGCGGTTGAACGTTGGTGCGCCGCCTACGTTTCGGAAAAGCACCAACTTTTATTCGGAGCTAGAACCCGGATGAGTGACCTGAACGATAAAGTCAATAAGCTGATCGACAAAGCGGTCTCCGCCTCCAAGTCGGAGGACGCTTTGCGGTTTTCTCAAGCGGCGTTGAATGCGGCGCACACCAAGCACGCGCTTGACACGCTATACCCGCCGAAGCAAAGCTGAAACAAAAGGAGTTGTTGGGATGCCTGCAGCACAAGCCCTCGCCAATCGCGTTCAGAAGACGCTCGCTGTCGTCGCCGCCACGAGCGGCGCTCCCGTGGTCGCAACCCTGGACGCGATGGCCGTGAACGACCTCGTTCGCTTTGGCTATGCGACCCGCGTGTGGGATGGACGGCAGTACGTCGTCTATCCGACGGCTGCGGGGAATGCCGCGGCTGGTTTTGCAGGCATCCCACGCCCCGGGCGGTGAGTAGCTCACGCCATGCCGTCTATATGATGTAGATTGACGGCGGCAGGCGCCGCTACCATAGCGAAAGGGTAGGAAGATGACGAAGAAGCGTTCCGGAGATCCGGTTGACGTCTACGTGGGCAAGCAGATCAGCATCGCCCGCAAGATGTCCGGCCTGTCCCAGACGGACCTGGGCGCCGCGCTGGGCGTCACGTTCCAGCAGATCCAGAAGTACGAGAAGGGATCGAACCGATGCGCACCGGGCCGCCTGGTCGTCGTGGCGCATAAGCTGGGTCAGCCGGTCACATTCTTCCTGCCCGAGGATATTCGGCAGATCGTGGCACAGCCCAATCTGCTGACCGACATGATGACGACGCATCATGGTTTCAACATCGCGCGCGACTTTGCGCGAGTGCCGGAGGCCAAGCGTGAGCCGTTGGCGCGGGCGTTCTCGACGATCGTCGACGCCATGGTGAGCGTGGCCTGATCTTCGGGACGAAGCTACCAAAAACCAGCAGCGGAGGTTGTCCAGATGAGTATGGCCTAATCCACATGCGATAAAAATGGTTGATGAGCTATAAAAAGTTGAGAACTTGTGAACGAAACTGGGGCTTATGCGTCACCTGCGTGTCGATCTTCAAAAACGCTAGCTTCCGGTCCGAATCCTGCGGCGTGACCGCGGGACGGATTGAAGATAGGTCTGGGTTTTTGCTGATGAGTGGTGAGCGAGGCTGGGCGGCTACCCAGCCATAAAATTCAGGAACTTGATCAATGAGCCATGCGGCGACCTCGATCCTCTCTCTGCCTGTGCATATGAGCGCGCATCTGATCCACAATGAGCACAAGATGAGCTACGGAACAGTAGCGGATTCGGTAGCGATGCAGGAGCATGGTTACGCAGACGACGCGTGGGTCAGTCCGGAGCAGCGCCAAAAGGCGATCGATAGCAACGAGTGCTGGTCGCTTCAGTGGTATCCGCAAACACCGGTGGGTTTTTACATCCTGAGCGCGGCTGATTTGGGCGTGCTGCTGTCAGCAGCTCTCATGCTGGAAGCGCAGCAGAACGCATGATCACCAATCACACACCTGAGTCGCTGAAGGCCTTCGAGCAACGGGTTGCCGAGGCGTTCAATGCCGGCAAGATCCGCGCGCCGGTGCATTTGTCCGGTGGCAATGAGCATGAGCTGATCGAGATCTTCGGCCAGGTGCGGTCCGATGACTGGGTGTGCGGCGCATGGCGCATGCACTACCAAGCTCTGCTCAAGGGCGTCCCTGAGGACAAGCTGTTCGATGATATCGTCGCCGGCAAGTCGATCGCGCTGTGCTATCCCGAATATCGCGTGATCTCGTCAGCGATTGTCGGTGGCATCATTCCGATCGCGCTTGGACTTGCATGGGCAGCGCGGCGACATCCTACTGAGGCGTCGCGTGTGTGGGTGTTCTGCGGCGACATGACTGCGCGCACCGGGATCTATTATGAGTGTGTGCAGTACGCCGTCGGCCATGCGTTGCCGATCCACTTCGTGACCGAGGACAATCGTAGATCGGTTTGCACCCCGACCACGGATGTGTGGGGGCATGGGAATGTGAACAAGGAGTCCCGCTACCGCTACGAGCTTCCGTGGCCGCACGCCGGGGCGGGGCGCCGTGTTCAGTTCTGAAATTCATCATCTGCTGCGTTCCCGGAAGTTCAATCCGCTACGTCTGATCCTGGTTGCCATGTGCTTGGCTTCTGGGGCGCTCGACGCGCTCTATCCGCATCCAAGTATTGGTTTGCGAGACTCGCGTTCTCAGCTCTGGTATGTAGTTGACAGGACCCACAAGGGCGACCAATTGGACGTGAGGCGATGATGTCAACTGTTCATGTACTTCCATCCGCTGCAATGGAGCTGTTGCGCGCTCTGTTCCTTCATGGCCCGACGGCTGATGGTGATCTCGTTTCCAAGCCCGCGCGCACCAGGATGGTCGAGATGGGCTATGTCGTGCGCGAAAACGGATGGAACACGTTGACGCAAAGCGGGCTGGCGCTTTCTCTCAGCTTTGGCTACGACCGCGAAAAGGAGAAGTGGGCCCGTTCTCGACGGGAACTTTCATACCGGCAGCACCGCGCATATTCCGCATTGGGCACTGCGCTCTGCATGCTCCTGACGGACGGCGAGGCGTCGGACTCGGTGCGTGCCATGGGCACCGAAACACTGGACAAGATCTTTCGGCATGAGAAGGCGTCCGGAGCATGAGCGGCTATCTCTCCGAGCTGAAGCGCGCGATGCATGCGTGCGCGCGCTATCCTCGCTCTGTATTTATGGGGCAGGCGGTCGCATTCCCCGGCACCGCGATGTCGCAGACTTTTGAGGGCGTCGATTCCTCCCAGCTCATCGAGATGCCGGTGGCCGAGGACATGCAAATGGGCATGGCGATCGGCATGTCGCTTGCCGGCTACCTTCCGATCTGTGTCTACCCACGCTGGAACTTCCTTCTGCTCGCGACGAACCAGCTCGTCCTGCATCTGGACAAGCTGCCGGTGTATTCGGACTACTGCCCGAAGGTGATCATTCGGGTCGCGACCGCAACTCACGAGCCGATGGACCCAGGTCCGCAACATCTCGGTGATTACCACGGACAGTTCAATAGGATGCTCAGGACTGTTGACGTTGTGCCGCTTCGCCACACCGATATGATCGAGCCGGCGTATGAGGCTGCGCTCGCCAGCCCGCACTCGACAATCCTTGCTGAGTATGCGGAGCTTTACGCCTGATGGTTGCGATCGTTGACGATATCAAGGACATCAAGCGCCGGCTTCGCGGTGACGACTGGTGGACCGCTCGGAAGGATCAGGCGCTGCTGCAGCCGTCGAAGACGTATGCGCCGACAATCAAGCGGGACTACACGCCCTCGCCATATGACCTTGTTGATGGCGGCGCTGATTGAAGGAGGCGTGTGTGAACTTTTATTATCCGACAGCTTTTCGGCGTTGGAATGACGACGAACTCTACGCGATTGAGCGCGTGCTCGTGTCCGGCAATCTCACCATGGGTCAGGAGGTCAAAGCGTTTGAGGTTGAGTTCGCCGCATATCACGGCCGGCGTCACGGCATCATGGTCAATTCCGGATCGTCAGCCAATCTGATCGCTGTTGCCGCGGCTTGTGCGGGTGGGTTCATGCATCGGGGAGATAGGATCGCGGTCCCTGCTGTGGCATGGTCTACGACGTATGCGCCACTGGTTCAGCATGGGCTGGAGCTGGATGTCGTCGATATCGACAGCTCGTGGAATATGGATCCGTCCTTGCTTCGCATGGTGCGTGATCGTACCGGTGCCCGGCATGTGCTGATCTGTCCTGTGCTTGGCAATCCGATGAACATGGAGGAATATCCGCAAGCGATCATCGAGGACTGCTGTGAGTCGCTCGGGGCGGTGACGGCATCGGGACGCAAGTGTGGAACGTTTGGCTTGATGTCGACATTCTCGTTCTTCCACTCGCACCAGATCAGCGCCGTTGAGGGCGGCATGATCCTGACTGACAGTGACGATCTGGCCAACCTGTGCCGCATGCTGCGCGCGCATGGGTGGACGCGAGATACGGGTCGCCGTGAGGGGTTCGATTTCGAGTATGACTTCCGCGTCATGGGATACAACGTGCGCCCGACAGAGATCTATGCGGCGGTGGCGCGTGAGCAGCTGAAGAAGCTTCCGGAGTTTGTCGATATGCGTCGCCGCAATCTCGAATGCTTCTGGGAGCTTGTGGCGCAGAAGAACGTGGCGGTTTTCGGGCCGGTTCATCCAGCCGGCAGTGTGCCGTCCCCCTTCGGCATCGCGTTTGACTTCGACTTCAGAGTCGATACCGATCGCGCCCGCGTTGTGGATGCCCTGCGTCAGCATGGGATTGATGCGCGTCCCCCGACAGGCGGATCGTTCCTGAAGCACTGTTATGGAGAGCCGTACCGCGAGCGTTGTGCCACACCACAAGCGGATTGGCTGCACGATCACGCGTTGTTCATCGGCAATGCGCCATATGTCATTTCCGACAAGATCGCGGTAGCGGTCGAGACTCTGGCGGAGGCTCTCAGCTGATGAAAATTTTGGTCACGGGCGGCGCCGGATATATCGGCAGTGTGCTGACCCCTTATCTGCTGGCGCGCGGCTGGTCGGTGACGGTGCTTGACAACTTCGTACATGGAGTGCCGTCTCTGGCTCATATCGCGCATGACAGGAGACTGCGGATCGTGCGTGGCGATGCCCGATCCAGGGACTTGATGCGATCGTTGTTGCCGCAACATGACGTCCTGATCCCGCTGGCTGCGGTGGTGGGCGCGCCTGCTTGTGATGCCGATCCGATCGGCGCCACTTCCACAAATTACGAAGCCATCGATATGGCTTTGTCGCTGATGTCTCCGGAGCAGTGGGTTGTGTATCCGAACACGAACAGCGGCTATGGGACCACGGCCCCCGGCACGATGTGCGACGAGACGACGCCGCTCGCGCCTATCAGCCTGTACGGCAAGCTGAAGTGTCTGGCCGAGGCGCGCGTGATGGCACGTCTCAACTCCATCACCCTGCGGCTGGCGACCGTCTTCGGATGGTCGCCGCGCATGCGTCTGGACCTGATGGTCAACGACTTCACCTATCGCGCTGTCAATGACAAGACGCTCGTTCTGTTCGAGGGCGGCTTCCGACGCAACTTCATCCACGTGCGCGACGTCGCACGGGCTTTCGTCTGGGCCCTGTCGAAGCGGCCATACCCTGCTGGGCTGGTGTTCAACGTCGGCGATGACGCAGCCAATATGACCAAGGCGGAGCTATGCAAGCGTATCGCGCGGGTCACTGATTTTCATTGGATCGAGCACCCGTCCCAACAGGACCCTGACAAGCGCGACTACGTGGTGTCGACCAGCAAGATTTCATCTATGGGATGGCACCCCACTCACGACTTCGACGAGGGGATCGGCGAGCTTGTGCAAGGCTATGCCATGCTCGGCGGGTCCGGGAGCCTGCGCAATGCCTGAGCGCAGGACGTTCACGGTGATCGGCGGTGCGCGTGGCGGTGACGTGATTACGATCAACGTTGAGCTGCACGATATGCACGTACAGCTCGCGCGCCTACCGGAGATGGCTTATCCGGATGGCCTGTTTCCGCAAGTGTCGCACGACCTCTATCGGATCTGTGGTGATCGTCTTCTGTTTGAGAAGACATTGCCGTGACCGACCCGTCAAACGTCGTCAGGTTTAAGCGGAAGCCTCGGCCGCTCCGCAAGACATATGATCCGGCGATGCCGTTTTCGGTCGAGCGGGAAGATCTTGATGACGGGTCGATCACATACAGCGTGGTGGATCTGCGTCCTGACAGCTATCGCACCTTGTGCGAGATGAACGATCAATGTCACGACCAATGTCGTGACGAAGACATGCCAGACGATATTTCGACAACAGCGAAGTCGGATGCCGAGATGATCGTCCGCGCGCTCAACCTGCTACATAGCTACAAGGGCACGAAGTCGTGACTAACGTTGTTCTGATCAATCCACCGTCGCGCTCTGGGTATGGCGATCTTGCTGACGATCTGTCGGCGATCGAACCACCCGCATGGTGCAGGATGATTGCCGGATATCTTCGCGATCGTGGCTTCCGCGTATTCATTATTGATGCGGATGGTGAACGCCTGTCGGCGGATGATATTGGCAATGCCATCGCGCGGATGGCGAGCCCTCCTCGGATTGCTTGTGTCGTAGTGCACGGACATCAGCCGTCTGCTTCTACCCAGCTGATGGGCGCGGCTGAGGAAGTGTGCCGCGCGATCAAAATTCGCATGGCGGATGTATCGACCATGGTGGTTGGCGGACACCCATCGGCACTGCCCGTGCGGACGTTGCTGGAATGCTCGGATTTTGACTATGCTTGTGTGGGTGAAGGCCCGATCACGATCGAGCGGTTGCTGCAAGGTGATAAGCTCGCGTTTGTTCCTGGGCTTGTGTGGCGGAACTATGCGTCCGGGGAGGTTGTGGTCAACTCACGCGCGCCACTGCTTCCGATCGACGATCTGCGTGGGAATGCATGGTACATGCTCCCGCCGCTCAGCCAGTACCGTGCGCACAACTGGCAATGTCTGGACGGATGGCCTCGTTCTCCATACGCCTCGATCTACACCACACTTGGCTGCCCTTACAGCTGCCACTTCTGCATGATCAATGCGCCGTTTGATAGCCACGCATACCGCATGCGTCAGCCACAGCATGTTGCGGCTGAGATCGTGCGTCTGTATCGTCAGTTCGGCGTGCGCACATTCAAGATCGTGGATGAGATGTTCATTCTCAACCCGCGACACTACGGCGAGATCTGCAATGGCATTATCGAAGCAGGGATCGGCGATGATATCAACATCTGGGCTTATGCGCGGGTTGACACCGTGCGGTCCGACAGGTTGGCGCAGCTGAGGAATGCCGGCTTCCGTTGGTTGGCGCTTGGGATCGAGTCTGCGTCGGCATACGTGCGCGACGGCGCGCGCAAGCGACTCAAGAACGATGACATCATCGGAGTCGTCCGTGCGATCCAGGCTGTCGGCATCAACGTGATCGGCAACTTCATCTTCGGCTTGCCTGATGACGATTTCTCCTCGATGCGCGCCACGCTCGCTCTGGCGCAGGAGTTGAATTGCGAGTTCGCCAACTTTTACTCGGCGATGGCCTACCCCGGCTCGCCGCTGTATGCCGAGGCTGTGCGCGAAGGTTGGGATCTGCCGTCGACATGGGATGGGTATTCGCAGCACGGGTACGAAACCCGTCCGCTTGCGACGCGCGCCCTGGCGGCAAGGGACGTGCTCGCTTTCCGCGACCAGGCTTTCGACGCCTATTTCGGTTCGGCGCGCTACACCGACATGATCGGGCGGAAGTTCGGGGATACTGCCTTGATGCAACTCAAGAAGATGCGGGAGCACGCGATCCCTCGCGGGTTGTTCGGAGGATGCACGGCGAGGGATCTTCCGGATTTGACCACCAGCGCGCCGGACGTGCTGGGCGGCACCGATCATCAGGCGACCCAGGAAAACGCACCGGTGGGTGCTTTCCCGGCGACCACGGGACACTGAGCATGGATGACCTCGACCGCATTGTGAACGATCCGCGCCTACTCCCATACTGGTGGTAACAGAAGCATGTTCGGACCGACGCAGAATGACTGCCCCAATCCACTGGCAGGAGCTGCCTACCAGATCGTGTATGAGAAGCTAAATCCGGCATCGGTGACGCCGACAAAGCTTCAGGATCTGCGCGTACGTGTGCTCGCACTCGCCACCTGGGCCGCCGGGCAGCCACCTGAGGTGGCGAATGCATATGGTTGGGCGTTGACGCGTATCATGGCTGACATCGATCAGCGCGTCATGCTCGCGGGCCGCGCTGCGGCGATCCGCGACGCTCTGGAAAAGTTGCCGCGACCTCCCGCCGAACCTGACACGCTGTCGGACTGGGCGACTCGCCTGCTACCGCAGGGTTGAAGGAAAAAATGACTTCGTCGCTCCATGCGCTTCTTGTGGCAGCCTCGCTGGTCATTCCGGTGACTGACGTCGCGCCGTCCACCCATGCGGTTCGCGTGGAGCTGTACATGCAGAAGCGTGCCAACTTTCTGGTGCTCGTGCACGACCTGTACAACGCGCTTGCCTGCGGCGTGTTCAAGTCGGAGATTGAGTTCATCGGCCTGTACCGGGCGGCGGTCGGCGAGCTGGCCGCGATCAACAGACCAGGCACCGCGTGGCCGCCAGATGACATTCGTCTCGGAAGGGACGTGCTCGCGTCTGCCGAGCGCGGCCGATCCGAGTCGTGCGATCTCTGGGCCGATCCCCGTCGCGCGCTAGCCCTACAACTTGCTGCGGAGGCCCTGCGTTGAACTTTCTTTTCAACATGCTCAATCATAACCCGAAGGGACAGCGCTCCCTGGAGGACGTGATCGGCATCATCGGTCACCAGCTCCGCGAGCTGGGACATACCGCTGTATGGGACAAGAAGAACGACCAATTTCTGATGGGCGAAGCCGGGATCAATGTGATCGTGGAGGGCTTCACCCCGCCGGTGATTGAGATCATGGCGGGGGCACGTGCGCGTGGGTGTCGGTTTGTCATCCTCGCGACCGAGGAGCCGACCGAGAAAGGGTTCAATCATGGCGTCGACCCCGAGATGGTCATGCGTCAGCGGATGTTTCCCGAGGCGGCGCGCTACTGTGAGGGGATCATCCATCTTGTCCCTGGGAAGCGTGTGACTGACTGGTACGGACAGTTCGCGCCAGCAGCCTATACCGAGCTGGGGTTCGCGCGCACATTGGTGCGGCTGTCTCCGCAGGAACCGGTTTACGACTTCGGATTTTTCGGATCGGTGAGCCGCCGCCGCATGGGCATCCTCAACAAGCTGGCGAAGCGCTCCGGGCGGAAGGATGCTGTTCGCTACATTGGAGACTTCCCGGATCAGGAAACGCGCGACAGACAGATCAGGGAGGCGCGGGTCGTGGTGCAGCTGCGTAAGGTCGAGGCCATGGGCCTTGTTTCGTCGTCGCGCTGCAACACAGCTTTATGCGTCGGACGCCCGGTGATTGCTGAGCCACACGAGCTGTCGGCGCCTTGGGACCAGATCGTGTCATTCGCCTCGTCGACCGATCACTTCTACAACCTGGCTGTCATGGCCCGGATGAACTGGCAGTCGTTGTGGTATGATCAGTTCAAGCGCTTCCGCGAAATGCTTCCGGCAGACGCCTGCATCGGCAAGGCGCTCCGCGATATCGGGGTGATGCGATGAGCTTTGACGGTCTCTGCGACAAGCTGGTCAACGACAGCGTCTGGTGGCCCTACCGCGGTTGGCATGACGACCACCGCGACAGGGACGGTACATCAGAGTACCGACCCGCGGCGCAGCAGGTGCGCGCCGAGTGGTTGGAGTTCGCGGATATGCTGCGTGGTCACGGGTTGCCACGATCTACCTGCCTGCAACTGGGACTCGGGACACCAGGTGCGACGCACAGCCTGCTCGCGCTCCTGTTTCGTGAGGTGCACACCGTCGAGCGCGAGTTCCCTGTTGTCGGGGAATGGAACAGGCGCTTCCCGGCGGGTGATACAGGAACTCTGCACAACGGTTCCGGCATCATCCAGGGCGATACCAACAGCGCCGGTACCTTCACCCGATGCGGCGCGCTGAAACCGCTCGACCTCCTCTTCATCGACGCCGGTCACAGGTACGAGGAGGTCCTTCTCGACCACACCATGTACTCGCCGCTGGTCAGGCTCGGCGGGATCGTCGCCTTCCACGACGCTGTCCACAGGCCGCAGTTCGGCGACGACATCGGGGTGTGGCGCCTGCTCGCCGAGCTGAAACGCGGGGGAATTCCGATCGTGACGATCGGCAACGAGGTGGGGATCGCCTACTATGTCCGATGACGAGCAGGAGAGCATCGCGGTTCGCGCGCGCCAACATACAACAGGCCATGAGTGACGTGATCGTGACCTTCAGGGCTATCAATGATGAGGAGGCCACCCGCTTCTTCAACTTTTTCATGGATAGCATCAACCAGGGTCGAGCAGTGACCCTCACGATCGAGGGCAACACCGGCGCGGCGAAGGTCACCCACTGAATGGCCTGGTTCAACTTCAACACGTTCAATCACTGCCATCAGGGCCGGATCATCGTCGAGGACATCACCCGCACGATGGGCCTGCAGATGCGGGCGCTCGGCCATCACGTGACCTGGTCGGATGACCTGATCCCGGCGTCGGTCAAGGGTGGTGGATTCGCGTACAATGTTTTGCTTGAGTCGTTCGCCGATGATCCAGCGACCCTGGATCGTATCTACCGCGCGCATGCGCTTGGCTGCTGGTTCATCTACGTGGCGACCGAGGAACCCAGTGACGCCGGCTTCAACCACGGTCTCGACCCGGCGATGATCGACCGGCAGAACGCCTACGCCGAGGCTATGAAGTACGCTGTCGGCACGCTGCACCTGATCCCCGGCCAGCACGTCACCGACTGGTACGCGCAGTTCGGGCCCGCCGCCTACGCGGAGCTTGGTTGGGCGCCAGACCTTGATCGCAACGACGTGTTGGTCATGCCGAAGTGGGAGCAAGAGCCAGACTACGACGTCGGATTCTTCGGAAAGATGACGTGGCGCCGCGGCCAGATCCTCGACACTATGGAAGCAATGGGGCTCAAGGTGCTGCGGCTGACCGGACTTGAGACGCCGCGCGCAGAGCGCGACTCCATCATGCGGCGCGCGAAGGTGATCGTGCAGATCAGGGGCAACGACGAGTGGACGACCGTGTCCTCGACCCGTCTCGTCGCCGCGCTCGCCATGGGTCGCCCGGTGATCGCCGAGCCGCACCCGTCACCCGCCCCTTGGGATCAGTGCGTCTCGTTCTCCAAGACTATGGACGAGTTCTACGACAACGTTCGTTTGACGGCGCAGTATCCTCCTCAGTTGCTCGCCCATTATCATCAGCTGCAGTACAACGCATTCAGCAAATGGCTGACACCGGAGCACTGTATCGGCGATGCGCTGCGCACGCTGGGGATTGTCTGATGGCCGTCGATCGAGAAGTCAGGTTCGATCACGGTCGCGGGCTGTGGTGCGTCGTTGAGGTTGACGGGGATCGTGAACGCTGGGAGATCGGTGCGTGGCTCAACTCGGAGGACGCCGAGGCCCACCTGTGGGACGACGACATCGCGTGGGAGAACTGGGTGCCGCGATCACCAGGCCTTCTGGGGGCAGCGAGATGCTGACGGCGGCGCACCTGGGCATCGCACCCCACGAGTTCGCGATTGCGTCCCTGCACGGGATTGGGGACACATGTCTGGTCGCCGGCCATATGAAGGTGTTCTCCAACACCCACCAGCATCCTGTTGTGATGGCCGTGCGTCAGGGACATCAGGAAGTCGCCTCGATGTTCCCGGGGGTATCGCGCACCGTCATCGTGCCGGAGTACGAGATCGCGCCACTGACCAACACCATCACGGTCGGCGTGCCGCAGCCAGGTAATTTGTTTGTCGCGCACCCGTCCACCGTCCCCGCGCGACTTGATCACTGCGTCGCGCACGGCCGCATGTCGGACGCGGCGATGTACGCACTGATCCTGGGACTCCCGCCGCAGAGCCGCCTCGCGCTGCCCAGCATTCCGTCCGACAAGCGTGAGTTCGCACATGCGCTTGCTTCTGCACTTGGCATATCTCCGGGTCGGACGGCAGTTCTTGTGCCGCATGCGAACTCATGGCCGCCGATCGATAATATCTTCTGGGAGCAATTGCGCGCAAAGCTTCACAGTGTTGGATGGTGGGTGTGGGTGAATGACCCAGGCACGTTGCCGCTGCCTTGTGCGCTGCCGTTTCTTGAGGTTGCCGGATGGGTGATCGGCGCTAACTGCGGCTTCATGCAGATGGCTGTGCAGTCCGGCATTCAATGCCGCAAGACGATTCTATCGCGCGCGATGTATCCGGACGAGCCGCATGGAGAGCGTCATCCGCTGCCGATCACGCGTATATGGCCAGACTACAGCATGTTTCGGAAGGTCGATGGCTACCAGTATGACATAGAGGAGTTCCGCGTGGACGGTCCCACCTCATGGCCAGGAGCGATTGCCGCTGTCACGCAGGGACGCAACGCACATGGCCCAGTGCCTGATCCAGGTCCGCTGTTGTTCATGGATGTGCAGATGTCACCAGGCGAGCTGCTGGACCGTCTGTCCATCATGGAGATCAAGCAGGCGCGGCTGCCATCCAAGGCGCAGCATCTGGCGACCGAGGTCACCAGGCTGGCGCCATTGCGTGAGCACCTTCTGCGCGCTCACCCCGAGATCGTCACGCTCGCGCAGGAACTGCGCAACCTCAACGATCAGGCGTGGACTCTAAACGAGGTGTTGATCACAGACTACCAGCACAACGTCGGCGGCCCCGGCTGGCATGTCGTTCAGGACAGCATAGTCGACGGACTGACGCACGTCGAACGGCACGTGAGGACAGCGTACGAGGCTCATCACTGCAACAGGCGGAGGGTCGAGGTCCGCAATGATATTGACGCCCACTGCAGGGCGGGTCATGTGGAGGTGAAGTCTTACAGATGACCAACAACAATGCAGGGCGCATCGCACTTGCACTCCTGTCGATCCCGGCGGTCGGATGCCTCGCTGTCTATCTGACGATCTCTCAGAAGCAGCGGACAGCGCAGGTCCGTCCGGGAGTCGACTACTGCAAGAACGTGGTGGTCGTGCCTAACCCGGAGGTTCCTGGTGCGTGGCGGACGGTCGTGTTCTCCTCGTGTCCAGGGTCGCAACCGTCAGGGAGCGCTGCGCCGTGAGCCGCAACAAGAACCGCCTGACACCCGCGCAGCGGGAAGCGCTGGCGCACGCTGAGATGGTGGAGGCGCAGGCCGCGCACCTCGCGACCCCTGTCACCCGCGAGGAACTGATCAACCTGCTGC
>Ga0070706_100003362_pt1 | contig 15786 bp, 14 predicted proteins | sample KBSK5501metaG_FD_65476 | JGI IMG/M metagenome (GOLD analysis project Ga0070706, IMG submission 65476) | Corn, switchgrass and miscanthus rhizosphere microbial communities from Kellogg Biological Station, Michigan, USA - KBS K5-50-1 metaG | ecosystem: Host-associated > Plants > Roots >...
TGCATGTGAATATCTCCTAGAGGTGAATGCCATCGAGGTGAGCGAGACGCCTGGTGCTCCGCCTTCCTCCCCCACTAGACGACATGACTAGCGGTGGGCAAAGAGTACCCGGGCATGTTCGCGAGGCGCATCACTCGGTCGCGGGAGGAGTTTTGTCCTATGCCGACTTTGTTGTCGTCGGCGCCGACGGCAACTGATCCAACTGCTGTGTCCAAATTTGCCGATACTTTTTGGATATCGCGACAGACACCGCCAGGGTTTGTACGGGGTTTTTCGATAGGGCCACGCGCAGCGTCGGTTGCCTGCATCACCGGATCGCGGGGGGAGCTTTGTCCTTTAGCGGCATTTTTCGAGATTGCGCTCATACAGTACGCATGCCTCGAATCCATGGCTACCCAAGTTCCACTAGAGTGCCCTCAATGAAATTTGGAATGAACAGCAAAGGTTGGACGGCCATCGACGGCGGCGATGGTGCATCGCTGTGCGCAGTGAGCGTGAAGACCGCTGTTCGTACCCACGAGCGTCCGCAGGTAATCGCGGTCGCCGAGATGGACGGGTCGGCTGCTCAGCTCGACGCGGCGACCTTGCGCAACCTGATGAGCCGCGTGGACCGCAGCCTGCCCGTCCTGACGACTCTTGCACGCACGCAGTACCAACTGCGTGTCATGCCCGAGCCGGCAGTGCCGCAACGCGAGATGCTGGCAAGCCTGCGCTGGTCACTCAGCACGGAAGGCGACAGCCCGCTCGAAGACTTCAACCTGGACTGGATGCGCATTCCCACCGAGGAGTTGCTGCCGACTCGGCCCAAGCAGCTGTACGCGGTGATGACTCCGACGGCCTCGTTGAACTCGCGGTTGGCCGCCCTGCGCGCGGCTGGCGTCAGGCCCAAAGTTGTGGACATCCGCGAGACTGCGTTGCGCAACATCGCCGGTGCCCTCGAGCGTGCCGGCGAAGGCGTTGCGCTGGTCAGCGCAGACGCCGGAGGGGTCGGGATGACGTTCACGTATCAAGGTTCGCTGTACCTCGACCGCTACATGGAGCAACCGCTGTCCGAACTCCATGCCGCGGATCCGACGGCCCGTGCTCAACTGTACGAACGCGTAGGCGTGCAGTTGCTGCGCTCGATCGATGTCATCGTTCGCAGCTACCCGTTCATGTCGGTCAACCGGGTGGTGGTGGCACCCACGCCCGAAGCCGTGGGCTTGTTCGAATTTCTCACGGCACAACTGCCGCTGACGGTGGAGTCGCTCGACCTGAATGAGGTGTTCGACTTGACCCAGGTGCCAGAGCTCGCGCAGTCCAGCGCGCTGCAGGCTCGCTGCCTGGTGGCTCTGGGTGCCGCGTTGCGCAGCGCGAGGGCCTCTGCATGAAAGCGCCGATCACCCACATCAATCTGCTGCAGCGCACCGCGCCGGCACATACGGTCGGGTGGTCGCTGGCGGCCTTGCTGGCCGTGACCATGGTCGGCCTGGTCTACTACGGCACGCAGGTGCGCGCACAAGCACGGGGGGCCACGCAGCTGCGCGACGACGTGGCCCAGCAGTTGAAGAACGCCCAGCAGCGCATGGCCATCCAGACCGGCGAGCAGGCCAAGAGCGCGCAGGCCATCGCGCTGCGCAAGGAAATCGATGCCTTGCAGCCCCAATCCCAAGTCGCGCAGGCCTTGATCGAGGCGGTGCGTTCTGGCAACTCCGGGCAACCCGACCAGTTTGCACAGGCGATGACGGCCATGACCGGGTTGAACCAACCGGGCCTCTGGTTGAACACGCTGACCCTCAGTGCCGGAGGCAAGCGGCTCGAGCTGCAGGGCGTCGCCAACAACGGCGTCTCGATACTGCGCTACGTGAGCCGTGCCAACGAATCACTCCACCCGCTGACGCTGCATCTGGACGGCCTCGAGATGCAGTCGGCTGCGCCGGGTGGCGCGGCGTCGGCTCCGGACGCCGGCAGCGTGTCCTTTCGCTTGTATTGAGTGCCCGCCATGCAAGTCAAGCTGCTTCAATGGATCAACCGGCTGGAGGTGCTGTCGGCGCGGGAACGCGCCATGGCCCTGATAGGCGCGCCGCTCGTTCTCGTGATGGCCGGTGAGCTGCTCGTGTTCGGCTCCGCCCGCAGTCAGGCTGCCGAGGCGCAGAAGCAGGCCGACCGGCAGCGGACCGAGCTGAAATCTCTCGAAGCCACACTGGCCGCGCTTCCCGTCGTCGCACCCTTGCCGGGCGCCGATCAACTCCTCAGGCAGCGCGACGAGTTGCAGGGGCAGATCGATGCAGCCCGCACGATCATGGCCCATGTCGACCAGTCCATCGACTGGGGCACCGTGGTGCGTGCGACCGCCACCGGCACACCGGGACTGACGCTGACGCAGCTCAAGACGCTGCCCGCCGAAGTGGTCTTCTCGCCGGCCATGGTCAAGCCCGCAGCGGGCGCTGCGTCGCGCCCCGCGGCGGCGGCACCTCCGCAAGCCGCCGGCGGCAGCACGATCTATCGTCACCGCGCGGAGCTGACCGTGAAGGGCAACGTCGGCACCCTGCTCGGGTACCTGCAGACCTTGCAGCATGTGCCGGGGGACCTTCGTTGGGAGCGTCTGCACTTGAGCGTGGCCACGTACCCGCAAGCGAGCGTGCAGCTCAGCCTGCAGACGCTGAGCAGCCGCGCCGAGACGCCCTTCAACTGATGCACGGAGGCGTCGCCATGAAAGCAACCGAATCGATCGAAGCACAGACGGGTCCGTGCCGGGCCCACTGCACAGCGTCCGCCTGGATTCGTGCCGCGGTCGTTGTGCTCCCGTTGATCGGTCTGGGCTCGGCCTGCCTGGCGGCCGACACCACGAACGGGCTGGGTTCGGCGTTTCGCCCCCAGGCTGTGGCCGATGTTCCGCCTGAAGGAGGCCATGGCGAGCGGGCTGGTGGGAGCCCGGCTGGCTTGCGGGTCGTCGTGTCCAGCGCCTCGCGCTCCGTGGCGTCCATCGACGGGCAGATCGTTCACGTCGGCGACACCGTCAACGGCATGCGTGTGACCCAGATCAACGCGCAAGGGGTGGTCCTGAAGGGAGAAGGCGGCGTCAGCGAATCGCTGATGGTCACGCCGTCCGTGGTCAAGCGCCGGCACCTCGTGACGGTGGCGCGCATCTCGAATGGAGATCGTCAATGAAGTCGTCCCTCATCCTCGGAATCGCGGCGCTGCTGAGCGCTTGCGGTACCCCCTATCCGGCCAAGGATCGGTCGACGCAGAACCGGATCGACGACACGATCAAGGAAGCGGCCACCCCCAAGCCGTCCGCTCCGGTCGCGGTGCCTCCGGCCGTGAGTCAGTCGCTGCTGCCGCCGCTGCGCAACACGCTTCCGCGTGCCCCGGCGGCGCAGCCCGAACCCCGATTCGACCTGATCGTGACCGACGCACCGATCGGCCAGATCCTGCATGCCATCGTGTCCGATACGCGCTACAGCATCCTGCTGAGCCCGAAGATGAACGTGCCGGCGCCCCCCGTCACGGGTGGCGGGCAGCCTCACGATGCGGCGGCCCAGGCCGCGGCGGCAGCGAACGCGAGTCGTCGCGATCTCATGACGGTTCATCTGAAGAATGTCACGGTCTTCGAAGCGCTCGACGCAGTCCGGGAGACCTACGGCTACGAGTATTCGGTTCAGGGCACGCGCATCTACGTGGAGCCGCCCGAATTGCAGACGCGCTTCTACCAGGTCAACTACACGCTGGGCCAGCGCCGCGGCGTCAGCGATCTGCAGGTCGTGGCAGGTGCCGCGGCAGGCGGCAGCGGTGGTAGCGGCAGCGGCGGTGGCTCGAGTTCGAGCAGCAGCGGATCGTCCTCGAGCAGCGGCGGCGGCGGCTCTGCAAGCTACGGGTCGAATCAGGCCAGCGCCCTGAGCACGGTCACGAAGTCGGACCTGTGGGGCGAGATGGAAGACTCGCTGCGGACCATCCTCGCATGCCAGATTCCCAAGCTGCAAGCGAGCACCGCGCGCGCGGGCCAAGGCTCGGGCGGATCGAGCTCGAGTGGTGCTTCCAGCCGGGCCGACGTGTCGTACGTGGGCGATGCCCAGCTCGGCGAGCGTCTGCGAGGCGTCGACGGTTGCGCGGACGGCCGAGCCGTGCACGTCAACCAGATGAGCGGAACGATCCTCGTGCGCGCGATGCCCAAGGAGTTGCGCACCATCGAACGGCTGCTGCGTGCCATGCAGGTCAACATCGAGCGCCAGGTGATCATCGAGGCGAAGGTGATCGATGTCCAGCTCAACAAGGAGTCGCAGCAAGGGATCAACTGGTCGGCCTTCCGCCAGGGCTTGATGAAGGCCTCGGTGGGCGCAGAGACGGGCCTGGTCGGTGCGCCGGGAACGCCCGCCGCAGGCACCGTCGCGACCGGTGCCTCGCTGGCCGATCTGCTGGGCACGCAGTTGCTGGGAGGCACCGCACGATCCGCGTTCTCGGCCGGGCTGGGCGTGGCGCTGCAAGGCTCGCAGTTCGCTGCCCTCATCAGCTTCCTGGAAACGCAAGGTGACGTGCACGTGCTCTCGAGCCCGCGCATCGCGACGCTCAACAACCAGCAGGCCGTGATCAAGGTGGGCACGGAAGAGCCGTTCATCACGTCCATCTCGCCCGGCTCGACCAGCCTGTCCTCGTCCGCCGCCGTCGCCGTGCCGCCGACCTTGACCTACCAACCGTTCTTCTCGGGCATCTCGCTGGACGTGACGCCGCAGATCGACGAGCGCGATCGCGTGACGCTGCATGTGCATGCCATGGTGAACTCCATCACCGAGAAGTCGAAGCCCTCGTCCACGCAAGCGGGGTCCGCCCCGGTGCCGCTGGCGATCAACAGCGTCAACGAAACCGACAGCGTCGTGAAGACCGCCGACGGCCTCATGGTGGTCATCGGCGGCTTGATGATGGAAAGCAGCAGCGACGGACGCTCGGCGATCCCGGGCCTGGGCAACGTGCCCGTGGCCGGCGCCTTGTTCCGCAAGGGCGAGCAGTCTTCCACCAAGCGCGAGCTGGTGATCCTGATCAAGCCCAGCGTGGTCAAGATGGATTCGGACTGGGCCGACGACATCGCCGCGGCGGGCCGTCGCATCCAGAGCATGAACGAGCAAGGCCGGGTCGCGAGACCCGAGTGAGCGGCCCATGTACCTGCAGCATTTCCAGTTGAAGGAGTTCCCGTTCGGCATCACGCCGGACACGAGCTTTTTCTTCTCGTCCAGAGCTTCGCAGCAGGCGCTGAACACCCTGCTCGTGGCCACCCGCGCGGGCGAAGGCTTCATCAAGATCACCGGCGAAGTCGGCACGGGCAAGACGCTGCTCTGCCGGCAGCTGCTCCAGAGTCTGGGTGACGACTTCCAGACGGCCTACATCCCCAATCCGCATCTGACCCCGCTGGGCCTGCTTCAGGAACTGGCCGACGAGCTGGGTGCAGACACGGGCGGACTCGACCAGACAACGGAGATGCAATATCAGCACCTCCTGCTTAAGGCGCTGAGGGAGCGGTTGCTGAGCCTGGCGCAGGAGAACAAGCGCGTGGTGGTTTGCCTGGACGAAGTCCAGGCCATGCCGATCGACACCCTCGAGGCTCTGCGCCTGCTCACCAACCTCGAGACCGAAAAGCAGAAGCTGGTGCAAGTCGTGATATTCGGCCAGCCCGAGCTGGACGCGAAGCTGAAGCACCCGTCGATCCGGCAACTGAAGCAGCGCATCACCTTCGACTACCACCTCGGACCTTTGATCGGCCCGGAACTGGCGCGCTATCTGGATCACCGCATGGCCGTGGCCGGCTATGACGGAGCTCGAGTCTTCTCGGCACCGGCGACGTGGGCCCTCAGGTGGCGTACCCGCGGCTTCCCGCGGCTGGTCAACATCGTGGCCCACAAGGCCCTGATGTGCTCCTACGGCCGCGGCAAGAAGGCCGTCGGCATACGCGAGATGCATGAGGCGATCGGGGACACCGCGTCGCTGCGCCTGCCGAAGCGATATGTGGCGCTGGCCAGCTTCTCGATCCTGGTCATGGGCCTGCTCGTCCTGGAAATTGCGAGGACCGTATGAGCGTCATCAATCAAATGCTGCAGGACCTGGACAAGCGCAGAGGCCGATCGGGCGGCGAGGCGGCCGGCGGCGATGCGGTCCGATCGGTCCAGCCCGGGTCGACCTCGCGTTCGACGCATCGCGCCGCGCTCGTGATATTCGGCCTGGCGCTGCTGATGCTCGCAGCAGGCTTGTGGCTGCGCCAGCGCAACGCTGTGGCCGCAGCCACTCTGGCGGTCGTGCCCGCGCCGCCGGTCGTTGCCCTCGCGAATGACACGCCGCATGGCCCGTCACCGATCCAGCCGGTCGTGCCGCCCGCGCCGGTGATGGCTGCGTCGGAACCGCTGGCCGTCGCGAAGCCGCGGGCTGCGTCCGTCGCGCCGCCGCGGGTTTCGAGCGGCGCCTCCGAACCGATCGGCCATGCATCCGTCGCGACGACACCGGTCAAGTTCGTCGCATCGGTACCAGCCGCGCCGGTGGCACCGGCAAGCGCCTCGACCACGTCCGACCCGGTCGAAGCGCCGCCGCCCAGCAAGACAGCCACCGCCGCCAACCTCAAGGCTGCGGGCGGCAAGACGTACAGCGCCGAGCAGGTTTCGGCCAATCTGCTCGCTGAGGCCTTGAAGCTCGACCAGCAAGGGCATCTGGAGGAAGCCAAGGTGCCGCTCGAACGACTGCTCGCCGCCGACCCTCTCAACGTGCGCGCGCGCCAGATGCTGGTGCAACTGCAATTGGACACCGGCCACGGCGAACAAGCCCGCCAGTTGCTCGCCGAAGGCCAGCGTCTGCGTCCGGAGCAGTCGGATTTCACCTTGGCACTCGCGCGGCTTCAGGTCGAAAGCGGCGACGTCGCCGGGGCGATTCGTCTGCTCGAAGCAGTTCCCGCGGGCGCACGTGACGACCCGCAGATCCGCGCATTCCTGGCGGCTCTCCTGTTGCGTGCCGGCCGAACGGATGAAGCGGTGCAGCACTATCTCGTGGCCTTGCGCTCGGACCCGTCGAACGCGAGCTGGCTGGTGGGTGTGGGGGTAGCGTTGGAAGGCGTTGGCAACCGCGGCGACGCTGCACAAGCGTATCGCCGAGCCGAAAGCAGCTCGAGCCTTACGCCGGAGCTTGCCAATTTTCTGAGCGAACGCCTTGCACAGCTCCGGCGTTGAAGCCAGCGCCCAAAATTTTCATTGCCACTCCATCGCGATTTGATCAACAGCGATGAACTGACACCAGACTGGCACCAGCACCTCCCGAAAAGCAGAAGGGGTAGCAGTCACTCACCTGCTACCCCTTGCTGTTTCTGCTGGGCCCTGAGTGCAAGGTCTGCAAGGACGTTGGCCTGAATATCGGCCACGTATTGGATGAAGGCTGCTCAGGTTGCCGTGCGGACAAACAGCATGCGATCTCGGCAGTGCAGGTCCTGTTGGTCAAAGAACTTGTGCGCCCAGCTGTCATCGGTTCCGAGGAACCAACCTGCGGAGACCGCCGCCTGTTGCTTGTTCGCGATCGGCTTGCTCGAACCTTTCGCCTTCGGCCCCTTTGCCGTACTGTCCAGAAAGTTGAAGTGGTCGACAAGGCAAAGTGCCTCGATCGCGAACACAGCGGCGATGCCAGCATCCTTGATGCAAAGGAGGTTGTCGCCGTTGACCTGTTCGCCGACCAGAGCCAAGTTCGACGAGCCGCAGTACACCGTGGGATCGTCGCCGTTGAAGCCGCAGACTACGAACTTGTGGTGGACCTGGTGACCGATGCCGCCGATGTTCGGGACCTGATTGAACGGCGGCGGCAGTTGCGTGTTGATCGGCTTGCCGGTGACAAGCACACCGGTCGCGCTCCCCACCGGGTACAGCATGATGCCGGGCGGATTGTCGGAGATCCCGTAGCTGAAGACGCTGCGGCTCTCGTGCAGCTTGCTCAGCGCCTCGTATACCGGGTTCTTGTTCCCGGCATCGAGTTCCATGACGGCGAACAGCACGCTGCCCATGCCGTCGTCGACATGCTGCTCGGCCTGAACGCGCTGAATGAGCGCGTTGAGAACGTCGGTTGCGATCTGTTCAGGGTGCGGCGAGAACGTGATCGATGTCTTCGGGATTCCTGCACCACCGAATTCAAAGACCTTGGTCGCGAGCTCTGAGTTTGCGAACGCCGCCTTCTGAACGTCACTTGTCCACGCCTGTTCGAAGACATCGGCATAGGCCTTGGCAACGCCTGCATCGTCGAACACGAGCACGTGGTTCGAGTTGACGTACAGGCCGGTCACCGAAAAGTTCGTCGAGCCTGTCAGAACCTTTACGGGCCGACTATCGCGATAGACCACGAACACCTTGTCGTGCGCATAGCGGCCGAACTTGCCGCGTTTGATGTACTCCGCAGACCTGACTCCGGTGGCCTTTTCGAACAGCTCGGCGAACTGATCCTCGGGCTTGGTACCGTCTGCACTGTGATGCAGGGCGGCGTCGTCCAGAATGATGCGCGCCCGCTTGACGTTGGCCAGACCGAGCAGCAGCGCGATCAAATCCGGCTCGTTCAAGTCATACGCGAAGACGTCTACCGTGAGCGATCCGTCGTCGAAGACCTCCTGCAGCAACTCGAAGATCCGCTCGCGCGCGGTGAATCCCAGCCATTCGTATTGCTGTTGATAGGTGTACTGATCACCCTTGGCATTGCTGCCCGACACCACGGACGTGTCGAACTGCAGCGGCGCATCCTTCGGCTTGATCGATGCCTGCAGTCCGAAGTGTCGGACAAACGCCTGTGACTGCGTGAACCCGCGGGTGAAGCCGACCGCGACGTGGCCGGAGACATACCGGCCGACCTCGATCTTGAGTTCGACGGTGAGACCGGCGTCCAGCGGCTTGAGCGAACCGCGCTGATCGAAATACCTCGGCGTGACCCGGTAGGTGTACAGGCCGTACACCGGTGTCAGCCCTTGGTGCACGGTTCCCGGGACGTGCACCCAGCGGAACTTGTGCAGCGGCGCATTGATCGTCGAGAACGCCGGCTCCTTTGGATCCTGTGCGTGCTCACCGGGATGCTCGAAACGGAGGTTGTTCAGCAGATAGTACGGATCGACGCCGGGAGGCGCCACTTCAATGCTGAACCCCGCGAGATGCTCTCGCGAGGCCTCGGTCAATAGGTCGAAAGCCAGCAACGTCTTGGCGTCACCCCGATAGCCGACCACGACGGTCGCGCCTCTGGTTTGTCGAATTCGGTCCATAGGTACCCCCATTGATGACCTTCGCTGGCACCGTCGTGGCGCCCGCACCCACACCGAGCCAATCGGCGCGCAGTGAATCTATACATGTGCCGTGTGACCGCCAGAAGACGACCCTCGACCCATCGTCGCCGCGCTGCGAACCTAGATTGCGGCCTCTTCGTCTCCGCCCAGCACCAACTGCGGCAACTGATTGAACGACCATCCCGAACTCGTCGCATCCAGCACCCAGATGACGTCGAAGCGGCCGTCTGGCCAGAGCTGAGGAACGTCTGTGCTGTTGCCCAAGATCTCGTTCGCGATCTGCGGAATGACCTTGTGTTCCCAGCAAGCCAGCACGACACCCTCGGCCTGCAGAAGCGCCTGGCTCAAACCGGCGAGGTCGTCCTTCGTATATTGCGTATCCGTGACCAGCCCCAAACGCTTCGCGAGCGGGAGGATGGTATGCCGCGACCGCTTGCTCTTGACGGGGCCGGCGATGGCTGGCGCAAAGAGAGCCCGCGGTTTGGCCAGTTCGCCGATGGGGCCGGCCCCGCCGAGAACCGAGAACAGATGTGCCAGGCCACCGGCGCGCTGCCAACCTCGCACGCTGAGTTCGTCCTGATCGGCGACACCCGTCTGCGTGACGCCGAGCACCGTTCCATCGTCGGAGGGCTTTTCCGCGTGCCGCATCAACATGATCTTGGACGCGGGCATGGCGCACCTTGTCTTGTCTGGTGATCGGCCAGGTAGGCTGGACCTAGTTCACGCCGCGCACGCGAACGGGCTTGTTCCCGCAGGCATCGCGCACGCCGACACCGCACGAGGTCGGCTGGAGGTCCCGCGACAGGCACACGCGAACTTCCGAGAGCTCGGGGCCACCACAAACTACCGCGATCGACCGGCTCGTGATGGCGGGGTTGGCTTGATGAAAGGCCGCGGAGATCTGATTCGCGGTGAGGTTGGCGACGCGATTGCCCGGCTGGAATCTGTCTGGTATCGCGACCGAGCGGCGCGCCTCGTCAGCGGCACTGAAGTAGTCAACCGCAGTGAGCCCGCTGCATGTACCGTGCTTGTCCCACTCGTGAGCGATCAGCTTCTCGCTGGGGAAGACATCTTCGCCGACCGAGCGTGCTTCGTCGGTAAGGCGGTTGTCCGTTGAACACGTCTGCGGGTACTTGCCCGCCTGGTATTGCGGCCACAGACCGTGCAGGACGAATCCGAAGTGCTTCTGCATCCCGCACTGCTGTTTGTCCTCCTGGTGCCCCTTGCAGTAGGTCGGCGACCAAGAGAGTGTCAGCAGGTAGTAGTCAAATTGTCCTGCGACAGGCGCCGGTGCATTCCTGTGCTTGCTGCGCGCGTAGGCCGACGGCCCGCAGAGCGTTGCGCATGCCGCGACAAGGATGGCGACAACGAGTCTCATGGTCACGAACCTCCCCCAAATCGGGCCCGGCGAGCGTTTGTACTGCCTTGGCCGTGGCGCCACAAGATCAATTGGTCGAACTTCTTCATTCAAATTAGGGAGAAGCCTCCGATGGTGCCGCTCGGATCGCGCTAGGTCGCCCCCTCGAGAGCATTGCCAGTCCTATACATAGAGGTCGCTATGCAAAGCTATCCATAGCGACCCAATGCAGAACCTCGTTGCCGATGTTGGATCAGCCTGAACCTGTCGTTCGGCGGTGATCAAGGCCCACCTGTTGCTGCAACATGGCGACAACAGGCCTCAAGACCCGGCGCGGCCGTATCGGTGTGAACAGGTGCATCTCGTACAGCGGGAGGGCCTCGCGCAGATGCAGTGGTACGACTTGGCCCGCCGGCGCACTGTCCAGGAGGGCAGGATGCGGGAGAACGCCAAGCAAGTCGCTTTGGGTCATCAGATGAAGAAGGCTTGCATAGTCGGGACACGACGCGACTACGCGTGGCGGCCTCATCCGACGGACGGCAAAGGCTTCGTGCAAGACGTCGACGGGCCCGCTCACGCTGGGGCCAACAATGGCCCAAGACGCTGTCTGCAGTTCCACCAGTGATTGCGCTTTGACCAACGGGTGAGCGCGGCGGGCGTATGCCAGCGGCGTAAGTTGGTAAAGCGACTGACAGACAACGCCGCTGGCGTGATAGCCACGAGGCCGCGGTGAGATCACCAGGTCAAGTTCGCCGCCTTGCAACCTGGCAAGCAGGCGCCCTTCGTCAGCACTCGTCATGTCGAGGCGACGGCGAGGTCGGCCTTGGCACCAACCGAGGTGCAATGCCGGTCCGCAAACCAGGGCGGCGGACGGCGTCACCCCGACACGCAGGGTTTCGCGATTGGCTGAGTTGGCTCCGGTTGCGGCAAGTGCGTCCATCCGCTCGGAGAGATCCATGCTCTTCAACCCCGCCTGCAACGCTGCCTCGGTGGGCAGCAGCCTGCGACCCCTGCGGACGAACAGCGGTGTGTCGAACTTTCGCTGGAGTTGTCTCATGCCATGGCTGATCGCCGGCTGCGACACACCGCCCGCCAGCGCCGCCGCCGCGAAGCTGCCGTGCTCGATCACCAGCCTGAGGTATTGCAGGTAGCGCAGATTCATAAACAACTTTGATGCATTGTCAACCATCCCGTCTTGGCGGCGGGCACGGCGTCTGCAACGATTCGGCCCGTGGACTGACGAGGAACCTTGAGATGCGTCAACTTCAACTGGATACGGTGCGCGCCTACCTGGCATATCTGCACGCGAGCGATGCGGTGGGGCTGATTTCCACCTTCGAAGACGACGGCGTTGTGCACTCCCCGTTCCTCGGCACGATGAAGGCGCGCGACTTCTTTCCAAAGCTGAAGCAGGCCTCAAGCCAGAGCGTGATCACACTGATCGACTTGTTCGCGTCCGTGCAGTCGCAAGACGACATCGTTCGCGTGGCGGCCTATTTCCGCTACGACTGGACGCTCAGTGACGGCAGGCTCGTCGACTTCACCTGCGTAGACGTGTTCGGCTTCCGACCGAGCAGCAACCGCATCCACAGCATGCACATCGTTTACGACACGCATCCCCTGCGCGAGAGGGTGGGCGACAAATACGCGCCCAACCCGGTGCCAAGCACCTGAGCGCGTCAGCAAGCGGCAAGATCTGGCTGCGGCTTGGCAGCAGGTCGCGCACATCAAAGTGCCGCGGGCTGGCTTCTCCACAGTGGGCGGTGCGAGACCTGAACGTTCGGAACGCTGCGGGGCATCGCACTCGTCCAAAGCCATGGCGGCCCTGGCTCCGATGCCGTGGTCGTGAGCAACAACGGCCAGCATCATGGCGATTCCTGTGTGAGCGGGCCATTCGACCAAGGCTGCGCATTGTTGATCGGCTGCCCGCGCGTTGCGACCGGATGGTGTAGCTGGCGGACGGGCGAGTGCCGCGCGACGGGGCCGCGCAGGGACGAAGGATTGCCCGGCCGCGTGTTGGGGATTGCGCCGCGGGCCTAGCAGACTAGGGTCCGGTTCCCACACTGCCGAGAGCGCGCCGTGCATGAACTTGTCATTCGCCCCGACTGGGCTCAGCAGATCGGCCAGCTGCGCGAGCGTCTGACCGAGGAAACCAACATCATCCGCTGGGGCAACAATTTCTACCGCTGCTGCCGCAACGGGCCGCCAGTGGCGCTGCGCGTGGCCACGCCCGACAGGAGCGTGGCGCTGCTGCTGCAGCTGCGCCCGTGCGACCTGTACATCACACAGGTGGGCTTGGCCAGCGAGATGGGGCGTTACGGCAGCCTCACCGGCGAGCTGTCGGTCAGCGCCCCGAAGTTCGAGCATGCGGTGCGCAGCCTGGCTGGTGGCACCGTGCATAGCGACGAGGCGTTCGGCCTGCGCAGCCTGGTGGTGTTCTGCGTGGCCGAGGCGCTGCGCTTCGACAGCCTGGCCTACGACGTCGGCTTTGCGCTGCGAACGGTGGACGTGGCCGGGGGCGCCAAGGCCATGCCGCTGGGGCGCTGGTGGCCCACCGTACATGCCTGGGGCCGGGCTTGTGACGCGGTCTGGGCAGGGTTCGACGCCGAGCTTCGCCGTGCGTCGCTGCTGCCGGCGGCGCTACGCCGCGGCCCGGACCGCACCCGGTCGGCCCGCGCCACGTACGAGCGCATGGGCGGTCCCGTGCTCGAGGCCGCCAGGGGCGCCGCCGTGCTGAAGCGGCCTACGACTTGAGCCCACGCGCCGCGGCGCTGACCGAGTGGGATTTCTGGAGCTGTCAGTGGCCAGCGACGGCTCATGGCCGTCCACCGCCGCAGAGTGGCAGTGAACGAGAGACAGCAAGGCGTTTCACAGCAGTCGTCCGATGAACAAGGTCAGCTCTTTGCTCGGGCCAGCCACTGCTGGCGCATCGACGACCGGTCGAGGCCGACCCAAGCCTGCCGTTCGCGCGTCTCGGGAGCAGACATCCGGGTTCGTGCCCAGATCGGCTCCCCGATGAGAGCGAAGGAGCGACAACGGGAACTCGATCGTCAAGTGCGAGACGCGGTGACTTCAGGAGCGGGAAGCTTCTCGGATGGAGCCGGCCAACCACAAAATAGAACCGAGGCCGAGGCCTGGGTGCTTGATTCGTCTAGTGGCAATGACGGCTCGCCACGCTACACAAAAGTAGTCACGTGGCGGCCGTGCGGCGGGCCGACTTACAAGCAGCCCGGGAACTTGAACGACGCAATCCAGGTGCTCCAGTTGAAAGTGCCGCTGCTCTTCAGGTACTCGGTCGTATACCAGAACGTGCAATCGTCGCTCGGATCGATTCTCATCGCGCTGTAGTCGCCCCAGCGACTGAGGTTGGAGAGTTGGGAGCCGCCGCCTGCTTTTAGGAAATTCTCGGCCTGCATGGTCCCAGCCGCGTCAGTCGGAAGCCGACCGGTGTAGCGAATGCTGGGAAAGATGCTGCCGCTCGACGCGCTATAGCCGAGGGCCATGTCGCCGACCTTGTCCATCGCGATGCTGCCCATCCAGCGCGACGTGCTGTCGGGAGCAAAGGTACCCTGCTGGAATATCGTCGGCGTGCCGCTGGTCAGGCTGCGCAACTCGTACCAACGCACCCCGTCGACCTCGCTTCTCTTGTTGCCGCTCGCCTTGACAGAATGGTTGACAACTGCGCTCTCATAGGTGCCGAAGTTGCGATAGGCGAACCGATACATCAGGCGGTCGGCAAGTGAGTCAAGCTGCTGTCGGGTGGATGGCTGCGGAATGCAGGTGCCGCCGCCGCATGCGGGGGTGAACGCGGCGACCGCAACGGTCGTCGGCCCGGTCAACTTGGTGTTTGCCGAGTTCGCGAAGTCGACGTGCATCCTCCACAGGTTGAGCGAGTTGCTACCGTAGTTGATGAAGGGCATCGGCGCCCCTGCAGGAGGTGCGGTCGAACCGTCCAGGTCGGCGGGCAGCACGCCGCCGAAGCTGCTCGAGAGTTGGAAGCACTGCTGCGTGGCGGCCGTGCCCGCGCGCATCGCTGCGCTATCGAATGCACAGAGCTTCGACCCAGCAAAGGTCTGTCCGTTGTTGAAGATGTTGTAGGTGATGTAGTAGCCGTCTGGCCAGACGCCCATCTTCGGATAATCTGGGAATTGATTGGCGTAAGCGAACGCGTAGCGGTTGTACGTGCCGGTTGCGTCCCCCGTGGTGGAGACTGCCACGCATTGAAGGTACGGCGTCGTCGACACCGAGAACTGGGTCATGATCCAGCGGTCGTTCGCCCTGTCGTACTGAACGATCGGGTCGCCGTCGTTGTTGGTCTCGCAACCGCCACCGAACCCGGTCCACAGCGTGTTGCCGGTCGTCGGCCCCTTGATCAGCGCACCTGTCTTGCTGAAGACTGCGAACGATTCGTTGACCCATTGCACCACCTGGGTCAGACCTACGGCCAAGTTGGTGTCCGGTGGCGCAGCGTTCGGCGCGAATCCCCAGTCGCCGTTGCCAACGCCCGCAAAGCCCAGGCCGGCCGTGGTTCCGACAAGCGGCCCCGACTGCAACTGCACCACGGGGTCTGGCTGTTCCTGACCTGGAGGCACAAACAAGGTCCTAAGGGGGCGGTCGCGTTTGCGCTCGAGGCCGGGGCGGTCCGGCAACTCGCGCAGTGCGGGGGAAACGTCGTGCTGGACCGCGGCGCTCACCTCCAGCAGAGGCGAAGACTGGGCCAGCGCTGGCGTCGCCGCCACCGCCCCGGCACCGCCAATGCCGATCAGAATGAACAAACTGGGGATACGCATCACTCTCCTCCCTGCGGATTTGTCTGGAAATCTGACTGCTGAATGCGGCTGCCTGAAGAGGCTCCCGATTCCGGCCGCCGCATTCTGTGCTGGACGGCAGGTTTTTTGCAATCATCGCGACGGATCTTTGACCGTTTGGCTACCCAACAAACCGAGGAATGGAAAACCCGTAGCCGGGTCGCCGCGATTAGAACGGGCACGTTCTTTCCCTGACCACTCGGCTCCCCGGCTTCCCGGCTTCCCGGCTCCCCCACGCTTCGAGCGACCGCTTCACAGTGATGCCGGAAAGGACCGCTCCTGGCCGGCAGCGTGAGTACGCGGCCGTGCGAGAAAGCTGCCCGTCAGCGAAGAGCCCGTCGGCCGTGAGGACGTCGTGCAGGCGCGGCGCA
>Ga0070706_100003364_pt1 | contig 15782 bp, 15 predicted proteins | sample KBSK5501metaG_FD_65476 | JGI IMG/M metagenome (GOLD analysis project Ga0070706, IMG submission 65476) | Corn, switchgrass and miscanthus rhizosphere microbial communities from Kellogg Biological Station, Michigan, USA - KBS K5-50-1 metaG | ecosystem: Host-associated > Plants > Roots >...
AATTACAGCGCGCAGGTCATCAAGCAGCTGCCGGTCGACCGCAACTACGCGGAGATCGTCAAGTCCCAGCCGGGCGTCCAGACGGACTTCGGCGAGACGCAGGGGCGCTCTCTGGCGCTCTCGATCTACGGCTCGACTTCTGCCGAGAACCTGTTCTTGATCGACGGGGTCAACACGACCAACGTGATCAAGGGGTTCCAGGGCAAGGACATCAACAACGAGTTCGTGCAGGAGGTCGAGGTCAAGACGGGCGGGTATCAGGCGGAGTACGGCCGCAACACCGGCGGCGTCATCAATGTCGTCACCAAGTCGGGCGGCAACGAGTTCCACGGCGGCATCTTCGGCTACTACAACAACACGAACATGCGCTCGGACCCGAAAGTCGAGATCACCCCTGACTACTCGCAGTCGGGCGACGCGCAGGAGGCCGGCCTCCTGATCGGGCAGAGCAGCTCGCCGCTGACGAAGGACAACCGGCAGGAGCTCGGCGGGGACGTCGGAGGCTTCATCCTGAAGGACAAGATCTGGTTCTTCGGGGCGTATGACCGGGTCACCTTCAACCAGCAGACGAGCCCCGTCTTCGGCACGGAACAGGGGATCAACTTCCCGATCGACATCTATCAGAACAAGTGGTCGGGCAAGTTGACGTTCAACCTCTTCCAGGGAACGAGCCTGGTCGGTAGCTACTTCGCGGATCGCCAGGTGCAGTCGGGGACGATCGCGGTGCCCGAGGGCCCGAACCCATTCTCGTACAGCGGGAGGATCGACACGGGCGGGCCGGACTGGGCCGCGCGGCTGAACCAGCTGTTCGGCTCGTTCGGCATCTTCACGTTCCAGTACTCGCGGCATGAGGACCGTTTCAACACCAAACCCGCGGGCTCGGACGTTTCGACGATCTTCGACTACACGCCGACGGCGTTCGTCGACCCCGTCACGGGCCAGGCGGGCCAGCGGGAGACGCTCGGCGGATTCGGGCAAGTATTCGGTCCCGTCGCCAACAACGCTTCGAAGCGCGACGCGTGGGGCGGTTCGTTCACGGGTTACTTGGGCAACCACGAGTTCAAGGTCGGCGGCGACTACCAGAAGGACGACACCTTCGGCTCGACCTTCTTCACGGGTGGGCAGCGGTTGCGTGTGCGGCCCTGCACGCAGGATGGAGGCACGAGTCAGTGCGATCTTGGTCTGGCGCCGCTCTACACGAACGCGGAAGGCAACACGATCCCGGTCTTCTACCAGCATGACATCTTCACCGCCAACGGGACGGATTTGACCCCGCTGGCTCAGGCGCCTTTCGACGCTCCGACCAATCGGTGGAGCGCGTTCGTCCAGGATCAGTGGAGGATCATCCCGACGCTGACGGTCAACGCCGGCGTGCGCTATGACGCCGAGAACCTGTACCGTGGCCAGTGCGGCCCCGGCCAGTCGGCGGACACCGGCTGCGGCGCGCTCGCGTTCAAGCTCGACAACGAGTGGGCGCCCCGCTTCGGTTTTGTGTGGGACTTCGCCGGCGACGGCAGCTCCAAGCTGTACGGGTCGGTCGGCCGCTTCTATTATGCGCTCCCAACGGACCTGAACGTGCGCGTGTTCACTGCGAACACGTCGGTCCAGTCGTTCAACTACAGCCCGACCAGTCTGGAGCAGGATCCCAACGCTCCCCGCCGGCAGAATGTCCAGGTCGGATCCTTCCTGGGCGAGCCGGTGGATCCGGGCATCAAGGCGGCGTATCAGGATGAGGCGACCATCGGCGTCGAGAAGGCGCTCGATCCGACGCTGTCGTTGGGAGTGAAGGGGACGTATCGGACCCTCGGCCGGACGATCGAGGACCGCTGCGACTTGAACTACAACCTGCCCCCGCTCTACAGCTCCTGCGCTCTGTTCAACCCCGGCAGCGACGGGCCCGCGGCCTCGGGCCAGCTCGGAAGCTGCAACGGCACGGCCAATCCCACGGATCCGACGGCCGGCCAGTGTTTCCCGACGGGCGTCGCCACCACGGATGCCAAGCGCATCTTCAAAGGCATCGAGTTGACCGCTCGCAAGCAGTTCTCGAACACCTTATGGGCGCAGGCCTCGTACTTGCTTTCGTCTCTGAAGGGCAACTACTCGGGCGCCATCCAGGAGGTCTCAGGTCAGACCGATCCCGGCATCAACGCCACGTACGACTACTATCAGCTGACGACGAACACGAGCGGCTTTCTGGATCTGGACCGGCGGCACCAGGGACGCATCGACGCGGTCTACACGGCGCCGTTCGGCCTGTCGACGGGCGTCCAGTTCTACGTGCGCTCGGGTCTTCCGATCTCGCGCAACGGGTTCTTCAACAACTTCTACACGACGGAGCTCTTCCTGGATAAGCGCGGCACGGACGGCCGTACGCCGGTGGACTACGAGGCGAACCTCTCGCTGGCGTACAACGCCAACGTCGGGCCGGTGACGATCACGCCGCAGATCTACATCTTCAACCTCTTGAACCGGCAGACGCCGTTCGTCTACGACCAGGTGTTCAACCCGAACGCCAGCTTCGTCACGAATCCCGCCAGCCGGTTCTTCGGCCAGGCCGGCGTGGAGCCCGGCACCGCGGGTCCGGACGGAGTGGTCTGTCAGTCCTCGACGCCGTGCCCCGACAACCCGAATTACCGCAAGGTCATCGTGCGGACCAATCCCAGACTCTTCCGCGCGGCCGTCAAGATCACGTTCTGAGCTTCCAGCCCATTGGTTCATTCCGGGGCGGCTTCGGCCGCCCCGATTTTTTTACCGTCGCCTCCGCTTGCTCGGGATCTGCCTGCAGCGGAGCAGCCTCCGAGCAGAAGCGCGCCCCCTCACCCTGACCTCTCCCCCGTTGCGGGGGAGAGGGGGGTCCTTATGAGAGGCGAGGGTGCTCAGTTCGCGGCGCGAGAAGTCTCCCGAGCGGAAGCGAGGGAGGAGGCTCGCGCCGCGGGAGCCGGAGCGCAGCGAGGGATCAGGGCCGCGCCTCGCGTGGATACACGCTCGAGCGCGGCCCGCTGCGCAGCAGGTCCCGAACAAGCGGAGGCGACGGGGCCTAGCGCTGCAGCGGGCGCAGTCCGAACTTCTTCCTCGCGTCGTCGGACGTAGATCGAGACGGCAGCGACGCACGGAAGGACTTCACCAGGAAGATCTCTGCCGCGAGGCGCCAGCGTGCCTCGTCGGCGGTGGGGCATTCGTAGCTCACCACACGGCCGGAGACATGAAAGTCGACCGGTGCCGGAGTCCCGTCGCTCGGCACCGAGTAGAAGCGGACCAGCGCCTCTCCGGTCAACTCGCGGTCCAGGATGAGGACACAGGCCAGTCGGCCGCCGGTCAGACGTGACGCCTTCTCGCGCAAGACCTGTGGAGGCTGCGCCGTCTCCATGCGGAACCTCCTCCTCGAAATGGTGAAATGGAAACGAAGTCGAACAATACCACGGGCCGTGCGATTTTCGCGCGCCGCAATTGCACTATCGTCGGGAGCGTGAAGCGGCTCTCGGTCTCTCCCGCGGAAGATGGTTACAAGGTAGACCTGCAGGAGGCGCCCGTTCCGGTGCCCGCGGAGGGCGAAACGCTGATCCGGGTGGCCGCGTCCGGGCTCAACCGCGCGGACCTGGCGCAAATCGCTGGCCACTACCCGCCTCCCCCGGGCGAGCCCACGACTCTCGGCATGGAGGTGTCCGGCACGCTCGAGGGCTCCGGGCGAAAGGTCTGCGCCCTGCTCGCCGGTGGAGGGCATGCGGAGTGCGTTGCCGCTCCGCTGGGCCAGGTCTTCGACGTCCCAAGCGGAGTCGAGCTCATTTCGGCGGCGGCGATCCCGGAGGCGTTCCTGACCGCCTTCCTGAACCTCGTCGTCGAGGGGCTCCTCGAGCGGGGAAAGGCCGCGCTCGTCCACACCGGCGCTTCGGGAGTTGGACTGGCCGCGATTCAGATGGCCCGGTTTCTGGGTGCACGCGTCGCGGCGACGACCCGGTCGGCCTCCAAGCTCGAGGCGATCCGTCAGGCGGGCGCCGATCTAGCGATCGACACGCGAGCCACACCCTTCGCCGATGCGATCGAGGAGGCGTGGGGTCGCGAAGCGGTGAGCGTCGTCCTGGATCCGATCGGAGCGGAGACGCTCGCGGGAGACATCCGGGTGCTCGAGCCGGACGGACGCGTCATCTTCTTGTCGACGCTGTCGGGATCGGAGGCGATCCTCGACCTTTCCGAGCTGATGAAGAAGCGGGCCCGCGTGATCGGATCGATGCTGCGCTCACGTAGCCGGGCGGAAAAGGCGAGACTCGTGGAGCGCTTTCGGCGGGAGGTCTTCTGCGGCTTCGAGTCGCGGGAGCTGCGCCCGACCGTCGACTCCGTCTTTCCACCGGCGCGCGCGGCGGACGCCTTTCTTCGGATGAAGGAGAACCGCAACGCCGGCAAGATCCTGATCGACTGGACGCAATAGCTGTCAACTGCCAGCCGACTGATAGCCGATAGCTGACAGCTGACAGCTACGTTGTTCATGCCCTCATGTACTGTTGTTCATGCCCTCATGTACTGTCGCCGCGGCGAGAGTGCACGATCGCACGATGGGTCGCGGCGCTACTCGGAGAGCCGGAAGAGCTTCGATGCGGCGTCGAAAAAGGATCTCTCCATCGGAGCGGGAGCCGCGGGCGCCCGTAGCGCCGTGCTCCGCTCCTGCGAGCCCCTCGGCGCGACGCTCCGCGTCACCGGTGCTCGGCCGGCCGTCGTCGATCCGGCGATCGGCTGCCGCTCCGGCCAGCAGGGCATTCCGCCGGCGCCCGGGACGAGGTTGGAGGGATACGCGCTGGGGCAAAACAGCGGCGAGATCCGGCAAAGTGCCGAGAGCTGGTCCGCGCAGGGGTTCGGCGGCGAGGTCGCGACCTGCGCAATCAGAACGACGGCTGCGAGCATCGGTACCTCCTGTTCTCCGGGCCTTCATGGCCCTTTCGTCTTCCGCGTGCTGAAAGAGCAAGAAGCAAGCCAGTTAACTGGCGTCGTGAAGAGAGGACAGTGTCTCGGGCCGGCGTTTGTTAGACTTACGCGCTTTCCCGGGAGGTTCCGTGGCCATTTTCGGCAAGACAGATCAGGGACCGTCGCCGGCGCCCGAGCGTCCGACACCCCCCGTTCCAGCGGGCCCGCCTGCCGGAACGCTGATCGCGACGAAGTCGCGTTTCGTCGGAGAGATGTCGGGCGAGGACGACGTCGTGATCCAGGGCCGCTTCGAAGGAAACATTCGCATCGCGCGCAGCGTGACGATCGCGTCCTCCGGAGAGCTCGAGGGCGACGTGCAGGCGCGATCGGTGTCGATCGCCGGCAGGGTCCATGGGCACGTCCGAGCGGAGGAGCGGGCGGAGCTGCTCGCGTCCGCGACAGTTCAAGGTAACGTTCAGGCGCCCAAGGTGATCATCGCCGAGGGCGCCCAACTCCAGGGGAGCGTGGCCATGTCCGCACCGGCCGCCTCCTCGGCGGAACCGAGAACACAGGAGCAATGATGGCGACCGAGATCGCGGTGCAGACGGAGAGCAACTACATCGGAGGCCGGTGGGTGCCGGCGACCTCCGGCGAAACCTTCGAGGACCGAAACCCCGCGGACCGCGACGAGCTGGTCGGCCTCTTTCCGAAGAGCGACCGGAGGGACGTGGATGCCGCCGTGGCGGCCGCCAAGAAGGCATTCCCCGCCTGGAGGAACACGCCGGCACCGCGCCGCGCCGAGATCCTCTACGCCGCCGGCGAAATCCTCAGGCGCGACAAGGAGACGCTGGCGCGGCTGATGACGCGGGAGATGGGCAAAGTGCTCGCCGAGACCCGTGGCGACGTCCAGGAGGCGATCGACATGGCGTTCCTCGCCGCCGGTGAAGGACGGCGGCTCTTCGGGTTCACGACGCCCTCCGAGCTGCCCAACAAGTTCGCGATGTGTGTGCGTCAGCCGGTCGGCGTCTGCGCGTTCGTCACGCCGTGGAACTTTCCGATGGCGATTCCCGCGTGGAAGTCGATGGCGGCGTTGATCGCCGGCAACACGATCGTGATCAAGCCGGCGACCGACACGCCCGCATCGGTCGTTGCGCTCGCGCGCGTGCTCGAACAGGCGGGGCTTCCGGCCGGCGTCTTCAACGTCGTGACGGGGTCGGGCGGAGAAGTCGGCGATCCGCTCGTTCAGCACCCCGACGTCAAGGTCGTCTCCTACACCGGCTCGACCGAAGTTGGGCGCCGGATCTCGCAGGCCTGCGCACCGACGTTCAAGCGCCTCCATCTCGAGATGGGCGGCAAGAATGCGATCCTGGTCATGGAGGACGCGGACGTCGAACTGGCGGTGGACGGCGCCGTCTGGGGCGCCTTCGGGACGACCGGCCAGCGATGCACCGCCGCGTCGCGGCTTCTCGTGCATCGTCGGATCTACGCCGCCTTCCTCGAGAGGCTCGTCGAGCGCGCCCGCGCCCTGCGCGTCGGCAACGGCCTCGATGAGAACGTCGACATGGGGCCCTGCATCTCCCAGAAGCAGCGGGAGACCGTCGCCAAGTACGTCGAGATCGGCAAAGCGGAGGGCGCGAGGCTCCTCTGCGGCGGCGAGAAGCTCGAAACGGGCCCGCTCGCGAAGGGCTGGTTCTTCGCGCCGACCGTCTTCGCCGACGCCGACGCGCGGATGCGGATCTCGTGCGAGGAGATCTTCGGTCCCGTCACGACCGTCGTTCCGATCTCCTCGCTCGAGGAGGGGATTCGCGTCGCGAACTCCGTCCCATACGGTCTCTCCGGGTCGATCTACACGCGCGACGTGAACAAGGCCTTCACGGCGATGCGCGAGTTCGAGACAGGCATCTTCTACGTGAACTCCTCCACGATCGGCGCGGAGGTGCATCTGCCCTTCGGCGGGATCAAGGACACCGGCAACGGACATCGCGAGGCCGGCATCGCGGGGCTCGACGTCTTCACCGAGTGGAAATCGATCTACGTCGATTTTTCCGGAAAGCTCCAGAAGGCGCAGATCGACACACACTGAACGAGTCAGACGCGGCCGAGCGTGTCTGAGTTTCAGGTTTCAAGAAGCCTTCTCCTGAAACCTGAAACTTGGAACTTGAAACCCTGAAGGTGGCGCGCATGATCATCGGCCTTCCCCGGGAGATCAAGGACAACGAGAATCGCGTGGGGCTCGTCCCCGCCGGAGTTCGGGCGCTGAGCGCGGCGGGCCATCCGGTCTTCGTGGAGCGGGACGCCGGGACGGGATCGGGCATCTCGGACGATCAGTATCGCGCGGCGGGGGCGACGATCCTCGACACCGCCGACGAGGTCTTCGCGAAGGCCGACATGATCGTGAAGGTCAAGGAGCCGGTCGGTCCGGAATACCAGAGGCTTCGCGAGGGGCAGATTCTCTACACGTATCTCCACCTCGCCCCCGCGCGAGCACTCACGGAAATGCTGCTCGAGCGCAAGGTGGCCGGGGTGGCTTACGAGACGATCACCGCCGCCAACGGTTCACTGCCGCTCCTGACCCCGATGTCCGAAGTCGCCGGTCGGATGAGCGTTCACGTCGGCGCCTACTATCTCCAGAAGTCCAACGGCGGACGAGGCGTACTCCTCTCGGGCGTCCCAGGAGTTCCTCCGGCGGACGTCGTGATCATCGGCGGCGGTGTGGTCGGCACCAACGCGGCCAAGATCGCCGCGGGGATGGGAGCGGACGTGACGATCCTCGAGATGTCTCCCGACCGCATGCGAGAGCTCGATGACATCTTCCTGGGTCGCGTGAAGACGATCGCCTCCAACGCCCACACGCTGGAGGAGGGATGCCGCCGCGCCGATCTGCTCATCGGAGCGGTCCTCATCCCCGGGGCAGCCGCTCCCAAGCTCGTCTCGCGGCAGCTGATCTCACAGATGAAGAAGGGCGCCGTGGCGGTGGACGTGGCCGTCGACCAGGGCGGTTGCTTCGAGACGACGCATCCCACGACCCACTCGGATCCGGTCTACACCGTCGACGGCGTGATCCACTATTGCGTCGCCAACATGCCCGGGGCCGTGGCTCGAACCTCCACATTCGCCTTGACGAACTCGACTCTTCGCTATGCCCTGGAGCTGGCCGGGAAAGGGCTCAAGCGCGCGATCGAGGAGAACCCGCACCTGGCCGAGGGGGTCAACACGGCGGGCGGGAAGTTGACGTATCGAGCGGTCGCCGAAGCCCAGGGCAGGCCTTACACCCCGCTCCGGCAGGCACTGGGCTAGCTTTTCGCGCTCCTTCGTCGCGTCCCGGGGCCGCGAGGCCGGAACCTCTTCGGCGGATCCGCGTATTCAGACCAGAACGCTCTCGAGCGGGCGGGGCGCGTGCGCCCGCTCGGCGAGAGGATCGGAGGGTGCTGCATGAAACGGATCCTGTCTCCGGCGTTGATCGCATTGGCCTCGCTGGCGCTCGCGCATCCGTCCCGCGGAGAAACCCGGATCGAAAAAACGCTCCGGCTCGAGCCGGGCGGGGAGTTTCGACTCGAGACGGATCTCGGCGCGGTGACGCTGACGGGAGGCACGGAGGACGGCGCGCACGTGATCATCACGTCGCGGCGCAAGGACTTGGAAGAGCTCCTGCGGTTTCGGTTCGAGGAGGGTTCGCATTCCGTGACGATCACGGCCAAGAAGAGGCATTCGCTCGGGTGGTTCTCCAACCTTCGCGACCACGTGCAGTACGAGATCAGGGTTCCCGTCGACACACGGCTCGCGATCGAGACGTCCGGCGGTGGCATCAAGGTTTCCGGTACCCGCGGGCAGGCCAGGCTCGAGACATCCGGCGGAGGGATCGACGTTCGCAACGTGGACGGGGACCTCGAGGCGCACACCTCCGGCGGCGGCATCAAGCTGCGCGAGTTGAAGGGACGCATCCGCGTGGACACATCGGGGGGAGGGGTCGAGGCGGCCTCGATCGACGGCCCGATCCACGCGCAAAGCTCCGGCGGCTCCATCGAGCTCGAACGCGTGACCGGAGACATCGACGCGGAGACGTCGGGCGGGGGCATCCGCCTGATCGAGGCGGGCGGGCGCGTTCGAGCGGACACGTCGGGAGGAGGGATTCAGGCGACCTTCGCGCGGGGAAACTCCCGCGGCGGCACACTGGAGACCTCCGGCGGGGGCATCGACGTCGCTCTGGATCCCTCGGTCGATCTCGCGATAGAGGCGTCGGGAAACTCGGTCAAGACGGACCTACCTCTACGCGTCCGCGGGGAGATTTCCCGCGGCAGCCTCTCCGGGGAGCTCGGGCGGGGCGGCAACACTTTGAAGATGCACACGAGCGGGGGGAGCGTGAGGATTCAGGGGCTGTAGGAACGAGTCTCAAGTCTCAGGCCTCAAGTCTCAGGCAGGTCGACGGAACTTCCTTCCTCCCACACGGGAGGTCCGCAGTTAATCCATGAGACGTGCGAGTCGGCGACTGAGCCGCATGGCGTCCTCGATCAAAGGCTGGACGACTTGCTCGGACACGAAGGCCAAGTCCTCTGCGACTCGGAGCTGAGCGCGGAGCTCCCCACAAGATCCCTTCGCCTGCGACAGGAATTGGAGGAATTCCCTATCTCCATCGCGCTCGAACCCTTCCGCGATGTTTGAGACTACGGACAACGACGCCCGCAGCAGCTGATCTCGCAAGGGGTAGCGATGAGCGGTTTTCGTCGTGACCACCAGGTCGTACACTCGCCGGACGATTCCCCTCGCGTCCCGGAAGACCTCCAGGTCCTCAAGCTTTCTAATCCGGTTAATCTCTCTCAACTGCTATTTCCTAGATTGTCTCGGCTCTCCTGAGACCTGAGACTTGAGACCTGAGACGTCAGCTCTGAAAGACTAGAATCCAGCCATGGCTGATTCCGTCGCCATCGTCGGCGCGGGGCCGACGGGCATCGCCTGCGCGATCGAGCTCGGACGGCGCGAGATCGGTGCGCTCTGTTACGACCGGGGGTTCATCCTCGAGTCGATCTACCGCTTCCCCGAGGAGATGCGCTGGTTTTCGACCCGCGACCTGTTGGACATCGCCGGGGTCCCGTTCGCGGTGGCCGACGCGCACCCCACGCGCCTCGAAAGTCTCGCATACTACCGGGGCGTCGCGGATCGTTTCGGAGTTCGCGTCATCCCGCACACCCGAATCGAAGCGATCGAGCCGAGTCCGGGCGGCGGACTCGTCGTGAGAGCGGTCGACATCCATGGCTCGCGCGACATCCAAGCTCCCGCTGCGGTGATCGCGACCGGCTTCTTCCACAATCCACGCCGCCTCGGGATTCCGGGCGAAGCGCTCCCGCACGTGCATGCGCGGTATGTCTCGGGCTATCCCTTTCACGACCGCGACGTCGTGGTGGTTGGCGGAAAGAATTCGGCGGCGGAGGCGGCGCTCGACCTCTATCGGCACGGCGCGCGGGTCACGCTGGTGCACCGTGGGCCGGGCGTCTCGGAGCGGGTCAAGTACTGGATCAGGCCGGATCTCGAGAATCGGATTGCCGCCGGGAAGATTCGCGCCCACTTCTCCTCCTGGCCTCTCGAGATCACCCCCGACGCCGTCCGGATCGCGACGCCGGGCGGCGAGCGCGATGTTCCGGCGGACGCCGTCTTTCCGCTGATCGGCTACGAGCCCGACTTCGCGCTCTTCGAGCGGTGTGGGATTCGCCTCGAGGGACCGCGGCGGATCCCCGCCCACGATCCCGAGACACTCGAGTCGAACGTGCCCGGCCTCTATCTCGCGGGAGCGATTCTCGGCGGAACCGACGTCGGCCACATCTTCATCGAGCACGGCCGGCATCACGCCTCGCGGATCGCGGCGGCCATCGCGCAGCGGGTGGGTCAAACCGTCGCCTAAACGTTGCAACCCGGGGCCCGCCACGCGTGTTCTAGAGGACGGCGGGAGGGCTCATGATGACCGGATGCGTTCCCGAGGCGGGAAAGGCGGCTTGGCCGCGTGGGGCGGGTGCGCCGAGGTTTCGCGTGGTTCTGGGGCAGCCGGAACAGGAGAGAGCGAGAGTGAGGGCGCCGATGACTGCGGATGGTGCGCTGGCCGAGAGGCTGGCCACGGACCTGGACGGCACCTTCGAGGAGCTCGTCCGTTGCTACCAGGACCGGCTGTTTTCCTTCGCGCTGCGGATGACTCGGAGCCGCGAGGATGCGGAGGAGGTCGCCCAGGATGCCTTCGTCCGGGCGTACCGAGCGCTCGGATCGTATGCCGCGGAGCGCGTCCGAGACATGGCGCTACGCTCCTGGCTGTACCAGATCACGCTGAACGTCGCCCGCAATCGTCTGAGGGGCAAGAAACCGCGCCTCGTGTCCTTCGACGGAGCGCGGGGCGATGGGGCCGCGGCCTGGGAGCCGCCGGATGACCCCGCGAGCCGCCCCGACGCCCGGTACGAAAGGGCTCGTGAGCGGGTGGACATCGCGGCTCTGGTGGGCTCCCTTCCGGAGCGGTACCGCGCGCCCCTGATTCTGCGCTACGTCGAGGGGCTGACGCTCGAGGAGGTCGCGAAGATTCTCAAGCAGCCCCTCGGAACGGCCAAGTCCAACGTCCATCGGGGAGTCAACGCGCTGCGCGAGGCGTTATCGAAGTCTCGCCGGCTGGAGAGGTGAGGAAATGAATCGCGTTGCGAGAACGAAAGAGGAGTGGAGAGTGACCCGCGCTTTGAAGGGGCTGTCGCCCGAGAGGGCTCCCGACACGCTGCTGCCGGCGGTGCTGCGGCGCGTCGGGCTCGCCGACACCTACTGGCGGCTCGAGTCGCCCGTCGGGGCCGTCTACGTCGCGCACAGCCGCGCCGGAATCTCCATGGTGACGCGGGCCGCCTCGGCCGCCGACTTCGAGGCGACGTTTCGCCGGATCCACGGACGACCGGTCTATCGGGAATCCTCGGTTCCTCCGGCGGCCGTCCGGGCGCTGATCCGAGACCTGAAGGGCAAGGGACGGCCGCAGCTGCGCTTCGATCTGCGGGGCCTCTCCGAGTTCGAGCGGGCCGTGTTGCTGAAGGCGCTCGAGATTCCCCCGGGCGAGGTGCGCCCGTACAGCTGGGTCGCCAAAGAAATCGGACGGCCCGGCGCGGTCCGGGCCACGGGCTCGGCGCTGGCGAGGAACCCGGTTCCGCTTCTGATCCCCTGTCATCGAGTGATCCGGAGCGACGGGCACATCGGTATGTACTCTCTGGGAGGGCCGCGCAACAAACGACGGCTCCTGGAGATCGAGGGAGCACAGCCGGAGAGGCTGGAGAAGCTGGCCGCTTCGGGTGTGCGCTACCTCGGCAACGCCGAGCGGCGCCACTACTGCTATCCGACCTGCGGCGGGATCGAGACGCTCGTCGTGTCCAACAAGGTGCCCTTCCGCTCCGAACGGGAGGCCGCCGTCGCGGGATACCGTCCCTGCGAGGACTGCCGCCCTCCGCTCGCGCAGGCCTCATAAGCGCGTCGGGGGGCGACGCTCCGGCCCTCTCCTCCGTACAAGGGGGGAGGGCCGTTTCTGCACTAAGCTAACGGCGTCCGATGTACAACGAGTTCTACGGCTTCCGTGAGGCGCCGTTCAACATCACTCCGGATCCCCGCTTCCTCTTCTTCTCCGACAAGCACCGCGAGGCGTTCAACCACGTGCTTTTCGGGATCCGGGAGCGAAAGGGCTTCATCCAGATCACCGGAGAAGTGGGCGCCGGCAAGACCACTGTCTGCCGGGCGATCCTGTCGGAGCTCGGCGGATCCTGTCGCACCGCCTTGATCCTCAACCCGGTGATGACGAGCACCCAGTTGATGCGGACGATCCTGACCGAGCTCGGGCTGGTGCCCGGACGCCTCGATCGGACGACGTACTTGGAGATGCTCAACCGTTTCCTTCTCGAGCGCGCCTCCGAGGGGGCGGACGTCGTGCTGCTCATCGACGAGGCGCAGGACCTCGAACGCGACCTGCTCGAGCAGGTCCGCCTGCTTTCGAATCTGGAGACCGACCAGCGCAAGCTCCTCCAGATCGTGCTGATCGGGCAGCCGGAGCTGCGCGAGAAGCTGAATGAGCGGGCGCTCCTGCAGCTGCGCCAACGCATCACGGTCCGCTATCACCTGGCGCCTCTGGACCGCGAGGAAACGCGGCGGTACATCGCCCATCGGCTCCGCATCGCCGGCGCCGATGGACGGCCGAGCTTCACGCCGGCGGCGATCCGAAAGATCCACGCGTACGCGCGCGGGATCCCGCGGTTGATCAACGCGGTCTGCGATAAGGCGCTCCTCTACGGTTACGTCAATGGCACCTATGCCCTGGCCGGCCGCGCGATCCGGCAGGCGATACGAGAGCTCGAGGGGGAAGCCGCCTGAGCCTCATCGATGAGGCCCTGAAGCGGGCCCAGGCGGCGGCGCAGGCCGAGGGCGGTGGCGCGGTCGAGCGCCCCTGGTCGCCGGCTCCGCTTCCCGACGCGGGAGTCGCTCGGCGGCGCCGCCGGTGGAAGGCGTCCGCCGCGGCGCTCGTCATCGCGGCCGCAGCCGGCGCCGCCGCCTTCGTCCTGGCGAGCCGCCGGTGGAAGGTGGACCGGCCGGTCGTCTCGACCGTCCGCTCGAGCCGCTCGGGTCGAGCCGCGCCGGCCGCGCCGGCTACGCAGCGTGCCGTCGCAGCGGTTCCCGAGATCGACGTCCCGGCTCCGTCCTCACCGTCCTCGGCGCCGGCCTCGCCTCGCAGAGCACCGACATCGGCTCCGCGGGGCTCGGAAAGACCCATGGATCAGCCGGAGAACCGCGCCGGCGACGCGTCTGCCCAGCCGGCCGCACCGCCGCAGCCGCGCGCTCTGTCGAACGGGAGGACGTACCGCGGTTCGGTCAGCCTCCCCGAGGGCGGCCAGATCGAGCTCGGCGGCGTCGCGTGGTCGGAGAACGACCCGCACGCCCTCGTCAACGATCGCGTGGTGGGCGTCGGTGCTCTCGTCGAGGGCTTCGAGATCACCTGGATCGCCGAGGACCGGATCGCGCTCGAGAAGGACGGCGTGAAGATCTATCTCGCCCTGAAGTAGTCGCACACCGGCGCTCCTCAGGGCTCTTTGGACCGCTCGGCAAGGTAGAGGCCCGCGAAGATCTTCGGATCGATCGCCGAGCCCGACTTTTCCGCCCGCGCGGTCCAGTCTCGGACCTGCCCGAGCGCGACGAGGTGCACCCGGATGCGCTCCCGATCGTGTTCGGCCTGTTCGCCAGCGAGAGTGACGTCTCTCGCCAGGAAGAAGGTCACCATCTCCGAGCTCTGGCCCGCGGAACCGGGACCCCGCGCGAGCCGCTCGAGTCGCGGCGACTCGTATCCGGTTTCCTCGCGTAGCTCGCGACGGGCGGCCTCGACCGCGTCCTCCGGGCCCTCGTCGCCGATCAGACCGGTCGGCAGGGAGATCACGGGAGCAGACAGCGGCGGCCGGAACTCCTCGACGAGGACGAGTCGCTCCTCTGGCGTGATCGCGACGATCATGGCGGCCTCGGGAGCGGTGCGATGCTCGACGTACTCCCAGCCTTCGCGGGAGAGGAAGCGGAGGTGTTTCCCCTCGCAGAGAAGTCTCGGCTCCTCACTCATGCGGCGTGGGAGCTTAGCAGCCAATTCAGCGCCCTCGTCGAGATGGCCGTGAACCGTTCTCGGCTCCCGTCGGGGCGTCGAGCCCCGCCCAAAGATTCAGCGCGGCAACAAGGCCGGCGAGATCTTCCGGAATCGGCGCGACGATCTCCAGCGTCTCCTGTGTCGCCGGGTGACGTAGGACCACACGCTCGGCGTGCAGGGCCTGTCGCGGAAAACCCTCGAGTCGGCGGCGCAGAGATTGCTCCCGGATGCGCGGGTACATCGGCCGGCCGTAGACCGGGTCGCCGACGACCGGCAGCCCGGCGGCAGCCAGATGGACTCGGATCTGGTGCGTCCGTCCCGTGACGAGCCGGCAGCGCAGGAGAGCCACCGCGAGGGCGGGCCATTCCCTCTCGATCTCGTAGAGGGTCTTGGCCTCCCGCGCTCCCACGGGCGGCTCGGCCCTCGGGGAAAACGCCTTCATCCTTTTTCGGTCGCGAGGGTCGCGCCCAATCGCCAGGGCGACTTCCCCCTTCCGCACCCGTGGACTCCCGGCGACCAGAGCCAGGTATTCCTTGCGCAGGGTTCGCTGTCGCATCTGGCGGGACAGAAGCTGATGCGCCCGATCGGTCTTGGCGACGAGGAGAACCCCCGAGGTGTCCCGGTCCAGTCGGTGCACGATCCCCGGGCGCAGCTCCCCGCCGATGCCCGAGAGGTCCCTGACGTGGTGGAGCAGCGCGTTGACCAGAGTGCCCGACGCGTGTCCGGGAGCCGGATGCACGACCAGGCCCGAAGGCTTGTCGATCGCCAGCAGGTGCTCGTCCTCGTAGAGGATCGACAGCGGGATGGCTTCGGGCTCGACCCGGGCGGCGCGGGGCTCGGGCACCTCGATCGACACGGCCTCGCCCGCCCGGACGAAGTGCGAACGCTTGACGGACGAGCCGGCGACGCGGACGGCTCCCTCATCGATCAGTTTCTGGATTCGGGAGCGCGAGAGATCCGAGCAGACGGAGGAGAGGAAGAGGTCGAGCCGGGTGCCGGCCGACGGAGCCCCGACTTGGAAACGGCGAATCATCCGATTTTGGAGTTTAGATTTTGGATTTTGGATTTGCAGCCGATCGCGCTCGAATCCAAAATCGAAAATCCGAAATCTAAAATTGTTTCTGCCGCCGTCTTCGGGACAGCAGAACCAGCATTCCTGCGGCCACCGCGGCGGTCAGGAGGCCGATGAACTGTGAGGTTGAAAGGATGCCCGGAATCAGGAAGCCGCGGACGCGGTCCCCCCGCCAGACCTCCAGGATCCCGCGAGTGATCGCGTAGA
>Ga0070706_100003365_pt1 | contig 15771 bp, 14 predicted proteins | sample KBSK5501metaG_FD_65476 | JGI IMG/M metagenome (GOLD analysis project Ga0070706, IMG submission 65476) | Corn, switchgrass and miscanthus rhizosphere microbial communities from Kellogg Biological Station, Michigan, USA - KBS K5-50-1 metaG | ecosystem: Host-associated > Plants > Roots >...
TCAGTGGTCGTAGTTGCGCTCGCCGGCGCGGATGGGCAGCACCAGCCAGTTCTCGCGCGGCGCCAGCGGGCAGACCCAGCGCATGTCGTAGGCGCAGGAGGGATTGTAGGCGTAGTTGAAGTCCAGCACGATGCGCCCGCCTGCGTAGCCCATGGCGCTGGCGCCTGCGCCCCCCGTGTCGGCCTCCAGCCGCGCGAAGTCGCTGCCCTTGACGGTGTCGAAGAGGTAGCGTCCCGCACCGTAGCTCTCGACGGGGCAGGTAGCGTCGCGGAAGGGCAGGAAGAGACCGCCGCCGTAGACGTCGATCCAGTAGACGGTGAGCTCGGCGGGCGTGCCAGCGACGGCGAAGGTGACACGGCCGGCGCGGGTCAGCGGCATGGCGTGCGGCCCGCTGGAGGGCGCCTGCACCGTATCCTGCCCCAGCGCCTCCTCTGCCGGCCTCAAGTCGGCTTCCACCCGCAGCGCCGCATCATAGGGAAAGTAGTTGAGTCCGGTGAAGGCGGCCCGCCCCGCGGCGTCCAGTGGAGACTGTGGGTGGCGCGCGAAGAGGGCGTCTTTAGCCGCGCGGAAGCGTTGCAACACGGCGGCGGGATCCTCGCCAGCCATGAGCGCCGCCGCGCGCTCGGCATACAGGCGGGCGACACGCTGTCGCCAGTCGTAGAGATCCAGCCAGGTCGCGACCGGCGCGGTCCGCTCGCCATGCATGCCCTGCTCGTCCATCTCCATCCTCCCTCGCTCGGCGCTGGGTGCTGCTGAATCGATTCCACCGTGCGCTAGATTATAGTGCCTGGAGGAACGCCGTAGACGCGCACAGTCGCCACAGTAGGAGAGGCTGGTCTGCGCACGGCAGGTAAGAACGCCACCCCGGCGGGACCATAGTTCATTTGGCGGCGCGGCTGGCCTGGCGCTGCCATTGCCGCCACCTATGAAACATAGATTCCGTGTGCCAGAGCGCCTTCCATCCGGCACGCAAACGCCCCATCCGCAACAGGAGCCCGGTCTTGTACTCCCAGTAGGTCAAATTGTGGGCTGCAACACGCACGCCTGCTCGATGGCGGCCAGCGCCTCCTCCAGCCGCCGGAGTTCCCAGAGGGCATGTCCCTTGCGCCACCAGGCTTCGGCCACCTGCTCGTTGCCGGAGGCGTGCGCGAGGGCCTGCTCGGCACTTGCCAGCGCCTCAGAGTAGCGCTTGGCAGACCGCAGGGCACTGCTCAGCCCCAGCAGCGTTCTTGGATTGTCGGGCGTGAGTGCGTTCGCCCGTTGATAGGCTTCCACGGCTGCAGAGTACTGGCGTAATTTCTGGAGCGTGCTGCCGCGGCTTTCCCAGTAGCTCGACTCCTCAGGATCGAGCTGCAGCGCCTCGTCATAACTGGCGAGGGCTTCCTGATACCGCTTCAGCGCGTAGAGCGTGTCGCCCTGCTGGCGCCAGATGGCGCCGGACTGCAGTGCCACATTCTGCACATACTCGGCAATCCGCGGTGCGCGGTCCAAAGCCGCCTCATGCAGAGCCAGCGCCTCTTCGTAGCGCCCCAGATCATCGAGGACGGCCCCTTTGAGCGAGAGGAGGGTTGGCACTTCAGGATCCTGTGCAAGTGCGCCCTCCACCAGAGTCAACGCCTCATCAAAGCGCCCCGCCTTGCGTAAGGGAATAGAGTCCAGCACCACTGCCTTGATTTCCTGGCCCGTCATGCAGCACTTACTTATTCGCCTACCCCACGTGCCCCAGCAGCAGCGGCGGAGTCATCGGTGCGGCCTCACCGAAGGTGTAGGCTGCTAGCAGCTCGTCCTTGATTGCCGCGACATCCGCCGCCGAGCGCGCGTGCACCTCCACCAGCAGCGCGCCCGCCGCCAGCCGCTCGCCCACCTTCGCCCGCAGCACCAGCCCCACCGCCGGATCGATCGGGTCGCCCTTGCGCAGCCGGCCCGCGCCCAGATGCACTGACGCCATGCCCACGCGCTCCGCGTCGATCGCGGTGATGTAGCCCGCACACGGCGCGCCGAGCACCTCGCGATGCGACGCCTGGGGCAGCCGCGCGGGATCCGCGATCTGCGCCGCGTCGCCGCCCTGCGCCGCCACCACTTCGGCCAGCTTCGCCAGCGCGGAGCCGTCGCGTATTGCCTGCTCCGCCCGCCGTATGCCCTCCTCCTCGTCCGCCACCAGGCCCGCCATTGCCAGCAGCGTCGCCGCCTCGTGCAGGCAGATCGCCGTCACGTCTTCCGGCCCCTCACCGCGCAAGATCGCCACCGCCTCCGCCACCTCCAGCGCGTTGCCCACCGCCCGCCCCAGCGGCTGCTCCATCGACGTGAGCACAGCGCGCGTGCGCACGCCGGCGTCCTCGCCTAGGCGCACCATCGTCTCCGCCAGCCGCCGCGCCTCTGCCGCCGTTTTCATGAACGCGCCGGAGCCAACCTTGACATCTAGCAGCAGATGCGACGGGCCCACCGCCAGCTTCTTGCTCATGATGCTCGCCGCGATCAGCGGAATGCTGTCGACCGTGCCCGTGACGTCACGCAGCGCGTACATCTTGCCGTCCGCCGGCGCCAGCTCGCTAGACTGCGCGGAGAGCGCCAGGCCGTGCCGCTGCAGGATGCGCAGGAACGACGCGCGGCGCAGGTCCATGCGCAGCCCGCTGATGGATTCCAGCTTGTCCACCGTGCCGCCGGTATGGCCCAGGCCGCGGCCCGTCATCTTCGCGACGGGCAGCCCACAGGCGGCGATCAGCGGCGCCGCCGCGATGGTGACCTTGTCGCCGACCCCGCCCGTGCTGTGCTTGTCGGCCACCGGCGCCAACACGTCGCGCACGCGCAGCTCCGCCCCCGAGCGCAGCATCGCGCCCGTCAGCGCCACCGTCTCCCGGCGCCCCATGCCGCGCCAGACCACCGCCATCAGCCAGGCGGCCATCTGATAGTCCGGCACGTCGCCCTGCGTATACGCACGCACCAGCCAGGCAATCTCGTCGCTGGCGAGCGCCTTGCCCTCGCGCTTGCGCCGGATCAGCTCCACGGCGTTCATTCCGCCGCGGGCTCCCGCACCGCACCGCAGCGCATGCAGCGCTGCGCCGCCCCGCGTGCCAGCTCCTCCACCCCGCCGTCCTCGCGCAGCACCACCGCGCCGACATCGCGCCACTTGTGGCCCTTTTTGGCGCAGCGCTTCGCCCCCGCTCGGTCCAGCCCCACGTCGGCCAGCTCCGCCGCCATCCGCGTCCAGAACGGTACGTCGCGCAGTCCCATGGACCTACCTGCCCTTTCCCAACTACTCGTGTACGCGCTCGCGCAGCCAGGGGCTGCCCTCCGGCAGCTGCGCCCGCAGCGCCTCCGCCAGGTTGTCGAAGCGCGGGATGTCGTCGCGATATACGACCCAGGCGCGGTGCAGGCCGCGCTCGCCCACACGCTTGTAGAGCGTCAGGCTCACCGACGTGCCGTTCTTGAACAGCTCCTCCTTCACCTTGGCTACGCCGTCCCACGGGATCAGCGCCGGCTCGCCGCCGCGCTCGGTCCGCGTGATGCCGCGCTCGTCCAGCGCGATGGTGAATGGCGTCGGCGCGACGATGCGCAGATACCACACAAAGCAGCTGATGAAGATCACGCCGATGAGCGTGCTGACGAGCATGGTGGCACCCTCAGCCAGGCCGATCAAGAAGAAGACCGCCGCCGCCACGGCGATGGCGAGCCCGGTCAGCACCCGCTTGCGCCCGCTCACGCCTGGGCTGGTCCAGACCGCCGGGGCGCCGCCGAGCTCCGGCGCATCCGACAACTTTGCGCGTTCCATTTCGTATATACCTTTGGGAGAATAGTGACTTGAGGACAGTGTCGCGAAGAGGCCCGCACGGCCGCCACGCTCATTGTAGCATGGTGGCGCGGATGAGCCGCGCGGCGGCAATGTGAGCACAGCGAGATGTCGTCGCGGAATGACGGCACGCCTTGTGCGTAAGGTGAAATTAAGGATCGGCGCACGATTCCACTTGGCCCGCCAAAGAGGCTATCCAGCACCCGTGGAGTCTTGCCGACTGATGTATAATGCAGGTATAGATGGGCGCGCGTGAATTGGGCGCTGTGCCCGCAATTATTCGATACGTGCGAGGTCAAGCGCTGGCAGTGGCAACTAGTATCGCCGAAGCCGGCGCGAGGGTGCTGGGATTGCGGAAGGCGTGCGTGACGCACGCTGGGAACAACGACGCCGACCCAATGACGGGTTCGCTCGCCGCATATCCCAGCATTTTTCTTGCAACGGCCTGCGCCAGTTACGCAGGCGATTTTCCAGGAGGATATGGCTGTGGGGCTTCTTGAGCGGTTGGGCTTCCCGACCGGGCAAACGGCCAAGATTATTGATGGCCACCACCCGGCGCAGCTCTCAACCAACGGGAACATGCCTAAGCCGGACATGTTGCCCCTTCCCAGTGCGGAGGAGGGGAAGGGCGCACAAACCAAGCGCAACGTCCTCGTCGCCATCAGCGGCAAGGAGCTTGATACTGAGCTGGTCACGTTGGGCTGCACACTCGCGAAGACGAAGAAGGCAAGCCTCTTCGTCTTGTATGGCATCGAAGTGCCGCGCAAGCTGGCGATGGACGCGGAGATGCCGGCCGAGACGGCGGCCGCCACGAGCGCGCTCGAGCGCGCGGCGGCGATAGCCGAGCAGATGCACGTCCACATCGAGCCAGAGATCATCCAGTCGCGCAATTTCGGGCAGAGTATGGTCGACGAGGCGTCGGCGCACGATTGCGCGCTACTGATCCTCGGGCTGCCGTACCACCTCGGCATGGGTGGTCATTTCGATCTCGGCGATACGGCGGAATATGTGCTCAAGCACGCGCCTTGTCGCGTGTGGCTGATCCGCGGCCGGCCGCCCGAGGCGGGCGAGCAGCGCAGCGAGAGCGAGGAACCCGTCGCCGCGATGCGCTAGGCTAGGCGATAGACGCCGCCGGCTCCGTCACTGCCCTCACATGAGGGGAATGGCACGAGCCGGCGGCGTTGTCATGTCCCGACGACCCTCTCCCGTCAGGCAGTGCCCCGCGGGACCATCAACGATCAGCGCGCGGCCGCGCATCACGTGCCGATTGCCAGTGGCAGCATGTGCGCGAGGAACTGCCCCGTATAGGATGCTGGATCGGCAGCCACCTGCTCTGGCGTGCCCTCGGCGATGATCTCGCCGCCGCGGTCGCCGCCCTCAGGACCCAGATCGATGACCCAGTCGGCGGACTTGATGACATCCAGGTTGTGCTCGATCACGACGACCGTGTTGCCGGCGTCCACCAGCCGCTGCAACACATGCAGCAGCCGCTCCACGTCCGCGAAGTGCAGACCGGTGGTCGGCTCGTCCAGGATGTAGAGCGTGCGGCCGGTCGCCCGGCGCGAGAGCTCCGTGGCCAGCTTGATGCGCTGCGCCTCGCCGCCCGAGAGCGTGGTGGCAGGCTGCCCCAGACGGATGTAGCCCAGTCCCACGTCGTTGAGGGTGCCCAGCTTGCTTTTGAGCGCCGGCACCGCGGCGAAGAACGGCAGCGCTTCCGCCACCGTCATATCCAGCACGTCGGCGATCGACTTGCCCTTGTAGTGGATCTCCAGCGCCTCGCGATTATACCGCTTGCCCTTGCAGGCCTCGCACGGCACATACACGTCGGGCAGGAAGTTCATCTCGATGGTAAGCGTGCCCTCGCCCTTACACACCTCGCAGCGCCCGCCCTTGATATTGAAGGAGAAGCGCCCTGGCTGGTAGCCGCGCACGCGCGCCTCCGGTACCTGCGCGAAGATCTCGCGGATGGGCGTGAAGGCGCCGGTGTAGGTGGCGGGATTCGAGCGCGGCGTGCGCCCGATTGGCGACTGGTCGATGTCGATGACTTTGTCGAGCGCCTCCACGCCCGTGATGGCGTGGTGGGCGCCGGCCCGCGTATGCGCGCGATTGAGCCGCTGCGCCAGCGCCTTGTACAGGATCTCGTTGACCAGCGAGCTCTTGCCGGAGCCGGAGACGCCGGTCACCGCGACGAACGCGCCCAGAGGGATCGCCACATCGATCTGCTTCAGGTTGTTCTCGCGCGCGCCGCGCACCAGCAGCCGCTGTCCGTTGCCCGTGCGCCGCTGCTTCGGCACGGCGATGCTCCGCTTGCCCGAGAGATACTGCCCGGTGAGCGAGCGCGGATTGGCGATAACCTCCGCCAGCGTGCCCTCCGCGACGACATGGCCGCCGTGCTCGCCGGCGCCGGGACCGATGTCGATGATGTGATCAGCGGCACGCATCGCCTCTTCGTCGTGCTCCACCACGAGCAGCGTGTTACCCAGATCGCGCAGGTGCAGCAGCGTGCGAATCAACCGCGCGTTGTCGCGCTGGTGCAGGCCGATGCTCGGCTCGTCCAGGATGTAGAGCACGCCCATCAGGCTGGAGCCGATCTGCGTCGCCAGCCGGATGCGCTGCGCCTCACCGCCCGAGAGCGTCGTCGCCGAGCGGTTGATCGAGAGATAGTCCAGCCCGACGTCCACCAGGAAGCCGAGCCGCGCGTTGATCTCTTTCAGGATCTGGCGGGCGATGATATGCTCGCGCTCCGTCAACGGCGTGATGGCCGCCGCGTCCACCTCATCATCGCCCGCGCGCACCAGTCGCAGGCCCGCGGCGCCCTGCTTGCCCCGCTTCCCCTGTTTGCCATTCGCTTGCGCCGCCTCATCCGCCGGCGCCTGCACGCTCGCCGCGCCGCCGTCCAGCGTGCCGAAGAAGCGCAGGGTGTTGGCGATCGACAGGTCGCCAACCTGCACGATGTTGAAGCCGCCGACGGTGATGCCCAGCACCTCTGGCTTGAGCCGCGCGCCGTGGCACACGGGGCACGGCCGCGCCGACATGTACTGCTCGATCTCCTCCCGGCCACGCTCGCTGGCTTCCTTGTAGCGGCGCTCCAGACTTGGGATCACGCCCTCGAAGGTGGTAGCGTGCTGGCGGCGCGTGCCCTGGCGATTGCGATAAAAGAAGGTTACCTCGTCCTCGGTGCCGTGCAACACGATGTGACGCGCCTCGTCGCTGAGGTCTTTCCAGGGCGTATCGAGACTGAAGCCGAAGTGCCGCGCCGCCGACGCCAGGATCGTCGAGTACCACTGGCTGGCGCTGGCATAGCGGCTCCAGACCTGGATGGCACCCTCATTCAGGCTCAGGTCGGGGTTGGTAACGAGCAGGTCTTCGTCTATCTCCTGCTTGGTGCCCAGGCCGGTGCACTCCGGGCAGGCGCCTTTCGGACTGTTGAAGCTGAAGCTGCGCGGCTCCACCTCTTCGATGCTGATGCCACAATAGACGCAGGCGAAGTGCTCAGAGTACAGCCGCTCCTCGCCGCCGATGACCGAGACCAGGATGATGCCGTTGCCCAGCTTGAGCGTCGTCTCGACCGAATCCGCCACGCGCGTGCGCTGGCCGCTCTCCGCATCGACAGGCGGCGTGTCGCCGTCCGCGGCATAGGCGGCGGGCTGCTCGGCGACCAGCTTGAGCCCGCTCGCGCCGTTCATGCCAGGCTCGCCATCATCCGCCGCCGGCTTGGGATGCCGGATGACCAGGCGATCCACCACCACCTCAATGGTGTGCTGCTTGTACTTGTCGAGCTCGATCTCTTCGCCCAGGTCGCGCACCTCACCGTCCACCCGCACCCGCACGTAGCCGGCACGGCGCATGTCCTCGAAGACATGCTTGTATTCGCCCTTGCGCCCGCGCACCAGCGGCGCCAGCAGCATCAGGCGCGTGCCGTCGGGGAGCGCTGTGACGGCGTCGACGATCTGCTCGACGGACTGTTGGCTGATCTCGCGTCCGCAATTCGGGCAGTGCGGATGGCCGATGCGCGCGAAGAGTAGGCGCATGTAGTCGTAGATCTCGGTCACCGTGCCGACCGTCGAGCGCGGATTGTGCGAGGTGCTTTTCTGGTCGATCGAGATGGCCGGCGAGAGGCCGTCGATGTGCTCGACGTCTGGCTTGTCCATCTGGCCAAGGAACTGGCGCGCATAGGACGAGAGCGACTCGACATAGCGCCGCTGGCCCTCGGCGAAGATCGTGTCGAACGCCAGGCTGCTCTTGCCGGAGCCAGAGAGGCCGGTGATGACGACCAATTGGTCGCGCGGAATGACGACATCTATATTCTTGAGATTGTGTTCGCGCGCGCCGCGCACGACGATCTTATCTTGCGTCATGAAGAGACATTTCTTTGCTTGCCCACACATGCGCCCTGGCATGCGGAGCGGAAGGGAACGGGATCGACAGGGAGAAAAACGCCTGGAAGGGAGATATTCCTGCGCTTATACAATATAGAACGCTTGTCCGACTTTGTCAAGCTGAAGCGTACTTTTCGCTGGTCCTTTTTCGCATGTGGGAAGATGCATAAGTCGCTGCTCTGTGGCGCACCGATTAGTGCGGCTCGCTTTCGTCGTGCCCACGCTGGCGGCGATAGCGCAGTTTGAGGCGGAGGATACGCAGCTGGGTCATGAGGCCGCTGAATGGACGCCGGCGCGGCGTCATCTCCACCACATTGCCCCGCCACACCTTGGATGGGGCACCGCGAAAACGGTCGGACCACTCGTACACCAGGGCCAGCAAGATCGCGACGAAGGCGACCACGGCGAATACGCCGCTGACAGTGTTGGCGCCTTGGAAGTAAAAGCGAATACCGGCGGCGATGAGCGCACACGCGATGCCGAGGAGGAAAAGAACTTCCGTGCGAGTGAGGCTGAGGCGGAATGACGGCCGGGTCCTCTCGGGCTTGGGTCGCTGATTAAAGGCGCGCAGGCGGTCGCTCAGGCCGGCCTTTGGCTCGGTGCGGTCCAGGTTGCGCAAGATCTCCTCGATCTCGCGCTCGTACCTATTGGGCATGTTCGACCCCCCTGCCGGAGCAGTCACTTCTTCTTAAGCACGACCGCACGCGGACAGCATAGACGCCGTGGGAAAAGTATAGCGCATTGGGCGGCGAGCATCAAGGCACAGCAGGCGCGCGGCAGGTACGCGGCCGTCTCGCCCGCCGTCTCGCCCGCCGTCTCCCACGCTCACCCGCGCCATTGCGCGCGCACTCTCGCCTGTATCTCCCCCAGCCTTTCCTCACACGAACGGCACGGTCGGCATCAGCGCCGATTTGAGCGCAAACAGCGCCATGAGCTCGACGACAGCGAAGACGGCCATCAGCGTCCAGAATGGGAAGAGGGCGCGCCAGTTGGCGAAACGGCCCACGCGATTGCTCATCCCGAGTATGAGCACGACGTTGATCAGGGAGAGCGCCACGACGAGGCCAGCCGAGCTGATGATGGCGATGGGATACAGCAGGAAGGTCACCGGCGACCAGCCGGGCGAGCCGATCGCCAGAAACGCGATCAACAGGACCGGCACCATCAGGGCCAGCTCGCGCAGCGAGCCAAACGACGCGCGCTCGTCTTCGTGCTTCCAGATCAGCGTGTTGGCGACGGGAACGATGAAGGCGGCCATCGCGACGCCGGTGCCAAGCCCGCTCGTCAGCCGCAAGAGATTATGCGGCTGATACAGATGCGGCAGGCGCAGGTCGAGGAAGAGCGAGTTGAAGCCATCCACCGCCATGAACAGCACCGCGAGCCCCAGCACCGCCGCCACCCAGGGCGCCGGCAAGCGGCTCGAGCGGATACGGCCGGTGGCGAACAGCAGTGCGATGGTGCTGGCGAATCCCGTGTAGATACCGGAGTTGCGCGCACACAGGGGGAGCTGCTGGCCGCCGATCCAGAACGAGTGACCGGGGAGCTGCGCGCAGATGCCGCCGTCCAGCGCACGCAGGCGCTCGATTAGGGTCGCGCCGGGGAGGAACGCCAGCGCTGCCAGCGCGCCGACATATGCCGCGCCCAGTGCGAAAGTCAGCCAGACAGGTGGCTCCTGCGGGCGTAGGGGCGTCCATGGCGCCTCAGGTGCGCTGGCGGTTTCGATTCGCATGCGCGCTCCGAGCAACGATCGCTGTCATGGTCGTCAGGTCATCGACCACACGCAGGATACCACAGACGCCATACGTTCCGGTACCACTCCCACCGAGAATTCCCCCCGCGCGAGCAGTGGGAAGACGACGCGCCGGGAAGCGCCTGAGTGCAGCCGATGACGGCACGTGGCAACACGGCACCATACTCAGGCGAGGCCGGGCAGCGCCAGGCGTGTGTTGATGAAGAGCAGCCAGTTGAAAAAGATCACGATACCCATCAGCACGAGCAACCCGCCCGCTACCACTTCGAGAACACGCAGATAGGGCGTCAAACGCTTCAACAGTGGAGCCACGCGGTCGAATGCCAGACCGAGCACGAGAAACGGGATGCCGAGGCCAAGCGAGTAGACGAACAGCAGCAGGACGCCGGAGCCGAGGGTGCGCGCCTGTGCCGCCAGTAGCAGGATACCGGCGAGGATCGGCCCAATACAGGGAGTCCAGCCCAGCGCGAAGATCAGTCCGACGACGAACGACGCGGGGTAGCCGCCGCTGCCCTGCCGCCGCGTGAACCTCCACTCGCGATCCAGCCAGGGCAGCCGCAGCAGACCAGCAACGTACAGGCCGAAGACGATGAGGATGAGGCCACCGATGTGACGCAGCAGCTCTTGCTGCCCGGCGATGAGGCTGCCGAGCGCGCTCGCAGTCGCTCCCAGCGCAAGGAACATCGCCGTGAAGCCCGCGACGAAGGCGGCGGAGTGCAGCAGCGTCACCGTGCGCAGCCGCGCGTGCGCGCTCCGCTCGAGCTGGCTGCCCTCCCAGACCGCCGGCCCCACCAGCCGCGCCACGTAAGCCGGAGTCAGCGGCAGCACGCACGGTGACAGAAACGAGAGCAGCCCGGCAAGAAAGGCACCGAAGAGGGTAATGCTTCCGGTCGTCACAGCATGCTCCATTGCCACTCGAAGGCATCACGCGCCGGGAACCTTACCCACGACCCCTCCGCTGCGCTCAACGGCCGCTCCGCACCTGACGGTGCTTCTCGCTCCGCTCGCGCGTCCGTCTCCGGCCCAGAGAGGGAGTGCGTGCGCTCTGGCTCCCCTCTCCCTGTAGGGGAGGGGCTGGGGGTGAGGGCAGACCCCTACGCCTCGCGCACCGTGACTGCCAGGATTTCGGGCGCGCGGCGCAGCAACACCGGCGCGATCAGCCGTGTCGCGACCTGGTGCAGCGCCAGCCCATAAATCACGGCGGCGGGCAAGCTCACGAACAGCCACTCTGGGTGCTGCAGGATTTGTGGCACGGCAACCGCCAGGCCAACCGGCAGCAACAACAGGGCCGCGACGCCGAGCGTCGCCATCGAGATGATGCTGCGCAGGCAGCCGTTCTCCGAGGCCATCGTGCTCGTCTCGCCCATGCGCATCGAGCGGGCGCGGAACGGCGCCAGCACCGAGGTGACGTTGCCGCAGCCTAGCATCACCAGCAGCGCCGCGACCCCAATACCCAGCGCCATCGGCACGTAGCTCCAGCCGTCGGTCAGCACGGCCTTGGCGCAGGTGAGCACCACCTCGAGCGCGAGGGCGATGCCCCCCGTGACGAGATTCTTGCCCCAAAAGACATCGAGCGGGCGCACTGGAAACAGGAACAGCGTCTGGAGCGCCTGGCGCTCCAGACCGAACGCGTTGAGCGACAGCACCAGCACCACGAGCAGCGCGGGCAGCGGCGCGAAGAGCACCGAGGCCGGCCCCGCAAAAAAGCCCCCCGCACTGGACGCTCTGCCGCCGCCATAGAGGTTGGGCACGAAGATGAAGACCGTGGCGAGCAGCGAGCTCAACAGCGCGGCCTTGAGCTGTGGATCGCGCCAGAGATACAGCGCGTCTTTGCGGGCGATTGCCAGCACTGGTCCCCGCAGCGGCCGCCACCGCCTGCCCATCGCGCGTGCCGCCGGCACCGTCGCGACCGCGGGCGCTTGTTGCGCGCCCACCCCCGCACCGGCCGGCCTGGCGGCGGGCCTGCGTATGCGCAGGCGCCTTCGGCCAGCGCCCGCGCCGGCCGATTCCGCGCTAGTAATGCCGCGATCCAGCACCCAGGCCCAGGCGGCGAGCAGCAGCGGCACGAGGGCAAGCGACAGCACGAGCCAGGGCACCGCCTCGATGAAGCGGCCGGCGTCCGCCAGCACGATCGCCTTGGCCGCCATGCCCGGCGGCGTCCACTGGAGCACGCGGTCGATGTGCAGGTCCGCGAGGGCGGCGGGATCGCTGAAACTCAGGTCTCGAGAGAGGCGGCTCACGACCACCTGATTGGCGATTGAGCAGCTGGTGCCCACGACGGCAAAGAAAACGACGGCAAGGTCGCGATAGCGCCGGCTGCGCAACAGGCCCATCAACCCGGCCAGCACGAGCTGGCTGAAGCCGACGGTATGCACGTAGGCGGCGAGCAACGCCACCACCGTGACGGCGGTCGCGACCGGCGTCGTGTGCCAGCCAATCACCACCGCGGCGTACAGCGCCAGGATGAAGAGCGTGCTGACGTCGAGCAGCGTGGCGAGCACCAGGCTCGTCATCTGCTCGCCACGTGTCAGTGGATACGCCTGCAGCTTCGTCACATCCAGGCCTTCGTTGAGGCTGTATTGCAGCAGCGGCAGCACGGCCCAAATGAGGTACAGCGCGCCGAGCGCCCCGAACAGCACCTGTATTGCCGTGGGTCGTGGCAAGTTCAGATAGGCCGCGGCAGAGCCCAGCCCGACAACAGCGGCGAAGATGGCGAAGAGCAGGAGTATGAAGACGAGGCCAAGGGCACGCTGCCAGTTGCGCGTGTAGCCACGCACGGTGAGCTTCCAGCGCAGCCAGAGCAGCGTGCGCACGTGGCGGGGGTTGATGTGGAAGCTCGGCGGCGTGATGTGGCGCTGCTCCGGCTGTATCTCCGCGAGGCGCTCCCTGCGCAGATCGGCTATTCCAGCCACTCCAGCCCTCCCTCGCGCTTGTCCGCGCCGACCAGGTGCAGGAAGATATCTTCCAGCGATTGATCGCCACCGGCGGAGCCGGCGCGTGCGCGCAGGTCCGCGAGCGTGCCTTCGGCGATGAGTGTGCCGCCGTCAATGATGCCAACCCGCGTGCAGAGCCGCTCGACCACCTCCATGATGTGCGAGCTGAAGAAGATCGTCGTGCCGGAGGCGGTGAGATCGCGCAAGATGTCGCGGATCACGCGCGAGCTGATAGGGTCGATGCCCTCGAACGGCTCGTCCAGGAAGAGCACCTGCGGGCGGTGGATCAGCGCGGCGGCCAGCGCGACCTTCTTGCGCATGCCCACCGAATAGTCCACCACCAACTTGTCGGCGTCGTCGGCCAGCGTCAGCACGTTGAGCAGCGATTGGGCGCGGCGGCGCACCTCGTCTTTGGGCATGTCGTACAGCCGGCCGGCAAACTCGATGAGCTCGCGGCCCGACAGGCGCTCGTAGAGGTTGAGCTGCTCGGGCAGCACGCCCATCAGCTCTTTCGCACGCAGCGGCTCGCGCCAGACATCCACCCCGCCGATGAAGGCGGCGCCCGTCGTAGGACGCAACAGTCCGACCATCATCTTGATGGTGGTGGACTTGCCGGCGCCATTGGGCCCGAGGAAACCGAAAAACTCACCGCGTCGGACGACGAGACTGAGGCCGTTGACGGCAATCTTGTCGCCGAAGCCCTTGGTGAGCCCCCAAGTGGCGATGGCGGCGTCCGGTGGGGGAAAAGCGCCGGGCTGGAAGGGCGCAGGCTGTGCCGCGTACGCGGCGTCTGCCGGTGGCAGTGGGGGAAATGACGGTGGAGTAGTCATTGGGAGCATCCTCTACACTGGTGTGCGCTCGACATCCTGGTCGCCCACACGACGGGGACGAGGCACGAAACAGTCCGGCGGGCGATCCGCATGGCCTGCTCTCCTCACGCGCCGGCTCCTGTCCTCTAGGCTTAGGACAACCGAGCGATATTAGCCTCTCCTGCCGCATTGTAGCACAGGCGGACTGCGCATCCGTGAATACGCAGGCGAGCGGTCGTGAGTTACGTGCCTACTTCACCCACTCCGGCATGTCGTCGTGGTCGATGCCGAAGTGGTGCGCCAGCTCGTGCAGCACCGTCGCTCGCACCTGCTCGCGGATCGCGTCGGGATCGTAGTGGCAGTGCCGCTCGATGGGGCCGCGATAGATCGAGACATATTCCGGCCCCGCGCCGTGCACGCCCTGCAATGTCAGCGGGACGCCATGATACAGGCCGAGCAGCGTCGCGCCGGCCGGCACGCTCGCCCGCCGCAGATCCTCGTCGCTCGGCTCCTCTTCCACCTGCACGACGACGTTGGCCATGCGCGCGCGAAACTCCTCCGGCACGCTCTCCAGCGCCTCCTCGACGTAGCCTTCGAATGCCGCGTCGTCGGAAGAGGCCTCCGGCGCCGCCTGCTCGTCGGCATCGCGAATGGGATGCGCGTGAGCGGCGGGCACGTGCGGCGTGCCCTCCATGTACGCGTTGGCAGCGCGCGCCAGCGGCGAGTTGTCGCTGAACAAGACGGCAGCCAGCGCGAAGAGGCAGGCGCTCACGACGAACAGCGCGAGCGAGCTCCAGGCGGCGCCCGAAGTCTGTGTGAGGCTGCGGCCGAGCAGTGCGATTGCCAAGATCACGCAGAGGATGCCGGCCAGCTGGCCCGCGCCGTTGGGATTGCCACTGGCGGTGCGCTCGTGCTCCGCGCCGCGCATGGACGAGCGGCGGACGTAGCCGCCGGCTGGCACCGGCGGGCGAGTAAACTGGTAGCCGTGCGCACGGTCATAGGCGGCGCGGCGCAGCGGGCTGTTGAGGACGGCGTAGGCGGCGATGACGGCGCGGATGCGGCGTTCGGCGCGCTCGCGCCGCTCGGGCGGGCCGGCGGCAAAGCGATCGGGATGCCAGCGTTTGGCCTGTGTGCGAAATGCCCGGCGGATCTCGTCGTCCGTGGCGGCCGGCGTCACCCCCAGCACCGCGTAGAGATCGGCGCCAGACGTCGCCTCCTCTGCCTCGACGAGGGCCGGGCCGTCGCCATCGGGAAGCGCGTCGTCGCGCGGAGCTGACATGGCGTTACCTGGATCTCACGATGGGACCGCTTCCACCCGTGGAGAGCGGTTCGCGCCGGGCCGGTGCTCCGGGCGCGCATGCCCACAGTATAGCCCACGCGCACTGCCATGCGCCGCGGCAAACGAGGCAAGCGACACTCCCAGCGGAATGCGCGCCTGCCTCGTCGCGTGTGCTCGCGTGTGGCCCGGTCCGAGCCGGACGGTGAGGGCTAGTTGTTCTCCGCGGCGGAAACGACCGACTTCTTGGCGTAGCGCCCGGCGACGCGCTGGGTCGCTACCACCACGATCACGGCGATGATGGTCAGCACAATGGCTTTGAGCACCAAAAGCCCGGTGGGACCGAGAGCGGTTTTGCTGAAGAGTGGTGCCAGATATTTGACTATCAGCGCGGTGATCGCGTCATTCCAGGCGAGGGCGGCGATGAAGCCAAAGGCCGAGGTTACCAGCGTGACGACGGTGCCGAGCACGACGGTGGTGGCGGCTTGCGCCTGGGCCCGCGCCAGCGCCTGCGCTTTCAGCACGCGCTCCATCGCCGCCGAATCGAGTGCCTTGCGTGGGTCAATCCCTGGCGGCAGGCCGAGTCTGTGGTGTTGTTCGGCGTCTTTCGTATCCTCTTCCATACGTGCCTGTTTCTCCCAACTGAATCGTCCGCCCACGCAGACGCTCGATGGGCGCGACGTGGGCGGGCCGGTCGTGAATTTAGTGCGGAGCCGGCGCGACTATCAACGCCGCCGCCTTGTGCTCGTGGCTAGTGTACTCCCGCCGGTCAAGCGGGCCGCGCGGGGCAAAGAAGCGGGCGTGCGGGCACGACTGCGCCGGCTCATCAACCATTCT
>Ga0070706_100003366_pt1 | contig 15769 bp, 10 predicted proteins | sample KBSK5501metaG_FD_65476 | JGI IMG/M metagenome (GOLD analysis project Ga0070706, IMG submission 65476) | Corn, switchgrass and miscanthus rhizosphere microbial communities from Kellogg Biological Station, Michigan, USA - KBS K5-50-1 metaG | ecosystem: Host-associated > Plants > Roots >...
CTCACCCAGGAGCATCATCGCGTCCATCAGGCCCGCTACCAGGACGGCTACGACCTTACCGCTTGATCGAACCGGTCACTGTGAAAGAGCCGCACCCATCGGCGAAACCGTCCTGATCTACCCCTCCACCGGCGGGCGGCCCAAAGCCCGCCGGATGACCACCGAGCTCACCGGCCACCAGCCGCAGCTCTACCAGATCTTCGGCCTGACACGATGGGCACCCAGGAGTTAGGTCATACGCCAAAACCAGCCCCCGCACCCCGGCTGACCTGGAACAACGACCAGCCCTCATCACGAATCTCGGAAACTCCGGCTAGGAGCCTGCTGAATTGGGCTGGTTTTGGTGAGCGTCGATAGCGCGTCATCGCGCTGCTTCATGCCGTTGCTGGCCTGCCGCGGTGCCAGTGGCCATGCGCGCCTGGCGTGCCGGTGCCGGCCGGGCGGTCCGGCCGGGCTGGCCTGCCGTTCCGGGCTGGGCCTGTCGCCTGGTCAGGTGGCTAGCATCCAGGCGCCGTCCCGGCAGGCCAGGCCCCGGCCGGCCAGGTTGCGCAGGTTGAGCGCGGCGGTGCGGCGCTTGAGCCAGGCGTGGTTCTTGGTCACCCCCCGGTAGCGGAGCTTGAGCCGCCGTCCCCGCCAGGTGGCCGCCTGGGCGACAGCGCGTTCCACGTTGGGCCGCCAGGCCATGTAGTCCTTGCGCAGCCCGCTGGCGGCCCAGTCCGCGCGTGCCTGCCGGAGCAGGTCATCGCGGGGGTGCAGGACAAGCTTGCGGCCGGTCTTGCAGGTGGTGCACCGCTCGCGCAGCGGGCAGTTGCGGCACAGCGCGCCGAAGGTGGCCACCCGGGTGCGGCTGAGCCGGACCGTGTGGCCGGCCGGGCAGGTGACCGTGCCGGCCTGTTCGTCCACGGTGAAGTCGTCGACGGTGAACCCGCCCTCGACGGCGGGCCGCAGAGGCTTGGGCTTGATCACCGCCTGGTGCCCGGCCTGCTCGATCGCGCCGCGCAGGTCACCGGTGCCGTAGGCGGAGTCGCCGTACCAGGACAGATCGTCATCCGCGGCCTGGCTGTCATCCGGCTCGCCCGCGCCGCCCGGGCACTGCCCGCCAGCAGCGCTCTGCGCGCCGCCGGGAGCGGCATCGCCCGTGCCTGCCCCGGCGGCCAGGAACTCTTCTGCGACCGCCGGGTCGCAGTTCTCCTGCCCGGCGGCCTTGGTCAGCTTCTCATCGGTGATGATCCCAGTCTCGGGCTCGGCGGCCACGTGCGCCCGGTACCCGTCGCGGCGGGCCTCAGGGGACTTGCGGGTGTGCCGGGCCTCGGGGTCCACGGTGGAGACCACGCGTTCTTCGGCGACCCGCCGGGCGATCCGCCACCGCCCGCCGGTGCCATCAGAGCCCTCGGCGGGCTCGACGTCCTGGCCGGCGACCAGCGCCAGCAGCGCCAGCGCCGACGCCGCCCGCTCGTCAAGGTCCCCGCCCTCCAGTCCGGCCACGACCGCATTCGCGTCGTTGACCAGCGCCGACACCAGCGCGCCTTTCGCGGCAGGGTCATCCCAGTCGATCTCCGGCTTGCCGGGCTTGGAGTAATCGTGGCCGGTGCACACCTCGGTGATCTGCTCCGCGGCGCCGGGCACCTCCCGGGCCACCCGCCGGATCGCGCTGATCAGCTGGGTCACGGTGTCCTGGGCCGCCACCGCATCGGCCAGAATCGTCGAATCCACCGCCCGGCGCCGCCGCCCCTTCAGCACCCCGGTCTCCTCGATCACCTTGCGGACCGCATCGTTGACCCGGTGCGGCCGCTTCGACTCCGCCAGCCGCTTGCGCCAGTACACCAGCGACGAGGGATGGAAACCCTCCTCATCCACCGCCAGCCCGCAGGCCACCTTCCAGCGGACATCGAAGCGGACCGCCTCGGCGGTCTCCCGGTCCGAATAATCACACAGCGTCTGCAAGGTCATGATCGCCGCCATCCGGGTAGCCGGCAGCGACGGCCGGCCCACCCCCGGCGGGGCGAACAGGTCCGCGTAATCGGCGTCGGGGAACACCTCGGCCCGGTGCACGGCCAAGAACGCGAACATGCCCCCCGCCGGGACCAGGTGCCCGGCCAGCATCTCCGCGTCCAAAAGCTGCCGGTCTGCCCGCTCTTTACCCTGCATGGCACTATCATCCCAGGCCATCGAACACCAAGCCGGCAAACACGCAGGAACTGCGGCCTTTTCAGCAGGCTCCTAGCACGTGTGCGGTCAAGGCGCTGGTGATCCCGTGGGTGGTGTCGATGTCGAGGTCGTAGGGCCCGAAGGTGTGGAACAGGTCTGTTTCCACGTGGGAGCGGCCCTCGCCGGGGCGGCGGTCGCCCCGGGCGCGTTCGCGGCGGTCGATCTCGGCCAGGTCGCAGCGCACGCCGATGAGGAAGACATCCAGGCCGTCCAGCAGTCGGGCCAGGTCGGTGCGCCAGGCGGGGAACTCGATGATGTGCTCGACGATCAGGTCGTTGCCCGCGGCCGCCAGCGCGGGCAGACACCGGTGGAACCCGGCGAAGAACCGGGGGCGCATCTGGATCTGCCAGGCGAACGGGCCGTTGTTGTCGCGGCGGACGGGGAGCATGCCGCTGCCGATCAGGTGGTCGGAGGACACGTGCAAGAACGGCTCGGGCAGTGCCTCTTGGAGGGCTTTGGCCAGGGATGACTTGCCTGAACTAGAGGCGCCGTTGAGGAACATGATGCGGCCGGGAGCGCGGTCGGCCGGGCGAGGTTCCATGCGGGCAGGATGCCAGCGGCCACGACCGGCCGGGTACGCGAGTCTGGGGGGATCGCTTCGGGCGTCCGCTGCTCTGGCCGCGGCAGCGGCGCCCGCCTTCCCCGCCGGCCGCGGCGTTGATGTCGGTGCCTACTCTCCCCGGCCGATCCCGTCAGCCACCGTCGCTTACATCAGAAGCAGGAAGCTTTCATCAGATGAAATCGCCCCGTAGTTCGCCCTCAGCCGCCATGCCGGGAGCAGCGCAGGGAGAAAGGCGCCACACGGTCAGGAATGACAGCCGACGCTATTCCCCATGCTTATGCGGCACTCTATGAGAGGTTTCTACATGTGCGTGCAGAGCGATGCGAGATCTGTATCAGATGAAACTCGCACCGATTCGAGCAAGTTATAGATAACCATTGTTTATGTCTGGACCACGCGTGGTCCAGACATAAACAATGGAACTATGCCACCGCCGCGATGGCGGTGGGCTGGGACCGGGCGCGGTCCCAGCCAGGAGTTCGTGAGCGAAGGAATCGGGGTGGTCATCATGGCTAGCGGGGTCGTCCGGCGGCGGGCGCGCGAGGCTGTCTCGCGGCCGAAGGTCGTGCAGTTCTCGCTGACCCTGGAAGAGTTTGAGCAGGTCAGCAAGGCAGCCACGCGGTTAGGGCTGGCGCGGGGGGCGTTCGCGGCGGAGGTGACGCTCGCAGCGGCGAAAGGTACCCAGGCCCGGGTGGCGTCGCCGCTGCGGGAGGCGCTGGCGGAGCTGATGGCGGCGGCCGGGCTGGTGCGGCGGATCGGGACGAATTTGAATCAGGCTGTGGCGCGGCTGAATGCGACCGGGCAGAGGGGTGAGGATTTGCTGCCGTCGGCGGAGTTTTGCGTGCGGGTGATCCGTCGGCTGGATGAGGCGGCGGAGCAAGTGCGCCGGAGCATTCCGTGAACGGAGCGGAGCGCTCGGGATGATTGGGAAAGTTCTCCGCGGGACCAATGCCCGGCGGCTGCTGTACTACTTGTTCGGGCCGGGAAAGGCGAATGAGCACACCGACCCGCACCTGGTCGCGGGGTTCGGTGATCCGGCCGAACTGGAGCCGGAACGGCGCGCCGGCGGAGGACGGGACTTCCGCCGGCTGGCCGGGCTGCTGGCCCAGCCGCTGGCGGCGCTGGACGGACCCGGGTACGCCAAGCCAGTGTGGCACTGTGCGGTCCGCGCGGCGCCGGAGGACCGGATGTTGTCGGATGCGGAATGGGCGCAGGTTGCGGCCATGGTGATGGATCGCACCGGGCTCGCCCGGCAGCGCGATGAACTGGGGGTCCGGTGGGTGGCGGTCCGTCACGCCGCAGACCATATTCACCTGGTGGCGACGCTGGCCCGCCAGGACCGCACCCGGCCGGGCGTATGGAATGACTTCTTCCGGGTGCGGGAGGCGTGCCAGGACGCGGAGCGGCGGTTCGGGCTGCGGTTCACCGCTCCGGCGGATCGCACCGCCGCCCGGCGGCCGACCCGGGCGGAGACCGAGCAGGCGTCCCGGCGTGGCTGGAGTGAGGCACCGCGGGTGAGGTTGCGCCGGGAGGTATGCACGGCCGCCGCCGGAGCACGCAGCGAGCAGGAGTTCTTCACCCGGCTGGCCGAGGCCGGGGTGCTGGTGCGGCCGCGCTTCAGCACAGTCCGCCCGAGTGAGGTGACCGGGTACGCGGTCGGCCTGCCCGAGCACACCAGCAGGACTGGCCAGGCCATCTGGTACGGGGGCGGGAAGCTGGCTGTGGATCTCACGCTGCCCAAGTTGCGCGCCCGGTGGGCCGGACCGGACCGTGATCTGCTTGCCGGGGCCGCGACGCTGCCGGGTCCGGCGGTCCGCGCCGTGCTCCGGAACGCGGTGGCCCAGGCGGCCGGGCGGGCCAGTAACGAGACCGAGTTCTTCGCCGGACTGCGCGCGTCGGGGGTGCTGGTCCGGGAGCGGTTCAGCGAGATCAATCCGGGTCAGGTCACCGGGTACGCGGTGACCCTGCCCGGCTGCTGCGGGCCGGACGGGGCGCTCCGCTGGTACGGCGGTGGACGGCTGGCCGACAGCCTGACCTTGCCCCGGCTGCGAGCCGCCTGGAACCAGGGCCACGGGGCAGCGGCGGAGCATTCCGGAGCATACGGGTTCACCGAGGCGGAACGCACCGAGATCTACCGGCACGCGACCCGCCGGACCGCCGCGGCGACGGAACACCTGCGCTGGTGCACCGTCCACGACCCGGGACGGGGTTCGGATGCGGCGTGGGCGGCGGCGGACACGATGCATACGGCGGCCCGGGCGACCGGCAACCCGACGCTGCGGTGCGCGGCCGAGCGGTACGACCGGGCGGCCCGGACGCCGTACGGCCGTGTTCCGAAGCGGACTCATGACGGGGAATGGTTGCGGGCCACGGCACGGTTCATCGCGATGGCCGGCCGCACATCCGGCGATGCCACCGTGCTGGCCGGCGCGCTGGTGGCGAACCTGGTCGCGCTCGCCGATGCCGTCGCTGGCCTCCGGGAGGCCCAGGCACACGCCGCCCAGGCGGCCGCCGCCCGCAAAGCCGCCGAGCAGATGCGCGCTGCCCTCGACCGCGCCCGGGGCGCGGCACCTATCCCGGATCTGGCTCACGGCCGGGCGGCCACGCCCGCTGGCTCCGCGCAGGCCGATTTCCCCATGCCGATCGCGGAGGTCGTCCGGGCGGGCGCGGCCCAGGGGCCAGACGATCTTCAGTCCAGAACGCGCGCACCGCAGCCGCCCGCTCGCGCGAGGCCTCGCCGCTGACGCCGACGACAAGGCGGTGGCCACGAAATCCGGTGCGCTCGGCGCAGCGCGGCTGGCCCCGGAGTGTCGTTATGCACAGGGGCAGTTGCGGTCGCAGCGGCAGAGGGAAAGCCTGGGAGCGTCGCCAAGCGGACGCGACAGTGGCCGTGGGGACGAAGGGAGAGAACCATGCAGGCGCTGGCGGACAGCGGCGTGCTGTGGATCTTGGTGTTCACCGCGCTGGGCGTGGTGTACCTGCTGCCGACGCTGGTCGGAGCGATCCGCCGGGTGGACGGGTTAGCCCTGGTCTTCCTCGTCAACCTGATCGGAGCGCCCACCGGCGTCGGCTGGCTCGGGGCGATGATCATGGCATTCGGGCCGCGGCGGCTTCCCCCCCGCCACTGGTGTCGTGGCCATCGGGCACGTACTGACTGGCGCGCCCGGCCAGCCGTGAACGGCCGGGTCAGAAGGTGGTCCACCGGCAACTGTCGCCGGTGCGCAGGGAGCGGATTCTGACCTGGAGTTCGTCCTTAGCTGCGGGATCAGCGGGAGCGTCGCGCAGGAGGGCGGTGAGGGTAGCCAGTTCACGGATGCCGCGCAGGACTGGGTAGCCGGGCCAGTTCCGGACGTCGTGGCCGTAGGCGGCGATGAACGCGTCGCGGTCGGCGCTGGGCAGGCCGAACCGGGCCGCCTGGAGGGTCGGGACCAGGTCGACCTCGCGAGGGCCGGTGCTGACTGCGTCCCAGTCGGCCAGCACCACGCGTTTACCATCGCGGAGCAGATTTCCCCACCAGGCATCGCCGTGGATCATCCCCGCCGGCAGTTCGAAGGCGAGCTGGTCGTAGGCCCGTAGCAGGTGCTGACAGTGGTCGCTGAGCCAGGTGCGTTCGTCGTCGCCGATCGCCTGGCTGGCGTGGATGGCCCGGCGGACCGAGCCGAGCGGCCGGCAGGTCGGCAGCGGGAACGGCGGCGGGCCGAGCGAGTGCAGGCGCCGCAACAGGCGGCCCAAGTCCGCGGTGCTTGGCTCAGGTCCGCGCTGGGGCAGGTGGTGCCAGAGCGTCACCGCGCACCCGTGGCTGAGCACCGGCTGGTCGCAGGCCAGCGGTTTCACTGCCGGGAAACCGGCAGTGGCCAGCCACCGAGTGACCCGCACCGAGGTGGCCAGGCGCTCCGCTGACTGCGGCGAGGTCACCATCGCGATTCTGGCGACCGCGCCGGCGGCGGGCAGGTGATAGACCGCCGTACCGAACATGCGGATCAGCCGCGCTCCGGCATCGTCCAGGCCGCAGTGCCGGGCCGCATACGCCAAAGCCCGCGGCGCTGCCTCGGACAGACCGTTTGCGGACGGCGCGAGCCCTTGGCGGGTCATCAGCTGCCACCAGGCAGTGCCGGGGTGATACCAGCGGCGCTGAATGCGGCGAGCTGCTGCTCCAGTTCCGCCGCTGTGCGGGAGTGGCGGAACGCCGGGCCGCGCAACAGGTCACAGCATGCCTGCACATGGTCATGGAGGCTGCTGATCCGCCGGGCCGGTTCGAGCCGTAGCAGGCCGGCGATCGCCCCGGCGGCGCCCTCGTCGTCTCCCTTCATGAGCCGCGCGGTCGCGAGCTGCGCCTGGGCGAGCGCCTCACATCCGTAGGAGCGGGCCCGGTCCGGTGCGGCCCGGTAGAGGCCGACTGCGGCAGCCGCAGCGGTCTCGGCCTCGGCTGGGTGCCCGGCGCGGGTCAGGACGAGGGCTTCGTAATAGTGGAGTTTGGCCGCGTCGAACGCGAACTCCCCAGCAATCCGGTCATGCAACTGGTCTGGCTGGTGGCCGGTGCTGGCCTCGCCGACGGCCTGGAGGGCAGCCCGGGCTTCGGTGAAGTCGCGGCTCCCGGTGAGGGCGCGGGCCCGGATCGCATGCAGGCGGGCGGCGCCCATGCTCTTGGGGAGATGGCGCAATCCGTCCTCGGCGTACTGGGCGGCATCGGCGTAGCGATGATCCCAGATCGCCGCCAGCGCCTGGGTACCGCGGGCCCACCCGACGAGCGGGCCATGGCCGATGATCGTGCCGTAGGTCCAAGCGGCCCGGGCCAGGTCATCGGCAGCGTCGTCGCGGCCCAGGTCCAGGCTCGCGTTGGCCAGCAGCCCGCATAGGGCACCAGCCAGGAAGTTGAGCTCACGGGCCTGGGGCGGGTGGGTCTTCTCTTCTAACGCCGCCTGCACCTGGGCAAGAGCCTGATGCATCGCTGCGAAGAGAGGCAAGGGTGGCGCTGCGACGTACGAACGAGCCAGCCGGACTACCTGGGCGGTTAACTGCTCGACGGTCCCGGGACCTATACCGGTGACCGCTGCCCTAGCCGCGTGGTCCCGTGCCTGATTCGCTACGGCGGCTATCAGATCTGCCTGGGTGGAAGCGCCGTCTGGTGTGGGGGCAGGCCACGGCCGGCCTGCGATGTAAACAGCTGGCAGCGTGAGCGATCCGGCTGGGGAAGCAGCGGGCTGGACGTGGGCGCGGCGGGCGGCGGCTTCCATCTCGTCGCAGCCTGCGACAAGGACGCCGCCAGCGTTGACCGCGGCATCAGCGCTCTCCCAGAAGTCACGTGGGACATGCTGGCGGCCGGTCTCGACGTTGGCGATCGTGCTGCGACTGAATGCGATCAGCGAAGCCAGATCCATCTGAGTCAAGCCAGCCGCGCGCCGATAGGTGGCTAAGCGAATGCCCAGCGCGCAGCGCGCGCTCGTGACCGCCTCCGGCTCGCGCACGGCAAGATGCCTCCCTCAGGCAACGTCACCAGTCAGACAATTGTCGCAGATCGTGCTCGCATCTACGTGGGCTGTTCTCAGCGTCGACCGCCGGCGCTGACAGCCGCTCACGCTGAGTGATGCCAGTCAACGCCCAGAATCGAGTTCGCAGATACGGAACGCCGAATCGGCACTCAAATGCTCTCGGGTGCAAGCGTCACGTGCGGCGCCCATATCAGCCATTCCGGCGTGCTGACCGCATCCCCGCCGGAAGGCTCACCAGACAGACCAGCAGTTCTCAGGAAGGGAGCGGCGACGGTACTACCACATTTGTCTGCCTGGATATAAATTACTGCTGAGCGAATAAACACCGTCAATTGATCCCTAGCAGCGACGTCGTCCGTATATGTACGTACCCGCAAGGACTCTGTCGCCGGAACTCGCGTACAGCCGCGTACACCGTACCCACAACTGCCTGACCACGGCGATCAGCCAGGTCATCGTGGCCGCCAGGGCCCGCAGCCGCTTTGTTGTACCGGGGGCTGCTACGGCAGGAGAACATGCCCGCCGACGCGCACAGGCATACCGCAACGAGCGGGCTTCCGACGTGAACCCAGCAGGGCCTGCATCACGGCCATGGTGACCAGCCCCGCGTCGCCGATCTGTAGGCTGGTGCCAGCAGCCGGACGGTACGCCGCCCGATGCGGCGATTGCCTCAGCAGGTCATCGATTTTTGCGTATAGTGCGGTTGCGAAGGTATCCAGGTTGTACGTCACACAGCGATCTTGGACTGCCCTCATCCTGTCTTCGCAGGCATCCCTTGAAAGACCTTCCAGGCCGGCACTCTCTATACCTAGGATGGGTAGTACTCGCCCCTTGTCGGCCTTTATGCAGGATTGCAGGGCGAATTGTGTCAATCGTGGTGCTTTAGAGCGTTAGGACCCGATATGGCAGTTATTGTGGGGATCCACGGGATCGGACAGCAGTTTCGGGGGGGTTACGCGCTGAGAACGGCCTGGTTCGACGCGCTTCGTGACGGTCTCGTCCGGGCTGGTCACTCGGTAGCAGCGGAAGCACTGGAACCCCAGGATCTGTGCGTCTCTTTTTTCGGCGACCTTTTCCGGCCGCCGGGAGCCATGGCTGTGCAGGATCCGCCGTATACCGCAGCGGATATCCAGCCCGGCCCTGAGCGGGAGCTGCTGGCAGCGTTTCTGGAGGCTGCGATCATCCAGGATCCGCTGCTGGATGCGCCGCAAGGCGCAATGGGCGCAGGAAGGCAGGCGGCCCATGTCATGCTGGCGCAGCTAGCCCGCACTCCGACGCTGGCCCGGGTGGCGCAGCGCGCGTTCATCGGGGACCTGAAGCAGGTGACCGCATTCCTGGCCAACTCCTCGGTGAAAATGGGTGTGCTGGCCCGTGTGCAGGCCGGCATGGATGCGGACACACGGGTGCTCATCGGCCATTCACTGGGATCGGTGGTCGCCTACGAGTACCTGTGCCGGCACCAGCCGTCCAGCGTGGAGTTGCTGATCACTCTTGGGTCCCCTTTGGGCATCCCCAATGTCATATTCGACAAGCTGACGCCCTCGCCTTCCGGCGGGGTGGGCGCGTGGCCGGGCACGGACATTGCCTGGGTGAACATCGCCGATCCTGATGACATCGTTGCGCTGCGTAAGGACTTGGCCCCGCTGTTTTCTGGGCCACGCGGGAAGAAGGTGTCAGACCGCCATGTCGGCAACGGCGACGAACCACACGCCGCCGACCGTTATCTCAACGCACGTCAAACCGGCAGCGCACTCGGTGAGATCCTCACCTGACCATCCGGCAGTCGGCATGCTTCCGCCGGCGGGCAGTGGCCACGCATTCAGTTCTATAGTAGTGACCTCTGCTCGGCATACGACATCAGCGTGCCGCGGTGATTGGCGTGACAGGGGGAGGCGAGGTTATGGGTGATCAAAGGGCTATCCAGCCGCGCTGGCGCGAGCGCGGGCTAGTACTACAGGGCCAGTTGGACCCAGCCGCGCGGGAAGGGCCAGGCCACAGCGATGACCAGCCGACGTGGGATACGGCATCATCGCAGGTCGTGAATGGATCTGTCCCTGTAGTACTAGAAGCCAGATATTACGATGGGCTTAGTGGCTTCGTTGCCTGACTGGCCCAGCACGCCAAGCCGCGCGCTGCTGGCGGCGGGCACCGCTTCCTACGAGTGGTCCGATTTCGGCAACCTGAGCATGGTGCCGACATCTCTGCGAGCCATCGTCGGCACCCTGACCGATCTGGGCTTCGCCTCAGTTGCGGGCTCTCCGGGCTACAGCATCGACCCGACGCCGGGAGAACTTCGCTCCGCAGTCCGGCAAGCCGCTGCGACGGCTCCCGTTGTCGTCTTCTATTACACCGGTCACGGAGTGCATCCCGAGAGGGATAGTTACTACCTGGTGAACAGGAAATCGCAGCCTACGGACATGACCGGAACGGCCTTGTCCACCACCGATCTGCCGAAACTGCTCACCCTCCGCGACGAGAATGGCGAACTGGTGGCCGATCAGCCCACGGTCCTGGTCATACTCGACTGCTGCTACTCAAGCTCTGCCGGGATGGAGATGCTCGGCGATACCTTGCGCGGTATCGGCAATCCCAATATGTGGGTCATCGCGAGCGTCAGTGCGCTGGAATACGCTCAGCAAGGGCGCTTCGCGGCCGCCTTCTGCGATGCAATCCGCCGGCCTACCACCGGCCCCTCTACTCAATTCTTGAGCCTGGAATCAATTGTCCAGGCCGTGAATGACGCTCAGGCCAGCCACACTGGGCAGAAGGCTCGCGTCTTTCCGCCGGCGACCGGCTCACCCGGCATCCCCCCCTTCTTTCCCAACAAGAACTACTGGCCGGGCTTGGCGGGCCTGACGGTCAGCGAACAGCATTGGCTGTCCCGGGTACGAGGGGCCCCGCAGGAATCCACAACCGGGTTTTACCTCACCGGCAGGACCGGGCGCATCCAGGCTGCGGAGGACCTGGCAAGGTGGATGACGGAACCTGATCACCGAGGCCTGGCCGTGGTCACCGGCAGCCCGGGCACCGGGAAGTCCGCCCTGCTCGCACTGCCGGTTCTGCTGACCCAGCCTTCCAGGCGGGAAGACCTGCTATCCGCCACTGAGCCTGGCTCCCTGATTCAGCGAACTGCGGACCTGCTGCCCGTCGACACCCCGATCGTCGCCGTCCACGCGCGTGGACTCAACACTGACCAGGCGGCAGGCGCGATCGCGCAGGCGCTCGGCAGAACCTACGGCACCGCGTCCACGCTGCTTGAGGACCTCGATGCCGTCCCCGAGACACAACAGTACGTCGTGGTCGTGGACGCCGTCGACGAGTCCTTCTCGCCGGACACATTGTTTACCAGCCTGCTGCTCCCGCTGTCGCGCCAGCCTCGCCTGCAGGTGGCTGTGGGTGCCCGCCGCCATGTTCTGTCCGCGATACACGATGCGGACCTGATCATCGACCTCGACACCCCCGGCTATCAGGACCCGCAGGCGCTGACCGTCTACATCCGGCGGCTCCTGCTCGCCTCCGAAGAACCCGGCGTCGTTACTCCCTACCAAGGGGCTGACGACGAGGCCAGCTCCGCGGTGGCCGCCGTGATCGCACAGCGCGCCATCTCCGGAGACCAGAAAACGGAGTCGTTCCTCATCGGACGGTTCCTGGCGCTCTCCGTGCGGGGCCGTACCGAGCCAGTCGATATCACTAACCCGGGCTGGCAGTCCGAGTTGCCGACAGAACTGACTGAGGCCTTTGACGAGGACCTGGCTCGCCTGGGAGCGCGGACATCGCTGGCGCGTACCCTGCTTGCGGCACTGGCCTGGGCCAGAGGCCCTGGCCTGCCCTGGGAGAACATCTGGACTTCCGTGGCACGGGCGCTAGCCGGCGCAGGCGGCCACGAGCAGGGTTCCATCACGAATGATGATGTGCGATGGCTACTTGAGAAAGCCGGAGCTTACCTCGTGGAGGACCGCGGACCAGGGCAACGGTCCGTCTACAGGCCATTTCACGACGTGCTGGCCGCTCACCTGCGTGGTGAGCAGAACACCGAGCCGGATAGCCATGATCCGGCCGTCGCCGCAGCCTGGCAGCGAAGACACGCCCAAACTGAGCGGGTCATTACCGAGGCCCTGCTTGCCACCGTCCCGGCCGACGAAAGCGGGCGCAACTGGGCTTCCGCCCATCCCTACCTGCGAACGTACCTCGCTCAGCACGCTGCCGCCGCCGGAACCGAAACCTTCGCCGCCCTCATGCAGGACGCGGGTTTCCTTGCCGTCGCAGACCAGGTCACCCTGTCGCCCTACCGGGGACTGAGTGCATTTGAAGAACGCGATGCCGCGTTCTTCTTCGGGCGCGAGACGGCTGCCACCCATGTGCTCGAGCGGATGGCACAGTGCCTGAAGCAGCCGGGGCTAGCCGTGGTGTCGGGTACATCAGGCGCCGGCAAGTCTTCGCTCCTGCGGGCCGGGGTGCTGCCCCGTATCCGCAAGGCTGGCCTGCCGTCCGACCCCGGGGCAGCTAACTGGCCATGCGTGCTGTTCACCCCGACACGCGCACCGCTCGATGAACTGGCAGTACGAGTCGCAGCACTATCAGGAGCGGACGCGGACTCGCTGCTCCGCGAATTGCAGGCCGATCCGGCCAGCCTGGCCGCGGCGGCGCAGCAAGCCGCTTCGCTGCACTCAGGCCACTCGGCGGCAGACGCGAGCGGGCCGATGCCCGGGCAGCCGCCACGGATGCTGCTAATAGTCGATCAATTCGAGCAACTGTTCACCCAGTGCCCCGACGAGGAGCAGCGGCAGGCATTCATCACGGCCCTGCACGCAGCCGCCACTGGCGGGTCAGGGACGAACCAGACGCCTGCGGCCCTGGTCGTACTGGGAGTCCGCGCTGACTTCGAGGCCCGGTGCGCTGACTACCCGCAGCTCGCCGATGCGGTCCAGGACCGCTATCTGGTGACGTCAATGACCGACCGCCAATTGCGGATGGCCATCACCGAACCGGCCGGGAAAGCAGGCGCCAGCGTTGACGACGACCTGGTTACCGTGCTGCTGGCCGAAATGCGGAGTCGGCACGGGGTCTCCCGCGCTGGCGTCCTGCCGATGCTGTCACACGCCCTGGACCAGGCCTGGCGCAGCCGGGTAGGGGAGGTTCTCACCCTAGCGGACTACGAGCGAACCGGCGGCATCCAAGGAGCCGTAGCCGGCAGCGCGCAACGCGCCTACGAGCGCCTCACCGCCACCCAGCGGGCTGCCGCCCGCCAGATCTTCCTGCGGTTGACCACAACCAGTGATGACGGCGTGAACACCGCGGACCGCGTGGCCAGAGCGGAGCTCATGGAAGGACGCGAGCCAGCTGAGGTCCATGATGTGAAAGCCGTACTGGAGGCCTTTGCCGCGGAAGGACTGCTCACCCTCGCCGCCGATACTGTAGAAATCAGCCATGAAGTCCTGCTGACCGCCTGGCCGCTCCTGCGCGACACATGGCTTGCTGAAACCTATGCTGACCGGGCCATTCGCGCCCGCCTTCTCGACGTAGCCTCCGAGTGGGAAAGCCACCGCCGCGACCCGGCATATCTATACTCCGGCAGCTTGCTGGAAGTCACCCTCGCAGCCATCGAACGGACCGAAGGCGACCCTGCCCGTCTCGCCCCGCTGACCAGAGCGGAACAGGCTTTCCTCGGAGCAAGCCGCTATGCCCGCCGACGCCGCGCGCGTCGACTGCAGGCTGTCGTCGCGCTACTGACGACACTTGTGGTCGCTACGGGTGCAGTCGCGGTTGTTGCCTTCCAAGCCAGGCAACAGGCGATAGTCCTGCGGAACAACGCGATCGTCGACGGGCTGGCCAGCCAGAGCGAAGCCCTGGGAGCCACCAGCCCTACGCTCGCGAAGCTGTTGAGCGTCGCGGCATGGCGTCTTAAAGCCTCCGACAATTCCTACTACGCCATGCTGGCCGCCGCTGCACTGCCCGCGATAGCGGTCGGTGCCATCGGGACCGGACCGGTCAGCGCGGTCGCGTTCAGCCCTGATGGCAAGCTCCTGGCCAGTACCGACATTGACGGCACGGTGCGACTGTGGAACGTGACCGCCCACCAGCAGGTCAGCGGCCCGTTCGCCGGGCGCGCGGGACCGGTCAGCGCGGTCGCGTTCAGCCCCGATGGCAGGGTCCTGGCCAGCGCCGACGCTGGCGGCACCGTGCGCCTGTGGGACATAACCGACCCCGCTCACCCCACGGTGATAAGCCGGCTGTCGGCCGGGCACCCGAGGGCGGTCGACGCGGTCGCGTTCAGCCCCGATGGCAGGCTCCTGGCCAGCGCCGACATTGACGGCACGGTGCAACTGTGGGACGTCACCCACCCCACTGACATCATGCCGATAGGCGGGCTGCCCGCAGCGGAGGGCGGCCGGGTCAACGCGGTCGCGTTCAGCCCCGATGGCAAGACCCTGGCCATCGCCGGTGCCGACGGCACCGTGCGGCTGTGGAACGTCGCCGCCCCCGCTGACGTCACGGTGAAGGGTCGGCTGTCCGCCGGGGGGACCGGCCCGGTGAACGCGGTCGCGTTCAGCCACGATGGCAAGACCCTGGCGAGCGCCGACGCACATGGCACGGTGCGGCTGTGGAACGTGACCACTGGCCGGCAGTTCGGCAACCCGCTCACCGGGCACGCCGGTTCGGTGAACGCGGTCGCGTTCAGCCACGATGGCAAGACCCTGGCCACCGTCAGCGTCAACGGCATAGTGCAGCTGTGGTACGTGCCTACCGGAGGTCAGATAGGGCAGCCGCTCAATGACCGCACCGGCTCGGTCACGGCGGTCACGTTCAGCCCCGACGGCAGGACGCTTGCCGGCAGCGGCGCCACCTTGCGATTGTGGGCAGTGGCCTTCCTGGAGAACCCTGTTCCCAGTCTGTGCGCTTCTGCCGGAAGATCCCTTACGCCTGCTGAGTGGGCGCATTACGCACCGGGGTTCCCGTACCAGAAAGTATGCCCTTGAATATCGGCTAACACTGATCATTCGCCACGCTATCACCGCAGCCTGATCCATAGCTGCCAGATTGTCCTTCCAGGTGGCAGAACAGGTGCTCTCGGGTGGCGACGCCGAGATCGCAGTCGCCATGTCGATAGCGTAAATGCAATGATCGCCGTCACCGAAGTAGACCAGTCCGTGGGACACTGCCGGGTTGGAGGGAACGACGTCCGGGATGAGGTGACCCAGGTCCGGTGACCTGCGGCAGTCACCGCGAATATGATGTCCCCCTAGCCGCCGACGCACACAACGTCGTTCGCTACGGCCTTTCTGGGCATGACAGGATTCCCAGTAGAAAAACCCACAGGACTTCGCCGGTGTTCGCTTTGAAAGGAGCACACATTGCCGTCATTGCTGCCGATATAGACAATGCACGAGATCACTGAAGTGATCTCAGCGAAATAGGCCTGGACAGTCGGCCTTTATCTTCCCAAGCAGGTGTATCCGGGCAGACACGCGGACGAACCGGGCTGCCCGCACGCGGGCGTGGAGCCCCAGTA
>Ga0070706_100003368_pt1 | contig 15765 bp, 16 predicted proteins | sample KBSK5501metaG_FD_65476 | JGI IMG/M metagenome (GOLD analysis project Ga0070706, IMG submission 65476) | Corn, switchgrass and miscanthus rhizosphere microbial communities from Kellogg Biological Station, Michigan, USA - KBS K5-50-1 metaG | ecosystem: Host-associated > Plants > Roots >...
ACGTGCTTCAGCGTCGGCATCGCGATGAAGACCTTCACGCGCTCGACGGCGTCCCGCGCGATCTCGACGACCTCGGCGAACGGCCGCCCCGACGTCGCGGCCTCCCCGGCGGCCCGCACCACGAGACCCAGGCCCACCGAGGCATTCCGGCTGTTGACGTGCTCGAACGTCGTGTTCTCGATCGGCCGCGCGCCGACAATGGCCGCCTGGTACGTGCCGGAAAGCGCCTTGGAGAGGTGGATCGAGACGATCGAGCCGTGGTGCCCCGAAACGAACTGGTAGACCTGCGTGAAGTCGGCAGGCGGCGGCTGGGACGTCTTCGGCGCGACGTCGGTCACGGCGAACCGCGCGTAGAACTCGGCGGGGCTCAAGGTCACCTTGTCGAGGTAGTTCTCCGATCCGAAATACACACGCACCGGAACCATGCCGATGTTCAGCTCCTCGAACATCGCCGGCGGCAGGTCGCAGGTGGAATCCGTGACGATGCCGACGCGCTCCGCCCGGTTCCGATCGAAACGGGTCTCGTGCTGCGAGCGCATGTCCTCGACTTTGGTCTGCGCGACCTCGCCGTAGCGGGCGAGGGTTTCGAAGAGCTTTTCCGGCTCGTTGGTGTGGACGTGGACGCGCACGCGCGCCGCGCCTCCGGCGATGACGACCGAGTCTCCCATCAACGCGGCTTCGCGGCGCAGCGCGTCGCGGTCGATCGAGTCCCCTTCGAGAAGAGCCTCCGTGCAGTAGCGGAAGAGGATGGACTCGGGCGTCCGGTCGAACACGGCGGCCCGGACCTCCTCCGGGGGGGCGGGCGGAAGGGCACGTCGCGCGGCGTCTTTCACGTAGCGCACGATCCCCTCGAGCAGGTAGACGAACCCCTGCGCCCCGGCGTCCACGACTCCCGCCTTCTGAAGCGCTTTCATCTGTTTCGGCGTGTTTTCGAGCGATCGTTTCGCCTCCTTCAGAGAGTCGGGCAGGATGTCGGCGAAGTCCGGGACCTCCCGGGCGCGCTCCGAAACGCGGCGCGCCCAGTCGCGGATGACGGTCAGGATCGTTCCCTCGACCGGCCGGGCGATCGCGTGATACGCGGACTCCGACGCGGAAAGGGCGGCAGCGCCGAAGTCCCGCGTCGACACGCGCGGACGGTCCGGCAGCCCTTCGCAGAAGCCGCTGAAGAACTGCGCCAGGATCGCCCCCGAGTTGCCGCGCGCGCCACCGAGCGCCTCGTTGGCGAGGGCGTGGCACATCCGCCGCACGTGTCGCTCGCGGAGGCGCGCGATCCCGGCGGCGATTTTCTGCAACGTAGCGGCGAGGTTCGTCCCGGTGTCGCCGTCGGGCACCGGGAAGACGTTGATCTTGTTGAGCGGTTCCGCGCGCTCGGAGACGAAGTAGGCGCCCGCGATGACGGCCCGAGACAGGCGGCGGCCGTCCAGGTACGCGATCGAGATCACGGTTTGAGCGGAGCGGGCTGGCCCTCCCGCGCCCGTTCCACGTTACGGAGCGAGCGGAACTCCTCGGCCACCGCGGGAAGGCGGTCGAGGTAGAAGAGGACGACGCCGCATCCCATGCACGCCCACGGGTAGACGCGTTCGGAGCCGAATCCCAGGAACGAACGCTTCCATGGCTTCTGCCAGAAATAGTGGGTGTAGCCGGACTGGTGCGTTTGCGACCGCAGCATGTCGCCGCTGCAGAAGGGGCACCTTCGATGGAAGGCGGAGCTCATCGATTGTTGCGGAAGGATATCTCAGGGCAGGCCGGTCATGAGTTCCCGTTTCTCAACTCCCCGCCTTCCACCTCAACACGAGGTTCCGTGCGGCGCCCACCTCGTCGACGCGGCGGACCGGCGTCGTGTGCGGCGCCGTCTTAACGATCTGAGGCTCTTCTTCGCACTCCCTCACAATCTCCCGCATCGCGGCGACGAAGGCGTCGAGTCCCGGCTTCGACTCGGTCTCGGTCGGCTCGATCATGAGCGCGCCGTGCACGATGAGCGGGAAAGAGATCGTCGGCGGATGAAAGCCGTAGTCCATGAGACGTTTCCCGATGTCCATCGCGTGAACGCCCGACGCCGTCTGGTTCTTGTCGGAGAAGACGACCTCGTGCATGGTCGGCGCGTCGTACTTCAGATGATAGACGCCAGCGAGCCCCGCGCGGATGTAGTTCGCGTTCAGGACAGCGCCGCGCGCGACCTCGCCGATCCGGTTTCCATACGAAGAAATGTAGGCGAGCGCGCGCACGAACATGCCGAAGTTGCCGAGAAACGTCCGCAGGCGGCCGATCGATTCGGGCCGGTCGTGATCGAGGAAGAACGTGCCCTCGGCGCGGCGCTCGATGGTCGGCCTCGGAAGGAAGGGAACGAGCCTCTCGGCGACGGCTGCCGGTCCCGCGCCCGGACCTCCCCCGCCGTGCGGCGTCGAGAAAGTTTTGTGCAGGTTCATGTGCATCACGTCGATGCCCATCGCGCCCGGCTTCGCGATCCCGACGAACGAATTGAAGTTCGCGCCGTCGCAGTAGAGGTAGCCCCCCTTCGCGTGCACGATGCGGGCGATCTCGAGGATCTGGTTCTCGAAGATCCCCAGTGTGTTAGGGACAGTCAGCATGAGCGCCGCGACGTTCTCGGTCATCGCCTCCTCGAGGACGTGCAGGTCGAGCGTCCCGCGCGCGTTCGACTTGAGCTCGCGGACCTTGTAACCGGCGAAGTGAGCGGAGGCCGGATTGGTCCCGTGCGCCGAGTCGGGGATGAGCACGGTCGTTCGCGGATTGCCCTCCTTGGCGAGCGCGGCGCGGACCATCAGGATGCCCGCCAGTTCCCCCTGCGCGCCCGCTGCGGGCTGCAGTGTCACCCGCGCGAGACCGGTCAGCTCAGCCAGGATTTTCTCGAGCCGCCACGCGAGCTCGAGCGCTCCCTGCGAGACCTCCTCGGGAGCGAGCGGGTGCGCGGCGGCGAATCCCGGCAGCCGCGCGACTTCCTCGTTGACCCGCGGGTTGTGCTTCATCGTACAGGAGCCGAGCGGATAGAGAGCCTCGTCGATCGAGAAGTTCAGCTTCGAGAGCCGCGTGAAGTGCCGGGCGACCTCGACCTCGCTGATCTCGGTCTCGCCTGCGATTTCGGCGCGGAGGAGCGCGGGTGCGATCGCGACGGTCTCCGGCACGTCCAGAGGCGGCAGCGAGTAGCCGACCTTCCCAACGCCCGAGAGCTCGAAGACGAGCGGCTCGTGCCGCGGCTCGGGATGGCGCCGGTCGCGGATCGCGGCGGCCTTCTCCTCGATCTCGACGCTCAAGACAAATCCGGGTGGGGGACCTCGTGGTCCCCCCTGCCCCCGGCCTTCAAGGCCCCGACCAGGCGGTCCATCTCTTCCCGGGTATTCATCTCGGTCGCGGCGACGAGGAAACGGTTCCCCGAGTCCGGCTCCCACCGCGAAAGCGGCACTCCCGCGAGGATGCCCCAGCGCGCGAGCCGCGAAAGGAGGGGCGCCGCCGGCTCCGGCGCCTCGACGACGAACTCGTTGAACGTCGGCGCGGAGAGGGGGATCCGCCAGCCCGGAATCTTCGCGATCTCGGCCTTCAGGTGCTCCGCCTTCGCGTGGGACTGGAGCGCGACCTCCCGCAGACCCCGCTTTCCCAGAAGCGAGCAGTGGATGTTGGAGGTGAGCGCCATCAGGCCCTGGTTCGTGCAAATGTTCGATGTCGCCCGCTCGCGCCGGATGTGCTGTTCCCGGGTCGAGAGCGTCAGGCAGAATGCACGCCGTCCTTCGGCGTCCCGAGTCTGTCCCACGAGGCGTCCCGGGATCTGACGCTCGTGCTCGGCGCGGCAGGCGAGGAAACCGAGAACCGGACCTCCCAGGTGCATCGGGACCCCGAGCGACTGCGCCTCGCCGCAGGCGATGTCGGCGCCCCGGTCCCCCGGCGGGGCGAGGAGCGCCATCGAGACGGCCTCGGCGACGACGGCGACCGACAGCGCCCCTTTCCCGTGCGCCGCGCGCGATCCGATCTGCCAATCCTCGACGACGCCGTAGAAGTTGGGGGACTGGATCGCGACCGCGAAGGTATCGTCGTCGACCGCCGCGGCGAGCGCCTTTTCGTCGGTTCGGCCGTCCATTCCGACCGGCACCTCGACCGACGTGAATCCGAGGCTCGAGAAGTAAGTGCGCACGGTCTCGCGGTACTCCGGATGGATGCCCGCCGACAGGACCGCCCGGGTCCGGCCGCGGCACAGGCGCGACGCCATCAGGAGGGCCTCGACGAGGGCCGACGCGCCCTCGTAGAGCGATGCGTTCGCGACGTCGAGACCGGTCAGGAGGCAGATGTGCGTCTGGAACTCGAAGATCGACTGGAGCGTCCCCTGCGAGACCTCGGGCTGGTACGGGGTGTAGGAAGTCAGCCACTCCGCGCGGTAGAGCATCTGGTCGGCGATCGCCGAGACGTAGTGGTTGTAGATCCCGGCGCCCAGGAAGAACGCACTCTCGCGGGCATTCGCGTTGCGAGCGGCGAGCGATCCGAGGAGACGCCGGACTTCGATCTCGGAGAGCGGCGGCGGAAGGTTCGGAGGCTGGCGGACCTCGCCGGGAATGGAGGCGAACAGATCTTCGACCGACGACACGCCGATCGCCCGGAGCATCTCCGAGCGGTCCGCGTCGGAGGTCGGGAGGAACTTCACCGCTCCTTCTCCTCCTGCTGGACGTAGCTCGCGTACTGTTCGGCCGTCATCAGCTTCCCGACCTCCTCGTCGGTCGTCAGCTTCATCTTGATCAGCCACCCGTCCCCAAACGGATCGTCATTGACGATCCCCGGCTCCGCGACGGCACCTTTGTTGACCTCCACGACCTCGCCTGAGACCGGCGTAAAGAGCTCCGAGACCGCCTTGACAGATTCGACCGTGCCGAACTCGTCGCCGGCGTTGAACACGTGCCCGACCTCCGGCAGCTCGAGGTAGACGATTTCCCCCAGCTCCTTTTGCGCGTAATCGGTTATGCCGATCGCCCCGACGTCCCCGTCGATCCGAACCCACTCGTGGCTCGGGGTGTAGTGCAGGTCTTCGGGGTTCACCGCGCCTCCTTCGGTCTCTTGTAGAACGGGGTCTCGACGACGCGGGCTTTCGCGTTGCGTCCGCGGATGTCGATCTCGAACTCGGTCCCGACGCCGGCCGCGCCGGCGGGCAGGAGAGCGAGGCCGATCGGTTTACCGAGCGTCGGCGAGTGGGTTCCCGACGTCACGACTCCTTCTCCGTACGCGGTGCGCGCAGGATAGCCGTGGCGCGCGATTCCGCGATCGACCATCTCGAAGCCGACGAGCTTGCGGAGCACGCCTTCCGCCTTCTGCCTCTCGAGCGCATCGCGGCCCAGGAATTCCCCCTTCTTCATCTTCACGGTCCAGCCGAGGTCTGCCTCCCACGGCGTGACTGTGTCGTCGATGTCGTTGCCGTAGAGCGCCATCTTTGCTTCGAGCCGCAGCGTGTCGCGGGCGCCGAGACCGCACGGCATCGCACCGTCGGAGCGTCCCTCTTCGAGAAGCCGACGAAATATCTTCTCGGCCCGCTCGGACGCAAGGCAGATCTCGAAGCCGTCCTCCCCCGTGTAGCCGGTCCGTGAGACGAGAGTCGGCTCGCCCAGGATCGAGATCTCCCGAAATGCGTAGTAGTCGAGGTCGGACGGATCCTCCGCCGCGACCCGCGCCACGAGCGCCGCCGCGCGCGGCCCCTGCACGGCGATGAGCGCGTACCGATCCGAGGCATCCCCGACTTGCACGTTTACCCGCGCGCGCGACCTCGCCCACTCGAAGTCTTTCGGGATGTTCGCAGCGTTGACGACGAGCATCCAGGAATCCTCGGCCTTCCGATAGACGAGCAGGTCATCCACGTAAGTGCCCCGATCGGTCAGGAACGCGGAGTAGTGGCAGCGACCGTCGGAAAGGCGCGAGACGTCGTTCGGCGTGAGCCACTGGAGTGCGGCAAGCGCTCCTGTGCCGCTGAACTCGAGCTCCCCCATGTGTGAGACGTCGAAGATCCCGACCCGCTCGCGCACCGCCCGGTGCTCCTGGAGGATCCCGGAGTACTGCACGGGCATCTCCCAGCCGCCGAAGTCGATCAGCTTCGCGCCGAGCTCGCGATGGAGGTCATACAGCGACGTGCGTTTAAGCGCCGTGGCCCGAGCCGGGGCGGACATGCGCAGGAAAACTAACACAAGCCGGGAAACGGTAATCGGAAGACGGGAAGACGACGATCTCAGAGAATCTACGCAACTTTCGGGAGGCCGCTCCGGCAGAAGGAAGGGCCGATGTGAACGCCTAGTTCCTCGGCGTCACGACTCGCGGCGGCGGACGCCTCGGCGCAGCGAGCCGTGGCGTCTCCCGTCCGACGCTCCCGCAATATCCGGGCGCGAGTCCCGCGGCCCACCGAATGGCGCCGGTCAGGTGCGCGAGGAAGAGCGGCTCGGTATAGCTCTCGCGCGTGTGACCCCCGCGGTGTAGAAAGCGCGCCCGCCGGCGAACTCCCGGCACCAGGCGATCGGGTGATCGGCTCCCATCGAGCCGCCCGAGTAGGTTCCCTCGTCGACCGTCGCCAGGACGTGGACGCTTCCCCTCGGATTTGCCCGGAAGTTGTACCGCTCGTCGGTGCGCGGCCAGACTTCCGGCAGAGCGGAGGTCGCGGGATGGGCGCGGTCTTCGACGTGGACCGTCGCCGGCTGAATTTCCGGATGACCCGCGAAGTAGGTGCTGGCAAGCTCGCCGTAGAAGGGCCAGTCGTACCCGGTGTCGCTGGCGGAGTGCACGCCCACCCAGCCGCCGCCCGCCCGGATCAATCGCTCGAAGGCCGCCTGCTCTGCGTCTCCGAGGACATCGCCGGTCGTGAGCAGGAAGAGGACCGCGCGATAAGGAGCGAGGTGGCGTCGGGAATGGAGTCGTGCCGGAAGTCGGCCGTGCGGGTGAAGACGAGGACGGCCGTTTCACCGGCTCCGACGACCCACGGGGTGAATCGCGCCGCGGGGTCCGGTGACCCGATCACCAGGGCAGCGGCCGCGAAGGCGGCCACGGGTTCATTCCTCGCCGGTTTCGGTGTCGTCCTCGTCCATCGCGCGCGAGCTCCCGTGCTCGCGCGTTTGCGTGGCGAGGATCCGCCGCGCCTCGTCGGCGCGGTCGGACGGGACCAGAACACGGCTCATTCCGAAGGCGCCCAGGTTCTCCGGCCACGGCGTCGTCGAAGGGCCTTCGATCTGGCACGGGACGCCTTCCGACTGCAGCAGGCCGGCGATCAAGCTCGCCTCCTCGTCCTGCCCCACCGAAGCGACGACGACCCACTCCGCCTCGTCCTTTTTCTTCATGCTCGCCCTCCGGATTTCAATTCGACCTCGAGAGAATGATTCCCGCGGGATTCGACGCGGCCGACGACCGCGGCCATTCCCGCGCCGCGCTCACGGCAGCGCGCGGCATAACTCCCGGCGTCGCCGGCGGGAAGCGCAACGAGGAGGCCTCCCGACGTCTGCGCGTCGCAAAGCAGGAGGAAGTCGTCGTCCGTGACGCCGGCGCCGACGGCGCACCGCGGTCGGAGGTTGCGCACGTTCACCCGCGAGCCGTCCGGCGCAATTCCCCGCGCGGCGATGCGTCGCGCCTCCGAGAGAAGAGGGACCGCCTCGACCCAGAACTGCACCGTCGTGCCGGACGCGTCCATCATCTCGAGAGCGTGGCCGAGAAGTCCGTAGCCGGTCACGTCGGTGGCGGCGTGGATCTCGAAGCCGTCCATCGCCTCGACGGCCGGCTGGTTCAACGCGGACATGACGCGGCCGGCCTCCTCGAGAGCGGCGTCGGAAAGGATTCGGCGGTGGAAGAGGCCGGACACACCTTCCGCGGCAATCGAGTCCGCGCGCCCGGCGGAAACGGTCACGCCGATACCGAGCGGCTTGGTCAGGACCAGAGAGTCTCCCGGGCGCGCCCCGGAGTTCCGCGTCACCGCCGTCTCCTTTGCGGTCCCGGTGACCGCCAGACCGTAGATCGGGACGTCGTGCTCGATCGAGTGGCCGCCTCCCACGACGGCGCCAGCCTCGATGACTTTCTCCGCGCCGCCCCGGAGGATCTGCTCGAGGACTTCGTCGGGGAGCAAGGCCGTGGGAAAAGCGACCAGAGCCAGGGCGAGGATCGGCCGCGCCCGCATCGCATAGACATCGGAGAGAGCGTTGGCGGCCGCGATCTGGCCGAAGAGATACGGGTCGTCGACGACCGGCGTGAAGAAGTCCACGGTCGAGACGAGCACCTGTCCGTCACCGATACGGTAGACCGCCGCGTCGTCGGCGGACGCGTTGCCGACCAGCAGGTTCGGATCCGCCGGTACAGGGAGCTTCGCGAGAAGCGCGGAAAGGTCGAACTGACCGATCTTGCAGGCTCAGCCCGCACTCGACGCGAACGTCGAGAGCGCGGGATGACCCGCTTTGCGGTACGTCACGCCCGGATTATGTCGCGGGGACAGGTCCACCGGACCTGCACCCGCTTCCTTATTCACCGCGGGGACAGACCCTGCGGGTCTGCACCCGCCTCCGAATTTCGCGGGGACAGGCCTGCGGCCACCGACCTCCGAATTTGAAGTCAGCGCCCGCGCCGCGGCTCGACGCCGAGCAGCCGCCGCGCGTTTGCCGCTCCGGCGGAGACACCCACGCCGACGAGCGCGGTCAGGATCTCGCGGCCGTAACTCCGACCGATGGAGTAGCCCGCAAGCGCCCCCGCGACGATCGCGAGCAACGGATGATCGCGCACGGTCCGGCGCACGTCGTCCGGCAGCGCCTTCTCGAGCGAGGAGATTCGAACCAATGCCGTCGGGGCCTCGAGCGAAGGTTAATTGCGCGACTCAGTCGTCGTCGCCGCCCCGGAGCAGATATCCGAACAGGAAGCCGATACCGACGGAAATCGCGAGCGCCGTACCGGGACTGTCCTTGACGTACTTTCGGACGTCATCCCACAGGTACCCGTAATCCTTCTCGAGCTTCTTTGCCGTCGACTTCACGGTCTTGCGCACCTCGTCGCCGACGTCGTCGAAGGAGTCCCCGAGGACTTCCTTCGTCTGCTCGATCTTCTCTTCGACGAAATCGCGCGCACGGTCGAACGGGGTCTCTTTTGCCATCCGTCACCTCCGATTGAAGCCCCGGATCATATACTGCAAAACCCTTTCCAATTGCTCTTTGGAGCGCGGCCACGAATAATCCGGACCGAATGGCGACGCTTCGATTCCTGGGAGCTTGCGGCACCGTCACCGGCTCGAAATTCCTCCTCGAAGCGGGCTCGCGCCGCGTCTTGATCGACTGCGGTGTCTTCCAGGGCTCGAGCGAGCTGACGGAGAAGAACTGGACGGCGCCGGCCTTCGACGTGCGCTCGCTCGACGCGGCGGTCCTGACCCACGCGCACATCGACCACACCGGCTATCTGCCGAGGCTCGGGAAGGCCGGCTTTTCCGGACCTGTCTACGTGACGCCTTCCACGGCGGGACTTCTCGGATACCTCCTGCCGGACGCGGCGAATCTCCACGAAGAGGACGCCCGATATGCGAACCAGAAGGGGTACTCCCGCCACGTCCCGGCGCTCCCCTTCTTCGACGCGAACGACGCCGCGGCCGCGCTCGAGCTGCTTCGTCCGATCGATTTTCACCAGCGGACCGAGCTCGCGCCCGGACTCGCGTTCACGTTCCGGAGGGTGGGGCACATCCTGGGGGCGGCCTTCATCACGTTCGAGGCCGATTCGCGGCGGATCGTGTTCTCCGGCGACGTCGGGCAAAGGGACGTCCCGATCCTGAAGGACCCGGAGACGCCCGAGTCTGCCGATCACCTCCTCCTGGAATCGACCTACGGCGACCGGCTCCATCCCGAAGGATCCCCGCGCGAGGAGATCGGACGCGCGGTCGGAGAGACCGTCGCCCGGCGCGGCGTCGTCCTGATTCCCGCATTCGCCGTGGGCCGAGCGCAGGACGTCCTGTATCACCTGGGATCGCTCCAGCGCGACGGGACCCTTCCGACGGATCTCCCCATCTACCTGGACAGCCCCATGGCGGTCTCGGCCGCGGACCTCTACACCTCCGCTCTCTCGGAGCACGACCTCGAGACGGAGCAGCTGGAGAACCGGGGTGTGAGCCCGATCGAAGGACCGTCCGTCCACCTCATCCGCGACCGCAACGACTCGATCGCATTGAACGGACGCGGCGGTCCGATGGTGATCGTGTCCGCGTCGGGAATGCTGACCGGCGGCCGGATCCTCCATCACCTGAAGCACCGGCTGCCGGACCCGGAGACGACACTCCTTTTCGTCGGCTTCCAGGCGGCGGGGACCCTCGGGCGTCAGATCCTGGAAGGCGCGCACGAAGTCCGGATCCACGGCGAGTTGGTCCCGGTCCGGGCCGAGATCCGGGCAATCCCGGCATTGTCGGCGCACGCCGACCAGCACGGACTGGTCGAATGGGTCGGCGCGCTGACGACCCCTCCGCGGGCGGTTTACCTCGTCCACGGCGAGCCCGCGGCTCGCGAAGCCCTGGCGGCCGTAATCCGCTCGACGTACGGCTGGAAGGTGCTTCTCCCCGAGGAGGGAGAGGCGGTCGAGCTAGAGTGAGGACGAGCCGTCATTGGACGGGTCGATGAACGAACCAGGCGATCGCGACGCGGGACAACCGAAGGGGCACGTGACGATGGTCGTCGAACGCGCGAAGGTCCGCGCGCCGACCGTGCCCGAGTTCCTCCTTCGCATCGCGGTCACGGTCCGCGAAGTCGTTCTGGATACTTTCCGCGGCTTCGCGGCCGACCGCGGCGCGGATCTCGCAGGCTCGCTCGCGTTCACGACGCTCTTGACGGCGGTCCCGCTGCTCGCGACCTTCTCGCTCTTCCTCGCCGCGTTCTTCAAGGAGAAGAACGACCAGGTCCTGGAAATGGTCAACCGGATCCTTCCGTACCACACGGCGAAGCTGACCGAGAGCCTGCGGGAGTTCGTCGCCGAGTCCACCGCGATCTCCGGAATCGGTCTCGTGGTCCTGATCGTGGCGTCGATCCGCTTGATCTTCATCGTGGAAGCGGCATTCAATGCCGTCTGGGGGGCGCCGAAGCGACGGGCCCTGCTTCAGAGGATCGCGATCTACAGCTTCGCGCTCTTCTCGCTCGCCCTTCTCGTCGGAGCGATCGGCTCCGGCGTTGCTCTGCTCCGCCGGTTTTCGCTCCTCGAATCCGTCCTGGTCTCGCCGTTCGCCGAGAAATTCTTTCCATTCGCCGCCGAGTTCGCGGTCCTGACACTCCTCTACCGCTATCTGCCCAATGCCTACGTGCGCTGGAGGTCGGCGGGCCTCTCCGGCCTCATCACGGCGGGTCTCCTCGAGCTCCTTCGGACTGTCTTCGGCAAGTACGTCGCGATGCTCTCGCGCATGAACCTGATCACCGGGTCTCTCTCGTTGATCCTGTTCGCGCTGATCTCGGTCTTCCTCGTGTGGGTGCTGATCCTGCTTGGCGTCGAGCTCGCGCACGTGTTGCAGACGAAGATCGGAAAGGGCGCGCGCCGCGGGCGCCTGCCGGCGGGTCGGGCCGAGAACGCGATCCGGATGCTCCTGACTCTGGCCGAAGGGGGCATCCATCCGCTCCGCAGGCTGTACCACGACCAGGAGGCCTCCTCCGTCGAGGCCGAAAGGATCCTCGATTGCCTCCGCGACGCCGGGATCGTCGAGGGCGACGGGGCCCGGGGATTCGCCCTCGCCGCCCCGCCGGAGAAGATCTCGATCGCACAGATCGTGGACGCAATTTCTCCCAACCTCTACACGATCACGCCGGAGGAGGGCGACCACGTCGTGCGCGTGCTGGAACCGCTGTTCGCCCGTCTCGACGCGGAGCGGCGCGCGCTGCTCGATCGGACACTCGCGGACCTGAAGGGCTAGTCGGGACGCGCGGCGGGCGCTCGGGCGGGAGAGAGCGCCGCCAGCAGGGGCGGCGTCAGGAACGTGGTCGCGAAGACGGCGACCACGACCGCCACGAAGACCGGCTCGGGAAGAGCCCCGCTCTCCTTCCCGATCTGCGCGAAGATCAGGCCCACTTCGCCGCGCGGGACCATTCCGGCGCCGATGAACGAGCGGCGCACCTTGCCCCACGCGGAGAACCCGGCGGCGAATTTTCCGAGGACGCCCACCAGGACGAGCCCGAGCGCGAGGATGAGCGCCTGCCGGTTGCCCGCCGCGAAAGGGTTCAGATAACCGACGTCGACCTGAGCGCCGATCGAGACGAAGAACACGGGTGCGAAGACGTCCACGGTCGGCCGCAGGGCCTTCTGGATGTCGTGCCGGCGGTCGGTCCGGGCGAGAACGAGACCGGCGGCGAGAGCGCCGACGATCGCCGCGGACCCCGCCTTCGCGGCCCCGAGGGCGGCCAGAAGAGCGAACGCGATCGCGGCTGCGACGAGAACGCCGCGCACTCGGGCGCGGCCCACGAACCGCACGAGAAACCGCCCGAGAGGCACGCCCACGACGATCGCGAGGAAGAGGAAGGCGAACGAAAGCCCGGCCGCGCGGAGCGCCGTGCCGACCCCGACCGATCCGGTGGCGGCGAGCCGGCCGACGACGGCGAGGACGACGAGACCCAGGATGTCGTCCGCGACGGCGGCGCCCAGGATGATCTGACCTTCCCGGGTGGCGAGCATTCCAATCTCCGACAGGACCCGACTCGTGATGCCGATGGACGTCGCGGTCAATGCGGCGCCGACGAAAATCGCCGTGAGAGCGCCGAACCCCGACGCGCGGGTGACCAAGTAACCTCCGAGGAACGGAAGAGCCATTCCGACGACGGCGACCACCATCGCGACGCCGCCGACCCGGATCAGTTCCGTCAGATCGGTCTCGAGTCCGACTTCGAAGAGGAGCAGCAACACGCCGATCTCGGCGACGAGGAGAATGCCCGTGGTTAGCGGGACGAGACCGAGGAGCGATGGACCGAGGAGCACGCCGGCCGCGAGCTCGCCTAAAACGGCAGGTTGACCGATGCGTTCCGCCAGCTCGCCGAAGAGCTTTCCGCCGAGGAGCGCCGCTGCGAAGGCGAGCAGGAAAGTGCCGAGCTCGCCGTGATCCATAGCGAGGGAATGCTAGCCGAACGCGCTTTCCGGCCGCGCCCGTGCGTGCTATCCTCCGCGCCCTCTCCGCGTGTGGGGCTGTAGCTCAGTTTGGGAGAGCGCCTGAATCGCACTCAGGAGGTCGTCGGTTCGATCCCGATCAGCTCCACCAATCACGTCGCGTTCGCTCAACTCTGATCTACTCTGACCGATGATCGCCGTCCGACGCGCCGACGACCGGGGACACTTCGATCACGGCTGGCTGAACACGTACCACACGTTCTCCTTCGCCGACTACCACGATCCACGGTTCATGGGGTTTCGCGCTTTGCGAGTGATCAACGACGACCGCGTCGCTCCGGGGCAGGGCTTCGGCGAGCACCGTCACCGCGACATGGAGATCGTCTCTTACGTCCTCGAAGGCGCACTGGCCCACCGGGACAGCATGGGAAATTCCGGCGTCATCCGGCCGGGCGACGTCCAGAGGATGAGCGCCGGCACGGGTGTCCAGCACAGCGAGTTCAACGGATCGCGGACGGATCCGGTGCACTTCCTCCAGATCTGGATCCTGCCCGAGATTCCCGGGTCTCCGCCCGGCTACGAGCAGAAAACTTTTCCGCCCGAAACGAGGCGCGGAAAGCTCCGCCTCGTCGGCTCGCCCGACGGTCGAGAAGGCTCGTTGACGGTCGGGCAGGACGTCGCGATCTACGCGAGCGTGCTCGAGACGGGAGAAGAGGTCCAGCACCGACTTGCCCCGGGCCGTCACGCCTGGCTGCAGGTCGCGGAGGGTGCGCTGGAGCTGAACGGCCATCGACTGGAAGAGGGGGACGGCGCGGCGGTCACCGATGAGGACGAGCTCGACATCGCCGGCAAGGGATCGGAGTTCCTGCTCTTCGACCTGAGCTAACCTCGGGCATGCTTCGAACTTTCGGCACCATTTTCGTGACCGTCTTCCTCGCCGAAGTCGGCGACAAGACCCAGCTCGCCACGATGCTCTTCGCCGCGGAAGGCGACAGCAAGTGGTTGGTCTTCGCCGCGTCCGGGCTGGCGCTTCTGCTCGCCGCGGCGATCGGAGTCCTCGTCGGCGGGCAGGTCGCGCGGTGGGTCTCACCGCAGACGCTCAAGGTGATCGCTGGAGTCGGCTTCGTCGCGATCGGGCTCTGGACGCTTCTCGCGCGCTAGGACGACGACATGCCGGTCAGCTGCGCGGTGTGCCGCGCCACCACCCTCTCTTCGTCCGTCGCGATCACGCGGACCGTGCAGCGGCTGCCATCCACCGTCACGATCGATTCCGAGCGCGAGTTGCGATCGGGATCGAGGTCGATGCCGAGATAGGAGAGCTCGCGGCAGATCTCTTCCCGGACGGGGGCCGCGTGCTCGCCGATGCCGCCGGTGAAGACCAGGGTATCGAGGCCTCCGAGCACTGCGGCGAGCGCGCCGATCCACTTCCGGGCGCTGTAGCAGAAGATTGCGACGGCCAGCTGCGCTCGAGGGTCGGAGGCTCGAGCGGCGAGCAGGCTCTGCATGTCACTCGTCGTCTCCGACAACGCGAGGAGACCCGAGTGACGCGTGATGAGGTCTTCGAGCGCGGAGGCGTCCATGCCCCGGCTCCGGGCGAGGTAGACGACGACTCCGGGATCGAGGTCGCCCGGACGCGTTCCCATCACCAGACCTGCCGACGGAGTGAAACCCATCGTCGTCTCGAGCGGCTGGCCGTCGGAGAGCGCCACCATGCTGGCGCCGTTGCCGAGATGGGCGACGACGACGCGGCCGGAAACGAGAGGGCCGAGAGTCCGAACGATCGACTCGTACGAGAGGCCGTGGAATCCGTAGCGATGAACACCCGAATCCCAGAGCGAGGACGGGAGCGGCAGCCGCTGCGCGACGAGCGGCATCCGCGCGTGGAACGCGGTATCGAAGCACGCCACCTGCGGCAACGCCGCGAGCTCTCGACCGACCGCCTCGATCAGGGCGAGCTCACCCGGCAGGTGAAGGGGCGCGAACGGAATAGCTTCCTTCAACGAAGCAATGAGGGAGTCGTCGACCCGCGCCGGCTGGAGGTGCATCGGGCCGCCGTGGACGATCCGATGCCCGGCGGCATCCAACCGAATGCCGAGACCCGTCAACGCTTCGAGAACCCGCGGTACCGCGGCTTCGAGACCGCCGACGTCGCAGCGCTCCTCCCGGGGAGACATCCCCGCCGCTCCGACGCGAAGCACGGCGCCCGGAGACCCGATCCGGAGGACGGCGCCCCGCACGAGCTCCCGCGGCTCGCCGTCGCCGTCGCCGTCGCCGTCGCCGTCGCCGTCGCCGAAGGAATACGCGGCAAATTTCAACGAGGAAGAGCCGCCGTTCAGCGCGAGGACGGTCCGGGAGCCGGGGGCGCTCATCCCGTCCAGCGCCAGTTCTGAATCTCCGGCAGATCTTCCCCGTGCTCCACGACGTACGCCGCGTGCGACGCCAGCTTCGCCCGGAACGCCTCGACCGCGGCGGCAGACCGGGTTTCCCATTCCGGGAGGCGCGCCAGCGAGTCGATGGCGAGCTGGAATCGATCCATGTTGTTCCGGACGACCATGTCGAACGGAGTGGTCGTCGTCCCCTCTTCCTTGTAGCCCCGGACGTGGATGTTCGGATGATTCCGCCGGCGATAAGTCAGCCTGTGCACGAGCGAGGGATAGCCGTGATAAGCGAATACGACCGGCCGGTCCTTCGTGAAGAGGCGGTCGAAATCGTCATCGG
>Ga0070706_100003369_pt1 | contig 15762 bp, 14 predicted proteins | sample KBSK5501metaG_FD_65476 | JGI IMG/M metagenome (GOLD analysis project Ga0070706, IMG submission 65476) | Corn, switchgrass and miscanthus rhizosphere microbial communities from Kellogg Biological Station, Michigan, USA - KBS K5-50-1 metaG | ecosystem: Host-associated > Plants > Roots >...
CTAGTAGGTCTCCAGGTACTTCTCCGTCTCCCACGGCTGCACCCGAGAGATGTACTCCGCCCACTCTCCCCGTTTGGCCACGAGGAAGTGCGCCAGGATGTGGTCGCCCAGGGCGTCGGTGACCACCTGGTCCTTCTCGAGGTTGTCGAGCGCCTCGGAGAGGTTCGCGGGCAGCTGATCGATTCGCAGCCGGCGCTTCTCGCGCTCGCTCATCTTGAAGACGTTTCGGTCGACCGGCTCGCCCGGATCCATCCGGTTCTTCACGCCGTCGAGCCCGGCGGCGAGCATGACGCCGAACGCGAGATAGGGATTGCAAGAAGGATCGGGCATGCGGACCTCGATGCGCGTGCCCATGCCGCGCCGCGCCGGAACGCGGACCAGAGGCGAGCGGTTGCGCATCGACCACGCCACGTTGACCGGTGCCTCGTAGCCGGGAACGAGACGCTTGTAGGAGTTCACCAGCGGGTTGGTGACGGCGACGAACGCGCGCGCGTGGCGCAGGATACCGCCCGTGTAGTTGAGCGCGGTCTTCGAGAGCTGGTACTTGGCCTTCGAGTCGAAGAACACGTTGTTCCCCTTCTTGTCGAGGAACGACTGATGGACGTGCATCCCCGAGCCGTTGACGCCGAAGATCGGCTTGGGCATGAAGGTCGCATGCAGACCATGGTCCATGGCGACCTTCTTGACGATGAACCGGAACGTCGAGACGCGGTCGGCGGTGGTCACGGCGTCGGCGTACTTGAAGTCGATTTCGTGCTGACCGGGGGCGACCTCGTGGTGCGCGGCCTCGACCTCGAAGCCCATCTGCTCGAGCGCGAGCACGATGTCGCGGCGGGCCTCCTCGCCGCGGTCGACCGGCGTCAGGTCGAAGTAGGCGCCCTCGTCGTGCGTGTCGACGATCGGATCGCCGTTGGCGTCGCGGCGGAACAGGAAGAACTCCGCCTCCGGTCCCGTCACCATCGTGTAGCCGAGCGCCCCGGCACGATCCATCTGCCTCTTGAGCGTCATGCGGGGACAGCCGGGGAACGGCGTCGCGTCGGGGTTGTAGACGTCGCAGATCAGGCGTCCGACCTTCTCGCCGTTGGAGTGAGCCCAGGGATAGATGGCGAACGAGTCGAGGTCGGGGACGAGGTTCATGTCCGATTCCTCGATCCGGGTGAATCCCTCGATCGAGGAACCGTCGAACTGGATCTCGCCATCGAGCGCCTTGGAGAACTGCGAGCTCGGCAGCTCGACGTTCTTGATGACGCCGAAGATGTCGGTGAACTGCAGCCTCATGAAGCGGACGTTTTCCGCTTCGCAGACCTTGAGAATCTCCGTCTTGGAAAGACCGGGACCCGCCGCGTCGAATTTCAACACCTTGGCCTTCGCCATGCCGTCCCCCTTTTTTTGACGCTTCGGCAGAATTCTAGTGTCGATTCGAACAAAAGCAAGGGTTTTCTCGGTCTCCTGACACCAAAATCTTGCCATCTGTGCACATTTCAATGTGCAAGGGGTGGTCCTCAGCTCTCAGCTACCAGCTCTCAGCCAAACGTCGCCCACAGCGGCGCGGCTGAAAGCTGTGAGCTGAAAGCTGAAAGCCAACTCCCGGCTCCCGTAAGATTCCGCCATGGGCGGTCGCTGGCCGAGCCGGCAGGAGGCCGAAGGCATCCTTCACGAGTTCACGAAGTCCGATGCGCTTCGCAAGCACGGCCGCGCCGTGGAAGAAGCCATGCGGGCCTGCGCTCGCAAGGCCGAGGTGTCGGATCCAGCGGAGATCGAACGCTGGGGGGTGGTCGGCCTGCTGCACGACTTCGACTACGAGCAGAACCCGACCGAAGACGCGCACCTCCACGTCGGCGGGCGCATCCTGCGAGATCGCGGCTACGCCGACGAGATGGTAGAGGCCATCCAATCCCACGCCGATTACATGGGTATTCCGCGGGACACGCCTCTGAAGAAGGCGATCTACGCCTGCGACGAGCTCGTCGGCTTCATCGGCGCCTGCGTCAAGGTCCGCCCTTCCAAGAAGCTCGCGGACCTGCCGGCCAGCTCCGTCTTGAAGCGCTTGAAAGACAAGGCCTTCGCACGATCGGTGGACCGATCCTACGTCTACGGCGGCGCCGAGGCCCTCGGGGTCCCGCTCGAGGAGCACGTGGCGTTCCTGATCGACGCGCTGAAGCCGATCGCGGAGGAGATCGGGCTGTGACCGGAAATTGTCGGAATTCTGCTATAAATGGGAGTTCCCGATGATCAATCTAACTGTCAGAAAAGGACTTGCCGTATGAGCACCGTCGCAACGGGTTCTCCGCGAGCCATCCGCGCGCGATCGATCGCAAAGGACCTCTCCGGGGAGGAGCTGCGCGCCCTTGCCCGCTCCGGCGAGAAAACGACGATGTACGGCTCGCCCGTCTACTCCACGCGCATCAAGAATCGCTCGGCGAAGAAGACGTACGTGGTCCGCGACGTCGCCATCGGAGCGATGCAGCAGGGGATCGATGCCGAGCGCGCCGCCGAGAAGATCCGCGAGGTCCAGGAGACGCTCTCCCGAATGGATCTCATCCAGGTGGACCGCCGAATGGGAATGAGTCACGAGGTCCCGCTCCACTGCCGGCTCTACGTGCCGGCGGAGTACGCCCGGATCGCGTACATGTGGCACAACATGCTCTTCCCGTCCAATTCCTCGCAGGAGCCCGATTTCGTGTCGGTCTACGTTCCCGACTGGCCGGAGACGCTGATCTTCCTCGACGTCGATCAGGGCTACACGTACATCCTGGGGACGGACTATCCGGGCGAAGCGAAGAAATCGATGCTTCGCCAGGCGATGTACTGGATCAAGCGAAAGGGAGGGCTGGGCCTTCACGCCGGCTCGAAGATCCTTCGCGTGATCGGCCGTGACGGCGAGCTCTCGGACGTCGGGTTCCTGCTGTTCGGCCTCTCGGGCACCGGCAAGACCACCCTGACGCTCCACGACCACGGCCTGCAGGAGCCCGAGAAGGCGATCATCAAGCAGGACGACGTCGTGCTCCTGACGCACGAAGGCCGCGCCTTCGGCACCGAGGACGGCTTCTACATCAAGACCGAGGGGCTCGAGCCCTCTCAGACGGTGCTCTGGGGCGCTGCGACGCATCCGACCGCGGCGTACGAGAACATCATGGTCCGCGCGGACGGAAGCGTCGACTTCCTCGACACCTCCCTGACCTCCAACGGGCGCGGCGTCGTGCTGCGCCGTTTCATCAAGGGGACAGGCGACGGGATCGATCTCGAGAAGGCTCACAAGATCGTCTTCATCACCCGGCGAAACGACGTGGTCCCCGTCTGCGCCCGCCTGACTGCCGAGCAGGCCGCCGCCTACTTCATGCTGGGTGAATCCATCGAGACCTCGGCGGGAGATCCGACGCGGGCGGGCCAGGCCAAGCGCGAGGTCGGCACGAATCCCTTCATCGTCGGACCCGAGGCCGAGGAGGGCAATCGCCTTCTGCGGATCCTCCGCCAGAATCCCGACATGCAGGCGTACATCCTGAACACCGGCTCGATCGGAGCGAACGCCGCGGAAGCGGGCGAGAAGATCACGATCCAGACCTCGACGGACATCATGAAACAGATCGCCAAAGAGGGAATCCGGTGGGAAAAGGATCCCGACTGGGGGTATGAGGTTCCGCGCGAAGTTCCGGGAGTCGATCTGGCGAAGTACGACCCGAGGCGCCACTACTCGGCCGACGAGTACGGATCGAGGGTCGAGAAGCTGCGGGCGGAGAGAGGCGAGTGGCTCGCGCGCTTCCCGGGGCTCGATCCCGTCATCCCCAGGGCGGTCGAAAAGGGAGCATGACGGAGGCCCACGAATTCAAGGAGGGCCTCGAGGACGTCGTCGCGGCCGACTCGGCGATCTGTTACATCGACGGAGAGAAGGGGATTCTCTCCTACCGCGGAATCGACATCCACGACCTGGCGGAAAAGTCCACGTTCGAGGAGGTCTGCTTCCTCCTCTGGGACGGGCGGCTTCCGCGGCGCGAAGAGCTCGCGAGGCTCCGGGCACAGATCGCCGCGGAGCGATCCGTCCCGAGGGAGCTCTTCAGCGTGCTCGCGACGGTCGCCCGGGACGAGCCGCCGATGGACGCGCTGCGGACGGCCGTCTCCGCGCTGGCAGGCTCGGATCCGGACGGCCCGGCATGGAGCCCGGAGGCGAACCGCCGCAAGGCGATGCGGCTGACCGGGCAGACCGCGACCTTAGTCGCCGCGATCCACCGGCTGCGCCAGGGGAAGGCCGTCGTCCCGCCCGATCCCGGTCGGACGCACGCCGAAGACTTCCTGCGGATGCTCGGCGGACAGACGGCGTCGAGCGCCGCCGTCCGCGCGCTGGACACGGCGCTCGTGCTCCACGCGGATCACGAGCTGAACGCGTCGACGTTTGCGGCGCGGGTCACGGCCGCCACGCTCGCGGACGTGCACGCCGCCATCACCGCCGCCGTGGCCGCGCTGAAGGGGCCTCTTCACGGCGGAGCGAACGAGGCGGTGATGAGGATGCTCTCGGAGATCGGCTCGCTCGACCGGGTCGACGAGGAGATCCGAGCCAGGCTCGCGCGGAAGGAGAAGATCATGGGCTTCGGGCATCGGGTCTACACGACCGAGGACCCGAGGGCGACGCACCTTCGCGCCATGTCGAAGCAGCTCGCCGAGTCCTCGGGCGAGACGCGGTGGTACGACATGTCGCGGCGGATCGAGCAGATCGTGAAGGAGGAGAAGGGACTGAACGCGAACGTCGACTTCTATTCGGCCTCGCTCTATAACATGCTCGGCATCCCGACCGACCTCTTCACTCCGATCTTCGCCGTCTCCCGCGTCTCGGGCTGGACGGCGCACGTGCTGGAGCAGTACGCGCACAACCGTCTCATCCGGCCGCGCGCCGAGTACACCGGTCCCCCGTACCCGCAGCCGTACGTGCCGATCGAGAAAAGATAGCTATCAGCTGTCAGCTGTCAGCTGTCGGTTGTCAGTGTCGTTTCTGGCTGAGAGCCGAGAGCTGACGGCTGAGAGCTGGGGCTCCGACTTGGGACTTGGAAACTGGAACTTGGGCCTCGAGGGCTTTCGTGGCCGATCCCTTGCAACCGCTCCGAACATGCTCGTCACCGTCGTTCACAACCCGGGCGCCGGGTACGCCAAGGCCGCCGAGGACGAGCTCCTCGACGAGCTGCGGCGCGCCGGCTACGAGCCGGTGTACGTGTCCCTGCGCGAGGCGGGCTGGCGCTCCGCGCTCGCGGGCCCAGTCGAGTTCGTGGTCGCGGCGGGGGGCGACGGCACCGTCAAGCGGGTGGCGCTCGAGCTCGCCGGGCGCGACGTCCCGGTGGCCGTCGTTCCGATGGGCACCGCGAACAACATCGCGCGCACGCTCGGCGTCTCGGGCTCCGTCCGCGAACAGATCGCCTGGTGGGGTCGCCGGAGGATCCGACTCCTCGATCTGGGGCGGGTCTCCGGCGCCGGGCGGAGCGACCGGTTCCTCGAGTCGTTCGGCCTCGGCGCCTTCGCGCGCGCGATCGAACGGCTCAAGTCACGCGAGGACGAGGCGAAGGAGCGCTTCGACGATGCGCGGGAGCAGCTTCGCCGGGACGTCGCGGTGTTCGAGGAGATCGTCGCGCAGCAGCCGACGCGGCGCTGGCGGATGGAGGCGGACGGCCGGGACTTCTCCGGCGATTACGTCCTCGTCGAGCTGATGAACGTGCGCGGGATCGGGCCGGGCCTCCGCTCGCGCCCGGCGCGGATCCGGGGGACGGGTGGCTGGACGTCGTGAGGATCGGCGAAGCCCAGAGGAGCGCCTTCCTGGGCTTTCTGGCGGCGCTATCGGAGGAGGAACGAAGCCCGCCGGACTTTCCTTCGGCGCGAGCGCGCGTCTTCGAGATCGACGGCGAGCTCCCCGAGGCTCATCTCGACGATGAGCTTTGGCCGCCCGAAAGCTCGAGAGGCGCCACGCCTTTTCCGGTTCGGATCACCGTCGAGCCGGGGGCGGTGAGGTTCCTGTGATTGCCGATTGTCGACTGCCGAATGTCGAGTGAAGCGGTCGGCAATTCCTCTCACTCTCCCAGATACGCCTCCTTGACCCTCGGATTCGCCGCCACCTCGGCCGAGGTCCCCTCGAGCGCGACGCGGCCGGTCTCCAGAACGTAGGCTCGGTTGGAGTGGCGCAACGCGGCGTTCGCGTTCTGCTCGACGAGCAGGACGGGGACGCCGGCGCGATGGATCTCCTCGATCGCCTCGAAGATCGCATGGACGACGATGGGTGCCAGCCCCAGCGAGGGCTCGTCGAGGAGAAGCACGCGGGGCTTCGACATGAGCGCCCGGCCGATCGCGAGCATCTGCTGCTCTCCGCCGGACAGCGTTCCCGCCGTCTGGCGGAAGCGCTCCTTCAGCCGCGGAAAGAGCGCATAGACTTTTTCGAAGTCGGCGGCGATGCCCCCGTCGCGGCGCGCATAGGCGCCCATCTCCAGATTTTCCTGCACGGAGAGGTTCGCGAACACCACGCGCCCCTCGGGCACGAGCACGAGCCCCTTGCGCACGAGTTGGTGCGTGGGGATCGCGCGGGCGGACTCCCCGCGATAACGGATCTCGCCGGCGGAGGGCGTCACGAGGCCCATGACCGCGCGGAGCGTGGTCGACTTCCCCGCCCCATTGGCCCCGATCAGCGTGACGATCTCCCCCTCGGAAAGCGTCAACGAGACCCCCTTCAGCGCCCGGATCGCGCCATAGGAGACCGTCAGGTCGCGAATCTCCAGAATCGCGCTCACGCGCCGCCCAGGTACGCCTCGATCACCTTGGGGTCGCGCTGGATCTGCGCGGGCGGCCCGATCGCGATGGTCGAGCCGTAGTCGAGGACGTGAACCGTCTCGCAGACGCCCATGACCACCTTCATGTTGTGCTCGACCAGAAGAATGGCCATCCCGAAGTGATCCCGAATCCACCGAATCAGGTCCATCAGGGCGTTCGCCTCCTGCGGGTTCATGCCGGCGGCCGGCTCGTCGAGCAGCAGGAGTCTGGGAGCGGTCGCCATCGCCCGGGCGATCTCCAGCCTGCGCTGGCTTCCGTAGGGTAAATTGCGCGCGCGCTCGGCGGCGAGGTGGTCGAGCTTGAAGATCTTCAGCAGCTCCCGGCTCTCGCGGTCGACCCGCTCCTCCTCTTCGCGGTGTCTCGGCGTGCGGAGCACGGCAGACGCGAGCGTCGTCTGCTGGCGGCAGTCGAAGGCGACCTTCACGTTGTCGAGCACGGACATCTCACCGAACAGCCGGATGTTCTGGAACGTCCGCGCGATGCCCCTCCGCGTGATCCGTCCGCTCCGCTCGCCGGCGATCGAACTGCCCTCGAAGACGATGGCTCCCCCCGTCGGCGTGTAGACGCCGGTGATGACGTTGAAGACGGTGGTCTTGCCGGCGCCGTTCGGGCCGATCAGCCCGTAGAGCTGCGCCGACTGAATGGTCAGGTCGAGCTCGTTCACGGCGACGAGACCGCCGAAGCGCATCGTGACTCGTGAGAGATGGAGAATGGACACCCGGCCTCCTACCCCGTCCCGCGGATGCCCGAGGTGGCCTCTGAGGACCGCTTCCGCTTGAGGAAGGCAACGACCTCCCGGTGCCCGAGGATCCCCTGCGGACGAACGATCATGATGACGATCAGGAGCAGGGAGAAGAGGATCATTCGGTACTGGGCGAACTGCCGGAGCCCCTCGGTCAGGCTGATGTAGAGGACCGCTCCGAGGACCGAGCCGCTGATGGATCCGAGCCCTCCGATCACGACCATGATGATGATCTCGAAGGACTTCAGGAACGTGAAGGAGTTGGTGTGCACGTACATCAGGTAGTGCGCGAAGAGACCGCCGGCGACGCCTGCCATCGCCGAGGAGACGACGAAGGAGATCACCTTCGCGCGTGTTGTGTGGACGCCCATCGCCTCGGCGGCGATCTCGTCCTCCCGGATCGCGATCAGGGTCCGTCCGAAGGAGGACCGGACGATCCGCGAGACGACCATGATCGTCGCGGCGGCGAACAGGTAGATCCAGAAGAAGTTCGCGAGCCGGGGAATGCCCGAGTAACCGCGCGCGCCCCCGACGGCATCGATGTTGAGGATGAAGACCCGGATGATCTCGCCGAAACCGAGCGTCACGATGGCGAGGTAATCGCCGCGCAGACGCAGAGATGGAACCCCGACGACGAAGCCCGCGATCGACGCGCAGATCGCGCCGAGCGACAGCGCCGCGAGGAGCACCAGGCTCTCGCGCCCGACGGAGGGCACGAACGGCAGCGCCGAGCGGAGCCGGTCTCCGAAGGTCACGGTGAAGTACGCCGAGACATAGGCGCCGATCGCCATGAACCCCGCGTGACCGATGGAGAACTGGCCCGTGAAGCCGTTGATCAGGTTGAGGCTCACCGCGAGGGTGATGTTGATTCCGGCCAGGCAGATGACCTGGAGCAGGTAGGGAGGCATCGCGACGCCCGGTATGAGCGAGCCGCCGAAGAGCGCGTTTGCGAGAATCAGCACGCCGACGACGGCGAGCGCCGGCAGCAGCTTCTTCACACCTTCTCCTTGTGCACGCGGCCGAGGAGCCCCTGGGGCCTCAGGATCAGGACGAGGATCAGGATCGCGAAGGCGATCGCGTCCCGGTACGTCGAGGAGAGGTATCCGACGACCATCACTTCGGAGGAGCCGATGAGAAGGCCCCCGAGCACCGCGCCCGGCACGTTCCCGATCCCTCCCAGGACCGCGGCGACGAACGCTTTCAAACCGTAGAGGATCCCCATCAGCGGATCGATCTTGGGGATCTGCATGCCGATCAAGACGCCCGCGGCGGCGGCCAGAGCGGAGCCGATGGCGAAGGTGGTCGCGATGATTCGATCGGTCGAGATGCCCATCAGCTTGGCCGCGTCGAGGTGGAAGGAGACGGCGCGCATGGCCTTCCCGGTGCGGGTCTTCAGGATGAACAGCCGCAGGGCCACCATCAGGAGAAACGAAACCACGATGACGGTGATCTGTTCGCTGGTCAGGCGGACCCCGGCCACGATGAAGTCGGCGTGCGGCGCCAGCGACGGAAAGAACTTGGGGTCGGGACCGAAGATCAGCTGCGCCGTGTTCTCGATGAACAGCGATACGCCGATCGCGGTGATCAGCAGCGTCAGACGGGCCTGACGCCGGACGGGCCGGTACGCGAAACGTTCGATCAGGATTCCGAGCAGGGCGCAGGCGAGCATCGCGCCGAACATCACGATCAGCGCGGAGGTGATCGAGGGCTCCTTCCCCTGGAGCCGGCGCGAGAGGTAGTAGCCGACGTACGCGCCGATCATGTAGACGTCGCCGTGGGCGAAGTTGATCAGCCTCAGGACGCCGTAGACCATCGTGTAGCCCAGGGCGATCAAGGCGTAGATGGAGCCCAGGGACAGCCCGTTGACGATTTGTTGGAGAAAAGTGGTCATGGGGATGGTCTATTTGAGCGGGGCTCGACGCCCCGACGGGAGCGAAGAAGCCGTCTGGCTGATGTCACAGACCCGGTTAGAAGAAACTCCGGCCGCCGCTGCCGACGAACGCCCGCCGCCGCGGCTAAAGTTTCACCGCCTCGGGCTTGATCGTCTCCTGCAGCAAGTACTTCCCGTTCTCGACCTTGACGATCACGGCGGACTTGATCGCGTTGCGCTCGGAGTTGATGGTGATGCCGCCCGTAACGCCCGGGAAGTCCTTCGTCGCTGCGATCGCGTCCCGGACCTTGGGGCCGTCCGTCGATCCTGCGCGCGTCATCGCGTCGGCCAGGATCCGGGCGGCGTCGTACGCGAGCGCGGCGAGAGCATCCGGGACCTGTTTGTACTTCTCTTTGTAGTCGGAGACGAACTTCTGGACCACCGGGTTCGGGTCGTCGGTCGAGTAATGGTTCGAGAAGAAGCAGCCGTTCAAAGCCTCGCCGCCGATCTCCCAGAGCTTCGGGGAGTCCCAGCCGTCGCTGCCCAGAAACGGCACCGTGATGCCGAGCTCCCGCGCCTGGTGGACGATCGTCCCGACCTCGGTGTAGTAGCCGGGCACGTAGATCGCGTCCGGGTTGGTGGCTTTGATCTGGGTGAGCTGCGCGCGGAAATCGGAATCGCCCTGGCTGAAAGACTGTTCCGCGACGATCGTTCCGCCCCGCTGCTTGTACGCCTGGCCGAAGAAGGTCTGCAGGCCGACCGAGTAGTCGCTGCGCACGTCGACGAAGATCGCGACGCGTTTGGCCTTCAGCGTGTCCACGGCGAACTTCGCCATCACGGCGCCCTGGAACGTGTCCAGGAAACACACCCGGAAGATGTAGTCGCCGACCTGGGTCACGCGCGGGTTCGTGGAGGAGGGCGAGATCATCGGGACTTTCGCGGCCTGACAGAGCGGCGCCGCGGCCAGCGAGTGGGAGGAGGCGACGTGGCCGAGCATGGCCACCACGTGGTTTTGGTTGATCAGCTTCGTGACGACGGTCCCGGCCTCTTCGGGCTTCGATTGGTCGTCCTCGACGAGCAGCCGGACCTGCTTTCCGAGGATGCCACCTTTCTTGTTGACGTCGTCGAAGGCGAGCTGGGAACCGTCGCGGGTCGAGATGCCGAAGGTTGCGATGCCTCCCGTCAACGATCCGTACTCGCCGACCAGGACCTCTTTCTTGGATTCGTTCGCGCCGCAAGAGAGCGTCACGCCCAGAATCGCCGCCAGACCGATCGAGGCAAAGATACGGAGTCTCATGGTCGCGACCTCCCCTCCCGCCCGCACGAAAGTCGGCGTATTCTTTCGCAGTGTTCGGCGCAAAGTCAAAACATCCCGCGTGTCAATGGCTTAAGCTAGAATCCGCCGTGGAGAGAAGAGAGGCTGGACCGCATTCCTGACACGCGCTCCCACGGCGCCGAGACGGCCTCCCTGGCCCCGGCCGCCGCCGAGAACACCCCCCGAATCCGTCCGCGGAGCGAACACCCGATCTCCCGGCGCGAGATCGATCCCGACGCTCTCAAGGTGCTCTACAGGCTGAGGAGCGCCGGGTACAAGGGCTATCTGGTCGGAGGAAGCGTCCGCGACCTGCTGCTCTCCCGAGCTCCCAAGGACTTCGACATCGGAACCGATGCCTCTCCCCAGGCCGTCCGGAAGCTCTTCCGCAACTGCCGGCTGATCGGGAGGCGTTTCCGGCTGGCGCACATTCTGTTCACCAACGGAAAGGTCGTCGAGGTCGCGACCTTTCGCAAGCGCCCGGAACCGGCCGGAGAGGGCGAAACACAGGAGATCCTGCAGACCTCGGACAACACCTACGGGACGCCGCGCGAGGACGCTCTGCGCCGCGACTTCACGATCAACGGCCTCTTCTACGACATCTCGGACTTCTCGGTCATCGACTACGTCGGCGGATTGGACGACCTCGAGGCCGGGCTCATCCGGACGATCGGCGACCCGGAGATTCGGTTCCGGGAGGACCCGGTTCGGATGATGCGCGCCGTCGAGTTCGCCAGCCGGCTCGGCTTCGCGATGACGCCGGACACCTACGAGGCGATCCTCCGGCACCGGAAGGAGATCGTAAAGTCGGCGCCGCCCCGGGTGACCGAGGAGCTGGCGCAGACGCTGCGGGGCGGCCACGCTCTGCCGAGCCTCCTGTTGACTCGCGAGGTGGGCCTGCTCGACGCCCTCATGCCCGAGCTCGCCGAGGTGCTCCGCGAGATCGACCCCGATCACCCGCGGGGAACCGGCCACCTCTTCTGGGCGTTGCTCGACGTTCTGGACGCCGAGCGACGGCGCGGGCGGGTTTTCGAGGACGCGGTCCTCTTTGCGATCCTGTTTCTCCCGATCGTGCGCGCTCGCGTGCGCGAGATCGCCGAGGACGGAGAGCCGGAGCCCGGACGCCTCTCGACGATCATCGAAGAGGTGGTGTCGCTGCTCGCCCTCCGGATGGCGCTTCCCCGCGCGACGGCGGACCGGATCAAGCAGGCGCTGGCCATCGTGGGTCGGCTCTCGCACCGGCCGGACGCGCGCGGCGGCACGCGGCGACTGGCCTTCCGAGACGCGTTTCCCGCGGCGCTCGATCTCTTCGAGCTGACCGCGATGGCGACGGGGCGAGGGTCGGAGCTGGTCCGGGACTGGCGGGCGCTGCAGGCGCGGATCGAGCGCGCGCGGGATTCGGGGGAGATACCAACTCCGACTCTGCCGCCGAAGAGGAGGCGGAGGAGGCGCAGACCGTAGTTTCAAGTTTCAGGTTTCAAGTTTCAGGAGGGTCCGGCTCCGACCTGAAACTTGAAACATGCAACCTGAAACCTCCCATATCATCGCCCCATGTTCGTTCGCGCCAAGCTCTGCTACAAGCTTCTCGGCTACGCGTTCTTCCCGGAGAAGGCGCGGAATCCCGTTCTCTCGCCGGGCGCGCCGGCGGCGGCCGGGCGTCACCCGTATGATTCGATGGCTCAAAGGCTTGGCGGCAACCGATCCCCCACGAACATTCCTCGGCCGACTTGCGTCTTGTAGATCGAGGCGAGCGTGAGCACCACCGAGGACACAGAGCTGGTCGCCCGCTGCCGCAAGGGGGATGACGATGCCTGGCGCGCTCTGGTCGATCGATTCGGTCCGCGGGTCTACGCGATCGCGTACCACTTCACCCTGCGCCGGGAAGACGCCGAAGAGCTGTCCCAGGAGATCTTCTTGAAGGTCTTCGAGAACTTCGATCGTTACGACGGAGGGTTTCCCCTGGTCGCGTGGATCCTGTCGGTCTCACGCAACCTGTGCATCGACCGCTACCGCCGGCGGAAGCGCGAGAAATCGTTCCGGTTCGTGTCGGACGACGCCGTCGCGCCGCTGCTCAAGTCCGAAGACGATCCGTCGAGCCTGGCGCTGAAGAGCGAGCGCACGCGGCTGCTCTTCTCGGCGCTCGCGGAGATCCCCGAAGACCTGGCCGAGATCCTAGTCCTGCGAGACTTGAACGGCCTCTCCTACGAGGAGGTCGGCCGGATCCTCGAGGTTCCCGAAGGGACGGTGAAGTCCCGTCTCTTCCGTGCCCGGGCGGAGGTCGCGCGCAAGGTCCGCGAGCGCCACGAGAAGAAGAGCGCGCCGAGCGCGCTCGCCTCGGTGGCCGTGGCCGCCGCGGGGTTCGTATGAGCTGCCGCGAGCTCGAGCGTTTGTTCGTGGCGGGAGCGGCGGAGGCGCAGATCGCCGCGCACCGGGCCGGCTGCTCCGAGTGCGATCGCGCGGGCCGAGAAGTGGACGAAGCAGCGTCCTGGACTCACGATCTGAAGGCGCCGCTCTGGTCTCCGGCGTTGCGCGCCTCGCTGTTGGAGATTCCCCGTCTCACGGTCTCGTGCGAAGGCGCCGACGCCCTCCTCGCTCGGGCCGTCGAGGGCGAGGTCGCCGCGTCGGACCAATCGCGTCTGGAGAAACACCTCTCGCGGTGTGCCGCCTGCACCGAGGCCGCCGGCACCCTCTTCGCGATGCGCGACCTGACGGCGCCGGTTCCCCCGCCCTGGCTCGCGACGCGACTCGCCGCGGCGAGACCGCCGGCGCGGACGGCGTCCTGGCGAAGAATCTTCTCGGGCCGGGCGGTCGTGGCCTACGCCTACGCCGCGGCTATGGCGGTGATGCTGCTCGGTTTGAATCCGACCGCCGTCGCGCGCAAGGCCGGTTTCGCGAGGCTCTCCGAGAGCACGCGCGTGGCCGTCACCGTCGCGCAGAACTCGATCGGCGATCGTCTCGGAGCGCTGCAGGAGAGAGCGTTTCGCGAGCTCGAAGTCTGGAAGGGACGGGTCACCGGCTACGGTCGAGCGGCGGTCTCGAACGCGCTGGCGATCGTGTGGAGGCCCGAGAAGAAGGGCTCGACACGGCCGCGGTTGGGCAAGGAGGGCGGGACGGGCGCTCCGTCCGACGAATTCCTCGCCGCGGACCTCTTCCGCCGGGAACTTTTGACCCTTCGCTTTCGTGTCTAACAGCGACGCAACGCACACCACGAGGAGAATGTGATGAACGAGAACCCGACACCCCCGCCCTCGACGCCGACGACGACTCCGCCGACGCCGGCCGCGCCGCCTCCGGCCACGGCCGTCGCTCCGCCCGTGGTCGTGGAGCGCAAGTCAGCCGGGCTCGCCGGATTCCTCTCGATGTTCCCGGGTCTCGGCCACCTGTACCTGGGTCTCTATCAGCGCGCCTTCGCTTTCGCCGGCGCGTTCGTTTTCCTGATCGCGATCACTTCGCACGGACACCGCGGCGAGTTCTTCGGCCCGCTCATCTTCTTCGTCTGGGTCTTCGCAATCATCGACGCCGTGCGTCAGGCGAAGGCCATCAATCGCGGGCAGGTCGCGGAGGCGGGCTTCGCCCCACCAGTGCAGCTGCAGCGCTCCGCCGGCGCAGCGGGGCTGACCTGGGGCGTAATCCTGGTTGGTCTCGGAGCGCTGTGGCTCCTGCACCGCTACGATCTCCTCGACCGCTTCCTAGACGCGATCCCGGATTGGGGAGCCCCCGGGATCTTCATACTGCTCGGCGTGATCCTGATCGTGACCCACGTGCAGAAGCGCCGCCGCGAGCACGAGAGCGGGATCGGAATGCCGCCGTCGAGCCGGTGACGCGCGCCTGCGGCCGTCATCCCGAGGAGCGCAGCGACGAGGGATCCCAGACTTGATCGCCACTGTTGCGCTGCGAGTCTGGGATCCCTCGCTCCGCTCGGGATGACCGGCTAACTGGCAGGTCCCAGCTCCCCCAAGTAATCCACGAACGACCTCGTCGCACCATCCAACCCCTGGATCTTCGGGTCGGCCGAGTCGATCACGTAGTACTCGTCGGGGGCGTGCGCGCCGCTGCCGTGGCCCAGCCCGAAGTGGCCCGCCGGCAGCCGAAGGGGTTCTCCGGTGAAGACGTACCCCGGCCAGGATCCCGCGTTTCGCGGCCACATCACGGGATCGATGCCGGCGCGGCGATAGACGGCGATCTGTGCGCGGATGAGCGGCGCGTCCTCCCGCGTGCTGGTCGGATCGTATCCTCCGGTCATGCGCGCCTCGATGTCCCCGTAGCCCCGCTTCTCGAGGTGCCGCTGAAGGGCCGCGAGCGCCTCGGACGCCGTCATGTCGGGCACGAGGCGCAGGTCGAGCTTCGCCGTGGCGCGGTGAGGCAGGATCGTCTTACCGCCCGGTCCGGTGTAGCCGCCGACCAGTCCTTCGATGTTGACGGTCGGACGCGCGACGAGCCGCTCGAGTGCCTCGACCCAGCCGACGTCGTCGACCCAATGCTCGACGCTCAGCTGCTTCTTGGCCAGAGCCTCGTCCATCCGTCGGGCGGCGTCGGCGATCATCGCCTTCTCGGCGGGCGAGATCGCACGCGCCTTGTCCGCGAAGCCCTCGATCGCCGGCTGGTTGCCGTCCGGCGAGACGAGCGTCGAGAGCGCCAGGACGAGGTGCCAGGCCGGGCTGTCGACGCGCGCCTTGTTGCTGGAGTGGATGTCCTGCCGCGGCCCCCGGCCCCAGCGCTCGCCGCTCGAAGTCAGCTCCAGCTCCACGACCCCCTTGGCGCCGAGGGAGACGATGACCGTTCCGTCCAGCCCTTGCACGGCCGAAGGCATGAAGATCCCGCTGCAGCGCGACAGCGCAGCCCGAACCTCCGGCCTGCGAACGATCTGGGGAAAATGCGGCGAGCCGATCTCCTCTTCCCCTTCCGCCACGAGCACGAGGTTGACCGGCGGCTTGCGGCCCGCTCCCCGGAAGGCGTGCAGGGCGGCGATCATCGCCGCCTCCGGCCCCTTCTGGTTCACGGCGCCCCGGCCGACGACGACGCGTCCGAGGCCCGGCTTCTCGA